>WNFB01010683.1_pt1 | contig 11909 bp, 9 predicted proteins | sample 5400501 | NCBI WGS metagenome assembly WNFB01 (sample SAMN13153341, study PRJNA577476) | soil metagenome | isolation source: 200 cm saprolite under Douglas fir tree site 2 hole 1 | place: USA:California | collected 2015-04-18 | reverse complement strand
GTAGAGTCGCGCCGCGTTTTGATCGTGGCCGTACTGCATGGGCACCGGGCGCTTCGTCAAGCTCTTCGGGGTAGACGGAACCGACCGGGGCGTCGTCGAACAGGCGGACGGAGCTGACAAGGGAGGCCTGCGGCGGAATCAAAGCACCGCCTGATTGTCCTTGGAGCAGGAGCGGCCTTGTCGTGGCTCTTCCATTGGCGAAGCGCGGCATCACAATGCGTTGCCGCTGACGACCTGCTATTCAACGCTGGCGACTTCCACCGGCTGTCCGCTCTGGCACGCGCGGGTGGCGGCAATCGCGATGCGCATGACCGCCATCCCGTCGTCGATCGTGATCGACGGGGCGCGGCCGGCGAGGACCGCGTCGGCGAAGTCCTGGAGCTGCGCCGTGTACGCGCCCGCGAAGCGTTCCATGAAGTAGGGGACGGTGTCGTGGGCGACCGAGTTCGCCGTCATCACGAGGATCGGCGTCTCGCGCAGGTAGCCGATGCGCAGGGTCCCGGCGGTGCCGAGCAGCTCGGTGCTGATGTCGTACCCATAGATCCCGTTGCGGCTCAGGTCGACGACCCCCAGCCGGCCGTCGGCGAAGATGATGCTCACGACCGCGTTGTCCAGATCGCCCACCGTCTTCAGCTCCGGGTAGGCCAGGGTGCCCCCCACCGCGTGCACCGTCTTCGCCTCGCCCATGAACCAGCGGGCGAGGTCGAAGTCGTGGACGCCCATGTCGGCGATCATGCCTCCGCTGCTCCTCGGGTCGGCGTACTCGAGCGTGGTCCGCTTCGGGTCGCGGGAGCTGCTCTTGAAGAGGACCGGCGTCCCGATGTCGCCCTTGTCCACGCGGCGCTTGGCGGCGGCGTAGCCCGCGTCGTAGCGGCGCATGAACCCCATGTGGAAGAAGACGCGGCTGCGCTCGACCGCCTCCTTCATCGCCCGCGTGTCGGCCAGCGCGAGGGCCGGCGGCTTCTCGCAGAAGATGGCCTTACCCCGCTCCGCGGCGGCCACCGTCAGCTCGCGGTGCGTGCTCGTGGGGCTCACGATCACGACCGCCTTCACCTCGGGGTCGTCGAGGACGCCGGCCGGATCGGCGTGCCACCGGGAGACCTCGTACTCCTTCGCCACCGACTCCGCCACTCCCGGCGCCGGGTCGGCCACCGCGACGAGCCGCGCCGACGGCACGCGGGTCGCGAGGTCGCGGGCGTAGACCCGCCCGAGCCGGCCCAGACCGATGAGACCCACGGGAAGGCGCACCTTCATTTCGCATATCATGGCCCGCGTGCCCGGGTTGATCCAAGCGCCCCTTCGCGTCGCGGTGGTAGGCTGCGGCGGCATCGCGCAGATGATGCATCTGCCCACCCTCGCCGAGCGCCCCGACCTCTTCGCGGTCACCGCCCTCGCCGACGTGAACCGCGCGACGCTCGAAGCCGTCGCCGGCCGCTACGGAGTCGCCGCCGCCTCCACGGATTACCGCGAGGTCGTCGGCCGCGCCGACGTCGACGCGGTGCTGCTCCTCGCCTCCGGCTCGCACCGCGAGCCGGCCCTCGCCGCGCTCGCCGCGGGCAAGCACCTCTTCGTGGAGAAGCCGCTCGGCTTCGGCGTGGCGGAGACGGAGGAGATCGCGGAGGCCGCCCGGCGCAGCCGCGGCCGGCTGATGGTCGGCTACCACAAGCGCTTCGACCCCGCGTACCTGAAGGCCCGGGAGGAGGTGCGCTCCCTGGGCGACCTGCGCTACGTGGAGGTGACCGTCCTCCATCCCGAGGACGCCGCCGCGCGCACACACCACGTCGTGCTGCCCCTGCCCGATCAGCCCTGGTCGCCGACGCCGGAGGCGACGATCAACGAGGTGATTCGCGCAGAAGCGACCACGGGAGCGGTCGCGGGACCCATCGCCGGAATCGTCGGGCGGGATGCGCCGGCGGCGTCGAAGGTGGCGGCGTTCCTCCTTTCCGTCAGCCTCATCCATGACATCGACGCCGTGCGCGGCATCCTCGGCGAGCCCGAAGAAGTCGTGTCGGCGCACGTCTGGCGAGACGGGTTCGCGCAGACCTCGCTCACCCGCTTCCCCGGCGACGTGCGCGCGTCGCTGAGCTGGATCTCGCTGCCCGGCCTCAAGCACTACGAGGAGCGGCTGCGGTTCGTGAGCCCCGAGAAGCGGGTGACCCTCACCTTCCCCTCGCCCTACCTGCGGCACGCTCCGACGCCGCTCGAGATCGAGCGCATGGACGGGGACGAGCTCGTCGTCGAGCACCGTACGGTCTCCTACGAGGAGGCGTTCCGGGCCGAGCTGCATCACTTCCGCCGCTGCCTGGCCGGCGGCACCGCGCCGTCGCCCTCCCTGGACGACGCCCTCGGCGACGCCCGGTGGATCGAGGCCATCGCGCGCGCCTACGGCAAGGGGGGCGCGAAGTGAGCGTGGAACACGTGGTCTCCCGCTTCCGCGGCGGCTTCCCTCCCGGCCACACCGAGGTCACGCGGGAGGGGGAGGCCCGCCTGGACACCGGTGTCGATTTCGGGATCCACCGCTTCCGCAGCGGCGAGGCCTTCGAGGAGGCGCACGCCAAGGAGACGGCTTGGCTGCTGCTCGACGGCGAGGCCGAGGTCGAGTGGGGATTGGAGCGGGCGCGCGTGCGGCGCGCCTCGCTGTTCGACGAGGCGCCCACGGCCTTGCACGTGCCGGGGGGCACCCGCGTCGCGCTACGCACGCACGCCCGAGGATCGGAGTGGGCGGTCGTCCGCGCCGCCAACGAGCGCCGATTCGCCGCGAGGCTCTTCCGGCCGGAGGAGCTGAAGCCCGAGTACCGCGGTGAAGGACTCGTCCAGGGCACGAGCCTGCGCAACGTGCGCCTGATCTTCGACGACACCAACCGGCCGGAGGCCAACCTCGTCCTGGGCGAGGTCGTCAACTATCCCGGCCGGTGGTCGAGCTACCCGCCGCACCATCACCCGCAGGCGGAGATCTACCACTACCGCTTTACGCTGCCCCAGGGCTACGGCCACGCCGAGCTGGGGGACGAGGTCTACAAGGTCAGGAGCTACGACACGATCAAGATCCTCGACGGCGTGTCCCATGCCCAGGTCTCGGCTCCCGGCTATGGGATGTACTACATCTGGATCGTCCGCCACCTGCCCGGCAACCGCTATACCGGCTTCCGCTTCACCGAGGAGCATCAATGGGTCCTCGACCCGGCCCACCAGGGCTGGCAACCGCGGAAGGGGGCGCCTTGAGCGCGTTCTTCGCGTTCTTCGTCATCCGCGACCTTGCCCGATCCCCGATGAGGTGACGTGAGGCTCAACCGGGCCCTTTCCGACGCGGTGGTCCGCTTCCTCACCCGCGACGTCCCGAACTACCAGCGCCGCATCCCCAACAACCTCGACAACCTGAAGAAGCACGTGTGCTTCGGCGACGTGATCCTGGTGGAAGGCAAGAGCCGGCTTTCGCAGATCATCAAGTACCTGACGCAGAGCTCGTGGTCGCACTCCGGCATCTACGTCGGCGATCGGTTGATCGACGCGCCCGATCCCCTCGGCCGGCTCTTTCGGGACGTGTACGGTGAGGAGGCCCGGCATCTCGTGCTGGAAGCCGACCTTGCCTGCGGGGTGTCCGCGGTGCCTCTCAGCAAGTACACGGAGTACAACATCCGGGTCTGCCGTCCGTACTGCATCAGCAAGGCGGACATCGAGCACGTCGTCGACGACGTCGTCGCGCACGTCGGCGATCGATACGACCAGCGCCAGCTCCTCGACCTCGGACGGTACCTCACGCCCTTCCATCTCCTGCCCGCGCGCTGGCGGCGCAAGGTGTTCTTTTCCGGCGAGAGCGACTCCCGCGCGGTCATATGCTCGAGCCTCATCGCCCAGGCCTTCCTCCGGGTGCGCTACCCCGTGATGCCGCTGCTGCCCGCCAGCATGCGCGAGGAACAGCAGGAAGGCCTTCATCCCTGGGGGCCGCGCATGCGGAGCGTTCATCCCCGGCTCGTCCTGCCCCGCGATTTCGACCTCTCCCCGTATTTCCGGATCGTGAAGTTCAACTCGGTCGAAGAGGGCCCGATCGACTACCGGGCGATCGAGTGGGTTGAGGCGCCGGCGGCCGCGCCCCCGCGGAAGAAGCTTCGATCTTGACCTCGGAGCGGGCGGGGAGTAGGGTCACGCGCGAGCGGGAAAGGAGAAAAAATGACGAACCGTATTCTCGTCACCATCGCTGTCGCTTCGATCGGGCTCGCCAGCGGACCCGTGTCGGCGGCCCGGCGCTACTCCGACTGGTCCACGCCCGCGTACTTCGCCGCCGTCAACACCGCCGCGCTGGAGTTCGCGAACGCGATCTCGAAGGATGGGCTGAGCTTCTACTTCCAGCGCGGCGACGCGGCCTCCACCGACCCCGCCGCCCGAGAGGACATCTGGGTCGTGCAGCGGCCGAGCCGCGACGAGGACTGGGGGGAACCCCGGAGGTTGTCCGACAACGTCAACTCCGGTGCCAACGAACGGGCGGCGTTCGTCTCTCCGGATGGGCACCGGCTCTACTTCGCCAGTGACCGCCCGGGCGGTCGCGGAGGGCTGGACCTCATGGTGTCCTGGCGCCCCCACGTGCACGAGGACTTCGGCGAGCTCGGCTGGCAGCCGGCGAGGAACCTCGACGATCTCGGATCCGCCGTGAACACGCCCGGCTTCGAGTCCGGCCCGGCGATCTTCCGGGACGACGAGGCGGGCACGGTCCAGCTCTACTTCGTCAGCAATCCCACGGGCGGGCAGGCATCCGCCGACGTCTACCGGAGCTTCCAGAACGACGACGGCTCCTTTGGCACACCTATGCCCGTGACGGAGTTGAACAGCCCGAGCTCGGAGGGACGGCCGTACCTCCGGCACGACGGGCTCGAGATCTACTTCCAGTCGAACCGGCCGACGGGCAAGGGCGGCTTCGATATCTGGGTCTCGACGCGCACCGCCACCGATCAGCCCTGGTCGGCGCCGGAGAGCGTCCCCGTCGTGAACACGGCGGCCAATGACCTCACGCCCGTCCTGTCCTGGGACGGCCGCACGCTCTTCATCGCCTCGAACCGTACGGGAAGCGGCGGTGAGGTCTTCTTCTCGACGCGGGAGAAGGTGCACGGGGAACCGTGAGGCCTGAACACAGGCTCCCGTTCGGGTTGACGCGCGCCACTCGCCGGCCGTAACGTCAATTGTTCGGCCGGACAGGGCGGGAAGCCGGAGGGAGAACCATGAGCGCGAGCACGCGGCGACTCACCGCGGCCGGGGCGATAGTCGAGTTCCTCAAGCGGCAATACGTCGAGCGCGACGGGGCGCGTCACCGGCTCGTCAACGGCGTCTTCGGGATCTTCGGCCACGGCAACGTGACCGGGCTCGGCCAGGCCCTCGACGACTACGGCGGCAAGGAGCTTCCCTACCACCAGCCGAAGAACGAGCAGGCGATGGTCCACACGGCCGTGGCCTTCGCCAAGGCGCGCCGCGGCCTCGGGACCTTCGCCTGCACCAGCTCGGTGGGCCCGGGGGCCACGAACATGGTCACGGGCGCGGCCACCGCCACCATCAACCGCCTCCCCGTCCTGTTGCTGCCGGGCGACATCTTCGCCAACCGGCAGCCGGCGCCGGTGCTGCAACAGCTCGAGTCGCCGGCGAGCATGGACGTGAGCGTCAACGACTGCTTCCGTCCCGTGTCGCGGTACTGGGACCGCATCAACCGGCCCGAGCAGCTCCTCGCCGCGCTCCCCGAGGCCATGCGGGTGATGGCCGATCCCGCCACCGCGGGCGCGGTGACCCTCGCCTTGCCCGAGGACGTCCAGGCCGAGGCCTTCGACTACCCGCGGCATTTCTTCGAGGAGCGCGTCTACCGGATCGCCCGCGTGCGGGCCGACCGCGAGGGCGTGGCCGCGGCCGCGGAGATGATCCGCCGGGCGCGCCGCCCGTTCATCGTCGCGGGCGGGGGCGTCTACTACTCGGAGGCGGAGCCCGCGCTGCGGGCGTTCGTCGAGAAGACGCACGTCCCGGTGGGAGTGACCCAGGCCGGGAAAGGGGTACTGCCCGACGCCTATCCTTATTGTCTGGGGGCCCTGGGCACGACGGGGACGCTGGCCGCCAACCGCATCGCGCAGGGCGCGGACCTGGTGCTCGTCCTCGGCAGCCGGCTGTCCGACTTCACGACCGCGTCCAAGACGCAGTTCCAGGATCCCGCCGTGCGCTTCGTCTCGGTGAACGTGAGCGCGTACGACGCCCACAAGCACGGCGCGCTCCCGCTCGTCGGCGACTCCCGGGCCGTCCTCGAAGAGCTGGGCGAGGCGCTCTCCGGCTACCGCATCGCGGACGCGTACGAGCGCGAGATCAGCTCCGCCCGGGAGGAGTGGGATCGCGTCCATCGCGAGATCCTCCACCCCAAGCGCGACGGCGGTCTCCTCCACCAGGCCGAGGTGATCCGCATCCTCAACGAGCACGTTGACGAGAACGGCACCGTGGTCCACGCCGCGGGCGGCCTGCCCGGGGACCTCCACAAGCTCTGGCGGAGCAAGGCCAGCGGCGACTACCACTCGGAGTACGGCTACTCCTGCATGGGCTACGAGATCGCGGGCGCCCTCGGGGTGAAGATGGCGCGGCCGGAGCGCGAGGTGTACGCGTTCGTCGGCGACGGCAGCTACCTGATGCTGAACCACGAGATCGTCACGTCGGTGCAGGAGGGCCGCAAGATCACGATCGTGCTGAACGACAACCACGGCTACCAGTGCATCCACGGCCTCCAGCGCTCCTGCGGCAGCCACGGCTTCGGCAACGAGTTCCGCGGGCGCGAGGCCTCTACGGGTCGGCTGACCGGCGAGCCGGTGGAGGTGGACTACGTCGCCAACGCCCGCAGCCTGGGCGCGGTCGCCCTGTGCGCCGACAGCGAGGAGGGGCTGGTGCGCGCCCTCGCCGAGGCCCGCCAGCAGGATCAGACCTGCCTCATCTACGTCCCCGTCGAGCCGCTGGTCTCGGTCCCCGGCTTCTCATGGTGGGACGTGCCGGTGGCGGAGGAGTCGGAGACGAAGGAGGTCCGCCAGGCGCGGAAGTCCTACGACGAGGCGAGGAAGAAGGAGCGTTTCTACTACTGACATGACCACCACCACCGCTCGCACGCGCACTTTCGCGGCCGAGGAGGCGCTGCCCCTCGCCACGTTCGCGGAGATCACGGACGTCCGGGTCGAGCGTCCCCGCTGGATCGAGAAGGAGGCGAAGCTGCGGAAGAGGCCGCGGCGGCTCACCCGCGACGGCAAGCTGGTCCTGCTCGCCATCGACCACCCCGGCCGCGGCGTGACCGCCATCCGCGGCGACGCCCTCGCCATGGGCGACCGCTACCAGTACCTGGCGCGCGCCCGCCGCGTGCTGGATGACCCCGAGCTCGACGGCGTCGTCGCCACCGCCGATCTCCTGGAAGAGCTGCTCATCCTCAGCCACCTCGAGCGCAAGGAGAGCGGGCGCGGGTTCCTCGACGGCCGCGTCCTCGTCGGCAGCATGAACCGCGGCGGCCTGGCGGGAACGGCGTTCGAGATGGACGATACGTTCACGGGGATCGGGGCCGCGCGGCTGGCCGCGCTGCGCTGCCAGGGTGGCAAGATGATGTACCGGCTCGAGCCGCAAGAGCCGGCTTCGGGGCGCACGATCCTGGCCTGCGCCCAGGCGCTGAACGACCTGCGACGGGAGGGCCTGGCCGCATTCCTGGAGCCCCTGGGCGTGGCGCGTGGCGCCGGCGGCGGCTACGAGCCAGCCAAGGACGCCCCTACGCTGGTTCGCCAGTGCGGCATCGCCGCCGGCCTCGGCGACTCGTCTTCGCATCTGTGGCTGAAGTTTCCGTACGGCGACGGCTTCGAGCGCGTGTGCCGGGCGACGACGCTGCCGATTCTTCTCCTCGGCGGGCCGGCGCGCGAATCGCCGGCGGCCACCCTGAAGGACTTCGCCTCTGGCCTGGAAGCGGGCGCCAACGTCCGCGGTGCCATCATCGGGCGCAACCTCCTCTTCTCCGGCGATGCGGACCCGCTGCCGATGTGCCGGGCGCTGACGGCGCTCGTCCATCTCGGCGTGGGCCTCGACGGCGCCCTGCGCGTCCTCGAAGAGTAGGGCCAAGGGCCGAAAAAGTGGACGTCTGCGTCCTGGGGCGGATTCATCAGCAGCGTCGGCGCCGACGCCCTCGCGGAGTACCTCCTCGCATTCCTGAAGGCCGAGAAGGTCGACACGCGCTTCGTCCGTCTCGTCCCCGGCTACAACACGTCGCTGTGCCTGACCGAGGTCTCGCCCCCCGACCGCTTCCCGCAGGTCTTCTACCGCCGGGAGCCCGCCGACACGCGCGTCGACGTGGGGCCGCCGGAGCTGGCGGCCGTCCGTAGTGCGCGCCTGTTCGTCACCAACGGCACGAGCCTTGCCGCCTCCCCCGCACGCGAAGCGACGCTGGCCGCCTTGCGCGCGGCGCGCGAGGCCGGCGCGCGCACGGTGCTCGACGTGGATTACCGCGCCAGCTCCTGGCCGACGCCGGAGGCGGCGGGCGAGCAGGCCCGCACGGCGCTGCCGTTCGTGGACGTCGTCCTCGGCAACGAGGACGAGATCACCCTCCTCACCGGCGATGCCGATCCGCGGCGGCAGGTCGCGGCGGTGCTGGACGCGGGGGTGGGGTTGCTCGTGCGCAAGCTGGGCGCGCGCGGCGTCGAGACCCACACCCGTGCGGAGTCGACGTCGGTGCCGCCGCTGCCCGTGCGCGTGGTGAGCACGATCGGCGCCGGCGACGCCTTCGCCGCCGGCTTTCTCGACGGCCTCCACCGCGGCCGGCCGCTCTCTGCGTGCCTGCGCGCCGGCAACGCCGCCGCGGCCATCGTCGTCGGCCGCGTGAGCTGCTCGGACGCGATGCCCTACCGGCAGGAGATCGAGGAGCTCCTAAGGGAACGAGACAAGGACATCACATGATCATGCCTTGGCAAGACCTCCGCTTCGGCGCGCGTATGCTGCGGAAGAGTCCCGGGTTTACTCTTACCGTGGTCATCACGCTCGGCCTCGGGATCGGTTTGAACTCGGCGATCTTCAGCATGGTGAGCGGGATCTTGTTCCGGGAGCCTCCTGTCCAACACCCCGACAGAGTCGTTGTCGTGACGTTTTCAAATCCTGCGACTGGCTCGGATCGGAACCCGGCTTCAGCGCTCGAATTTTCGACGTTGCGTCACGAAGGCCATGTGTTCAAGGCAATAGCGGCTGCCTCTTACGAGGATGTAGCGATGACCGGTCAGGGTGAACCCGAGCGCACGACCATCGCGCGGGTGACCCCCAACTACTTTGAGCTCCTGGCGGTCCCGACCCGCCTCGGGAGCACGTTCACACCCAGTGAGGACGCGAGCACACAGCGGTCCAACGCTGTGATCAGCTACCAGCTGTGGCAGGGCCGGTTCGGCGGCGATTCCGGAGTCATCGGCAAGACCATGACTCTTGCCCAGCAGACCTACACGGTGATCGGCGTCATGCCGGCGGAGTTCCAAATCGCTGCGGTGCCGTGCGCGGTGTGGACGCCGACGTCGTTCGTCGCCCAATCCCTTCGCCCGGATGAGCGCGACGACCGGAGTCTGCATGTCGTCGCCCGACTCCGGGACGGCATGAGCATTCACGAGACCCAGGCTCAGACCGCCGCGATTCTTCGGCATTTGGAACAGGACAATCCGGCCGATACAGGCTGGACTCCGGGGTTACTAGGCCTGAAGCAAGCGCTTGTCGAACCGCAAGTCCGCACTGCGATCACCTTCCTCATGGGCGTCGTTGGATTCGTCTTGTTGATCGCCTGCGCCAACGTCGCGGGATTGCTCCTGGCGCGCTCCCCGGCCCGCCACAACGAGTTTGCGGTTCGCGCCGCTCTGGGAGCCGGCCGCTGGCGGCTGGTGCAGCAGTTGCTCGCAGAGTGTCTTCTGCTCGCGCTTCTCGGCGGCGGCCTCGGCATGTTGGTGGCATTCTCAGGAGTGAAGTTCCTTCGCGCCGCGGTGAGCTTCGATCCGCAGACAGCATTGCTGGCGGGGAAGATCGACGTCAACGGCGTGGTCATGTTCTTCACGCTGATGGTCTCCGGCCTGACGGTGTTGCTGTTCGGATTGATTCCCGCGGTTCAAAGCTCGAGCCCCGACCTCCATGCGCCGCTGAAGGAAGGCGCCCGAACGGGTGCGAGACGAGGCCGGATAGGAAGAACGATCGTTGTGGGGCAGGTTGCGCTGGCGATGGTGCTCATGGTGACCACGGGAGAATTGGTGCAACTGATGATGAGGGAAATGCGCGCCCGGTTGGGCTTCGATCCGCGACAGGTGTTGACCGTGGATTTGTCTCTGGCCGGCTCGAAATATGCTGACCCACCTCAGCAGGCGTGGTTTTTCACGAACCTCGTTCAGCGCATCCAGAGCCTGCCCGGAGTGGAGTTCGCGGGCGTGGCCCAGGACCTGCCGGAATCCTTTCCACCTCGAGTTGGATTCGAACTCGAAGGGGAGCGCGCTTCCAGGTCAGAAGAAAGACCGCTCGCGGCGAGCTATGCCATTTCGCCCGACTACTTCCGCGTGATGCGAATTCCGCTATTACGGGGTCGCCAGTTCTCGCCGTCTGATGGTACCCGTTCCGCCAAGGTAGTGATCGTCAACCAGACCTTCGTGAAACGGTTCTTGGCCACGTCAGACCCAATCGGAAAGTCCATACGCACCTACTCGAGCCCGACTAGTGTCGCAGATTCCAGTGAGATCGTCGGAGTTGTGGGAGACGTCATCGACCGCGTGGGGCAGAACGAGGACGTGCCGCAGGTGTACACGCCTTTCCTCCGGAAGCCGGTGAGATCGATGATGGTCGTGATCCGCGCGGACGGGGATCCCGCGACGCTGGCCCCTGCGGTGCGGGCATCCGTCTGGGCGATCGACAAGGACCAGCCCGTCGGCACCATCAGAACGATGAAGCAGGTGCTCGATCACAAGGGACGCGGCGATCGCTTGCTAGGCGGGCTCGGCGGCGCCTTTACGGGGCTGGCGCTCGGGCTGGCGGCCATGGGTATCTACGGCTTGGTTTCCTTCATGGTGGCCCAACGGACTCATGAGATCGGACTGCGGATGGCGCTCGGAGCGCAGAAGGGAAGCGTGATCAGATTGGTGGTCGGAAATGGATTGCTTCTGGCCACAATCGGAACGGCGCTGGGATTCCTTCTCGCCTTGCCCATCTCTCGCATCCTCGGGAGCGCTCATCCAGATTCCTGGGTCCGTAGTCTACTGGGTCTGGCGATGGCCCCGGCACTGGTCATCGTGGCTACGCTGTTGGCGTGCTTCCTCCCCGCGCGGCGCGCGACGCGCGTCGATCCCATGATCGCGCTGCGATGCGAGTAGCGCAGTAGACTCGATCCGAGGAGGCCGACATGGCCGAAAACAACCCGACCCTCCGCGTCCTCGGCATCGCCGGCAGCCTGCGCGCCGGCTCTTTCAACCGCGCGCTGCTGCGCGCGGCGCAGGAGCTGGCGCCCGAAGGCATGGAGATCCGCGCCTTCGACATCGCGCCCATCCCGCTCTACAACGCCGACGTCGAGGCGAAAGGCGATCCGGAGCCCGTGGCCGCGCTCAAGACGGCCATCCGTGAGGCCGACGCGCTGCTGTTCGTCACCCCCGAGTACAACCACGGCGTGCCGGGCGTGCTGAAGAACGCGATCGATTGGGCGTCGCGCCCGCCGGACAAGACGCCGCTCAAGGGCAAGCCGGCCGCCATCATGGGCGCCACCCCCGGTCAGGGCGGCACCATCCGCGCCCAGGGGCAGCTCCGCCAGGCCTTCGTCTTCACCCAGACCTGCGCCCTCCTCCAGCCCGAGGTGCTGGTGACGAAAGCGCACGAGAGGTTCGACAAGGAGGGGCGCCTGACGGACGAGACGACGAGGGGCTTCGTGAGAAAGCAGCTCG
>WNFB01004918.1_pt1 | contig 11914 bp, 10 predicted proteins | sample 5400501 | NCBI WGS metagenome assembly WNFB01 (sample SAMN13153341, study PRJNA577476) | soil metagenome | isolation source: 200 cm saprolite under Douglas fir tree site 2 hole 1 | place: USA:California | collected 2015-04-18 | reverse complement strand
CTTCTAGGCCTGAGTTCAGAGTGCCAAAGAAAATCCTCTTGACGGGCCAGAATGTGTAGGCAACAGTCAGCAGGGTTGCGATAAGGCCCAGTATCGCCACAAGGAGGTAGGTCGATGAGCCCTGGGCTCCCTGCGAAAATATCCCAGCAAACATTATCCATTCAGCCTGGAATCCGCTTGTCGGCGGGACGGCGGAGAGGATGAGCGCCCCGAGGACGAAGAGAGACGCAGTGAGCGGCATCTTGGCTGCAAGGCCCCCCATCTTCTTGACGTCACGGAACCCAGTCTGGGTGAGGAGTATCCCTGCGACCGCGAACATCACGAACTTCCCCAGGATGTGGCTCCCGAAGTAGAAAACCCCACCCGTCGCGCCGAGGGCCGAGGCGCTCGCCAGGCCGAGGACAGAATAGGCGTTCTGGCTCATAGTCGACCAGGCAAAAAGGTACTTGACATCATTCTGAGCAAGCGTGACAGCGCCACCGTAGAACATCGTTAGGACCGCCCATGCCATCAGCGGGAGGCTGAAGGCGTGAAACGTGATGGGCATCCCGAAGAACAAGAGCCGGGCTATGACGTAGGCCCCTATCCCAGAAACTACGGCCATGGTGGGAGCGAAGGAGGTCGGAGGCTCTGCTTCTGTTATCGGGAGCCACATGTGCAGGCCAAAGACGGCCATCTTGAGCAGCCACCCGATGAGTATCAGCCCTGCAACCCAGTAGGCGAGGTTGCTAGTTTGGGCACTTCCCAGGGAGGAGATGTCGAAGCTCCCTGTCGCCACGTAGGACATGGCGATGCCCGCTAGAAAGACGAAGGCCCCGAGCTGGTTCCAGATGATGTAGATGATTCCGACCCTCTCTTTCTCGACGTAGCCGAATAGCGTGATAATTACGAACGTGGGAATGAGCACGAGCTCAAGGAAAAGGTAGAGCTCAATCAGGTTCGTCGAGAGGACGATGCCAATGAGGCCCGCGGAGACAAGCAGGAAGTTCATGTAGTAGATACCGTACCTGGCTGGCCTTTCTGCGCCGTACAGGCCCTTGACCCTGTTCTGCATGTACGGCATCGAATACACGGCTGTGGCCGCAAGGACGAGGTTAACCAAAATGGCGACGGGGAAGCTGAGCCCGTCGGCGAGGAACCCGAACGTCAGGCCTGCGCTCGGGGCCCAGGCGTAGCTCTCCGAGATGGAAGGCCCCCCAGAGAAGAGCTGGGACCAACTGGTGCCCACAAGGACAAGGGTAGTGAAGAACAGAGAAGAGAATGCAAGCCAACCGACATGCTTGCCGACTTTTGGCGCGGCGAGGTAGCATAATGCGGCTGCGATTATGGGGACGACTATGGATTGAAGTAGAAAATATTGGACCAATTGTGGTTACACCGAAGCGCGAGAGGATTCATAGAAGGACGATGTTCGATTTACCAATTCTATCCCTCCAGGGACTTCAGCTCGCTTACGTCGACGTCGTGGTGCAGCCTGTAGGCGACGACCACTATCGCAAGTATCACAGCCGCCTCCGCGGCAGCGAGAGCTATCGAGAAGAGAACGAAGGTCTGACCCAAGGCGTTCGGGGCCGAGGCTTGGGCGCCTGTGGCGAAGGGAAGGTATTGGCCGAAGGCGACGAAGTTCAGGTTGGCTGCGTTGATCATTATCTCGACCGCGAAGAGAAGACGGAGGGCGTTCCTCTTCGTCACCAGGCCATAGATTCCAATCCCGAAGAGCATCGCGGAAACGATGACGAAGTCTGCGAGGGAGTTCACTGTGTCTTGTCCTCCCTTTCGACCTTGGAGAGCGTCAGGGCCCCGACGACCGCGGAGGCGAGGACGAGCGCCAAGACCTCGAGGACCGGGGAGTCTCCTGTGGAAATCAGCTGGCCTATGTCGACAAAGGTCGCGCTGTTCGTCAGATTGGTGAACTGGGAGAGGTTGGTCGCCAGGACGGCCAGGCTCAGAGCCAGGACCACCGCCAGACCCGTCACTGCCCCGGCGAGTCTAGTGAACGAGGTCGAGCGGACCTCCTTGGCCCATTTCTCCTGTCTGACGAGCATCACTGTGAATAGTATCAAGACGGCGACAGCGCCGATGTAGACCGCGATCTGGAAGACGGCGACGTAGGGAGCGTTGAGCAGGAAGAACAGGGTGGCGACCCCGAAGAGAGAGCCGGCCAGCCCGATGGCGCCGTAGATGATCTCTTTCGCCTCCAGCGCGATGATGGCGCTCCCCACGGTGACTACCATCAATGCGAGAAAGACGATGTCAGCCGTGCTTGACGACCCCCTTCTTCGTGTCGAATTCCACCTTGTACTTCTTCCCCTCCAACTTGGGAGGGATGGCGAGCATGTCCGGGGTGTACTTCAGGCTCATCTTGTCGTAGGACGAGAGCTCGTATTCGTTGGTCATGAAGAGGGCGTCAAAAGGACAAGCATCCACACAGTTACTTGTGGCCAAGCCCAAGGGCGCGAAGGTGTGGTCGTCTTCGACAGTCACGTCCATTACGCGGTGGTCGCTGACCTGTTCGACTTCGATCTTTCGAATAGGCAGGTAGACGTACCTATCGTCGATGTGGAACTTGTCGGCGTGTTTGGTCGGATTGTAGTCGAACTCTATGTTCCACATCTGAGCGAGCTTGATCGCCCAGCGACCGAAGACGTTGACATGGTAACTTCTAAGTCTGTCAGGAGATTGCTCGGTATCGATTGTGGCAACAATCCCAAGTCTTGCGTAGATTGATTGCAGTTGGAAAGCTAGCGTCTTGGAGGTGGTCGTGATGTTCAGGTATTTCTGACGGGCCTGCCTTACCCTGCATCCGTCTCCCTGCCATTCCCCCTTGAGGAGTTCGAGTTGCTTCTCGGGCTCTGCGAAGAAGATCCAGTCCGGGATCTTCTTATTTGGTGCGCCCTTTCCAAACTGTGAAAAGAAATCCTCTACTAGGGCAGAGTCTAGAACTAGTCTTATTCCGTGCTCACCATTCTTCCTGACCTTGCATTCCTTCCCGAAGAATCTGGCCACGAGGTTTCTACAATCTCTTGCGTGTGTTTCACGCTCGTTCTCGTTGAAATCGAAGTTTACCCTCCTCCCTCCTTCGCAGGACCCTTCCGCATAGTAGTACCCAATCAGTCGGAAAAGTTCGGGTGAAGCTTCGAGCGACAGTCTTCTCTTTGTACTTCCCCCTCTGTACATCGGTACATCCTTCTCATACCTATCAGTGTGCACAACTTTGCGAACGATAGGGCTGACAAGATAGTCTCCGAGCTTGAGTTCCCCCGGTTTGTAAAACAGCAGGGGTGAGGTGACTCTGAGCAGGCGTTTGTCCTTTCTACTGGAGACAGGTCTGGACACGGCTATTATCGGATGGTCTGCCGTGCACGCGAGCGGCTCCGGTTTTCCATATACGGAAATCCAGTACATTTGTCCTGAATATTGCATGTCCCAGATTTTGGTAACTGGTTTGTAGTCTCCGCTGTGCGTCAGGACCATGTCGCCTATGGCTATCTGATTGATTTGCTTCAATCCGGGATTTGTAGCAACCTCGGTGTCAGGTTCCAAGCAGAGACCACAGAAGACGCAATTGTGCACGCTTTGGTTAGAGGCAACGTAGCTATTGTCTTCCTCCACTTCTAGGTTCTGCACGATGAAATCTCGGACTTCGGCCGTTTCCGTTCTGATGACCGCGGAGACTATCATCCCATGCTCGAGGCTTGAATCTAGAGGAGCTGACGGTTTCATACGAGAAATCAGAACCACTTGACTCGTCACGGAGCCTCGATCGCTACTAGTCCCGTAGAGCTCTCGACTCAATTGTTTTCCATCGTGAAGAGGTTCCGAGAGTGCAGGACGAGTTAGGAAGGCCCCCCGTCTTATTTCACTCGCGAATGACCAAGAAATTTCGCCCTTGTCGAAGATGAGAATGGGATGGTCCTCTGTAGTTGTAAGTGGTTCGGGATTCCCTGAAGTCCAAAAAGTGTAGAGCTTCCCACTGTAGCTCCGATTGAAGAGCCTCATCACTTTTCTGAACTTCCCAGTGTGTGTGAGGACCCTGTCTCCGACACGGACCTCAGAGATGGGCTTGACCCCATCAATGGTGATTATGGGGGTAGACGGTGGGACGCATCTGCCGTAGTCAACCGCGGGCCAGATGTCCTTCTTGTTCTGAACCTTTCCCTTCTGGACCTTCTGCATATCGATGGCAACGGCCACGCCGTCGCAGGCGATAGCGCAGAGCTGGCATCCGGTGCACTTCTCGAAGTATAGGATGTGCCTCCCTTTGAACCCCGGAAGTCCTACTCCCTTCTTCGCGTCGTATTGGTAGCCGGGCCCCTCGAGGTCGAGCTTCTGCTCGGGGTAACGCAGGGTCATCCTCGGTCGGAAGAGGTGCCTGAGGCCGCTCCAGGTGGCGATGAAGACCCCTTTGATGTACGCCCAGGTCCCCAACTACTTCACTACTCCGAGCGCTACGATCAACATCGTGAGGAATATGTTGGCGAAAGAAAGAGCGAGGAGCTTCACCCAGCCCGTCCTTAGAAGCATGTCGATCCTCAGCCTGGGCATTATGCTTCGTGGGAGCATCATGACTAGCATGACGACTGTCACCTTCAGGATGAACCAAACTTCCGGGGGAAGCGGGGGAGGCCCGAGCCAGCCGCCCAGGAAGAAAGTTGTAAAGAGTCCGGCCATTATGTACATCCTGGAGAAGTTGGCGAGCTGGAAGGTCCCGAAGAGCATGCTTGTGTACTCTGTCTGCCATCCTGCGACGATTTCGGTGTCCGCCTCGGGGATGTCGAAGGGGATGCGCTCGAGCTCGGCAAGAGCCCCGATGAAGAATACAATCGCCCCCAGGGGCTGGAGGACGATGTACCAGAGCCCGCTCTGGGCCTGGACCACCCCGATCAGGTTGAGGGAACCAGAGAGTACGACGGCTCCCACCAAGGACAGGATAAGAGGAATCTCGTAGGCCACGAGCTGGTGCAGGGCCCTCAGCCCGCCGAGGAACGGGTACTTGCTGTTGCTCGCCCATCCGGCCAGGAGGACCACCAGGGGCGTGAACCCGAGGATTGCGAAGACCATCACCACCCCGACCGACGGGTTTGCGATGAAGGTGGTCGGGGACAAAGGGACAAGTGCGATTAGAGCTCCAGCTACTGCCATCAGGGCAAAAGGAATGGCGATGAAAGTCGCCCTGTCGACGCCGTTCGGGATTACGATTTCCTTGAATGCGAGCTTGAAGAAGTCGGCGATGTTCTGTAGGATCCCTTCGTACTTCCCGGCGTACATTGGGCCAGTCCTCAGCTGGATCTTCGCCGTGAACTTCCTCTCCACCCAGCCCATCAGGATGGTCGAGTAGACTGCGACGAAAGTAAAGCCCGGGAAGACCGTCAATGCGAACAAGGTCCGGAAGGGCTCGGTGGATATCAGGTTGAGCTGGAAGGCGAGGAACTCAAACGGTTTGACAGTCGCCAGGGCGAAGATGTCTACGGGGAAGTGGAAGATGGAGTCGAGGAGGTAGTAGATCGGGACTATGACGACGACTGAGAGGAGCGTGACCCAGAAGATGACTATGAGCAACCGTCTGACGAAGTCCTCGAAGGTGATTATCGGCTTCGACATGATGACTTCTCTTACTGCCTGCGCCTCGTTTTACCCTTTAAAAGTTTGAAGCGGAAGCTGGCACATTAGACGAGAGGAGAGACGGGTCAGATTACTTCGATTGCGCTCTCTGAGAAGCCGCTCTCCTTGAGCATCCTGGCCGCGTTCTCTCTGTGGTCCCCCTGAAGAATCATGATCCCATCCTTCACCGTACCCCCCGTGGCGAGGGCCCGCTTCATCTTTGAGTTGAGCTCGTGCATGTCCTTGTCGCTCATCTTGATCCCTTCGATGACCGTGGTCGGTTTTCCAAAACGCCGCATCTCCATTCTTATTTTGACACGAGCTTCCTCACGATCCAGTTCAGCTAGGATGTCTTCGAAACCCTCGTCTTGGTCCTTGCTCACTGCTACTGAGTTTGTTGTGGGTTTGGAGGGTTATTTAGGTTTGGGTCGTTCTGCTTAAAGGCGAGAATTTAGGAGCAAGCGAATGGTGGGCCCGTAGCTCAGAGTCTCAAAGACGGGCAGTTCGGTCAGAGCGACCGGCTCATACCCTCGAACGGAGACACCGGTACCAGCACCCGCTGGCGGGAACGGTCCCCAGTTCAAATCCGGGCGGGCCCACCCTTCTTGTGATAAAGTTCCTTCATGCTTAAGTGATGAAGTTGCCCAAAGGTCCGAGTTTGGCGCAGGCTGAGGGACCGCCCAGATGGTTCAGGGCGTTGGAGGTCGTGCTGGGACTCGCCTCTGTGGTCGTGTCCGTGGTTATCCTTGCCAACCTCAACTACCAGACCGAGGATTTGGTAGTCCTACTTTCTGTTGCGCTCCTCTTCAGTGCAATCAGGACGATGGTTGCAGGAGGACTGAGGAAACGGCTGGCCAGTTTCGAACGCCTGGGACTTCTGGGGGTAGGGCTATTGGCCGCCTTGGTGCTCCTCATTGTAATCTTCCTGCCTGGGCTGAGCTATCAGACCCTCGTGTTTCTGTTCGCAATCAGCCTCACGGCTCAAGGGCTGGGGAGAATCATTCCTTCGACTAGGCGCATCGAGCCAAGGTGGCTGAGAGGTTCGGCTATCGCAACGGGGGCACTCGCCATTGCGCTCGCCGCTGTCGCCGTCCTGGTCCCGAACATCGCAGCTCTCACCTTGGTGCCCTTGCTTTCGGTTGTGGTGCTGGTCAGCGGAATAGAAATGATCGCATGGGGGCTGAGGCCCACGGATCCCAGACAGCTGACACTGCTCAAGTTGATACTCTTTTCGGCCTTCTATGGCTTGGTTCTTGTGAACTGGATTGACCTGTTCGCAACAAGTGCCCCGGCGTACCACATATGGTTGATTCTAACCTACATGGCGCCGTTTGGAGTTCTAATCGTATTCCAAGGATTGAAGGACTGGCAGCTCGCTCTGAGCCTCGGCCTACTTGTCTCGCTCATGAACGACGTTGGGTATTACTTCGTCGGAGACCTGCTTTTCGGATTCCACAAGGCCTTGGTCCCTTGGGTTGAAGGCCAGCTTGGGTTCTTCGGCTCACAGCTGCTTTTCACATTTCAGGGAGGGGCCTTCACCATTCCTGTCACCTCGACCCTGATGGGGATCTCCATCTATGCCAGAATCGTAGTGGTCGCGGTGATTTTGTATCACTGGTGGCGGCAGCCCTCCAAACTCTAGCCAGTCGAATAATCCGACAAATTCGTCCTAGCCCCTTTTCGCTGGCTTCGGCCCCGACCAATCTGGGAATCTGCTTAGGTGTTCGTGGGCGATTCTCCACCCTCGGTCGGTCCGCGCCAAGACCATGGTCACCCGGACCCTGGAACTGACAGGTGAGCCTTCGAAGGAGTAGTCGTTTACGAATATCCCGGTGTATGTTAGGTAGAATGTGGCCACGGCGGCGTCGCCCAGCAGATCGATTCGCAGCTCTTCGATGTTGTAGTTGTAGTCAGAAATGTTCGCGAAGGCCGCTTGCTCGTAGACGAAAGCTTCGTCAGATTTCTGGCGGGTGTACGGAGGGTTCTCATCAAACTTGGAGAAGATTCCAGCAGAAGCATGGAAGTCCGCCAGAGAAGGGAGTTCCTTGTTCTTCCCTGCCTCATAGAACGCGCGGACCACACCCTCGACCTCCTTCTTGTCCTTGTCCGAGGGATTGGAGTCCAACTAGGCCCGAGTGTGGAACTGGAGATTTAAAGAACCTAACAACGTTTTTCAGCCCAACCCTTTGCCCATCGAATTGTGGCGACGTAGCTCAGAAGTTGGAACACAACTGGGCAGCGTGGTAGAGCAATTGGCTGTTAACCAATTGGTCGTCGGTTCGAGTCCGACCGTCGCCGCCTTCATTTCAGCGCCCTTCGGCGCATGAAAGCCGGGCCATACTTCTCGGCAAGGACCCCAAGCAACTCGGCCGTGTGCTTCTGAGCGACGTGATTCAGGAACTCCACAGCAATTTCTCCTCTCCGAAATGGCTCCGATTCAAGTGCCCTATCGGCGAGCTCCGCGCAAGTTTCGCATTCAGAAATCGTCTTGATTTTGGCTACTTCCCTTAGGTCGGCGAGCTGCCTTTCGAAATGTCTGCTGATTTTCTGGAGCCTTTCTTCCGCTCCCAAAGTCTTCAGCAGGTCTAGCCTCTCTGCCGAGGTGAAGCTCGGCGAATATGCGCACAAATCGGCGAGCTTGCCGGGTGTTTCGGCTTTCCTCAAGGCATCGATTATCTCGGGCGGAATGCCGGGAATCAGCTTGGTAAATTCGTCGATTTGGTTGTGGACGGATTTCATTCCTTCGGATCTGGTCGCCGCAGCGTCTTCGATTTCCTCTGCTTTCGTGAATGTAACCCTCGAGTATTCCATCCCGTCGAGAACCTTCTCGGTGCGGACCCTCCAGAGCCCCTTGACTATCGCGTTCACCCTTCCGTGATTGGTGGCCGTCTTTCGAACATGAACCAGGGTGCCAATGGCGCCGGGGACATCTTTCGGATTGGAAGTAGGCACGAGTACGATGAGCTGGCGCTCCATTGCTGCCTGCAGAAGCGCGGCCGTGTTCCTCTGGTCCCGCGCGGTTATGGTAGCCTCTGAGTGAGGAAAGATGACTTCGTCTTCCGCCAGCAAGGCCGGGGCTTCATATTCGTTTGAAGAGACATCTTCCACTAAAGGTCGCTTTCCAAACTTCGCGTCGAGCCCATCGTGGAGTGCTGCCTTTTGAACATTCAACGCCCACCTACACGAGTCTTAAATCGCGGTCCCAAAACGGACGGAACCTTTCTGTGAGAAGAGTGGTGAAAGACATCTAGTGGGCGGCATCTCGATAGATAAACTGACCAAGACCTACGGCAACTTGGTTGCCCTGGACAAGGTCTCGCTCAGGGTCGATGCGGGCGAGGTCGTCGGCCTCATCGGACCAAACGGCGCGGGAAAGAGCACACTGATGAAGATTGTAGTTGGAATCCTCAGGCCCACGAGCGGAACTGTTACGGTAAGTAGCCACGACGTTGTTAAGGAGCCCGAGGCCGCGAAAAAACTCATTGGGTATCTGCCGGAGAACCCATCTCTTTATACAGCGCTGACGGTAAGCGAGTTCTTGAAGTTCGTCGGAAAAATCAGAGGCGTCGGAGATGGCGAACTCGACGTCAAAATTTCAGAGTCTCTGAACACCTTCACCCTGGTGGACAAGGCAGACGCGCTGGTGGGGAGCCTATCGAAGGGTATGAAGCAGAAGGTCGCACTCATCGCCGCCACTCTCCATGACCCCGAGGTGCTCATCTTGGATGAGCCATTGACTGCTCTGGACCCGAAGACCCAGGTCTTCGTGAACAAATGGATAACCTCCCAGGGGAGGGTCGGCCGCACTGTCCTGCTCTCGACCCACAATCTGGAAATCGTGCAGGATTATGCTAGCAGAATCGTGATCATAGACAAGGGAATTGTCGTGGCCACCGGAGTGTTAGAGAGTCTGCGGAAGTTGGCTGACACGAAGGGGGACGCAAGACTGGACGAGGTCTTCCTGAAGCTGACCGAGGAGACTTAGTTGGACGGGGGCAGGACGCGGCTTGCTGGATGGCCCAATATCGCGGTCCTGATGAGGTACTGGCTGAAAGGGAGAATCACGCGGGCCGCTCTCCTCTGGATGGTTTTCGGCGAGGGGTTCGCCATATTGTTCATCGCGTTCGGGAGCCAGACCTTCCTCGCGTTCTCATCCAAGTTCGGCGTAACGGGTGGATTCTCGAATTTTGCTCTATCACTCCTTCTTGCTTTTCTCCTCATCGGGCTCCTGCAGAGTGGTTTCAGCGGCAGCGGCCTCCCCATCACTTCGGCCGACGTCGACTACGTCTTCACATCTCCGGTCAGGCCAAGAGAAATCTTCGTGGCTAAAGTGCTCATTACCTCTCTCGCCACAGTCCTGTTCTCCTTCCCTCCGATGATGTTCCTCTACGTCAGGCTGGCACTGTTCTACGGGGCGCCCGTGTCAGCGGCTATCCCGGCCGGACTTGCGACCCTTTTGTTCCTCGTGTTGGGACTCGTCCTGAGCGCTGACGTCACTCTCTCCTTGAGTTCCACCCTCGGGCCAAGGCTGAAGGTATTGAGGAACGTCCTGATCGTTTCGGTGGCGGTCATAGGCATCCTCCCGGTGATTCTCCTCATCCCCGGTGCCCCTCTGTCGTTGAACGTCATCACGCAGATCCTTCCTAGCGGCCTCACGGCCGACATAAGCATCGGCTTGGTCAACGGATCACAGTGGACCGCGGGGCTGATTTTTGAAGCGGTTCTGCTCATCGCGTGGTTCGCGGCCGCATTAGCTCTTGGGTTCAGGATGTCTCGCGGACATTTCTACGAAGTGTTGCAGGTGGTTGCGGGCCCCGGCGAGTCGGGTGCGGCGTCTGGTGGGGGACGTGTGGCCCCGCTCCTGGAGACTTCAGGGAAATCGGTCTGGGAGGTAGTGCGAAGAAAGGAAGCGGTCGTGATGAGGAGAACCAAGGAACGCAGGGGCCTTCTGATCAGCTCTCTATTCCTCTCTGCCTTCATGGTCATCTATTCTTTGGCCGGGAGCTTCCAGTCTTCACCGACATCCTTCCTGTTCATCCTGTTCCTCATAGGCTCCTTCGGCTCTGGCAGCGCAGGAGGATGGCTGGAGAAGGAGCGCCTGTGGATCATGAAGACAACTTCAATCGACCTTAGGAAGTACGTTAGAGGTGTGTACAGAGCAAGAATCACACCGCTTCTCCTGATCTTGACCCCTGTGACCGCGGCAGTCGGCGTCCCACTTGTGCTAGGAAGGTTGGGGCAGTCGGGGCCCTTGCTAGGAGTTGTCCTGGCCTTGCCATCGGCCCTCGAAGTCGCAGCAATCATGATGGGAGGGGGAATCTACTTCGCGTCGAGGTACGGCCAGAGCGCCACTGACGACATCCTCACAACCCAGGCCCAACAGCTGACTGACGTCAAACGCTTCCTCTACCAAACAATTGTAAACCTCGCCCTCGTCTCCCCGGTGATGGGGTTGGTCCTGCTCGCGGCCCAACCAGACCCTGTGCTTCAGGTTCCCCTCCTCGTCTATGGCGGAATCCTTCTCGTGGGCTCCCTTGGATATACCTACCTGGTTCTGAAGAGGCTTCTAGACGGCGCCGGGGACTGGATTCTGCGAAGAGAGGACCTGTGAATCATATTTGATCGCGGATCCTATCAATGGGAAGACGTGCATTATCACCGGAGCCAGCTCAGGAATCGGGAAGGCGTCCGCGGAGCAGCTGGCGTCGATGGGGGCCCGTGTGGTCATGGTCTGCCGGAGTCGGAAGAAAGGGGAGAGGGCGAAGGCAGATGTCGAAACGAAGAGCGGCAGCAAGTCAGTCGAACTGATGATCGCAGACTATGCGTCGTTTGCCTCCGTAAGAGCCTTTGCCGAAGAGTACCCGAAGAACCACGATTCGCTGCACGTGCTCCTCAACAACGCCGGGGTCGCACTCCCTCTCCGGTCTATGACCATCGACGGCTTTGAAACGACGTTCCAGGTGAACTATCTTTCCCACTTCCTTCTTACCAACCTGCTCCTGCCAATATTGAAGAGGGACTCTCCTTCTCGCATCATCAACGTCTCTTCTGTTGCGCATTACGGGGGACACCTGAACTTCGACGACCTGCAAATGGGGAAAGGTTACGGTGTTATGCGCGCTTACTCCCAATCGAAGCTGGCACTCGTCCTCTTCACCCACGAACTTGCTAGAAGACTGCAGGGGACGGGCGTGACGGCGAATTGTTTGCACCCCGGAGCCGTGGCGACAAACATCTGGGGTGACTGGCTTGGGCCTGCGGCTTTTCTCGGAAAGGTCACCAGGCTCTTCATGTTGAGCCCGGAGAAAGGGGC
>WNFB01004917.1_pt1 | contig 11914 bp, 9 predicted proteins | sample 5400501 | NCBI WGS metagenome assembly WNFB01 (sample SAMN13153341, study PRJNA577476) | soil metagenome | isolation source: 200 cm saprolite under Douglas fir tree site 2 hole 1 | place: USA:California | collected 2015-04-18 | reverse complement strand
TTTTAACGCATGCATGCAAATCGACGCGTTCGACCGCGCGCAGCCGCTCAAGCAGCCTGACGCGCCGAAGAATCCGACGCATTAACCCACCGAGGACCGAACGCATGACCAAGGTAGAGATCGTCGACCGCTCCAGCCTTATACAGGGACTCTACCGGCAGTGCCGGGCAGTTACTGAGGAGAACGGTAAATAGTGTGTACCGCAGCATCAATTGGTTCCTTCTCCCGGAGGGCATGGGTATCTACATATCTCGAATAGATCGTCATTCCCGCGTAAGCGGGAATCCAGATACCCCGCGTCAATACTGGATTCCCGCTTGCGCGGGAATGACAGTTGGGTGTTGCGGTGCGATTGGGCGGTTCCTACAGAATCATTGGGTTGATGAATTGTGTAGATACCCATGCCCGGAGGGAGAGGGAGCAAACAATACGCACTATTTAGCGGTCTGGTCAGTAAGTATAGCAACCAGCGATAAAAACTAAACTTCCCGCCATGCGCCGCGAAGGCGCATTAAGCGGGGAAACTAGAGACAACCTATACCTCAGAAGGAGGACGACAACATGACATTTACCCGCAGACGATTCATTCAAGCAACCGGCGCCGGGCTCGGCGCCTCGGCACTTGGTTTTCCCGCGATCCTGCGCGCACAGAGCGAGCCGATCCGGATGGGACTGATGACCGTGAAGACCGGGCCGCTCGCGTCCGGCGGCCTCGACATGGAGCGTGCGCTGGTGATGTACCTGCGCGAACGCAACAACGTCCTGGCCGGCCGCAAGGTCGAGCTGTTCGTGGGCGACAGCGGCGGCGTACCGGCACAGGCGCGCACCAAGCTGCAGGAACTGGTCGAGAAGAACCGGATCCAGGTCCTGATCGGGCCGTTGGCGGCCGCCGAGGCGCTCGCCAGCGACGATTACATCCGCCAGCAGCAGTTGCCGACGCTGTCGGTCGCCGCCGCCGAGGACATGACCCAGCGCAAGTCCAATCCCTGGTTCGTGCGCGGGACCTCGACCTCCTCGCAGTGCTCGCAGCCGCTGGCCGACTACTGCTATAAGACTCTCAAGTACCGGCGCATGGTGGCTATCGCCGACGACATCGCCTACGGCCACGAGATGTGCGCCGGCTTCCAGCGCGTGTTCGAGGATCTGGGCGGCAAGATCGTGCAGAAAACATTCCCACCGCTCGCGGTGCCCGACTACGGCACCTATCTGGCGCAGTTCAAGACGAACGTGGACGGCGTGTTTCTCGGGTTTGCAGGCTCGAACGGCTTCCGCTACCTGCGCCAGTTCAACGAGTACGGCCTCAAGGACAAGGTGAACGTCGTCGGCGGCATGACCGCCCTCGACGAATCGGTCCTGCGCAACATGGGTGACGAGGCGCTCGGCATCCTCACCACCTGCTGGTATTCGGCCGAGCTCGACAATGCCATCAACCGCAAGTTCGCGCCTGCGTTCCGCGCCGAGTGGAAGTACGACCCGGGCTTCTACGCCGCTGCAACCTATGTCGAAGGAGCGGTGCTGGAGGCGGCGTTGCAAGCCGTCAAGGGCAGGATCGAGGACAAGGCGGCCGTCATGAAGGCGTTGCGGGACATCAAGGTGGACACGGCGCGCGGGCCGGTCTCGTTCGATGACTACGGCAACGTCGTGGGCAACGTCTACATTCGCAAAGTCGAGCGCAAAGACGGGCGTTTGGTGAATTCAGTGATCCACACTTATCCCAACGTCAGCCAGTTCTGGACCTACGATGCGAAGGAATTCCTGAAGAATCCGGTTTATTCCCGGGACTATCCGCCGGCGAAAAATCTGGAGCCCTGACGCGGCGGATGTGAGCCCCGTCGCGCGCGGACCCGAGCATGCAATTTTGGATCGTCCAGACGCTCAACAGCCTCGCCCTCGGCGGACTGCTGTTCCTGCTTTCCTCGGGCTTCTCGCTCATCTTCGGGTTGATGCGGATCGCGAACCTGGCGCACGGCGCACTGTTCATGCTCGGCGCTTATTTCGGCGTGAGCATCCTGAAGTTCGTGCCGAACCTGTGGCTCGCGGCGCTGATCGGCGGGCTCGGCGTCGCGGCGTTAGGCGGGCTGCTTGAGCGCCTGATCCTGCGCAAGCTCGCCGGCAACGCGCTCGGCCAGGTACTGGTAACGCTCGGCGTCGCGTTCATCATCGCCGACCTGTGCCTGATCGTCTGGGGCGGCGACCCGATCCCGGTGCCGGCGCCGCAGTCGCTGCGGCAGCCGCTCCGGATCGCCGGCGTCGCATTTCCGAGCTACCGCTTGGTTGTGGTCTTGATCGCGATCGTCACGGCGGCCGCGCTCTACCTGCTGATGGAGCGCACCCGGCTTGGGGCGATGATCCGTGCCGGCGTCGACGATATGGATATGGCGCGCGCGGTCGGCATTCCTGTCTCGAGGCTGTTCACCATGGTGTTTTGCCTCGGCGCCGGGCTTGCCGGTGCCGGCGGCATTATCGGCGGGCCGATATTCTCCGCCTATCCCGGCCTCGACGCCGATATGCTGCCGCTCGCGCTGATCGTGGTCATCCTCGGCGGGATCGGCAGCCTGGTTGGGGCCTTCATCGGCAGCTTCATCACCGGCTTCGTGTACACGTTCGGCGTCGCGCTGCTGCCAGATCTCGCGTACGTGATCCTATTCCTGCCGATGATATTCGTCATCGCGTTCCGCCCGCGTGGGCTTTTCGGGAGGGTAACGACGTGAGCCGCGGAATAGGAGCCCCGGCGCTTCGCGCCGGGGATGTGACCCGCGAGCGGCGTAGGACGCCGACAGCGTGGTGTCGAAAGTCGGGAGATGGATCGGAGGCGGCCGCGTGAAGCACGCCGCGTGGCTCGCGGGGCTCGCGGCGCTACTTATCGGCTTCCCTTGGATCGCCGGCGAATTCTTCGTCAACCTCGCGAGCCAGATCTTCATCGCCGCGATCTTCGTCGCCAGCCTCAATTTGCTGGTCGGCTACGGCGGGCTTCCCTCGCTCGGCCACGCGTCTTACCTCGGCGTGGCGGCGTATCTCTCGGCTTGGCTCTACCTGAAGCTCGGTTTCGCCCACTGGGTCATCGCACCGATCGCGCTCCTCGGCACGACCCTGATGGCGTGCGCGTTCGGGTTGATCGCGCTGCGCGCTACCGGGCTGGGGTTCCTGATGCTCACGCTCGCGCTTTCGCAGGTCCTGTGGGGAACCGCCTACCGCTGGGTGGCGATAACCGACGGCGACAACGGCCTGCGGGGCCTTGCGCGCCCAGCGCCCTTCGGCATCAGCCTCGACGACGCGACGACCTTCTATTACTTCGCGCTGGTCGTGACCGCGGCTTCGATCTGGATGATGGCGAGGTTCGTGAACTCGCCGTTCGGCGCCGCGCTGCGCGGCACGCGCGACCAGCCCAGGCGCATGAGCGCGCTCGGCCATAACGTCTGGCTGGTGCGTTGGATCACCTTCGTCTACGCGGGCTTCTGGGGCGCGGTCGCGGGCCTGCTGTATGTGTACTACCACAAGTACATCCACCCGATGTCGCTTTCGCTCACGAGCTCGGCCGAGGGGCTGCTTGCCGTCATCGCCGGCGGATCGGGGACGCTCGCCGGGCCGCTCGTCGGCGCGGCGATCATCATGATTCTGAAGAACTACGTGTCCGCATACATCGAGCGCTGGAACATGCTGCTCGGGTTCGTGTTCGTGATGATCGTGATTTTCATGCCCGACGGCGTTGTGCCGGGACTGCGCCGCTGGTGGATGCGTTGGAGGAAGAAGTGATTCCCGCGCTGCAAGTGAGCGGCCTCAAAAAGGCGTTCGGCGGCGTGCCGGCGATGAACGATGTCTCGCTCCAGGTGATGCCGGGCGAGCGGCGGCTGATCATCGGCCCGAACGGCGCAGGCAAGACCACGCTGTTCAATCTGATCACGGGCGACCTGCCCCGCGACGCGGGCACCATCCGGTTGTTCGGCGAGGACATTTCGCGCCTGCAGCCGCACCAGCGCGCGCACCGCGGCCTGGCGCGGACCTACCAGATCATCACCTTGTTTCCCAAGGACTCCCTGGAGCACAATATCGTGCTTTCGCTGTTAGGCGCGTCGACAACGCGCTGGCGCGTCTTCAGGCCGCTTGCCGCACGCGCCGACCTTTACCGGGAAGCGCGCCGGGTGCTGCGGATGGTCGGTCTCGATCACCTCGCGGCGCGCTCCATCAGCGAGGCGGCGTACGGGGAGAAGCGCCGCGTGGAAATCGCAATGGCCCTCGCGCGGAAACCTAAGGTGCTATTGCTCGACGAGCCGCTGGCCGGACTTTCCCGCGAGGAGCGGATTACCATGGCCGAATTAATCGCCGCGATTCCGCGCGAGATGACTGTGGTCATGATCGAACACGACATGGATAGCGCACTCGACCTTGCAGAACGCATTACGGTTTTGCACTATGGCAGCGTGATCGTCGAAGGCACGCGCGCCGAAGTCGTTACCGACCCGAAGACACGCGAGGTGTACCTTGGGGACTGAGGCGCTGGCGCTCGCGCGGGTCAATGCGCTCTACGGCGACAGCCACGTGCTGCATGAGGTGTCCTTTTCCCTGGGCGCCGGGCGGGTGCTTGCGCTGCTTGGCAGGAACGGCGCCGGCAAAACCACCTGCATGCATACCATCGTCGGCTTTCTGGCGCCGCGCGACGGCGAAATCCGCCTGTTCGGGGAGCCGATCGAGCGGCTGTCGCCGGAAACCATCTCGCGCCGGGGTGTGGGCTTCGTTCCGCAGGGGCGGCGCATTTTCCCGACGCTCACGGTGCGCGAAAACCTGGCCGTGGCGCGGCAGTCGCGTAACGGCGGCGCGAAATCCTGGACGCTCGAACGGGTATGTGATCTTTTTCCGCGACTGCAGGAGCGCCTGCACCAGGCCGCCGGTTTCCTCTCCGGCGGCGAGCAGCAAATGCTGGCGATCGGGCGCGCCTTGATGGGCAATCCGCGCGTGCTGCTCATGGACGAGCCGTCCGAGGGCCTGGCACCACTGATCGTTGCCGAGGTCGGCCGCACGATCGCGCGCCTCAAGCAAGACGGCCAATCGATCGTGCTGGTAGAACAGAACATCAAGCTCGCGCTCGGCCTCGCCGATGATGTGGTCATGCTCAACACCGGGCATATTGTCTTCAGCGGCGGCGTCGACCAGGTACAAGTCAACGAGGCGCTGATCACGCAGCATCTCGGTGTGTTTTAGCGCCCTATCACGCTCATACTTATATAAAGGAACGACTGCCATGATGTTTACTTGTGTAACGCCGAGATGCAACGATCCGCGGCACCGCCATCCCGCTGCGCTTTCCGCGCGCAGGCGAGGTGCGCCGGCGGCGCGCGCGGCGCGCGCTTCGGCCACGGTCGTGCGCGACCGGAAAGGCCGACGGCTGCGCATCGACATTCATTGTCACTATCTCAACCAGGAAGTGGCTGCGAAGGTTGCGCACCTGAATCCGGCGCAGTATGAGCCGTCGGTCACGTTCGCCAACGCGCTGACCCGCGACGTCAACGTCAGGCAGATGCAGGATCGGGGGCCGAAGCTCTCCACGATCGAGGCGCGGCTAAAGGATATGGATCGCATGGGTGTCGATATTCAGGCGGTGTCGCCGGCGCCGAATCAGTGCTACTACTGGACCGAGCCGGGCCTGGGCGTCGAACTCGCGCGCATGGTGAACGACCGGCTCGCGGAGATCGTGGCGACCTGGCCCGACCGCTTCGTCGCGCTTGGCACCGTGCCGCTGCAAAGCGTCGATCTGGCAATCGCCGAACTCGAGCGCTGCGTGAAGCAGCTCGGCCTGCGCGGCGTGGAAATCAATCCCAACGTCAACCGCATGGAGCTAACCGACCCGCGCCTGAACCTGGAGAAGTTCTTCGCCAAGGTACAGGAGTTGGGAGTGGTGATTTTTATGCACCCGCTCGGCTTTACCCAGGGCGAGCGGCTGCTGGATCATTATTTCAACAACGTGATCGGCAACCCGCTGGAGACAACCGTGGCGGCCAGCCATCTGATCTTCGACGGCGTGATGGAACGGAACCCGAAGCTCAAGATCGTGCTGCCGCATGGCGGCGGGTATCTCGCTCATTACTGGGCGCGGATGGATCATGCGCACCGGGCGCGGCGCGATTGCCATACCGTGATTAAAAAGGCGCCCTCCAGCTACCTCAAGAAGTTCTACTTCGATACGATTACCTTCGATGCCCAGATGCTGCGCCACCTGATCGACAAGTACGGCGCCGGGCAGGTGCTGCTTGGCACCGACTATCCCTACGATATGGGCGAGGAGGATCCGGTCGGGCTGATCGGAAGCGTGCCGGGGCTGAAGCGCAGCGAGCGTGACATGATCGAGGGGGGCAATGCGGCGCGCCTCCTGAAAATTAAGGTCTGAGGACCATGGCACTACCTTAAGCGTAGACTCCATGGCGACTCAAGTTTGTAGCCCGGATGGAGCGGAGCGGAATCCGGGGATGGACGGTGCCATCGGCAGACTCCCCCCGCATTTCGCTGTCGCTTCATGCGGGCTACTCGTTGCTCCTTAGTCCCCCGGCGCCGTATCCTCGATCAAAAGGTGCTTAAGGTAGTGCCATGGAGGTCTGAGGAGCAGCGGCAGGAAAATGTTATGATGACGCGATCGGAAATGTGAGGGTAAACAATGCCGGAAGTTTTCAAGTTACGCGTGAACGGCGGCGAGCACCGGGTTGGCGCCGAGCCGAACACGCCGCTGCTGTACATCCTGCGCAATGACCTGAAACTCAAGGGGACGCGCTTCGGCTGCGGCGAGGGAAATTGCGGCGCCTGCACCGTGCTGCTGGACGGACGTGCCGCACCGTCCTGCGACACGCCACTGTGGTCGGTGCCGGGCCATGAGGTCATCACGATTGAGGGGTTGGCGATCGGTGATGCTTTGCATCCCATCCAGCATGCCTTCATCGCCGAGCAGGCCGCCCAGTGCGGCTATTGCGTCAACGGTATCATCATGTCGGCCAAGGCCCTGTTGGATCGCAATCCCGATCCGAGCGATGCCGAAATTGCCGCGGCGCTGGAGCGTAATCTGTGCCGCTGCGGGACGCATGTCAGGATCCTGCGTGCGATCCGGCGCGCGGCACAGGCAATGCGGGCGGAGGGCCGGCCGTGAGCGCGCTTAGCCTGCCGCTAAGCCTCAAGACCACTCCACGGCTGGACCGCTGGGTGCGCTTCAATGCCGACCGTACCGTCACCGTGTTCAGCGGCAAGGTCGAACTCGGGCAAGGCATCGAGACCGCGATCACCCAGATCGCGGCCGAGGAACTGGACGTTCCGCTGGAGCGCCTCGAAATCATAGCCGGGGACACCACGCTTACGCCGAACGAGGGGTACACCTCGGGCAGCCAGTCGATAGAGGTGGGAGGCAGCGCCATGCGCCTGGCGTGCGCCGAGGTCCGCGGGCTGTTTCTCGATGCCGCCGCGCGCGAGTTCGAGGTGGGTGTCCAGGATCTACGCGTCCATGCCGGCGTCATCGAAGTGCCGGGAACGGATTTGCGCACGAGCTACTGGGAGCTTGTGCCGCGCGTGGACCTCGGGCGGGAGGCGACCGGAACCGCGGCTCCCAAGTCGCCGGCGCAATATACGATCATTGGCAAGGGCGTGCCCCGCCGGGACGTGCGCGCGAAGCTCGCAGGCGCGGCCTACGTGCACGACATGGAGCTGCCCGGCATGGTATTCGGGCGCGTGTGCCGGCCGCCGTCTTACCGCGCCAAGCTGAAGCGCTTCGACGCCGCCGCGGTGAAGCTGCTGCCCGGCGTCGTCGCGGTGGTAGTCAGCGGCGATTTTGTCGGTGTTTGTGCCGAGCGCGAAGAGCAGGCGATCAACGCCCTGCAGGCCGCGCGTGCCGCCGCCACGTGGGAGCAGCGGACCGCGCTGCCGGAAACCACAGCGGTTCGGGAATTCCTGCCGCGGCTGGCCAGCGCGCGCAACGTGATACAGCACAAGGAGCAGCCGGTGGGGCAGGGCGTGAGGCGGTTGCAGGCGACCTATTCGAAGCCCTATCTCGCGCATGCCGCCATCGGTCCTTCCTGCGCGCTGGCACAGTACCGCGACGGCAGGCTTAGCGTCTGGTCGCACACCCAGGGCAGTCACCAGCTTCGCGACCAGATCGCCCAGGCGCTGGGCATGCCGGTCGACAAGGTAGCGGTGGTGCACCGCGACGGGGCGGGCTGTTACGGACACAACGGCGCCGACGATGCGGCGCTCGACGCGGCGTTGCTGGCGCGCGCCTGCGGCCGGCCGGTGCTGCTGCAGTGGACGCGCGAGGACGAGCTCGCCTGGTCACCCTACGGTTCGGCGATGCTGGTGCGCATGGCCGCCGCCGTGAGTGGGGAGGGGCGCATTGTCGATTGGCGGCACGAAACCTGGAGCCATACTCATACCACGCGGCCCGGCTCGGGGGAGGGCGTCAATCTCCTGGCCGCCTGGCACCTGGACCCGCCGTGGCCGGAGCCGCCCGCCCGGGATGTGCCTCAGCCCGCCGGCGGCGGCGTCCGCAACGCGGTGCCGCTGTATGACTTTCCGCGGCAGGAAATCGTCTATAACTTCATCGCCGAGATGCCGCTGCGCGTCTCGGCACTGCGCAGCCTGGGCGCCTACGCCAACATTTTTGCCATCGAGTCGTTCATGGACGAGCTTGCCGGCGCGGCTGGCGCCGATCCGATCGAATTTCGGCTGCGTCACATCGAGACGGACGCGCGCGCGCGCGCGGTGATCGCGGCGGCCGCGAAGCTGGCCGGCTGGACGCAGGGCGAGACCGGTGATGGTATCCACGGACGCGGCTTCGGCTGCGCGCGCTACAAGAACGCGAGCGCCTATTGCGCCGTCGTCGCCGCGATCGAGGTGGGCGCGGCGATACGGGTAAAGAAGGTGTATGCGGTGGTGGACGCCGGCCAGGTGGTCAATCCGGACGGCCTCAAGAACCAGATTGAAGGCGGCATCGTCCAGGCCATCAGTTGGACGCTCAAAGAGGAGGTGAAGTGGGACCGCGAGCGCGTATTGGCGCGTTCCTGGGAGTCCTATCCTATCCTGGGATTCGACGAAGTCCCCGAGGTCGAGGTACTGCTGCTGGATTACCCCGGGTCGCCGCCGCTAGGCGTGGGCGAGTGCGCCGCCGGGCCAACCGCGGCCGCGATCGCCAACGCCCTGTACCGGGCCATGGGCGTGCGCGCGCGCGACCTGCCGCTCACGCCGGAACGCGTCGCGCAGGCGATGGACTAGGCAGTGTTGTACGTCAAACAGTTGGTGACTTAATTAAGTCTAGCCCTTGCCCTCATGACTTTAGCGAGGATATCAGAGGCTCGCGCCGTCCAGATGAAAGTGAAGTAGGGTGGATTAAGCCGCCACGCGGCGAATCCACCAGCGGTATCCGTTCCGCACGCCTAGCCATGTGGCGGCACGGACCCCCAACCCGGTGGATTCGCTGTGCTGTGCAGGATGCACGAATGCCGGTCGCTCTCGGCGTCCTGCCTCCCGCGACACTTGCACGTCCCTGTACGTCGCGAGCGCATGGATGCGCAGGAGCGGCCGCTTAATCCACCCTACCCGTAGCGCCGACCGCACCGTCGATATGTACCGATATTTAGGGTGCACTACAGTAGCTCTGGAGCTGCGGGTGGAGATTCGGCGCACAGCCCGACTTATGTTAGACTTTTCCTGGTTTAATCCTTACCAAAAATAACCGGATTAGTTTGTCTGTGGCGCATGTCGCTTATTGCCGTCACGGCTCAATCAAATAAAGGAGGGGATATGTCCAATTTGTTCGGTTCGGCGCGTCTGTACGTCATCGCATTGTTCATCGGCCAGCTGTTAGCAACTACTGTTTACGCCGAGGGGCGATGGATCAAACTGGCGCCATTTCCCGAGCCCTCGGAGGAGTTGTTGGGGGCGGCGGCGGGCGGCAAGATGTATGCTTTCGCCGGCCTTGCTCCGGGTTGGAAGCCCAAGGGTTTGGTCTATGAATATGACCCGGCCAGCGACAAATGGACGAAGAAAAAGCCGATGGCGCTGGCATCGCACCACGTCGGCTTGGTCGAATACCGCGGCAAGATTTACGCGTTTGGCGGCTTCGTGCCGCCGGAAGCCGGTGAGCCGGCCTGGGTGCCGATCAACAACGCCTGGGAATACGACCCGGTCGCCGACACCTGGAAGGCGCTGGCGCCGATGCCGACTAAGCGCGGCTCGCCGGTGGTGGCGGCGGTCGGCAACAAGATCTACGTCATCGGCGGCGCTACTACCCCGGCGCACTCCAACGAAACCGCGGTCCATCCCGCGCGCCCGCACCTCGCCGTGGGCACCGTCGAGGAATACGATCCGGCCACCAATACCTGGCGCGAGCGGACCCCCATGCCGACGGCGCGTAATCACGCCGTCACCGGCGCCGTGAACGGGAAAATTTATGTCATCGGTGGGCGCGTTGGCGCGGCGTTCATCGGCGTCGCCAGCAACACCAATGTCGTCGAGGAATACGATCCCGCCGCCGACGCGTGGAGGCCGCGCACGCGCATGCCTACGCCGCGCAGCGCCATGGCCGCGGGCGTCCACGACGGACGCATCTATGTCGAGGGCGGCGAGTTTCAGGACAGCCAGATGATGGCCACGTTCCGCGCGTTGGAGGCTTACGATCCGGCAAGCAATACCTGGGCGGTACTGCCGTCAATGCCGGTATCGCGTCATGGGCTGGCGGGCGGCATCGTCGGCAACCGCCTGCACATGGTGAGTGGCGACGTGCAATCGGCCGGCACCGGCGTGCATGTCGACAGCGAATCCCATGACGCATTCGAGTTTGACCGCGGCAACAAGTAGCCTGGCTGGGTGCGGTACGCGTTCGTTACCGCGGCGCTACTCGTGGCCGTTGCGTTTTTCTCATCATGTAAAGATCGGCCGGACCGACCTGACGACGCGCAAGGATTTTTCCGGTACTATGACTAATGACGCCAAACCAATGTCCATTACCGGCCACCGGGTTGCCATCCCACTAGTATGCTGTCCCACAAATAACTTTCGGTAAGTTTGTAGCCTGGATGGAGCGCAGCGAAATCCAGGTCACGGCGAGGGCCCCGGATTTCGGCGCTTCGCGCCTTCATCCAGGCTACAACAGGAAGGCGAGAGGGATGGTGCAGTACCTAACATAGATAAAGTTATTTATAGGACGCAACACTAGGCCGGGGAAAAGATCTTAATGGAGACAGGAATGCAGTCGACCGTTGGCATACTTGGGCTGGGGATCATGGGATCCGCGATCTCGGCGAATTTGCGCAAGGCGGGTTTCAATGTAGTTGGATTTGATATCTCGGCCGAGCGCCTGGGAGCCTTCTCGAACGCAGGTGGCGAGGCGGCGAGTTCCCCACGTCAGGTCGCCGAGAAGGCGGGCATCATCATCAGCCTGCTTCCCAGTGTGCAAGCCCTGGATGACGTCGTGAGCGGCCCGGACGGCATTGTCGCTTTGGGCCGCACCGGTTTGGTCCTGATCGAGTCAAGCACCCTTCCCATCGAGGACAAGCGGCGTATCCATGATCTCAGTCGGGCAAGTATCACGATGCTGGACTGTCCGCTTAGCGGTACCGGTGCGCAAGCGGTAACCAAAGATGTTGCGATCTATGCCAGCGGCGATCACCAGGCCTTCGAGACCTGCGTTCCGGTTTTTAATGGCTTTGCGCGCTCGCATTACTACCTGGGCGAATTTGGCAATGGCAGCAAGATGAAGTTCGTCGCCAACCTTCTGGTTGCGATCCATAACCTATCGACTGCCGAAGCATTCGTGCTTGGCATGAAAGCCGGTCTGGATCCTGAAACGATCTATAAGGTGGTCGGCGATGGGGCAGGCAGCTCGCGCATGTTCCAGGTGCGAGGCCCGCTGATGATCCGTGGGGATTACGAGCCTGCCGCCATGAAAGTGGAG
>WNFB01004911.1_pt1 | contig 11918 bp, 10 predicted proteins | sample 5400501 | NCBI WGS metagenome assembly WNFB01 (sample SAMN13153341, study PRJNA577476) | soil metagenome | isolation source: 200 cm saprolite under Douglas fir tree site 2 hole 1 | place: USA:California | collected 2015-04-18 | reverse complement strand
CCACCGGGGCACTGCCTTTCCGGGGAGAAACTTCGGCGGCGGTGTTTGATTCGATTCTTCACAAGGCGCCGGCCGCGCCAGCACGTTTGAACCCGGACCTGCCCCCCAAGCTGGAGGAGATCATAAACAAGGCCCTGGAAAAGGACCGTGTGCTGCGGTACCAGTCTGCGGGTGAGATCAGGACCGATCTGCAACGGCTAAAACGCGACACTGATTCCAGCCGGTCCGTGGCCCTTCCCGCCGCAACACCGAGCAAAAGGAAACGAGGGGCCATAGCAGCGGTTGCCCTGACCGTCGTTGCTCTGATGGTGGCGCTCGGATTAGGCGGCTATTACTTCCTTCGGCGAGCACCAAACGAGATCGACTCTGTCGCCGTATTGCCGCTGGTCAATGCTACGCAGAACGCAGAGCTGGATTACCTTGCGGACGGCATCACAGAAGGAGTGATCAATCACCTTTCGCGCCTCCCCAGGCTGCGGGTGATGGCACGCAGTACCGTGTTCCGCTACCGGCAGGCGCAGCAGGACCCGCTGCAGATCGGGCGCGAGCTGAAGGTGGGAGCTGTAATCGTGGGCCGGCTATCTCAACACGGGGACACGCTCAACGTGGAAACCGAGATGGTAGACGTGAGCAACGGCTCGCAGATCTGGGGTGAGCAATACCGGCGAAAAGCTTCGGAAATTGCCACTATCCAGGATGACATCGCATCCGATATTTCTGGCCAGTTGCGGCTGAAGCTGACCGGCGAAGAGAAGAAGCGTCTCGGGGAACACGCGACTGAGAATAGCGAGGCTTACCAGCTCTACGTAAAGGGCCGCTTCTACCTGGAACAGCGCACCCGCGACGGCTTTTACAAGGCCATTGACCAATTCAATCAGGCGATTGCCAAGGACCCCGTGTACGCACAGGCATATACCGGGTTGGCAGATGCTTATGTTCTTCTCTTGGACCGCACCCTAATCACTAACGAAGAAGCGTCGCCCAAGATCCGCAGCGCAGCCGAACGGGCAATCGAACTCGATCCGACACTGGCCGAGCCGCATGCCGAACTGGCCGTCCTCAAGGAGATGGCGGATTGGGATTGGGCGGGAGCGGAATCCGAGTATCGCAAGGCTGTCCAACTGAACCCAAATGATGCTACGGTCCACCACTGGTATGCGGTGCTGCTTGAGAACATGGGGCGGATAGATAACGGGTTTGACGAGATCCGAAAAGCGCAGGCGCTGGATCCGGCCTCGCCGCAGATCAATACGAACGTAGCCGGGTTTCTGGTGGACATGCGCCGCTACGACGAGGCAATGAACGAGCTAAACAAACTCATTGCAACTAACCCGGAATTCCCGGTGTCCTATGGAGCCAGGGCCAGAGTGTATTGGCGCCAAGGGAATCAGGATGCCTTCGTGACGGACCGGGTCGCGGAACTCACCAAGGTCGGACGCACAGCCGAAGCCGAGGCATTCGCCGCAGGGTATCGTAAAGCGAAGCTGAAAGGTGCGTGCACAGCGGCCATCGAGCTACTGAAGAATAAGTCGCGTACGGAGTACGTCTCTCCCTATGAGATAGCGACTTACTACGCACTTATGGGAGACCGCGACCAGACATTCGACTGGTTGGAGAAGGCGTATAAGGAGCGATCGGGGCGCATGGAATACATAAAGACGGAGGATGTCTTTGATGGCCTTCGGTCTGATCCCCGCTACTTGGGCCTGTTGCGGCGCATGGGGCTGCCGCAGTAGCGCCTTAAGATCGATGTGGCGACGAGCGTCCTCGCCCGTCCCAGGCAGCTCCAACTAATTTCGATGTAGCGACGGGCGTCCTCGCCCGTCCAACTCAAATCTTCAAGAAAATTCCTCTGCGATATAAAACCCACATCGCTGCCCAGCACATCATCACAAAAACCAGCGCATACAGCAGCGACGCATTCGGCGGGCTGGCAAGCCCCTCGAACCAACGCTCGTAGATCACCTGCTGCCAGGGGACGAAAGTTCCGTCTGCCAGGCTAACCCCCATACGGCTAATCCAGTGCGCCACCATTTCGGCAAAGACGTAGGCTGCAATAGCATTCATTCCGAATATCACAAATGGCTTCGTCCAGCGTCCCCGCCACTGCTTCATATCGAGCACCCAATAGCACAGCGCGAGGCACAGCAGCGCTAGTCCCGCGGTGAAGATCACGTAGGAACTGGTCCACAACTTCTTGTTGATCGGAAACCAGAGATTGAAAATTTCCCCGGCAGCTAGCCCGAGAACTCCAAACGACGCCATGCCCGCCGCCTTGGACCCTGCGCTGCGATCAGAACGAAGCCACTCCCCCGTCAGCACACCCAGCAAGCTGGTCGCAATCGCGGGTATGGTGCTCAAAACCCCTTCTGGATCGCGCGTGCCCTCGTACAAATGGCCGAATAAAAGCTTACGGTCAAGCCAGGCCGCGATATTGCGGTCCGGATCAAGCAGGGGAACGTCGTGCGTAGGCACGCCGAATCCCGGCACCGGAACAAAGCGCATAAAGACCCAGTAACCAGCCAGGCAAGTCACGATCGTGATGATCCAGCCTCGGCGCCCCGACCACAAAACAACAATTGCCGAAATCACGTAACAGATCGCGATCCTCTGCAGCACCCCATAAACGCGCCATGTGGCCAGATGGTACTGATTAGGAAAGCCGTTCAGAAACATTCCCAGCGCGAATAAGATGAGCCCCCGCCAGAGCACGTGCGCCATGAGCCGTCGGCGCGACTCGCCGCGCTTCAGTCGTGAGGAGAACGAGAACGCCATCGCCACGCCTACGATGAACAGAAAGAACGGGAAGACCAGATCGGTGGGCGTCCATCCGTTCCACTCCGCATGCTTGAGCGGCCAGTAGGCCGACTGCTCGTCGCCGGGATTGTTGACCAGGATCATTCCGGCAATAGTCGCGCCGCGCAATAGGTCGAGCGACATCAATCTTCCGGCCAGCGGTTGCCGCGGCTTCTCCAGCGGCTCGCTTGCTGCGACGGTACTGTGCAACGCCGATGACATGATTCCAGGCGCCAGATTGTAGCATGCGTGGAAGCCGCAGCTGCTGCCTGCTACGGTCGAGTATCGAGTGGCTGCTTCGCCTTCTCAAAGAATTCGTTTTGCAGCTTCAAGCTTTCCTGATCCGCCTTGACCGCGCGGATAGCATTCACGACTCCGTTGACCCAGGCCTTCACATCGTACTCGCCCAGTTCGCGGGTTGCGACCGCGCCTTCGCCCGAGTAATGATTCGGGAAACGCGCGTACCACCAGATTCCGGTGTAGACATTGTCTGGCAGGTTTAGCCGCTTCTGGTCGGCGCCGGACTCGCTGGTTGCACGGTCCAGGTGGACCAGATCCGGGCGGGCGATCATCATCTTCGATGTTTCCGCTTCACCAGCATGCCAGTTTATGACCGTGCTCTTCTGCGGCGGTCCGCCCGGCAGGGGATCTACTAGCCCTAAGACGTACACCACGTAGTCATGCGGCTTCTCCAGCTGCGTCTGGGCGAAAAACGGCAGCAGGTTCTCGTTGCCCCCATGGCCGTTCACGATAATTACTTTCTTGCAGCCATTGCGCGCCATCTCGTCGGTGGTTTCCTGCAAGAGCTCCAACTGCAAGTGCGGGCTGTACGCGACCGTGCCGGGTTCGTGCTTGCCTTCGAAGATTTGGCCAAAATAATACTCCGGAAATACGATCGCATATTCCTGCTCGGCGGCGTGCAGGGCTGCATAGCGCACGTTGAGCAGGTCGGTGCCCAGCGGCAGATGAGGGCCGTGTTTTTCCAGGATGCCAAAGGGCAGCAGACAAGTACCCTGCGCCTGCTGAATGGCGCTCCGGAAGTCCGCTGCGGTCAACTCCTCCCAGTGGACCGAGAGTTTTGCCTGCGCCCCACTCAGAGTCGTCCAGAAAAGCAGCACCCAAAACGCGATTAAAGCTTTGCGCATGAAGGATTTCTCCCGAGCCGCGCATTTTAGCACTCTGAAGCTCTGCGCTGCCGCGGCTCCCGGCCTGACCGCACTTGGTTACTCTCGTCACCATGCCGCATAACCAAGGTCAAGGTATGATTCCGCTATCGGGACTGAAATGAAGAAACTGCGCTTCCTGCTGTCGCTTACCACCAACGACAACGACTACCAGATGGAGCAGGCTGCAGCCGCGGAAGCAGCGGCGCGCCGTCTGGGTGTGGACGTGCAAATCATTCACGCCGATAACGATTCCATCACTCAAAGCCAGCAAATCTTGAAAGTCATTCAATCGCGCTCCGAAGCGCAGCCCGATGGCATCATCTTTGAACCGGTCGGCGGAACCGCTCTGCCCCATGTGGCTCGGGCCGCCGCGGCTGCGGGCATCGCATGGGTGGTTCTGAACCGCGACGCCGAGTACATCGTGGAGCTGCGCAAGACGCATCGCGTCCCCATCTTTGCCATCACCTCGGACCACGAGGAAATCGGCCGCATCCAGGGCCGGCAGTTTGCCGCACTCCTGCCCAAGGGCGGCTCGGTCTTGTACATTCAGGGCCCCGGCGAAAGCCTGGCCGCCCGGCAACGCACTACGGGCATGTACGAGACCAAGCCGGTCGACGTGCAGGTGAAACTCATGAAGGCGCACTGGACCGAGGCCAGTTCCTACCGGGCTGTCAGCTCCTGGTTGCGCTTGTCCACTTCTCAGCAGGCCCGCATGGACGTGATTGCCGCCCAGGATGACTCCATGGCCGTGGGCGCAAAGAAAGCATTCCAGGAGTTGCCCGAGGGCGCCGTGCGCGACCGCTGGCTGAGCCTGCCCTATACCGGTTGTGACGGTCTCCCCAAGACCGGACAAACCTGGGTCAAGCGCGGCCTGCTCGCCGCCACCATCTTCGTGCCGCCAAACGCCGGTCAGGCCCTGGAGATGCTGGTCCAAGCCGTGAACACCGGCACCATGCCGCCGGAGCGCACCTTAACCGTGCCTGCATCCATCCCGGCACTCGACGCGCTCGCCACCGCCCAAGCGGAGAAGTCCCGCCTGCTCTCGGTGTGAGCCCCGGCTCGCGGATTTTCTAAACACCCAAAACAGAAGAAGTGTTCCACGTGGAACATTACGCAAATTGGAGAAATGTTCCACGTGGAACATTTTGTACTTGCTAATATGTATGTGCAGTTATATACATATATCTCTAAATGAAACGACGGACGAGAGTTACGAAGGGCCGACGGATTACCAGAACGAAGATTGCCCGGCTGAAGGCTTCCGCCGATGAGGCGAAACGCCCTCACGATTGGATGGCGGAGATCGCGGGGCTGTACAAGCCGATCAAGAAGCCGGTCACGCTGCGTCTGGACGCCGATGTGCTGGCCTGGTTCAAAAAGCAAGGGCGCGGCTACCAGACACGGATCAATCGCGCGCTGCGGAGAGTGATGAGGGAGGAGAGGAAAGAATCTTGAGGCGCCCCGGGGACTGGCCCACCCTTTGCGCTTTTTGCAAGGGTGCGTGGCGGAGTCCATAAGTACCGTTTGAGACCTCTGGGCACAGAGGGATTGTAGAATCAGGTTTTACCCAGACGATGTTCCCACCCTTTGGAAACCAGAAAGGGTCGTGCAACCCTCGGTCAGTTATGTGGAAGACGGGAACGGTGGGCCAGCCCCGACGTTCACAACAGCTCTTACGAATGGCGAGAACTTCTCGAACTCTCTCGAATTGGCTTTCATGCTGATTGAATCCGTCCTTTGAGTCTTTCGGCCCATTGCTGCAGCATGATTCGAAAGGCTGTCCATAAATCTCTTTTCATAAATCTAACAGCGCAGCCGTAGTCGGCGATTGGATGAGGACCGAGGCACTCTACCTGAGCCAGACTCACATGAAGAATGTCTTCGAGGTCGCCGAGTTTGCTTGTCCAGGTTCCCCAAAACCGTTGTCTTGCCATATGCTTCGGACTGTCAAATGGATCGGCGTATATCGCTACTTTTTGGTAGCCGATCTCAAGTCGATCATTGTCACATGGCTTGTAACCCAAGGTTCCGAAGGCTTCCATGAAACATCCTAGCGTGTTCACACGGCGTGGAATCGGCCAGTATGTCCATGCATTCGGCCACCATTTTCGAGTTTTGTCACAGGCTGCCCACGCAATGCAGTTGTAGTTGCTGTCCTGTGGACTCTTGATCGTCCATTTTCCATTCTTGAGGTTCGGGAAATAAATCTCAAGACCGCTAGGCACTTAAGTCGATCCCCCTCTTCCTGCCCCACTCCAGCCATGCCTCGGTCATTTTCTTAACGTTGCCAGCATAGCGTGGGTCGACTGGATTTTGGTCAGTGATGGCGGTTAAGGCCGGGAACCAAAATCCCCCATTGCTGCGTAGTTCCCGCAAGAGCAGCGGGACGACGACATTCTCCGGCATCCTAATTATTTTCTGATAGCTCGGATGCATCATTAGGTCAGGAATGGAAGATATGTGCGCGGTCTCGTTCCTCCATCTGCGCACAAGCTGATGGAATTGCTGACGCAAGTCGATTTCATCAGCAACGACCCTTACAGGCTCAACGGCTGCTTGCTGGCTAGCCAACACACGTGCGAATGCCAGCAGACATTCTTTTCTCCTGCGCTCGATGAGCCGCTCAGCGAGACGATTCGTGTAGCTCCTCTTGACGCGTCGATGCTGTCGATTATCGTAACGCGGAGTCGTAGACTCCGGGTGACGAGGAGACCAATCGTGCATTGATTGGTGCTGCTCACCGCAAGGTCTGGACATTGAAGCTCCCATCGGCGCGGCTCCATTACTGCTGAGGATCAATGAACCTTATCTTTGACGAATCGAATGTGGCCCGCAAGCTCTTTTCTTTTTCATCGGCCCGATCCAGCACGCTACGGAGTTCAGCAATATCATTCGACCCCAAACCGATATAAAATTCGTTCAACCGCCCAGCCCCTCCCTCGTGGTAGCTGAGTTTCAACATATGCGTAATAATCATTGCTGCAGGCGATTCTGAGACACTCTTTCCATAGACGGGGCGTGCATCTGTAAGGATACGTGCGCTGCAAAAAAGGTGTTCGTGCTCCGTTTGCAGGGCTAGAGCCTTTGCCGCAATGCTTAGAGCCTCGATGTCCAGCAGTTTCGTTAATCGCTCACGAAATTGCGGTTCCTCTTGCGGTTTCAATTCATCGTTTTCACGTAACGCCTCGCAAACGTCAGAGATGAACTCCTCTAAGGAAACCTCATTGTATGCGCGTATCGCATACATCGTATCTAGTGCGTCCTTCACTTGTTCAGCATCCTGGGAAGATACATCTGGGATCACTGGAACCGAACTGGGCGATTTCTCAATCGCAATGAGAAGGGCCTTGAGAACATCATCCGGCATCTCGCGTAGTATCGCGAGTCCAAGCCGATTGCTCTTTGGGATGCTTAGTTCAGCCAAGATTTAAGTCCTGAATGCGCCTCTCGAGCCGGGTTACGCAGGACACACGCCGAGAGAAAAATAGCACAAGTGACGCCAAGCCTGTGGAAAAACTGTGGAACGCTCTGTAAACAAAGGCTTTGGTGAACCTCGTACATCAATAGTTTAACACGGATGCGTGGGGACATAGTGGGATCAAATTTAGCACTTGACATGGAACGCACCTTATAGAAGATCACGCCCGTTACGGCAATGAGGCTGGCCCACCCTTTCCCGATTCACGAACGCACCGAGGTTGCCCTACTCTTGCGCTTTTTGCAAGGGTGGGTATCGGTGCCCATAAGTACAGTTTGAGACCTTTGGGAAACCCCATCATTCCAATAGACAAGCGGGGGGGATACCCCCATGGAGGATGCCCGCGCCGCAAGCTCGGACGGGCGAGGACGCCCGTTGCTCCATCGACGAAAACACGGGCGAGGACGCCCGTCCCCACATTATTCGTGCAGATGCACTGGCTCGCGGGCAAGAGTTCCTTCGACTTCGCTCAGGACAGGTCCGCGCCACACCGGTTCTGCTGATGGCTGAGGGCCGATGGCTGACGGCTGGTTCTACGGGGCTTCGATCAGCTCCATCTTCCCGTCACGAGTGCGGTGCAGCACCATGACTTTGCCCTTGGGATCGCGGAAGACGAACACGTCGCGGTCGCGGAAGTGGGCTTCCTTGATCGCTTCTTCGAGCGTCATTGGGCGCAGGGCTACGGCGTCATCGGAGCGCACCAGATGGACTTCAGTGGATTTGGCTACGGCTGGAAATTTGTGAACCACTACCGGGACGGTGGTGGTTTCCGCGAGTCCGACGGCAGTCTGCAGTTTTTCCTGCGCCGCTTCGCCGTTCCACTTCTTATGCTCGTGGCGTTTCTTGCTGCGCCAGCGCGTATTGTACTTGACGGCCTGCCTCTCGAGATGCTCGAGGGCTTCGTTGACGGCGGAGGACATGTCGCCCGCCTGAGCCAGTCCCACGATAGGCCCTTTGCGCGGGCTGATCGTGATTTCGGCCTTGTGGCGGTGCTTCTCCACCGCCAGGATCACTTTGGCTTCAAATTTATCCCCCAGAATCTTGCGGATTTTTGCCAGGCCGGTTTCTACGGACTTGCGGATGGTGGGAGTGATTTCATACTGCCTTCCGGTGTATTCCACGTTCATGAGCGCCCCTCCTCTTTCTTTCCACTACCTGGGCACTGCATTAAGGAAGCTCGCGTCGCGCTTTATTGCCATCGCGCGGGGCGCGATGGCGCGCGGTCACTCGCCCAGATCCTTCGGCGACGAAAAGCCTGTCGCCTCAGGATGACAAGCTTTCATTTCTTCACTCTGCGCTGGTGGGTGCTCGGGATGCGCATATCTTCCCGGTACTTCGCGACCGTGCGGCGAGTGACCTGGATGCCCTGCGACTGGAGGATGCGGGTGATCTGCTCGTCGGTCAACGGCCGGGCGGGATCTTCTTCTTCGATGAGCTTCTTGACCCGGCGCTTGAGGATGAGCAACGAAGTGCCACCGCCCTGGGGGCCGTTCACGCTCTCGCTGAAGAAATAACGCAGTTCGAATACGCCCTGTGGAGTGTGGGCGTATTTGCTGGCCACCGCGCGGCTCACAGTGGAGGGATGCACGCCGATTTCTTCCGCCACGTCCTTGATCATCATGGGTTTTAGCTGATCAATGCCTTTTTCCAGGAAGTCTTGCTGCCGGCTGACGATGGCATAGCAGACCTTGGTGATCGTCTGCTTGCGTTGTTCGATGTTCTTGATGAGCTGAATGGCGCTCTTGTAACGTTCCTTGACGTAATTGCGCGTGTCTTTGTCGTTGGTGTCGCGGCTCAGCAGGCGCTTGTAGGCCGGGTTCAGGCGGAGCTGCGGGACCCCGTCTTCGTTCATCACTACCAGCCACTCGTCGCCGTGCTTCACGAACGCCACGTCGGGCTCGATGAGCCGCGGCTGCACTTTGTTGTAGCGCAGGCCGGGGCGGGGATCGAGGGTGCGGATGTATTCCAGTGCCTGCGGCACGGCTTCAATGGGACGGCCGATCGCCTTGGCGATTTCTCTATGCTGCTTGTTCTGCAAGGCGCGCAGGTGCTGGTCCACGATGGCAATCGCGTCGGAAAGCACCTGGGCGGTAGCTTCTCCGTTGCCGTTCTTATGCACCGCGAGCTGCTGCTGCTGATAGCGCAGTTGATAGAGCAGGCACTCGCGCAGGTCACGGCAGGCGACCCCGGGCGGATCCATCTGGCGTACCAGTTCGATAGCTTCATGGAGATCGGCGAGGCCAAAGCTGGGCTGGAATGCCGGCCGCGGAGCGGGAGCCGGTTCCGGCGCCGGCGAAGGCAGATCGGCGGCAACGGCTTCTGGAGCGGGCGCAACCGCGGTCGCTGTGGCGATTTCCGTATCGTCTGAATTCTGTTCCGCCTCGACGCTCCAGGCAGAAGCCGGCTCAGTTCCGGTCTCATCTAACGCCGCCTCAAGACCGAGCGCTGCGGCCTCCTTGACGACATTCTCCACGATCGTGGCATCGGCCTCGGGCGGAGCCGGCGGCGCAACCCCCAACAACTCCTCGTCGCTGGCGATCAGATATCCATCCTCGTTCAGGTTGCCAATCACCAGATCGGCGGCCTCGCGCACTTTGGGACTTGTGGAGAGGGCGCCCAGTTGCCAAGTGAGGTGATCGGTGAGATTACTGGGCTTGGAGAGAAAATTCTCGAATGATGGCCGTTCGATTTCTTCCATCTCGCCGGGACTGCGGTAGCCGGGGTCAAGGTATTCCTGAAAGAACGAGCCGAAATCAATCTCTTCGAAGGGATCCTTCTTTTCGACGGCCGTAACCGTGTTTTCTTCCGCAGGGGTACGTTCGCGGGCTTCTTCTCGGCGGGCGGCCTCATCCAGGAGAGGAACGGAGTCTTCCAGTTCCTCCAGCACCGGGTTCTCCACCATCTCAGCCGTGATCATGTCCCGGAGCTCGAGCTTATTGAGAGCCAGGACGCTGACCATCTGCACGAGGCCAGGGGTGAGGATCTGCCTCTGCGTGACTTTCAAATGCAGCTTGGGTTGCAACAGCACCATGGTCCTGCAATTCTTTCCGAAATTCGTTGCCGCGGAATAAAAGACCGTTTACCACGAAGGGCACTAAGGGACACTAAGGAATTCCTTGGTGATACTTCGCGTCCTTCGTGGTTTATTGCCTTTCACACCAGCGAGAAGCTCTCGCCCAGGTACACCCGCCGCACTTCGGGGTCGCCGCCCAACTGCTCCGGCGTCCCCTGGCGGAAGATGCGTCCTTCATTAATGATGTACGCCCGGTCGGTGACCGAGAGCGTCTCACGCACGTTGTGATCCGTGATCAACACGCCGATCCCGCTCGCCTTCAGATCGCTGATGATCTTCTGCAGGTCGAGCACTGCAATCGGGTCGATCCCGGAAAACGGTTCGTCCAACAAAATAAACGCCGGGCTGATGCACAAAGCGCGGGCAATCTCCACACGGCGACGCTCGCCCCCCGACAGCGCGTACCCGCGATTTTGCCGGATGTGCTCCAGTCCCAATTGATCGATCAGCTTCTCCATCTTTTCCCGGCGCTCATGCCAGGAAATGGGTTGCGCCTCCAGCACCGCCAGGATGTTTTCCTCCACGGTCAGCTTGCGAAACACCGACGCTTCCTGAGGGAGATAGCTGATGCCGAACTGGCGCGCCCGTATATACATGGGCACGTCTGTAATGTCTTCGTCGTCGATTAACACCCGGCCTGTATCAGGGGGTATCAGGCCCACAATGATGTAGAAGGTAGTGGTCTTGCCGGCGCCGTTAGGTCCAAGCAAACCAACGACTTCGCCCTGCTCAACGCGAAGGCTTACTCCGTTTACAACCCGGCGGTTGCGGTAAGACTTGCCGATTTCGTCGGTGGCCAGAGTACGCATTTATCGTGCCACTCGCGTTTGGGTGACGGCGGGGGATGAATCGCTTCCTTCAACCAGCACCCTATCATCGTGCCTAAAGAAAGTCAACGAAACCCCGGTAATCTTGCCATGTTCGGCATCAAAAATGCTGGGCGGACCGCCGGTCAGGACAAATTTGTCCTCGGCGGCTGCATAGACTAGCTGATCCCCGGTTGCCCGGCGGTTGGGCTGGGTGATTACCACCTGCCTTTGAGCCACGATGCGATCGACTCTGCCAGCCCCTGCTAGCGACTGACTTGTGCTCGATTGATCCCGAGGCAGCAGGAACACGTCCATCTGGCTGGCAGCGATGGTGAGATCTGCCCCTTTCGCCTGTACTCCTCCCTCGAAGTGCACCTTGCGTTCGCTATCAGCATAGGTAAGGCGGGCCGATGTGATGGTCACGGGCGTGGCCTTGCCGCTTTTGTCGACCTGGATCAGTACAGTGGACACGGATTGGGCGGGAGATCCACGGGCAAGCACGGAGCGGCGGCCGCGATCGAATTCAATCGAGGGCGCCACGACCACGTTGGCGTTCTGCCACAGGCGGGCGTCCCCGGTGTACAGGGCAACGGCCG
>WNFB01004909.1_pt1 | contig 11919 bp, 11 predicted proteins | sample 5400501 | NCBI WGS metagenome assembly WNFB01 (sample SAMN13153341, study PRJNA577476) | soil metagenome | isolation source: 200 cm saprolite under Douglas fir tree site 2 hole 1 | place: USA:California | collected 2015-04-18 | reverse complement strand
AGAGCTGCTGGGGTTGCCTTTCATGGACGCAAATCGCGACAAGGCCAACTTCCCCAACGACAACCCTTTGTACGGCACCGGCCCCAAGCTCCAGGAGGCCGATCTCATTCTGGTCATCGAGGCGCTGGTGCCCTGGATCCCCGGCTACGACGAGCCCGCTCCGGAGGCCAAGCTGATCGCGATCGGCATCGACCCTACATTCAGCCGCCAGCTCCACAACGAGTTCCCGGCCGACCTGCGCATCTCGGGCAGCGTGGCCACCATCCTGCACCAGCTGTACGTCGAGGTCGATCGGCTCCTCACGGCCCGCGATCGGCAAGCCATCGCCGAGCGCAAGGAGCGGCTCACAGCCGCCGCGTCGGCCCGCCGCGCCAGGCTCGAACAAACCGCGCTGTCGCAGCAGAACAAGCGGCCTATCAGCCCCACCTACACCTCGTACGCGTTGGGCCAGGTCCTAGGCGATGGCGATCAGCTGTTCCTGAATGACTCCGTTACCAGCGGCACCGATCTGGCCAATTACGTGCTCAATACCAAGCCGAACAGCGCTTTCAAATCGGGCAGCGCGGCGGGCGGCTGGGGCATTGGCGCGGCTCTTGGCGCCAAGCTGGCGGCGCCCGACAAGCTGGTGGTCCTCGCTGCCGGCGATGGCTTCTTCTTGTATGGCGTGCCTTACGCTTCGCTGTGGGCGGCGGCCAAGTACGATGCGCCTTTCCTCAGCGTCGTCTTTCAGAACCTGGGCTACAGCACCGGCGTCAACCGGGTGGCCGAGAAGTACCCGGAGGGCTACAGCGTCCGGGAGCACGATTTCGAGGGCGGTATGATCGACCCTCCGCCCGATCTCGCTAAGATGGCCGAGTCGGTGGGCTGCGCCGGGGAAAATGTGTCCGAGCCCGAAGACCTGGTGCCGGCTCTGGAGCGGGCGGTCCGGACCGTGCGCGACGGCACGCCCGCCGTCGTCGCGGTGCGCACCACACCGCTCGGCAGCCACTAAAAATCTACAAACGGAGGAACAGACATGTGGAACTCATTCCGAACCGACGCCAAGCAAGGCATAGCCGCGGAGCTGACTACGTATCCCGGCGGCAAAGGCGACCAGATCCATACCTACATCGCCCAACCCACAGGCAACGACAAACGCGGCGGCGTCGTCCTTGTCCATCACCTGCCCGGCTGGGATGAGCTGTACCAGGAGTTCGCCCGCCGTCTGGCGAACCACGGCTACACCGTGATCTGCCCTGACCTGTATTGCCGCATGGGGCACGGCTCGCCCGACGACGTGGCCGCCAAGGTGCGCGGCGAGGGCGGCGTGGCCGATGAGAGCGTGATCGCCGATTGCGAGGCCGCCATGAAGTGGCTCAAATCGCAGCCCACGAGCAACGGCAAGGTTGGCATCATGGGCACCTGCTCGGGCGGCCGTCACTCGGTGCTCGCGGCCTCGCGCGTGCAGGGCTTCAACGCCCTCGTGGATTGCTGGGGTGGCGGCGTGATCCAGTCCAAGGAGCAGCTCACGCCGCAGCAGCCGGTCGCGCCCATTGACTACACCAAGGACCTCAACGCGCCGCTGCTGGGCCTGTTTGGCAACGACGACCAGCGGCCCGCGCCGGAGCAGGTAAACCAGCATGAGGAAGAGCTCAAGAAGCACGGCAAGAACTACGAGTTCCACCGCTACGACGGCGCCGGCCACGCGTTCTTCTATCACGATCGCGGGGCTTACCGGCAGGAGCAGGCGATGGACGGCTGGGCCAAGGTGTTCACCTTTCTCGAGAAGCACCTGAGCTAGCAGCGCCGCCATGTGCACCATGATCGCGATGCGAGCTCACATCCAGGGCGCCGGCAAGGGCGTGATGGGCTGGTTTCCGGTGACGCAGGCCAACGTCGGCTTCGATCACCCCGCCTACAGCAAGGCCGAGCACGCCCTACTGCTCGATTTCGTGAACCCCAACCTCGATCCCGGCGCGCGGGTAGCGGTGGAGATGGACCTTGCCTCGGGCAAGGCGCTCATCGCCCAGCTCCAAGCCGCCATCGAGGCAGCGGAAACAAGCGGGGTTACCGAGGGCAGCCAGGTTTAGACAGAAGGCCCGTTGTCATGCCGAACGCAGTGAGGCATCCGTAGCGCAGGGGCGGATTCCTCGCTGCAGCTCGGAATGACAAAGGCTATCGAGCTGGCCGGCGCTGAGGCGTTCGCCGCCAGGGCGGCGGACGCGGAGCGGCTGGGCAAGCTGCCCGACGAGACCGTCGCAACGCTGATCGCGCTGGGCGTGCCGCGGATGCTCATGCCGAAGCGCTGGGGCGGCCACGAGCGCGACTTAGCGGATGTGCTGGCCATGGCCAGCGCCTTCGCTCACGGGTGCATGTCCACCGCCTGGTGCGCGGCTATCTTTGCCGAGCACCCGTGGGTGCTGGCTCATTTCGACCAGGCGGCCCAGGAAGAGGTCTGGAGTGGCGGTCCAGACGTCATTGTCTGCATGTCAATCGCCGCCTCGGCGCAAGTCAGCCGCGCTCCGGCCGGATTCACGCTGACCGGCCAGTGGAAGTTCGTCTCCGGCTGCGATCACGCGCAGTGGTTCCTGCTGGCGTGCAGCTGGGATGGCGCGGAGCGCGGCGAGCCCAAGCGTGGCCTGATGCTCGTGCCACGCCCGGACCTGAGCATCGATCACGCCAGCTGGCAGGTGACCGGACTGCGCGCTACCGGCAGCAAGACGGTGAGCATGGACGGCGCCTTGGTGCCTTCACATCGCGTGCTCGATCTCACGGCCGCCCCGGCGCCAGGCAGCACGCGGGACGTGCCGGCGCTGTTCCGACAACCGGTGGGTGGAACGCTGGGCCAGGCCCTGGCGGCAGTGGCGCTGGGCGGGGCGGAAGCGGCGCTCGACCTCTTCCGCGAGTCCGCCACAAGGCGCGTACTGCACCTGCAAGGCCAGGTCCAGGCGGCCGATCCGGCGGCGCAGCTCGATCTGGCCGAAGCCACGGTGCGCATCGAGAGCGCGCGCTTGCTGCTGCAGCGCGATTGCGAGGTGGTCCGCGCGCTGGGTCGGCGGTCCATTCCCGCAAGCCCGCTGGAGATCGCCCAGCTGCGGCTGAATAAAGTTCACGCCGTGCGCGAGTGCGTAGCGGCCATCGATCGATTGTTCGCCGCGAGCGGCGGTGGAGCGCTCCAGGATGGGCACCCGCTGCAGCGCATATGGCGCGACGTCCACGCCGTCCAGGCCCACGCCGGCCTCACCTGGAGCAACCACGCGCGCAACTACGGCAGCCTGGCGGTGGGCCTGCCGCCCACCAACCGCCAGCTGTTTTAGGGTCGGAAGACGGCGAACACCTTATCGGAGTTGCACAGCCACGATTCGAGGAAGCGCGACTCGCTGGGCTTGCGGCCCAGCTCGGACATAGCGCCGGCGAGGCAGAACCAGTTCAGCAGCTCATGGTGGCCGCTCGCTTCCGCGGCTTCCAGCGGTGTGCGCCGCCAGAAATCCCAGTCGCCGGCCACCAGCGCTTCGTAATAGCGTTTGTCGGCTTCCACGTCAGGATGCGTGTACCAGGAGTTTGAGGTCAGGAAGGAGTGCGACCAGCTCGATGAGGCGACCAGCGCCACGCGCCACGGGCTGGCGGCCATGGCCTGCGCGATGGCCCGCCCGAGATCGAAGCAGCGCCACGGCTGTGGCGACGGCGGATCGCACTCTTCGGCCTCAGGCAAATCGGCCAGGTTGTTCAACACCGTCCCGCGCAGCTTCACCAGCCCGCGGCCGTACGAGTTGAGGGCCACCGGCAAGATCGGGTATGGGAAGCCGCGCCGATCCCAGTCCAGGTACAGAGCCGTGTTCAGGAAGCCATGCGGCATCGGGTTGTGCAGGGGCTTGTAGGCGTAGGGCATGTCGAAGCCATTCTCGAGCAGCCGCGTGACGAGATACTTGCCGGCGGTCCGGTGCCCCTTGAAATGGAACGTCTTCTCGGGCGGCTCGTCCCATGAGTTGGGCGTCTTCCAGTGCTCCCATGGCCGGACCTCGAACTCCTCATAAGCCAGCACCGAGAAGGGCGGCACGAGGTCTTCCTTGTAGTTCTCATACTGGTCGTCGGCCCACACCAGCACCACATCGGGATTGAAGCGATCGAGCTCCTGCCGCGCCCAGCGCATGCCGTCGATCAGCGCCGCGCGGTGCTCGTCGGAATGCGCCTGGCCCTCGTCAGCGGCCCACTCGCGACGCATGGGTTCTGGCCAGGTGGAGGGATCGCGATACTGCTCCGGCAGCAGCGGATCGTTCATGAAGTTCTTCATGCGATAGGCCATGTTGCCCTTCCGGGTCAGGCCGGGGTAATGCGTAGTGCCGAGTCCGAGAATCTGTCCCATTCGCTGCTCCTCTCTTCCGCTAGGCGTGGCGATGGTGCGGATGCGTCTGATAGTGCAGCCGCAGCAGGTCCTTGCCGTAGTCGTTGCCGTTGGGCGTCCGCACGACGGTATGGATATGGTTGCGTGACGGCTCGTCGTTGTCCAGCGCGATGCCTGCCTGATGGTCGAACTCGATGATGATCACCGGGCTGTGCACGCGGTAGTAGAACACCGCGTCCTCGTCGCAGTCGCCCATCCAGACGAAGTACGTGTCTGCCAGCTGCTGCTGCACCTCTTCGAGCCGCACCTCGGCATGGCCCGGACGGATGCGCGAGACATAGGTCTCGATGAGCCCGAGCAGCAGCGCCCGCTGTTCCTCCGACAGGTCCTGGTAGTTGATGCCCGCGTAGGGCAGCACCAGGTTGTCCTGGAAGGCCTCGGCGAATGCGTGCCCGGAGTGGGGGCCGACAATCGCCTTGCGCTGCTGCTCTAGGGTGAGGGAGCGCACCAGCTCCAAGCCGCGCGTCTCCTCCTCCTCGAACACGCGGACGCCGGCCCATTTGCCGGTGTCCGCGCTCACGGGCTCCGAGCCCATGAACGTGGGCGTGACCACGATCTGGTCGCCGAGCACGAAGCAGTTGACGATCAGGTGGTGGCCGTCGATCTGCCAGCCCCACGGCTCGCCGGCGGATGGCGTGCCGAACACGCTGATCCAGTACAGCCACTCGCCGTACTCCTCCCATTTGCCGCCGCAGATCTCGCCGATGTACTCGTTCAGCCGCATGATGTCGCGAGCCGTCTCGTAGCCGCCGGCGCTCAGCGTGGCTCGCAGCAGGCCGAGCACGGCGTCACGCTGGGCGTCGTCCAGCTCCTCTATCAGCTGTCCATGGCGCATCAGGAAGGGATGGACGTTGCTCCAGGTGCGCCACTCGTGGCTTTCCAGCTCGAAGCAGACCCTGGCCCGCTGCTGGGGCGTGAGCGCCGCCAGGAAAGCCTCGGCCGCACTCACGATGGGCTCCGTTGAGACGCGTTCTCCGGATGCCAAACAGCCCCGGCATCACCTGCCCATCGGTGGTGATGCCCTTGAATGGCTCCGCCAGCAGGCGCCTCGCTTCCTCGAGCCGCCGCTGCAGGGGCTCGGTCGGCGTAAAGGGGTGCCGGGCCGGTGTCGGCGGCCGCTGCCGTGGCCTGAAGTCGCTGATCCTGATAGCCATGCCCGGCATTGTAGCTCCCTTGCTTAAGATACGTACGGGAGAAATCTGACGGAGGAGGCCTATTTTGGCTGCCGATTTAACACGCGCCGAGCTGCACGAACCGAGGACCACCGGCGAGCGCATCGCCGACAGCGCTGCCGAGGGGATTGGCAGCTGGCGCTTCATCATCATTCAAACCATCCTGGTGATGATCTGGGTGGCCCTGAACCTTATCGGGTTCGTCTACCGCTGGGATCCATATCCATTTATCCTGCTGAACCTGATGTTCAGCGTCCAAGCGGCCTATACCGGCCCGATTCTGCTGCTGGCCGGCAATCGCCAGGCCACCAAGGATCGGGCCATGGCTCAGCGCGACGATGAGGAGATTGGGCTCCTGCTCAAGCTGCAGCAGGAGCAGATGGAGGTGCTGCGGTTGCTGCGCGAGGAGCAAGCCACTCACACCGAAATGCTGCGCGTGCTCCGCCAGCAGCGACCCTACTGAGCAGTCGGACGGTGCTAGGCTAGAGGCCAGCTCAAGCGGAGGTTCAGCATGGCGACCACCCAGCAACAGAACGAACGGCTCACACGCGTCGGCCCGGGCACCCCCATGGGCAACCTGTTGCGGCGCTACTGGCATCCGATCGGCACGACGCTCGAGCTGGAGAAGGAGCCCGTACAGCGCGTTCGCCTGCTGGGCGAGGACCTCACCCTGTTCTGCACGGAGCGTGGCGAGTACGGCCTGGTGGATGAGGTGTGCCCGCATCGCTGCATGGCCATGGAGTACGGCATTCCGCAGGAGGAAGGCCTCCGCTGCGCCTACCACGGCTGGCTGTGGGCGCCGGACGGCCGCTGCCTCGAGCAGCCGTTCGAGGAGACCGTCAACCCCGAAGCTCGCTTCAAGGACAAGGTCCGCATCAAGGCCTACCCCGTCCAGGAGCTGAGCGGGATGGTCTACGCCTACATGGGCCCCGAGCCGGCGCCGCTGCTGCCCCGCTGGGACATCCTGGTGCGCGACGATCTCGACAAAGTGATCGAGATCCATGATCTGCCCTGCAACTGGCTGCAGACCATGGACAACGCCGCCGATCCTGTCCATTTCGAGCACCTGCACGCCGTGTTCGGCAATTACCAGCTCAAGAAGGTCGGCCGGCCGCCGGCCATGAACCCGGCGCGGCACCTCAAGATCGCCTTCGATCGCTTTGACTACGGCATCGTGAAGCGCCGCCTGCTGGAAGGGGCCGGAGAGGATTCCGACGACTGGCGGATCGGCCACGCGCTGCTGTTCCCCACTACCCTGGCGGTGGGTGTGGCCAGCGCGCCGACGCTGCAGATCCGCACCCCCGTGGACGACACGCACACCATCCAGTTTGCGCCGCGCTGCAGCGTACGTGAGCGAGGCGCGGAGCCGCGGCCGCTGGCCGTGCATCGGGCCTCCCTGTTCGAGCCCGACGGCAGCATCGTTGCCGACAGCATTCCCAAGCAGGACATGACCGCATGGGTGGCTCAGGGCCCCGTCTCGCAGCGTCATCGCGAGCACCTGGGCGCCAGCGACTTGGGTGTGATCCTGTATCACAAGATGCTGGAAGACGAGATGGAAAAGGTCGAGCGCGGCGAGGAGCCTATGGCTGTCATCCGCGATCCTCGCGAGAACGAGCCCTGGATCGACATCCGCCGCGAGCGCCTCGGCTATGAAGCCTTCCACTCGAAGTACGAGAACTACTTCGAAAAGCTCGAACAGCTGGCGGAGGTCCGCGCCTAATAGCGCCGAAACTGCGCCTGGGCATCGCCGGCCTGGGCGTGGCCAGCACCATGGTCCTGCCGGGCGTCGAGCAGTTTCCCGAAGCCGAGATAGTGGCCGCCGCCGATCTGCGCCGCAGCGCTCGTGAGGCCTTTCAGCAGAAGTACGGCGGCCGCGCCTACGGCTCGGTTGAGGAGCTGTGCGCCGACCCGGACGTCGACGTCATCTGGGTAGCTACGCCCAACCAGTTCCACTGCCAGCACACCATCATGGCCGCCGATCGGGGTAAGCACGTCATCTGCACCAAGCCCATGGCGCTGACGGTGGACGAGTGTGAGCGCATGTGCCTGGCCGCTGAGCAGAACGGCGTCAAGCTGCTGTGCGGCCAGACCTACAGCATGAGCCCGGACGTGCAGGCTCTGGTTGAGGTCGCGCGGTCGGGCGAGCTGGGCAGGCTGATCGCCATCAACACCTGGTTCTATACCGATTGGCTGATCAAACCCCGAGTTGCCGAAGAGGTGGACGAGTCACTCGGCGGCGGCGTGGTTTACCGCCATGCGCCGCACTTGATAGATACCGTGCGCCTGCTGGGCGGCGGGCTGGTCCGCAGCGTGCGGGCCATGGTTGGCCGCTGGATGCCGGAGCGGCCATGCCCCGGCAACTTCTCCGCCTACCTGGAGTTCGAGGACGGCACGCCAGCGACCATTGTCTACAACGGCTACGGCTACTTCGACACGTCCGAGCTGACGTGGGGCATCGGCAACCGCATGTACTCCGAGGAGGAGCGCGTGCGCGTCCGCCGGGCACTGCGGCGCGGCGAGATCAACGTCGAAGACGCCAAGGAGGGCATGCGCTTCGGCGCCGCTGCTCAGGACGCCACCAGCCAGGGCAGCGGCTGGACGGCTGGCGCAGACGTGGCCGGCACCCGCGCCGGCATGCACTGGTTCGGCATCACCGTCGCCAGCTTCGAACGCGGCGACATCCGCCAGTCGCCCAACGGCGTCTACGTCTACGGTGACGAGGGCCGCCACGAGGTCGTCGTCCAGGGCGGCCGCGGCACCGGAACCGTCGAAATGGCCGAGCTCCACGAGGCCCTCTACGAGGGCAAGCCCCTCACTCACGACGGCCGCTGGGGCATGGCCACCCTAGAGGTCGGCCAGGCCATGGTTCAATCCGCCCGCGAACGGCGGGAAATCCTCCTCACGCACCAATGTAAGGTGGGCGAGTAGGCCCTAGCAGTCCGAAGTTAAGCCGATGATCGGCCGGACATCGTGCGGGTTTGTATGCCTGGCGGCCTTTCCGTGCGTTTCTGTCACGCCTCCGTAACGGACATGTGCGGCGCAAATCCCTAGGCTGAGCGTGAGGAATTCGGAGGTCATGATGAGCACCAAGCGCGCCAGGCCGCTAAGCCGCTGTCGCTATTGCCGGCTATTTGTGGGGAGCATCAGCCAGAACGGCGTGTGTCGCCTGTGTTGGGAGGCTGCCGGCTGGGTGTGGACAGGGGACGGTTTCGCTGATGGCAAGCTGCATCTGAGTGCTCGGACCTCACCCCGAGTACCGCTGCGGCGGGCGCCGCATGTGGGCGTATTGAGGTCGAGCTGGACGGCCTTCGAAACGAAGCCGCGGCTGCCGAACTAGCCTAGCCCCTTCGCCTTGACCAGCTCGTTGAAGGTGGTCATGTCGTAAATGTCGGCGAAGGCCGGCTTCTTGTTGGATTTGGCTTCCTCCACCGCGCGCTGAACGGCGCCCTCCAGCTCGTCCTGGCTCCAGCTGAAGTGCAGGGCCGCCATCTGCTGCTCGTAGGCGGCTTTAGCGACGGTGGGCGAGAGGTCATAGGCTTTGGCGAAGTAGTCGATGGCGTCGTTTGGGCGCGACCTGGCCCAGACAATGGCGTCGAGGACCTCGTCCAGCGTGGTTCGGACCAATTCCGGGCTCTTCTGAAGCACCTGGACTGAAGAAGCCAGGCCGCTCGACGGCAGGTTGACGATGTCCGGTCCGGTGTGGACATGGAAGCCTTTCTCGACCAGCTGCTGGGTGAAGGGCGGCGACAGCACGCCGGCATCGATCTGGCCAGCGATGAGCGCCTGAGCGATCTGGGTTGAAGCGCCCACGGGCAGGGCCTGCACGTCACTGGCGCTGAGCTGGCCCTTCTTCAGAGCGGCCAGCGTGTAGAGGTAATCATCGCCGCCGATGGCGCTGAAGCCGACCTTCTGGCCTTTCAACGCCGCGATGGAGGCCACGTCGGGCTTGGTGACCAGCGAGAACGGCTCGGTCTGGATGTAGCCCAGCACGCGCACGGCCAGCCCCTCGACGGCCGACCGGGTGGCGGTGCCGGTGGAGGTGGCGAACTGGACCTCGCCAGCTTGCATCGCGGCCATGGCGGCCGGCGATTGCATCTGCTGGACGGTCATGTCCAGGCCGTTGCGGACGAAGAAGCCCTGGTCGCGGGCGATGGCTCCGTGGAATGAGGTCATGGCCGTGGAGGGCCGCGCCAGGACAGCTTTGCGCAGCTGGCTGGGCTGCGCGGGCCCCGCCCTGCCGCCGCAGGCGGCGAGCAGGAGGAACAGGAGCAATATTCCTCTCCCACCGCGGTGGGAGAGGCTAGGTGAGGAACCTGGGGCAACGACCACCCTCACCCTAGCCCTCTCCCAGAGGGAGAGGGGATCACCGCTTTGGCAGCATCTCGCACGGGGTTTGGCGGGGACCCAGGCTCTCCCAATATTCGTTGGTCTCAGGGTTGTATCGGCCCTGGTTGAAGCTGCCGCCCTTCTGGCTGCGGATGATGACCGCCACGGTGCGCTGGCCAACCGTGACCTCGGTGTGGATCTCGTAGGGACGGACGAGGTCGATCTCGCCGGGGCCGACCATCACGTCCAGGGTTTTGCGGATCTCGGCGTAGTTGGGCTTGGAACGATCGTCGATGCGCTCGTAACGCTCGACGCGCTCGTGGCCATCCAGCACGCCGTACAGCGTGTAGATGTGGGCGTGGTCGTGGATACGGGTGCGGCCGCCCTGGCGGGCATCGCCCTTGGTGAGCCCGTTGATGGCGAAGCCGTAGTCCGGGTCCTCGTAGAACAGGAGGTTCTCCGCCCGGCCATCCGCCGGGATGCAGTCCGGCCAGCGCTTAGAGGCCTCGATCACCGCTGGGTCCGCCAGCAGCTCGGCCAGGATAGGGCTTAGCGCGGTCCAGCGCTTGTCCGGGTCGGCCTCACTGGCGAACAGTTCGCGGGTCTTGCGGACGAACCGATCGAGGGCGGTTTCAACTTCAACGGCCATGTCATTCGCTCCTTATCTGCTGCCTACGGCAGCCGGTTGTTCAATCGAGTAGAAGCGGGCGCAATTGTCCCACAGGATCTTGCGTTTCTGCTCGTCCGAGAGGGGTAGCTCCAGGAAGGCGTCCACTGCCTCCGGATAGCGGGAGTCGCCGTGCGGGTAGTCGGTTGAGAAGACGAGCTGGTCGCAGCCGAACTCTTCGATCATGTAGCGCGCCGGCCGCTCGTCGGGCTCGACGGACACCACGCACTGGCGGCGGAAGTACTCGCTGGGCGCCATCTTGAGCTCGCTCATGAAGATGTCGCCCTCGCGCTCGTAGCCCTCGTCCATGCGCCACAGCAGCCACGGCGCCCACGCGCAATTGGCCTCCAGGAAGGCCACCCGGAGGTTCGGGTGCCGCTCCAGGATGCCACCGGCCGCAAAGCTGCCCAGCCCCAGCATCTGCGTGAAAGGCTGTGAGTAGACGCGCCGCAGGCCAAAGTTGGGGTCGAACTGCTCGCCCGTCTGGCGCGTGCGAGAGCCGGTGGCCTCGTGGAAGCCGATGGGAACGTCCAGCTCCTCCAGCACATTCCACAGCGGCTCGTAGTACGAGTCGTGCCAGACCTTGTCGTTAACGATGTTGGACCGCACGAACACTGCCCGGAAGCCCAGCTCTTTAACGGCCCGGCGTGTCTCGGCCACGGCGTCGTTGATGTCATAGACCGAGATCATCCCGGCCCCTAGGAGCCGCGTCCGGTCGGGCTGGCAGAAGTCGAACATCCAATCGTTGTACGCCCGGGCGATGGCGGCGGCGAAGCGCGGGTCCAAATCCGGTTTGGTGAGGACGCTTAAGCCCCGGCTCGGAAACAGGACCGCGACGTCGATGCCCTCGATGTCCATGGCTTCGAGCTGCACTTCGCCGGTCCAGCCGCGCGCCGCGTGGTCGCGATAGATCGCCTGGTTGCGTTCGAAATTGCGGCCCAGATGCGGCGTGCCGCCGTTGCGCCGGACGTTGGCGTTCTCTGGCGCCGCTTCGTCGGGGAACTGGGTCCGCAGGTCGCGCACGTTGTCGGATGTGACGCCGCGCGGCGCCAGGTCGCGGAACTCGGGCGCGGTGTAGCGCTGCCACAGGTCGGGCGGCTCCATGATGTGCATGTCGCTGTCCAGGACTCTGAACCCGTTCTTGGCCATGGCCTCTCCTTATTTACGCGTTGGAATGGTTTTACCATCCCACTCGGATAATGGCGCGGGATGGCTCAGCCAGTTGGGCGCGACCTCGCTCTTGCCTGGCAGCGAGCCGCGACAGGTGGCCCATAGCAGAGCCGGCCACGGCTCGCCTTGTCCGGCTGCCCAGGGGAACAGCCGCCGCAGCACCAGATCCGCCAGCTCGGCCGGCGGGCTAAAGCCCAGTCCCA
>WNFB01004907.1_pt1 | contig 11923 bp, 12 predicted proteins | sample 5400501 | NCBI WGS metagenome assembly WNFB01 (sample SAMN13153341, study PRJNA577476) | soil metagenome | isolation source: 200 cm saprolite under Douglas fir tree site 2 hole 1 | place: USA:California | collected 2015-04-18 | reverse complement strand
GACGCTGGCCGAGGCCGCTCCGGAGGAGAAGCCGGCCGCGAATGCCCAGTCGGCGGCTGAATACAAGCTGACGATCCCATTCGGGCGGGAGGAGAGCAAGGTGGTCATTCCCGAAGACAATCCGCTCAGCAGGGAAAAGGTGGAACTCGGGCGCCAGCTGTTTTTCGACAAGCGACTGTCGAAGGACAACACCATCGCTTGTGCGAGTTGCCACCTGGCGAAATTCGCTTTTACGGATGGCAAGCGGGTCGCCACAGGCATCCGAGGCCAGAAGGGCGGTCGCAGCGCCCCGGTGAACTTCAACCGGGTGTTCAGCAGCGCTCAATTTTGGGATGGCCGGGCGGCGACCTTGGAGGACCAGTCCGTGGGGCCCTTCATCAATCCGATCGAGCACGGCTTTGCCAACCACGATGAGATGATTGTGAAGATGAAGAAAATCGCCGGCTACCGGAAACTCTTCAAGGAAGTTTTCGGCGATGAGGACATCAAGATTGGCAACGTGGGCAAGGCCATCGCCAGCTTCCAGCGCACCATCCTCTCCGGCAACAGCCCGGGAGACCGGTTTGATCAGGGCGGAGAAGCTGGAGCCATCTCAGCAGAGGCTCAACACGGCCTCATCCTGTTCCGGGAGAAAGCACGGTGCACGAAGTGCCATTCAGGGTTCAACTTCACTGATGAGAAATTCCACAATGCTGGGATTGGGTGGGACACCAATACGGTCGACCTCGGGCGCTATATGATCAGCAAGAATCCCGAGGATATTGGGGCGTTTAAGACGCCGACATTGCGGGAGATTGCTCGGTCTGCGCCCTACATGCATGACGGACGATTCAAGACGCTGGAAGAGGTCGTAAACTTTTACAACCAGGGTGGGATCAAGAATCCGCATATGGATCCACTGGTCCTTCCGCTCGACCTGACGGATCAAGAGAAGCGCGATCTTGTGGAGTTTCTTCACACACTGAATGGCGATGGCACAGGGTCGCAGCAGGCCACAGCGCCGAAAGCATTTCCTCAATAGAACAGGAACGGCACAGGTGCCGCCCGTGGCTGATCACCAGCATCCGTTGATGCATACCCTCTCTCTCTGAAAAAGGCACGAGGCAAGGCCAGGGCCGGTCCCGACCACGACGGTCGGGACCGGCCCTGGCAGCGTTCGACCGCATCTACCAAGAAACCCTGGGCCAGATGTATCGGGTTGCCTTTAGCCCGCGTTATTCATGACGGTTCGTCGCGAAATGGCGACGGCGCGTGACAAGCGCGACTCGCGTGACGTGTGAGTTCTGTCCCTACCTGTCGGGCTTTTCCCGCCAGTCTCGCCCGTCTCGCTTGAGTCAGGCATCGGCGATTGCAACAGAAGCGCTCATGAATAACGCAGGTTAGGTTGTGCGGTAGGAAGATGACCCAAAGACTTTCAGGAAACGTTTCTGAAGGTCTTCCGGAAACTAAAAGGGGGTCAGGTTGCGCTGACCCCCTCGCATACTACGAGAAAAGACTCCCGACCCTTTATGACGATTCCATTGTGGCAGGACCGAATCGTCACGTAAGCCGGTTACCGGAATTATTCAGTCACTTTTACCAGCCATCCGTCGCTGACTTCGCATTGGTTGATGCCTCTCGCATCAATATTAATTTTTGCGAAGGCTCCTTTGAGTGTGTCAGGAAGTTTGCCGGATACCTTGTACCCACCTTGTTTTTCAATCACGGTGACCGGTATGGACTGACCCTTTATCGTCACCTTAATACTTTTCGGAAAGGTTGCTTCGGACGCATAAAATGAAAAATCCGATTGTGGGGCCACTTCTGCATTATTTATTGGCGAGAACTCAGAAAAATTCACTTTTTTACACATCCCTGTACCACTGCCACTGCTATTGTTGTCACCATAAGCCCAGACGTTGCCAGGGATAATCAATAGAGCCGCTACCCACAAAATATTTTGTAATTTCATCGTTACGCCTCTTGTGTTGTTATTGGTGAGTTGACCGGTTTATTGCTGATTGATGAACGGGCTGCATTGTCAGCTATTATTTGGGAAAAAACAACCCCCACGCGATTGATACGATCAATACAGTCAGTATCGCTCATTCACAAGAACCTAAGGGGTTTAGCAACGGTCTTGGCTGACTGTTACGGGTGCCGACCCCGTTTTTTCGAGATCTACCCTCTCCCAACTGGTCGATTATGCGTAGCGTTGCCCCTGTTCTGTGTTTTTCCACAATAGAAATCGCTTGGGCCTTGCAGGATGCTCAAAAAAGGCCGTCCTCTTCATCCGTCGTTCGTTTCTCGTTGCAGAACCGACTGAGGTATGTTCACGAGATAAGCTTCCTGTCCCAAGCCAGTGATTCTTGGCGACACTCCCTCCGCTGAGGGCCGAGAGCTGTGTGTCACACTGCATCACGCCTATTCGCCGGCTTTCCCTCCACATGAGCATCTTGACAAGAACCGGGGAAAGAGCTAATCACAGACACCTGTTGGGGCTTCTTGAAGGTGTTCGAGCCGCCCCTCAAAAGCAAAGCCCTATCACCCGGAAGAGGACGGTCATGCGAAAAACATTCGAGCAACTCTTCGAACAATTGAGCGATCATGCGCGAGATGTGTCTTTTCAGGTGCAGTTTTGGGATGGAGTGAAAAGGTCGTTCGGTGCCGATAAGACACAGTTCGTTCTCACCTTTGCGACGAAGCGAGCGGCAGAGCATGTGCTCGAAAGCGGATCGTTGGGATTCGGCGAAGAGTACATGGCAGGAAATATTCAGGTGGAAGGAGATTTTAAACAACTCCTTCGCTTCGGGTCAGACGCTGCGTTCCTAAATCTGCCTCTCGGGTTAAAAACGAAGCTCGCGATTCGGCACCTGCGCCAGACATCGCTCAACACGCTCTCGCGTTCTCCAAAACACGTCGCCCACCATTACGATCGCGGGAATGACTTCTACAAGCTGTGGCTTGACGAGAGCATGGCGTACTCCTGTGCGTACTTCCGCAACGAGAACGACACGCTCGAGCAAGCACAACAGCAAAAGTACGAACACATTTGCCGGAAACTTCAGTTGAAAGCCGGAGAAACACTTGTCGACATCGGCTGCGGCTGGGGCGGGATGCTGATCTACGCAGCCAAACACTACGGCGTGCGCGGCGTCGGCTGTTCACTTTCGAAGCAGCAAGTTGAGTATGCGACTGAGTTGGTGAAGCATGAGGGTTTGTCGGAGAAGATTTCGATCGTCTTCGAAGATTATCGGAACATCCAGGGCGTGTTCGACAAATTCGTTTCCATTGGAATGTTTGAACACGTGGGGAAGCAATTCATCCCGACGTTTATGGAAAAGGCGCAGTCGATCTTGAAGCGCGACGGCATAGGGCTGCTCCACACCATCGGACAAGAGCGGCCAATACCCGGCGATCCCTGGACATTGAAATACATCTTCCCCGGTGGATACATTCCCGTGCTCGACGAAATCGTACGGACCATGGGCGAAGCCAAACTCGTTCCGACGGACATCGAAAATCTTCGCCTGCACGACGCAAGAACGCTTGAGGAGTGGAGCACACGATTCGAGGTCCACGCCAAAAAGGTCGAGGCGATGTACGATGCATCCTTCGTTCGCATGTGGCGGATGTTTCTCAATGGGAGCGCCGCCAATTTTCGCTATGGGGACATACGCCTCTATCATGTCCTGTTTACGAACGGATTGAACAACGCCATGCCCCTCACGCGCGAGCATATGTATCGCTAGATCAATATGGAGGCGCTTTACAGCAGTATTATCGTGATGCTGCGTCAGATGGGAGCCAATTCAAGAACGTGGGACAATCGCGAACACCATGATAATAATTGCCTCAAGCTTGCAAGCCGTCAAAGCCCGCATTGCCAGGGCTGCGCAATCCGTCGACCGACAACCGGATGAGATCACACTGCTGGTAGCGAGTAAAACTCAGCCTGCCGAGCGAGTGAGGGAAGCCTGGCTCGCCGGACAGACTATTTTTGGTGAGAATTATCTGCAGGAAGCGTTGGCAAAAATGCCGGCCCTTGCCGATTTGCCGATTGAATGGCATTTCATCGGTCCGATACAAAGCAATAAGACAAAACGCATCGCAGAGAATTTTTCCTGGGTTCACAGTGTGGACAGAGTAAAAATTGCCGACCGCTTGGCGAAAGACCGGCCCGAATCACTGCCGCCGTTGCAAATCTGCCTTCAAGTGAACGTGAGCGGGGAGGAGAGTAAAAGTGGTGTGGCGCCTGAAGAGGTAGCTAATCTGGCAGCCCATGTCGTGCGCCTGCCCCGCCTGAAATTGCGCGGTCTGATGGCCGTCCCTGAACTCACGACTGCCACGGCTTTGCAGCGCAGCCAGTTCCACATACTGCGGGAACTGTTTGATCAACTCAAGCGGGATGGATACGAACTCGACACGCTCTCCATGGGAATGTCAGAAGATATGGATATTGCCATTGCCGAAGGCGCGACTATGGTGCGCGTAGGTACGGCAATTCTCGGGCCAAGGCGCTACCCTATACCTGAGGAGCTTGCTGCCCGCGCTGCCCGATGAATCGTAATCCAGGTGTCCGTTATTTCCTGGTCCCTTCATAGGAATACTTCAACAGGCTCCGCGATGAGTTCGATCACTCCCGCACCGACCTCACGGCTTGGGCCGACCTACAAGACCTGGAAGAAGGCTGGACGGTACCGAGACTATCGTAACCTACGTCGGGGCTTTCAGAGTCTTACTCAATATATTGACGATAGCGGTGCAGGTGCGGGTGCGAAAGGATCGGAGACTCCTGACGTTCGGCGTGGAGAAGTTGGTTATGCAAATCGATCAGGGCAAGTGTAGAGTAGAGCCAGCTCGCTGAGTGGAAAGAACGGAGGCTCCATGAAGAAGGTCTGGATCGCCTTGACCGCAGTGCTCGTCACGTTCGGCACCGTCCAGTTCGTCCTGCCGCCTTCTGGTTGGGCTGTTGAGCGTGCAGAGGCAGAAGAGACCTCTCGGTTATTGGCCAATTTGCTCAAGGCCGGCCGATCGGTCGTGGAGCATAATCAACTGTTGATTGACGATCCACAGAAGGAAGACAAGGGATTGACGCCCGAGGTGTTTGAACAGCAACTCGTTCAGGAATTTCGCAAACAGACCGGCCTTGATCTCTCCAAGCTCAAAAGCACACCTGCGTCTTTCGTGGTGCCTCCCCTGGCCAAAGAATTGTTGCCGGCCTTCGTGCTCGCCAGCAAGGAAGTGGTCCGTGATGCCCAGGCTGTGATCAATCAACGGGGGATCGGGTACAAAAACTTTATCCCGGCCACCTATGGCAGCCAGGCTGCCGAACGTTTTTCCAAACGATCGCATGTCAGACTGAAGCAAACCAACTTGCAACCACGCAATCCCAAGAATGAGCCGGACGAATACGAAGCCTCAGTGCTGAAGTGGCTGTCAGGACGCCCGCGAGCCGAAGCGTATGTCAGCGAACTCACCGATCACGGCCAGACGCTGCGTGTCGTGATGCCACTCTATTACGTCACCGCCTGTTTGAACTGCCACGGTGAGCCCAAAGGCGACCTCGATATCTCCGGCTATCCCAAGGAAGGACATCGCGAAGGGGATCTCGCAGGAGCGATCACGGTAACCGCCCCGCTAACTCGACCGTAACCCTACGGTTCCCAAGCGAACGATTCCGACTCGTTAACGCTTTACTTGCCACGCTCCGTTCATATCAATTCCCCTGCGCAATTCCTCGTAAATACTTCCATTTCATCACTCTGTCTGTTGATTTTATCAGGAAGACTCGGTATTCCTATGCAGTCTAAAGAATGACATTCTTACTTCAAGAGACCACACATGGCTGCGCTGATATTAGGCGAGCGGATCGAACAGACAATCCTAGTCATCCGTAGGCATCGCGTGATGCTGGATACGGATCTGGCTAACCTGTACGGGGTTCCCACGAGAACTCTCAACCAGGCAGTAAAGAGAAACTCAGCCCGCTTCCCAAATGATTTTATGTTCCAACTTACAGCGGAGGAGGCAGCCGTTTTGAGATCACAAATTGTGACCTCAAAACACAGGGGCGGTAGACAATATCGCCCCTATGCCTTCACCGAACAAGGCGTGGCCATGCTCTCAAGTGTGCTGCATAGCGAGCGCGCGATCCAAGTGAACATCGCCATTATGCGAGCGTTTGTTCAGCTTCGAGAGATGATCGGCTCGAACAAGGGGCTTGCTCGACGACTCAATGAGTTGGAAAAGAAATACGATTCCCAGTTTCGGGTCGTCTTCGAGGCCATTCGGGAATTGATGGCGGAGCCAGAGCCCAAGGTCAGACGAATCGGCTTCAAAGCCTAACTGCCGGACGCAGCCGATCCTTCCTGAACCGACCTCACCGCCTGGGCCGACATGCAGGACCTCGAAGAAGGCCGGACCGTTCCCAAAAGATAGTCGGGCACATTGAAGAGTGCCCCTGACAATCTCCACCCACGCTTCTCATCTACAGGCGAAACATCGAACGCCCCGATCTCTACCCTCGAATATTACATTTTCAAGGGACCATTGCTGCTAGGATATGGTGCCGAGCGCATGGTTCGCCAACGAGACCGATAACAGGGAACTTGTCTTGAACACAACGACACTCAATGCCGCGTGCATCGTGGTGACTCGGATCGGACCCCCCGCCGTATTCGTTGCGAGGGCGAAAGGCGGATCTGGCGGAGGCTATTCCAGCAGTTCATGGAGCGGTGGCGTCCTAGGGGGCATCGGCAGCCGCAGAGCACGCACCTATGACCAAGCCGGCACAAAGCCGATTATCCAACTGCAACGTTCTCCCCTGTCGGCTGGTCTCACAGCTGGAGTCGCCGGATCATTGATCGGTGATATGCTCTTCGGAGCGACGAACAGCAGCGCGCAGACCACCGATGCCGATGCGCCTCCTGCCGAAACCAACAACACCACCGAGGATTTCAGCTCCGCCGGAATCCTTCTGCTCCTCCTGCTCTTGGGAGCCGCGACGGTTTTTTATTTCCTGAAAATACGACGACCCTCCCTCCCTGATTTTTCCGGAATCACAGGCCGCGACCCGTCCAGCGACAATCTGCCGACAAGGCGGTCCGCCACAACCAGACAGAAAATATCGGTTGATAGCGTCACCACCGCTGACAAAGCAGCCTTTCAACAACTACTGATCGATGTTCAACGGGCCTGGAGCAAACAGGATCTGACCGAGTTACGGCAGTTCGTCACGCCGGAGATGTTGAATTATTTCAGCGCCGCTCTAACCGACAACACCAGTCAGGGCATCCAGAACCATGTGGACGATGTGGTGCTCCTCCATGCAGAGATCCTGGAAGCCTGGACTGAACAGGCGACGCATTACGTGACGGCGGGGCTTCGCTGGAGTGCCCGTGACTATAACCTATCCCTGACGAAGCAGCACGGAGAACCAGGCTATCTCATCGAAGGCAGCGAAGAGATACCGACGGAATCCGGCGAAGCCTGGACCTTTATGCGTATCCAAGATGGGAAGTGGCTGCTCTCGGCTATCCAACAATAGGAGGGGATGGAGCCTGATGATCTTCTGTGCTCGCGCAACGCGTGGCCTCCGAAGGCCCTCGTTGGACGCGCGCACATTAGGAATGGACCAGGCCGACCCAAAAAAGTAGAATACTCGCACTTCCCAACTAACGCTGAGGCCCTATGGATGCCCCAAAGGTTTATGGAAAAGCCATCCGACCTCTTTCTGGCCGATGAGGAGCTCATTAAAGCATGTCATTAGACCTCCAGATGATGGGCTCTAAACTCCGTAGGTTTAGGAGTCAAGTTGAGGCTTCCCTCAGCGAGGTATCCGCTGCAACTGGAATCTCAGCAAAGCTGCTAGAAGACTACGAGCAAGCCCGTAGCCAACCCACCGGCGATGAAATATTAATTCTGGCCGACTATTACAAATGCGACTTCAAGTTTTTCATCTCCAACGAAAAACTCGCAGCCTTTGAGCAAACAGAAACTCTCTTCAGGAAATATTCCTCAGAGCTCTCAAAGGCTGACAGATGGGCTATTTTAGAGCTCTTATTTCTTTGTGAATGTGAAGAGTACTTGTTGAACGCTCTTCCGTCTAAGAGTCGAAGCATGTTTGTTTTCGAAAAGAAGGGCAGCTATTTTAAAACTCATGGTGCCGAGGCTGCTGCTGCCTTGCGCCGTCACATGGGATACGACGCTAGGACAGTTGGGATGGATATATACCATGACTTCCGATCTATTGGGTGTCACATCTTTCGCAGACGTCTCACCAACTCAACCATCTCAGGACTCTGCATACGTCATCCGGTTGCTGGGAAATGCATCTTGGTTAACTATAGTGAAGATGTGTACAGACAGCGTTTCACCGCCGCTCACGAGGTAGCGCATGCAATTCTAGATGACGATCAAGACGTAATTGTTTCGTTTACGTCTGACAAAGGCAACCTTTCAGAGATTCGGGCGAATGTGTTTGCGTCAAAATATCTAATGCCTACTGAGCTTTTGAGAATGATCCCCTCGCCCAACAAGTGGGATCAACAAAAATCCGTGGACTGGGCGAGCAAACTGAAGGTTAGCACCCAGTCTTTAGCGTACGCATTGAAAGATGCAGGCCTTATTTCCGAAGAACAGGAAGGCGAAATCATGGCAGTCAAGGTGCCTACTGCAGTGAAGAGTGACCCCGAACTTCCGATGACATTGTCGCCGAATGTGCGCAAGCGTAGGGAGGAGTTTTTGAGTCGAGGATTATCCATGTCCTACGTAGATTTGTGCTTCGATGCCTATGATCGTGGAACAATATCAGCTGGACGATTGGGTGAGATGCTTTTAGCAAAAGGAGATGAACTCCCCGGTATTGCAGAACTTTACGGGAGACAGCTAAAGCATGAGGATTAACGTCTCTAAATTTTATCAGTACAACGTGACGGATACATGTGCGGTCTGGAATGTGCTTTCGTCGCGTGTGCTATATTCGACTGCACGCTCGGCGGGATGCGTCTTCTGCATTACTCAGTTCGTGCAGTATGAATGCCTGCATAAGCCTCGAAAGCCTTCTGCGCACGGTCCAATTTTGCAACGGCGCCTCCAACAGGAACAACTGAAGGGGGATTTCCAAGCTTGTACACTTGCCGTAGAGGACCTACAGGATGTATCCATTCTTGAAAGCAGAAGAAAACTTAGCAAGGGTGAACTTTCTTCTATCGCCTTCGCAAAGAAGATTGGGCAAGCATTTCTTACCGATGACCAGAAGGCTAGAAAGTTAGCCGAAGGCCTCCTCGATCTATCGGTCCAGACCACACCTCATTTGCTGGGGTGGCTTTTCTTTAGCGGGAGACTATCGGACGGAGACAAGAAGACCGTCATTGACGAACACATGAGCCTGGCAGGCACACTGTCGCCACATTTCGAAGTGATTTATAATGAAAGCCTTCGCTGCCAACTCCTGCAACGGAATGTGGCAGCTACGAACTAGTGTCCCGTCTCGGAAGAAATGAAATGGTGCTCGGAACCATTTCGCGACGCGTGGTGGTCCGGCTCCTTCTACCCTCCCCGCCACTGCCCAGGATTGCATGATTCATGACTACTACTGCTGTTGATTCGCCTGTCTCGATCTTGTATCTGCCGTTCGCCAAATAGGTTTCACACCTCTAACCATACGAGACCATCTCCCTGTCCGAAAGACCGAGTGATTTCTTATGACAAAAAGGGTATCCTTCGGCGCTGATACTCTCGTATAAACCTAGCCCATCTATCAATAATGACAGATCAAACCACATCCAAGCATCCGCTCGCTGAAGTTTTCGGGTTCGCGGCATCGGACATGAGCCCTAATGCGAAGCGACATCGAAACAAACGCCTTTGCCCTTTCAACAATAAAGTTCCCAACTGTACCAAAGACAAAGCTCAGAATCCGCTCGGGGTGTGCAGCGTCTTGCACGATCAAGAAGTCGTCATTACTTGTCCGATTCGTTTCAGACAAGAATGGATAATTGCCGATGATGCAGCGGAATTTTTCTTCAAGCCTAACGCAATATGGACAGCTCTGACCGAAGTGCGATTGAAGGACGCGGGAGGTGGCTCAGCCGGTAATATTGACATCGTTCTGTGCGCCTATGACGCAGCCGGCAAGGTCTACGACTTTGGCGCACTTGAAGTTCAAGCAGTTTATATTTCCGGCAACGTGCGAAACCCTTTTGAGACTTATATGGAAAATCCTGAATCGCATTGCACCATGGATTGGACACAGGAAGAAAATTATCCACGTCCCGATTACCTTTCTTCATCACGTAAGAGACTCGCGCCTCAACTCATTTTCAAAGGTGGAATTCTCAATGCATGGAATAAGAAGTCGGCTGTTGCGCTCAACAAGGGCTTCTTTGAAACCCTTCCAAAGCTGCACGAAGTTTCGAGGGAACAAGCAGACATCGCATGGCTCATCTATGATCTAAAACAACCCGCGAAGCCCGGTAGCCATTATGAATTGTTCCTAGAAAAGGTCGTTTATACTCGATTCGACGCGGCACTGAAACAAATCACAAAGTCGCGCCCTGGCAAGATGGAAGATTTTCTCCGACAGATTCAGACGAAAGTGGACGAAAAACTTGATAACCCGCCCAACAATCAGACCATCGAGGACCCATTCGGCAGATAGCCTATGGCACAGATGTCATTCTTGCCAGATGTTGAGACCGACGAGCGAGAGAAGCCTGTTAACGTTGCTTCTGTCCCGCAAAGGAGCCCATTTCGGTATCCCGGGGGGAAGACTTGGTTTGTCCCCCTATTTCGACGGTGGATGCAGAGCTTCGCAGTTCCTCCACGTGTCCTTGTCGAGCCATTCGCGGGTGGTGGCATTATAAGTCTGACAGCCGCTTTCGAAAGACTTGCTGATCGTGTGGTTTTGGTAGAATTAGACCGCCAAATTGCTGCTGTCTGGGAAACCATTCTGGAGGGCAATGCTGAATGGTTGGCAAAACGAATTGTCTCTTTCGATCTATCAGTTGAAAGCGCCAAAGCAGAGTTCACAAGAAAGCCGTCATCTCGGCGGGAGCTTGCTTTCCAAACCATACTCAAGAACCGCACAGCCCATGGCGGAATCTTGGCGGATGGTGCAGGCGTTATCAAGCACGGAGAGAATGGGAAGGGAATTCATTCACGCTGGTACCCCCAGACCATCGCCAAACGAATTACTAACATCGCGCTGGTCGCTGAGAGAATTAGGTTCGATCACGGTGACGCTTTCGCCACACTCTCAAGATTCAAGAACAATGAAAGGGCAGTTTTCTTTATCGATCCTCCCTACACAGCTGGGGGAAAACGAGCAGGCTCAAGGCTCTATACACATAATGAAGTTGACCATGCCCGCCTCTTTTCGGTGTGCGAACAGCTTCGTGGCGACTTCTTGCTAACCTACGATAACGCCGATGAAGTGCAGGCGCTTGCCCTCCGCCATGGCTTCGAGGCACGGTTAATCGCGATGAAGAATACACACCATGCGGAGATGACTGAGTTACTTATTGGGCGAAACCTCCGATGGATGGAGGGAAGCACCAGGGTCGTTGCGTAACCTTGCCTTTCATGCTCGCACGAGAATCACCAGACCGTCCTTCACTTCGCGCGTCCAACAAGGACTGAACCCATCTCTTCACCCGCACCCCATTCAGTGAGGCGGCTGGTGTAGTCTCCCCTGCGCGCATCGAGCGACCACCGCTGTTACATCTTCTCTCTTGAGGGCGAGCTAGAGGATCTCCCACTACGCGTGTCCAACGAGGGTCTTCCGAGACCGCGCGTTGCACGAGCACAGGAGGACCATCTAGCCTGCCCTCTCATGCTTCCTCCAAGCTTGCTCGTTTCCACTCAGAGGTAGTGCGGCCTGGTCGATCCTCGAATGCGCGTGTCGAACGACTGTCATCTATCTAAATGATCCTTCCAAGCT
>WNFB01004905.1_pt1 | contig 11925 bp, 10 predicted proteins | sample 5400501 | NCBI WGS metagenome assembly WNFB01 (sample SAMN13153341, study PRJNA577476) | soil metagenome | isolation source: 200 cm saprolite under Douglas fir tree site 2 hole 1 | place: USA:California | collected 2015-04-18 | reverse complement strand
CTCGTCGCTCGGCTGCGGCGCGAGAGACTGGTCCACGGGCTTCGTCGTGAGGCGCAGGTAGAGGCTCTCGCCCGTGCGGTCGGCGAGACCACGCAGGGCGTCGAGCAGGATCCACTCCACCTCGCGCGCGAACGCGGGCTCGAAGTAGGCGATCGCAGGCAGCGCGACGCCGATCCCCGGCGTGATCACGGACTGATGGGCGCCGCCCTCGGGGGCGAGGCTCACGCCCGAGGGCGTCGCCGCGACGACGAAGCGGGCGCCGGAGTAGAGGGCGTGGTAGAGCGCGTCGAGACCGCGCGTCACGAACGGGTCGTAGAGCGTGCCGATCGGGAGCAGCGTCACGCCCGAGAGCTCGCGCGTGAGACCGAGGGCGCCGAGCAGGAGGAACAGGTTGTGCTCGGCGATCCCGAGCTCGATGTGCTGGCCGGCGGGCGATTCCCTCCATTGAACGGGCTGAGCGACGTCGGCGAACGGGTTCGATCGCGCCTCGGGGAAATAGACTCCCTTGCGGTTGATCCAGCCCGCGAGGTGCGTCGTCACGGCGACGTCGGCCGACACCGTGACGATGGACTTCGCGGCGTCCAGGCGCGCGAGGGCGCCGAGCACGCGACCGAACGCCTCCTGGGTCGAGCACTCGGCGGGGTACGTCTCGTCCACCTCGGACGGCACCGCGGGCTGCGCTGCGGCGCGGGGCGCCGCGAAGAGCGGCGGGAGCCGCCGGATCAGCGCGGCCTCCTCGCTCTCCGGCGGGAAACCGTCCCACTCGGCGCCCGGCGCGACCCCGAGCGACGCGCGCAGCTCCCCCACCTGCGCCTCGGTCAGGAGCGCCGTGTGGTTCAACGGATCGGCCGCGAGCGGAAGGCCCCAGCCCTTGATCGTGTGGGCGAGGATCACCGTGGGCCTGTCGCGCTCCTGCCCCGCCTGCTCGAGCGCCTCGAGGATCAGCGCGAGGTCGTGGCCACCGACGTCGGCGACGATGGCCTGAAGCTCGACGTCACCGAGCGCGCCGAGCGTCCGGTCGATCTCCGCGTCCGTCCCACCGTCACCGGCGCCGACGAGTGCCTTGCGGACGGCGCCCGCGGGTTGTCGGAGCAGCCGCTGGTACTCGGCATTCGACATGGCGTCGAGCCGCTGCCTGAGCCGCTCGCCGCCGGGCGCGCCGAAGAGCGCGCGGAGCCTCCGTCCCCAGCGCAGCTCGCTGACGCGCCAGCCGCACGCCGCGAACATCCGGCCGAGCTGGCGCGTGCGCGCCTCGGGGATGATCCGGTCGAGGGCCTGGCGGTTCACGTCCACGAGCCAGAGAACGCGGCCGAGCCGCGCGACCGTCTCCTCGGCGAGCGCCTCCCAGACGTTGCCTTCGTCGAGCTCGGCGTCGCCGACCATGACGATGATCCGCCTCGGCGGCGTGGTCCCGAAGTGATCCGCGAGGTACTGAGCCCCGAGCGCGTGAAACGTCGCCTGGACGGCGCCGAGCCCCATCGAGCCCGTGGAGAGCTCGACGATCTCCGGGTTCTTCCTGCGGCTCGGGTATGCCTGGAGCCCCCCGAACTGCCGCAGCCCCGTCAGCGCCTCCTTCGGCAGGCGGCCGCGCAGGTACTGGCACGCATAGAAGGCCGGCGCGGCGTGGGCCTTCACCGCGACCAGGTCGTCCGACTCGAGGGTCTTGAAGTAAAGCGCGGTGAGGAGGCTCACGACGGACGCCGACGACGCCTGATGGCCGCCGACCTTCGTCCCGTCGGCGCTCGGGCGCGCGTTCGCGTGGTGGACCATCCACGTGGAGAGCCACAGCACCTTCCGCTGGACGCGCTCGAGGACGGCCAGCTCGTCCGTGCCACTCGATCGAGGACCGCTCATCGCACCGCGATTCTAGCCCGGCCTCACGCGCGGAGGTAGGCGTGGCGCACGATCTCGGAGGCGGCGAGCTCGGCCGCGCTGCCGCGCCCGACGATCTCGCCCTTCTGGAGAAGGAAGCCGTGATCGGCGATCTCGAGCGTCTTCCGCGCGTTCTGCTCGACGAGGAAGACCGTCGTGCCGCTCCGGTTGATCGCCTGGATCATCGCGAAGAGCTGCTCGACCAGCACCGGCGCGAGCCCGAGCGAGGGCTCGTCGAGCAGGAGGAGCTTCGGCCGGCCCATCAGCGCGCGCCCCATGGCGAGCATCGCCTGCTCGCCGCCCGACATCGTCGCCGCCTTCTGCCGCCGGCGCTCGGCGAGCCGCGGGAAGAGCGCGAAGACCTGGTCGCGACGCGCCGCGAAGTCCGTGGGCGCCCACTCGATGAACGCCCCCATGCGGAGGTTCTCCTCGACCGTCATCCTCGGGAAGACGCGCCGGCCCTCGGGCACCACGCCGATGCCGAGCTCGACGATCTCGTGGGTGCGGAGGCGGTCGATGCGCCGGCCCTCGAGGAGGATCTCGCCCTCGACGGCCCTGACGATGCCGAGGATCGTCCGGATCAGCGTGGTCTTCCCGGCGCCGTTCGGTCCGAGGAGACACGCGATCTTCCCCTCGCCGAGCGCCAGCGACACGCGCCGGAGCATCGTCAGCGGGCCGTAGCGCGTGGAGACGTCCCGGAGCTCAAGCACGCGCGCGCTCCCGGCCGAGGTACGCCTCGCGGACTTCTTCGTGCGCCGCCACGGCGGCGAAGGACCCCTCGGCGATCTTCCGGCCGTAGTTGAACGCGACGACGCGCCCGCTCACGCCCTCGATCACGAACATGTCGTGCTCGATGATGACGACCGAGAGCCCCGGCATCTCCTCGCGCACGATCTGGAGGTCGCGCATCAGCTCGGCCGTCTCCTCCGGGCTCATCCCGGCCGAGGGCTCGTCGAGGAGGAGCAGCTTCGGCTCGGTCGCGAGCGCCCGGCAGATCTCGACGCGCCGCCGGTCGATCTGCGGGAGCTGCCCGACGGGCTCGAAGCCGCGGGCGGGCAAATCGCGGCTGAACAGCGCGAGGAGGTGCCCCGCGCGCTCGACCGCCCCGCTCATCTCGCGGAGGAACCGCGCGCGACGGAACACGGAGTCCACGAGCCCGGTCGTCCGCCGGGCGTGCATGCCGATCAGGATGTTGTCGAAGACGGAGAGGCCCAGGCAGAGCCGGCTCGCCTGGAACGTGCGGGCGATCCCGAGCCGCGCGATCGCGTGGGCCTCGAGCCCCGTGATGCGACGGCCGCCGAAGACGATCTCCCCGGCCGCCGGGGCGTAGAGGCCGGTGAGCGCGTTGAAGAACGTCGTCTTCCCCGAGCCGTTCGGGCCGATGACGCCGACCGTCTCGCCGGCGCCCACCGCGACGTCCACCCCGTCGAGGGCGACGAGGCCGCCGAACCTCACGGTGAGCCCGCGGGCCTCGAGAAGCGGGGCGGTCATTTGTAGCGGGGTCCGCGAGGCCGGCGTGAACCGTGGGTGGCCTGACACAGGCGCGCGTCGCTCATCGGTAGCGGGGTCCGCGAGGCCGGCGTGAACCGTGGGTGGCCTGACACAGGCGCGCGTCACTCATCGGTAACGCCGCGCCGCCGCGGGCCAGAGCCCCCGCGGCCGGTAGAGGAGCATCACGACGATCACGACGCCGTAGAGCAGCAGCCGGTACTCGTGGAGGAACCGGAAGCGCTCGGGGAGCGGCAGCAGCAGGCACGCGCCGAGCACGACGCCGGGGATCGAGTCCACGCCGCCGATGATGATGACCGAGAGCATGACGAGCGAGTAGCCGAAGTCGAAGTCGGGCGGCGAGACGAACCCGACCATCACCGCGTAGAGCGCGCCGCCGAGCCCGATGAAGAGGTTGCCGATCGAGAACGCGAGGAGCTTGCCCCGCGTGATCGAGACGCCGCAGCAGCGCGCCGCGATCTCGTCGTCACGCAGCGTGTTCAGCGCGAGCCCGAGCCACGAGTCGTGCAGGCGCCGCAGGGTCCACGTCGTGAGCCCCGCCACGAGGAGCGCGGCGTAGTAGAAGTTCGCGTGGGCGGGAAGCTCGAGCCACGCGAGCGCCGGCTTCGACGTGAACGCCCAGCCGAAGAGCCGGAGCGTCGGGATGTTCTTGATCCCCTGCGGCCCGCCCGTGAACTCGAGGTTGTTCATCAGGATGTTGAAGATGAAGACGAACGCGATCGTGACCAGCGCCAGGTAGTGGCCGCGCGTCTTGAGAATCGGCACGAAGAGGACCGCGCCGACGATCACCGCGATCCAGGGCGCCACGACGACGGCGAGCCATGAGGGCCAGCCGGCGGTGACCGTGAGGAGGCCCACCGAGTAGCCGCCGAGGCCCGCGAAGGCGGCGCCCGCGAGGTTGAGGACCCCCGCCGTCCCGATCTGCAGATTGAGCCCCTGCCCGATCGTGACGTAGAGGAGCGCCAGCGTCGCCACGAAGGTCCAGTACGGGCTCGCCCTGAGCGCCACGGGGAGCGCGAGCGCCAGGAGCGCGCCGGCGAGGAGCGCCGCCGCGCGGTGGCGGGCGAAGGCCGAAGCGAGCGCCGCGCCGAGCGGCGCCACGAACCGGACGAGGGCCGCGGCCGCGACGAGCGCGGCGCCCGTTGCCGCGAGAGCGGCGGGCCGCTCGGCCAGGATCCCGGCAACGACCAGAGCGAAGACGACGAGCTCGGCGAGCCAGACGAGGAGGAGGCTCACACGCGCTCCACGCTCTTCTCGCCGAGGATCCCACGCGGTCTGAATATCAGGAACAGCATGACGACGGCGAACGCGACGACGTCCCTGAACTCGGAGCCCCGGGGGATGAGCGCCGCCGCCGTCGTCTGCAGCACGCCGAAGAGCAGGCCCCCGACGATCGCGCCGTAGACGTTGCCGAGCCCGCCGATGGCGGCGGCCGAGAAGCCGATGACGCCGCCCGTGATCCCCATGATGAAGTGGATCTCGCTGTAGTAGAGGCCGCTCAGGATCCCCGCGACCGCCGCGAGGCCGGAGCCGAGGAAGAACGTGGCGTCCACCGTGCGGTCGAGGTTCACGCCCATCATCTGCGCCGCCTCCGGGTCCTGCGCGACGGCGCGGATGGCGGCGCCCATCTTCGTCCGGCCGATGATCAGGTCCACGAGGACCATCGCCGCGAGGCCGATGCCGAGGATGGCGAGGTTCTCCCAGCGGATCGAGACGCCGCCGACGTCGAAGCCGCCCTGCGGGAGGAGCCGGGGGAAGGGCTTCGGGTCGGCGCCGCGCGGGTAGAAGATCAGCACCGACTCGCGGATGACGAGGCCGAGCGAGAGCGTCGCCAGGAGCGTCATGAGCGGCGACGAGCGCGCGAGCGGCTTCACGCACACGCGCTCGGCGAGGACGCCGACGCCGCCGGTCACGAGGATCGCGGCCACGAAGGCGAGCGGCAGCGCGACGAGCGGCGCGCCGAGCCCCGCGGCGGCGAGGCCGAGGAGCGTCGAGAGCGCGGCGAACGCGCCCAGCATGAAGATGTCGCCGTGCGAGAAGTGGATCACGTCGAGCACGCCGAAAAAGAGCGTGAACCCGACCGCGATCAGGGCGTACATCACCCCCAGCATCACGCCGTTCAGCGCCTGCTGGAGGAGCAGCTCGAGGGGCGGCACGCCGGGCCGCTTACATCTTCTTGAACTTGAGCCCGGGCAGCGTGCGCTTGCCCGCGGCGTACTCCGAGTCCTCCCAGAGCACCCACTTGCCGTCCTGGCTCACGTACTTGGAGATGAGCGCGACGGTGTTCTGGCCGTGCGCGTCGAACTCGACGGGCCCGATGATCGTGTTCGCGTTCTTCGTCCGCTTGAGGCGCGCCGCCACCTTGGCGCGGTCGGGCCCGACGGCCTCGATCGCGTCGATGACGAGGTTCGCCGCGACGTACGCGAAGGGGCCGTACGCCTCCGACGGCTCCTTGAAGCCGGCCTTGGCGTACGCCTCGAGGAACCGCCTGCCGCCCGGGAGCTTCTCGGTCGGCGCGCCCTCGACGAACGCGAGCGTGCCCTCCGCCGACGGGCCCGCGGTCTCGTTGAACGTGTCCGACTTGATGCCGCTCGTGCCCTGGAACTGGGCGCGGACGCCGAGCTTGTCCATCTGGACCCGCACGCGCACACCGTCGGGCGTGAGCCCGCCGTACCAGACGACCTCGGGCCGGTCGGCCTTCGCGCGCGTGAGCTCGGCGGTGTAGTCCTTCTGGTCCTTCGCCGTGCCCTGCGTGGAGAGGATCTTGCCGCCCGCCTTCTCGGCGAACTCGGTGAACCACTTCGCGTGGGCGCGGCCGTAGTCGGTCGTGTCGTGGATGAGCGCGAAGGTCCTGAAGCCGAGCGTCTTCACCGCGAAGTCCGCGGCGATGTTGTTCTGGTTGATCATGGTGCCGTTGACCCGCGTGATCTCGACGTAGTCGTGGCTGTAGGTGATCTCGGGGAGCACGGCGCCCCAGACCATCGCCGGCATGCCCGCCTTGTGGTAGGTGTCCACCGTCGCGATGGCCGTCACCGAGCAGTAGTGCGTGACGCCCGCGACGATCGCCGGGTCGGACGACGCCTTGAGCGCGGCCTGGACCGCCACGGTCGGCTTGCACTCGTCGTCGAGCACCTCCGTCTCGTACTGGTACTTCGTCTTCGGGTCGGCGTTCCGCTCCTGGACGCCGAGGAGGAACGAGTTGCGGCCGCCCAGGCCGTTCGACGCGGTGCCGCCGGTCAGCGGGCCGATGAACGCGAGCCGCACGGCCTTCTTCTGGGCGAGGACGAGATCCGGGGCGGCGGCGAGACCGAGGCCGAGCGCCGCCGCGCCCCGGAGTAGCGCACGGCGGCTCAGATCGACGCGATGGTCGGTTCTTGACATCGGCGTGCTCCTCCTTGCCGGCGAACGGCCGCCGGTGCATGCGGAGAGAACCACACGGACGCGGCGGGTGTCAAGGCGCCAGGCATTGACGTCGGCGCCGCGGTCGGACTACGCTCACCCTGCCGCGAGGAGGCAAGCCATGAAGAACGGGTTCAGGGTGATGGACAGCGACCTCCACACGATGGAGCCGGACGGCCTCTGGGCGCGTTACCTGGAGGAGCCGTTCAAGAAATTCGCGCCGACGTTCGTCCGCCGCGCGGAGAACGCGCCGAACCAGCCGATCATCCGCATCGGCGACCTCGAGCTCGGCGAGATGTCGAAGCGGCCGCACACGGCGATCGTCGGCCGGGACCTCCAGCGACGCGCGTTCGCCCGGCACCCGCACTACGAGGTCGCGCACGCGCGCGGCTACGACCCCGAGTCGCACGTCGCCGCGATGGACATCGAGGGCATCGACGTCGCGATCCTCTACGGCACGCGCGGGCGCCAGGTGCTCATGCACGACGACCTCGAGCCCCGGGTGGCGACGGCGCTCGCGCGCGCCCACAACGACTGGACCCGCGACTTCTGCGCGCACGATCCGGCCCGCCTGAGGTTCGCGGCCCAGGTCGCGTTCCACGACGTCCCCGGCGCCGTCGCCGAGGCGCGGCGGGCCGTGCGGGAGCTGGGCGCGGTTGCCGTGATCGGCAACCCGAATCCGATCCGTGGCCGCCACGTCCACGACCCGGAGTTCGAGCCGCTCTGGGACGCGCTCGAGGAGCTCGGCGTCCCGGTGGGCTTCCATCCGACGGGACAGTCGTCGCTCCATGACGACATCGCGCGCCGCTACCTCGACCACCCAAACGGGCGCGTCATCGGCATCGCCGGCCGCAACCCGATGGAGCTGATGCTCGCGTTCGCGAGCCTCGCGGCGGGCGGCGTGCTCGAGCGCCACCCGCGGCTCCGCTGCGCCTTCCTCGAGGGCACGTGCGGATGGCTCCCGTGGTGGCTCTGGCGGCTCGACGAGGCGTGGGAGAAGTTCGGGCCCGGCTCGGAGGTGCGGATCTCCCAGCTCCCGAGTCAGTACTTCTTCCGCCAGTGCTACGTGGCCACGGACGCCGACGAGAAGGTGCTGCGACAGGTCGTCGAGGCGGTCGGCGACGACAACATCGTCGTCTCCACCGACTACCCGCACTCCGACGGGCTCTTCCCGCACGCGATCGAGGAGTTCGTCGGGCTCGAGGGCGTGAGCGAGAAGACGAAGGCCAAGATCCTCTGGGACAATTGCGCGCGGCTCTACAACCTGACCGGCCTCAAATGAGGCGCGCTCCGGTCAGTCGCGCAGCGCATCCCGTCGCGCGATCGGTCGGTATACACTTGGGGGCGTGGACACCGGGGGTGTAGACACCTTGGCGGGGAGCGCGCGTTACTTCCTCGTCGTCAAGAAGGGAGAGCGATACCTCCACCAGTACGCCCTGCGGACGTTCGCCCGCCGGCCCTACGTCCAGGTGATCTACGACCGCCGGGAGGCAGACCGCCGGCGGATCACCTCACCGACATCCCTGGAGCGGCGGAGGACCGACCGGCGCGCGCGGCCCTGGCTCGACACTGAGATCCGCGAGCGCGGCGCCGTCATGGTGAAGATCGACCCGACGTAATCGACGCCAGAGTGGCCCCCGTTTAGCGGCGCCGTTGAATTCTTGGCCACTCGCCACTGAGAAATCCGGAAATATATTCCGGACATCCCGTTACAGATCAATCACTTGGCCTCGCGTCCCTCCTTGGTATCCGCCTTGCACCCCTTTTCTCATCGAGATTTGCGCGGCTCGTTGATCGACAAGATGGACGGAGGAGAGACGACGATGGCGACGCTGACCGTGCGGGAGACCAAGACCAAGCCCCGCCACCTCTACGTCGTGGCGACGGACCGGCGGGACCTCTTCGAGTCCCTCCGCAGGCAGTTCGCCGACGACCCGAACGTGGAGGTCATCCTCGACCGCCGGGAGGGCGCGCGGGTCGCCCCGCGCCCGGCGACGCCGGCTGAACGGCGCCGCGCCGACCGCCGCCAGATGGAGCAATCGCACCTGCTGAGGACACTCGGCGTGGTCCTCGTATCCCGCGACGAGCGCGGAAAGCCCAAGCGGGAGCGCCGGACCCGGCGTCCTCGAGGCTAGTCGGGTCTATTTCGTCGGGAGGAACAGCACGAGATCCTTCTCGCTCCTGTAGAACTCGATGCTGGGGCGGCTCGCGTCGCGCTCACCCTCCTCGGCCATGCTCCGGAAGGCTTCCCCGATCTCCTTCATCCTGGTCTGCCAGTCGAGCAGCTTCCGCCGACGGTATTGCCCTCCCGGGATGACCCACGTCGGGAGCCCCAGCGCCGTCGCGTCGTCGCCCGGCCCGATCGCGGTGCACGCCCGATACGGCCCGGCGGGGGGCTGGAACGTTCCGTAGAACTTCCTGCCCCTCAAGCTCGGAAAGCGGGCCTCCAGTCGATCGAAGGCGTCCGACGCGCCGGCGAGACCCGTGGGCGACTCCACGTACATCACCGGCATGTCCGGGAGCGTCACCTGCTGGCTCGGCATCATCTCCCCCCTTCGGAGCCCGGCTGCGCGGGACCCGGCGATGCGACCGCACGAACGAGCCGCGCTGGTCGTGAGCCGATCCGCAGGTATTCCAGCACGAGCCAGACGACGAAGAACAGCCCCATCAGGAGCGCGATCTCGACGAGGCGCGCGCCGTCGGTGCCGCCGCCCGGAGGATGAGCGGCAGGGCGACGAGGACGTAGGAGGGCAGCGAGCGAGTCGCCGAGGTGAAGCTTCGAGAGGCTTGGGACGAGCGACGGCGAGAACACCCTGACAAAGTGGGTCAGCTGGCGGTGTCACCGAGGACCGAGCCCGGACCCGCCTTCCGCGCGAGTGCGATGTAACCCCTTGGTTCTTAAGGCTGGACGGTTCCAGCCACGGCTGGCATATCGGTTGCTCGATCCTTCATTCGATGGCGGCGGGGGCGAGCACGCACGCGGTCAAGACGGTCTCGGCGCTCCAAGTGCTCCTCGCGGAGAACGCGGAGGCGATCGAGCCCGGGTTCCGCGTGATCGCCGCGGGGCTCCGCCTTGGCCGCTCCTCGATCGATCTGCTCGGCCTGGACGCGCATTCCGCCCTCGCGCTCATCGCGATCGACTTCATCGCCAACAACGCGACGCTGCTCAGGATGAACGATGCGTATGCCTGGGCGCTCGAGCATCCGCAATCGCTGCGGCGGCTCGTCCCGGCGGGGATCGACGTGGGCTGGCCGCCGCGCCTGGTGTTCGTCGTCCAGCAGCTGGACGAGTCGTTCCGGCGAACGCTCGGAGCGCTCGAGCTGCCCGCCGTGAGGTGCTTCGCGTTCCGATGCGCCGAGCACGACGGCGCGCTGCGCCTGGAGCTCGAGCCGCTCGACTCGCAGGCCGCCCAAGCGCCGCGCGCCGACGAGCGCAAGCCTTCGGCGGCTTCGCGTGGGGCCATCCCAGGCGCGCCGGCGGCGGATCCCGGACCGTCGCCGGCGCCAGGCCCCGCATCCACGTGGGAGGCGGTGCTGCAGAAGCTCGCGGCGACGCCCGTGACGTACCTCGACGGGGAGGCCGCGCCCGCGCCCCCACCGCCGGCCCCGGCCGCCGCTCGCCACGTCGCGCCGGGCCACGAGGCGGGCGCCCAGCGCGAAGCGTCGACCACGCGCAAGGACCGCAAGAACGGGGAACGGGCACTGCCCGACGGCACGGTCGGCGCTGTCGCTTTCGCGCGCGCGGCGAAGCAACCGGCCGCGCCCCTGTCGAACCTTCTCGAAGAGCTCGAGCGGCCCGTCGGGCCGGCGGCCGCCCAACCCGCCGCTCCGCCTGCGCCGGCGCCCCGCGTGCAGGATGTCGTCGTGGCCGCAGCGACGGACGCCAGCGCCGCGAAGGGCGCCGAGCAAGCCGCGCCGGACGACAGCGGGCGTTGGTGGACCTCGGCGTGGGCGCGCTGGACGAACTGGGCGGGCACGCTCGACTTCGACGCCGCGGTGGCAGAGGAGCTTGCAAAGTACCCGTATCTGTTGAGCGTCCCGATCCAGAAGAGCACCGAGTACGACGACGGCCTGCTCGCCTACGGCTACTCGATCCTCCTCGACTTCATCGAGCAGAGGAACGACGGGTTCGTGACGAAGGCGCTCGACAGCCTGAAGTCATTCGTGGCGGGCGCGCCCGGCCCGGGACGCAGCGTCGGCGGCCACCTCTACGATTTTCTCGTGCGGGAAGGGCGGCTCACCGAGGCGTATCCCGAGTTCGTCAAGGCCGTGCTCGTCGCGGCCGTGCCGACGCCGGGGCTTTGGACGCAGGCGCGCCTCCTCGAGTCGATGGCGGAGACGACCATCATCACGCACCCGAGCGCGCGCCTCGGCGATCCCGCCGACAGCTCGCAGCACCTCACGGAGGACACGCGGCGATTCCGGGGGCACCGGTTCTCGCTGGCGCTGCCGCCGATCACGGCGCGCTTCTTCATGGTGGCCTCCGACCTCCGTCGATACTCGCGCGCGCTCGACGTCAGGCTGCGCGAGGGTCGGTCGGACTCCGCCGAGGCGTGGATTCTGACGATGCCGCCCGCGGGCCGCGGGAACCTCAAGCCCACGCTGATCCCCCTCGCGCGGGAAGGAACCTCGGTCCCCGGGCTCGGGCAGGACTACGCCGCGCTGTGGGTCGCCGTGTTCAACGCAGACGCGCACGCGGAGAAGGAGTACGAGCTGACCCTCAGCTTGAGGAAGGACGCGTCGCGCTCGGCCGCGACGCTCAGGGCGGCGCGGCCCTAGCGTTCAGGCGTTCGGGTGAAGGAGTTGGCTCCCCGTAGTCGACACGTTTCGAGCTCTTGCCTTGCTCCGCCACCTGAAATTAAACGGCTTTTCGAGAATCTACAGAGTCTTCCTCGAGCCGGATAGGAATCGGGATTCGAACTCCGGTCCTTGCTCTGGCACGAGGCGGTAAAGCGTCCAGACGAGGATCATGAGCGGCACGATGGTCGTGAAGGCGAACATTGCCGAAGCGGCCTGCCGAAGCGTCTTGGATCGCGTCCCGACTCGGGTCGGCTCCGGACTGCGCCCGCACATAGTTGAGCTACCGTGACGACGCTGGTACGTTGGCGTCGGGACGGCCTCGAGGCGACGTCTCGGTGACTGCCC
>WNFB01004904.1_pt1 | contig 11925 bp, 11 predicted proteins | sample 5400501 | NCBI WGS metagenome assembly WNFB01 (sample SAMN13153341, study PRJNA577476) | soil metagenome | isolation source: 200 cm saprolite under Douglas fir tree site 2 hole 1 | place: USA:California | collected 2015-04-18 | reverse complement strand
TTCCGACGAGTCCAACGACCGTCTCAAGATATCGACGCTCGACGGCACGACCGTGACGAACGGCAAGACCGTGCGCGTCGAGGCCACCGTCTGGGCGTGGGCGGGCGCGCCTACCGACGACAAGCTCGACCTCTATTACGCGGCCGACGCGACCAGCCCGACCTGGACCTACATCACCACGCTGACGCCGTCGATCGGAGGAGCGCAGATCCTCTCCGCGACGTACAACCTGCCCGCGGGCGCGCTCCAGGCCGTGCGCGCGCACTTCCACTACCGGGGGACGCCCAATCCCTGCCTCCCCGGAGGGTTCGACGACCACGACGACCTGATCTTCGCGGTCGCGCCGTCCTCCGACACGACGCCGCCCACGACCACGATCACCTCGCCCGCCGATGGGGCCACCGTGAGCGGAACCGTCACCGTGAGCGCCTCCGCCAGCGACGACGTCGGCGTGGCCAAGGTCGAGCTGTACGTCGACGGCGCCCTGAAGGCCACCCACACCACCGCGCCGTATCAGTTCGCCTGGAGCACCGCCTCCGTCCCCAACGGGAGCCACGCCCTCCAGGCCAAGGCGTACGACGCCGTCAACAACGTGGGCACGAGCGGCACCGTGACGGTGACCGTCAACAACCCGGTGGTCGCGGCCGCCGCCTTCGATGCCGTATTGAGGGCGCCGAGGTGCTCCGGCGTGGCCAGCGGGTGCGATTCGGGGGCGCTCGTGAACGGCCGCGACGGCAAGGGCCCGGAGCCGAACCAGCCGAACACGATCAACAACTCGTGCGCGGACAGCACGGGGGGGACTTACCACGTCGACGAATCGATCGATCGGGTCCGCATCCTGACCACCGACGGATCGGCGCTGGCGGCGGGCAAGACCGTGCGCGTCGAGACCACGGTGTGGGCCTTCTCGCCGCCCGCCGGTGACAAGCTGGACCTGTACTACACCGCCAACGCCACGAGCCCCACGTGGGTCTTCCTCACGACGCTGACACCGACGGGGGGCGGAGCCCGCACGCTCACCACGACCTATACCCTGCCCGCCGGCGGCCTGCAGGCGGTGCGCGCGCAGTTCCGGTACCAGGGCGCCGTGAGCACGTGCACGGTGGGCGCGTACAACGACCGCGACGATTTGATATTCCCGGTGGGGCCCTAACCCTCCAGCACCAACCGGTAGCCGGCGCCGCGCACCGTCTGGAGGAGCTTCGGCGCGCGGGGGTCGGCCTCGAGATATCGTCGCAATCGGACCACGAAGTTGTCGACCGCCCTCGTCTCCGTGTCGGGGCTGAGGTTCCACACCTTCTGCAGGATCTCGCCCTTGCTGACGATCTTGCCCGCGTTCTGGACGAGAAGCTTCAGCAGCATCGCCTCGAGCAGGGTGAGGCGGAACGTCTGCCCCCGCGCCCGCACTTCGAAGGTGCGGAAGTCGACCTCCGCTTCGCCGACGCGCGCGGTGGCGAGGGCGTCGGGATCGCCGCGCGCCCAGTCCCGCCGGCGAAGCAACCCGCGCACGCGCGCGAGCAGCACGGACAGGTCGAAGGGCTTCGCGAGGTAGTCGTCGGCGCCCGCCTCCAGCCCGTGCACGACGTCCTCGGCCAGGCTCTTGGCCGTCAGCATGAGCACGGGCGTGAAGTTGCCGGCCTGCCGCATCGCGTCGGCCACCGCGAACCCGTCGACGCCGGGCAGCATCACGTCGAGGATCACCAGATCGAAGGGGGCGACGGGATCGGCGACCGCGAGGCGGGAGAGCGCCCGGGCGCCGTCGGCCTCCACCTCGGCGTCGTAGCCCTCGGCCTCGAGGTTGAACCGGATCCCCGCCGCGAGGTGCGCCTCGTCCTCCACGACCAGGATGCGCGTCGTCAACCGGCCACCTCCTGGTCCGGCGCGCCCGAGTCCGCGGCGGTCTCGATGATTCCCGGAAGCGTCACGGTGAAGGTCGACCCGCGGTCGGGCCCCGCGCTCTCGGCCGTCACCGTTCCCTTGTGTCCCTTGACGACCGCCTTCACGATGAAGAGCCCGAGGCCGGTGCCGGTGTGGCTCCGGCGCACCTCGGCGCCGATGCGGTAGAAGCGATTGAAGATGAAGCGCAGGTGGGCCCGGCTCATGCCGATGCCGTGGTCCTTCACGCGCAGATGGGCCTGGCCGTCCCCGTCGGTGCCGACCTCCACCTCGACCTCGACCTTCTCCTTCGAGTACTTCACCGCGTTGTCGAGCAGGTTCAGCACGGCCGTCTCGAGGGCCTGGGCGTCGCCGCGCAGCCGCAGCGTCTCGGGTCCGACGTAGGCGAAGCTCTCCCGCGGGAGCTGGTGCCGGGTGCGGGTGAGGTCCATCGCGCGCCGCACGAGCCGGGCCAGGTCCAGGGGCTGGGGATCCACCACGGGCCGATCGGTGTACATGGCCGCGTTGAGCACGTTGTTGATGGTGGAGTTCAGGCGGTCGAGGTCTTCGCGCATGGTCCGGTAGAAGTCGATCCGCCGGCTCTCGGGGAGATCCCGCATCTGGAGCGTGTCGAGGTAGAGCTTGAGGGACGCGACGGGGGTCTTCAGCTCGTGCGTCACCGCGCTCACGAAGTTGGACTGCCGCTCGTTGAGGCGCACCTCGCGCACGAGGAGGGACACGATGACGACGAGCCCCCCGATGAGAAGGAGGAAGAGGACGGTGCCCAGGAAGTAGACGACCCAGCGCAGGGTCGTCATCTCCCTGGCCCGCGACGCGTCGGAGACGCCCATGATCTGCCAGGCCACCGTGAGCGTCACCGCCACCACGATGAGGAGGACCCCCACCGTGATGTAGTGCCACTTCGGCCGCTTGGTGGCCGACAGCTGGGAGCCGGCTACGGGCATGCGCCCATTGTCCGCCTAAAAAAGGCGGTCGGCGCGCTTGAGGATCGAGGCCAGGCGGCCGCGGCGACGGAAACGGGAGGAGCCGATCAGCCGGAGAGCGTTCCCCAGCCGCGCCCACCGGGAGCGGGCGTGGAGGGCGCGCGCCGCGGAAGGCAGCAATTCGCGCAGCTCCGCTCCGTAGGGGAACCACCACAGCATCGGCGCCGACCCGTCGTCGCGGGCGACGTACTTGAGCTGGGCCATCTCGCGCAGGCCCGCGCGCCCGTGGGCGCGCCCGAGGCCGCTCTTCTTGAAGCCGCCCCAGGGCGCGGAGGGCTCGCCGAAGGTGTAGACGCAGTCGTTGATCGTCACGACTCCGGCTTGCAGCTCGCGCTCCAGCCGGCGGGCGGTCGCGTGGTCTCGCGTCCAACCGCTCGCGGTGAGGCCATAGTCGCTGTCGTTGGCGAGGCGGATCGCGTCGTCGAGCGACGGGACCGCCATCACGGGGAGCACCGGGCCGAAGGTCTCCTCCCGCATCACGCGCATCGTGTGGTCGACGCCGGAGAGGACGGTCGGCGGGTAGAACCACCCGGGCCCGGCCGTCGTCTTGCCGCCGGTGAGGACGCGGGCGCCCTTCGCCAGCGCGTCGGCCACCTGCTCTTCCACGATCTTGCGCTGGCGCTCGAGGGTGAGCGCTCCCAGCTCCACCTCGCCCGCCGCGGGGTCTCCCACCCTCAGCGATCGCGTCAGCTCCACCACCCGTTGGAGAAAGGCGTCCGCCACCTCGGCTTCCACGTAGACGCGCTCCACGGAGGCGCAGGTCTGGCCGGCGTTGACGAAGGCGCCCCACACGATGCCGCGCGCCGCGCGGTCGAGGTCGGCGTCGCGGCACACCACCGCCGGGTCCTTGCCTCCCAGCTCCAGCACGACCGGGGTGAGGTTCTTTGCCGCCGAGGCCATCACGCGGCGGCCGGTGGCCGGGCTGCCCGTGAACACGATCTTGTCCACGCGGGGATCCTCCACGAGGCCGGGAGCCAGCGCGTCGTCGACCGCCACCACGTTGACGGCGCCGTCGGGGACGCCCGCCTCGCGGAAGACCTCGGCGATCGAGAGGCCGACGAGCGTCGTGGCCGGCGCCGGCTTGAGGACCACCGTGTTGCCCGCCGCCAGGGCCGTCGCCACACCGGAGAGCGAGATCCCGAACGGGTAGTTCCAGGGGGTGACGGCCAGCACCACCCCGAACGGCTCGTAGCGGATGCGCGAGTCCTTGTGCGCGAAGAGCAGGACCTGCGGCTCCGCCGGTTGCTCCGACAAGAGGTCTTCGGCGTGGAGCGCCAGGTGCTTGAGCGCCTCGAGGGCCGGGAACACCTCGACCAGGTGCGCTTCGACGGCGGGCTTGCCCTGCTCCTGCTCGATGAGACGCGCGATCTCGTCCGCGCGCCGCAGGACCACTTCGCGCGCCGCCATCAGCACGCGCGCCCGCTCCCGGAAGGACAGCGCCCGCCAGGTCGGGAACGCGGTCCGCGCCGCGGCGATGGCGGAGGCCGCCTGCCCGGCGTCGAGCAGGCTCGTCCGCGCGAACGCGGCCCCCGTGGCCGGGTTCATCACCGGGCGCAGGCCGGCTCGGCCCTCCACCTCCCGGTTCGCGATCCAGGAATGGCGGACGGGAAGAAGGTCGGAGGCGGCGGCGGGACGGGGAGCGGCCATGGCCGATTCTACCGCCGCACGTCGAGGGACCCGAGACGGCGTTTCGCGGGCTAGAATGAATTGATGAGCGAGGTGGAGGAGCTGAGGGCGGTCAACGAGCGCTTCTACAAGGCGCTCGAGGAGCTGGACCTCGAGCAGATGGAGCGGCTGTGGCTCCACGAGCCGTGGGTGCGCTGCATCCATCCGGGCTGGGACGTGCTCGTCGGCTGGGAACGGGTCCGCGAGTCACTCGAGCAGATCTTCGCCAGCACGGGCTGGATGCGCGTGACCCCCACCGAGTGCAACATCCACGTCTTCGGGGACGTGGGGATGGTGGCCTGCGCCGAGAACATCACTGCCTCCCGCGACAGCGACGTGGGCGTGGCGGTGGCGCAAGCCACCAACCTCTTCCGCCGCACGCCCGAGGGGTGGCGCATGTTCCACCATCACGCCTCCCCCGCCCCCGTCCACGTCACCCAGCCTTTTTCAGGCACCATCCAGTAATTCGGTCCCGAGCGCGGGGCGCGCGCTATCCCCGCGCCTTCTCGTTACTGTCTGCTCTTTGCTTCTTATCCGTTCTCTGCGGCCTCTGCATTCCCTCTGCGGCCTCTGCGTGGAAAAGTAACGCTAGCGCTTCGGTTTGCTTATCGCCGCGTCGACGCTGTAGCGGCCCGAGCCGCGGGAGGCGATGTAGAGGAACACGAAGCAGTACGCCACCGCCAGCTCGCCCTTGTTCACCACCGGCCAGAATCCACCGTGTGCATGGACCATGAAGTAGGCGACCGCCATCTCTCCCGAGGCGAGGAAGGCCGCCCACCCAGCCGCGAGGCCGATCGCGATCAGGAGCCCGCCCACCAGCTCGATGATGCCGGCCACACCGGGCAGCGAGCCGAGGGGCATCTTCTGACCCCCGAGCAGACCCAGGACCTTCTGCGCCCCGTGCTGGGCGAACGCGAGCCCCACCATGAGGCGCATCAGGCAGTAGATCGCCTCCGAGTAACGACCCAGGTAGCGTTCCATAAATCCTCCCGCGCGATCTGCCGTCGCGGCTGAGTTGTGTACGTTGGGCGCACCTTATTCCGGGAGAGCCCGGCCCGTCAATGCTCAGCGCCGCCCCGTCGCCCTCCGGTAGTAGACGCACACGTTCGTCACCGGGCACGCCTCGCAGCGGGGCCGGCTCCGCCGGCACAGCGTCTGGCCGTGGTGGCGCAAGAGCAGGTGGGCGCGGATGAGCCCGGCGTCGCCGGGCGGGAGCTGGGCCGCGGCCGCCTCCTGGGCCGAACGATAAGTGGCCGCATAGCTCTTGGCCTCACGGCCGTGGCCGAGACGGAGGAGCACCCGCAGTCCGTTGGAGTCGAGCGCCAGGACCGGGTGGCTGCCGCTCAGCAGAAGGATCTTCTCCGCTCCGGGCGCGCCGACGCTCGGGAACTTCATGAGCGCTTTGCGCGCCTCGGACAGCGGGCGCTTCACCGCCGCCTTCAGGTCTCCGCCGAACTGCTCGAGGGCGATCGCCGCCGTGCGCCGCAGCTTCTCCGACGAGCCGGCGGGCATGATCCCCGCCCGCGCGATGTCGAAGAGGACCCCGGCGCGGGCGGCGAGGATCTGCTCGGGCCGCGTGCCCACGCGCTTCTTGAGCGCGCGGAAGGCTTCCGCGCGCCGCTCGTCGTCGGCCAGGTAGGCGACGTTCTCCCACAGCACGAGCTCGAGGGGATCGGTCGTGGGCGGCGGCTTGGGCTTTCCGTGGACCCTTTGGAGGGCGTCGAGCACCCGAGGGAGGTCGGGCCCGGTAGGCATGCTCGTGACCGCGGCGCTCGCTACCGCAGGTGGCCGATCTTCGACTGCAGGAAGGCCCGCGCCCGCTTGAACTCCGCGAGGTCGCCCCGCCGCAGCGCCGCGACCGCCTCCCCGGCCCGGTCCGCCAGCTCGGGCCGGTCCAGATCCCGCAGCTCCTCCTGGACCTGGCGCAGCTTGTCCGCCACGCTGTCCAGCGTGCCCACGTCGGTGGCGTTGAGGATGGACAACAGCACGTCGATGCGGGCGGCGGTGGGCATGGCGAGACCGTATCTGCGGCCAGGCGGGCTGTCAAGGCTTCCGCGCGCGCCGGTTATACTGTCTGGCCGGCCGTGTTCGGCCGGAGGGACTCGTCCATGAAGAAGACGCAGTACCGGGTCGTCATCCTGGGCTCGGGGCCGGCGGGCCTGACCGCGGCCCTTTACGCCTCGCGCGCCAACCTCGAGCCCCTGGTCGTCGAGGGAGGGGCCGGCGAGGATCCCACCGACGTGCCGGGCGGCCAGCTCATGCTGACCACCGACGTCGACAACTATCCCGGCTTCCCCGAAGGGATCCTCGGCCCGGAGCTGATGGACCGCTTCCGCCGCCAGGCCGCGCGGTTCGGCAGCGAGTTCGTTCCGGGGGCGGCCCGCAGGGTGGATCTCTCGCGCCGTCCCTTCACGCTCATCCTCGACGAGGGAGAGGTGCGGGCGGAGACCCTCATCGTCGCCACCGGCGCGCGGGCCCGCTGGCTCGGGCTGCCCGAGGAGCTGGATTTCCGGACCAAGATCGGCGGCGTCTCCGCCTGCGCCACCTGCGACGGCTTCTTCTACAAGAACAAGGACGTCTTCGTGGTCGGGGGGGGCGACACCGCCATGGAAGAGGCGACCTTCCTCACCAAGTTCGCCGACAAGGTCACGGTCGTCCACCGTCGCGACGCCCTGCGCGCCTCGAAGATCATGCAGGACCGCGCATTCAAGAACCCCAAGATCGCGTGGCTCTGGGACACCGTCGTCGAGAAGATCCTGGGGGGGCAGGGCAAGGGCGTGACCGGCGCCGTCGTGAAGAACCTCAAGACCGGGAAGACCGAGGAGATCAAGACCGGCGGCATCTTCATGGCCATCGGACACGAGCCCAACACCGCGCTCTTCCGAGGTGTCCTCGAGATGGACGAGGCGGGCTACCTCCTCACGCGCGACGGGACGACCGCCACCAACGTGCCCGGGGTCTACGCGGCCGGCGACGTCGCCGACCATCGCTATCGGCAGGCGGTGACCGCCGCCGGCAGCGGATGCATGGCCGCCATCGACGCGGAGAAATTCCTGAGCCATCACATCGAGGAGGCCGAGGACGGCCGCCACCAACCCGCCGCCCGCGCCTAGCCCGCACTCCCTTCGCATCCTGTTCCTGGCCCCGCAGCCTTTCTTCGAGGTGCGGGGCACGCCGCTCGCGGTGCTGGCCATGGCGCGAACCCTCGTCGGCCTCGGCCACCGCGTGGACCTGCTCACGTATCCCCAGGGCGAAGCGGTCGACGTCCCCGGCCTCGTCCATCGCCGCAGCCTGCGCCTACCGGTGGGACGGGTGAAGGCGGGCCCGTCGCTGGCGAAGCTCCTTCTCGACCTCCCGTTCATGGCCGAGGCGGCCTGGCTGATGGCCAGCGGTCGTTACGACGTCGTGCACGCGGTGGAGGAAGCCGCCCACCTCGGCGCGCCCTTCGCGCGGCTGTTCCGGCTCCCCCTCGTGGCGGACGTGGATTCCTCGATCCCCGAGCAGCTCTCTCACTCCCCGCTCGCGCGGGGAGGGATCCTCCCGCGCCTGGCCCGTGCGCTCGAGACCCACGCCTTCCGTCACGCGGCGGCGGCCATCACCGTCTGCCGCAGCCTCACCGACGGCGTGCGCGCCCAGGCCCCGCGCACTCCCGTTTTCCAGGTCGAGGATCCTCCCCTCATCGACCCCGCCGCGCGGCCGGCCCCGGGGGACGTGGCGCGCCTGCGGGAGACACTGGGCCTGGCGGCGGGGCCGGTCGTGCTCTACTCGGGAAACCTCGCGCCGTATCAGGGCGTCGACCTCCTGGTGGAGGCCGCGGGCAGGGTCAAAGGCGCGCAGTTCGTCTTCATGGGAGGCGAGCGGCACGAGATCGAGGCGATGCGGGCACGATCGGTGTGGGCGGGAGCGTCCGAGCGGTGCGTCTTCGCGGGAAAGCGGCCACCGGCCGAGCTGTCCGCGTTCCTCGCGCTCGCGGACGTCGTCGTCTCCCCCCGCCGCCAGGGCGGAAATACTCCGTTCAAGGTGTACACGTACATGGCCTCCGGCCGGCCGCTCGTCGCGACGCGGATCCCCACCCACACGCAGCTGCTCGACGACACGCTCGCGTTCCTGGTCGAGCCCTCCCCGGAGGGGCTGGCCCGCGGCATCGAAGCGGCGCTCGCCGATCCGGCCACGGCCGCGCGCCGCGCAGAAACCGCTCGCGCGCTCGTCGAACGGGAGTATTCTCCCGACCGCTACCTGGCCAAAATAAGGGGCGCCTACGAGGGCGTGGTTTACGCTATAAGGAGAAGGTGAGCATGCGGCGCAAGTCCATCCTCCTCATTGAAGACAACCCCGACGACGAGGCCCTCACCCTGCGCGCGCTGCGGAAGCACGATCTGGCGGACGAGGTGGTCGTGGTGCGGGACGGCGCGGAGGCGCTCGCATTCTTCTACGAAGCGACGCGGGCGGGGGACGAGCACCTGCCGGAGCTGGTGCTCCTGGACCTGAAGCTCCCGAAGGTGGATGGCCTGCAGGTCCTGAAGATCCTCCGCGACGACGCGCACACCCGGCGGCTGCCGGTCGTCGTCCTCAGCTCGTCGAGCGAGGAGCGCGACATTGTCCAGAGCTACGACCTGGGCGCCAACAGCTACATCCGGAAGCCGGTGGATTTCGCGGAGTTCTCCGAGGCGGTGCGGCAGCTGGGGATCTACTGGCTGGGCCTGAACGAGCCGTCCCCGCGTTAGCGATGGCCGATCCGCTCCGGGTGCTCTGCGTACAGGACACCGAGAGCGACGCCCTCCCCCTCATCGACGAGCTGGAGCGCGGAGGCTACGAGCCGCACTGGCGGCGGGTGCACTCGATCGAGGACCTCGAGTCGGCGTTGTCGGAGAGCTGGGACGTCGTCATCTCCGACGCCCGGGTGCCCCTGACCCCCCTGCGCGTGCTCCAGGCGCTGCACGACCGCAAGCTCGACGTGCCGCTCATCGTGGTCTCCGGCACCGTGGAAGAAGCGGCCATGGTCGAGGTGATGCGCGCGGGCGCCCACGACTACGTGCACAAGAGCAACCTCAAGCGGCTGGCCCCGGCCATCCGCCGCGAGCTGGCGGACGCGGTGGAGCGGAGGGCCCGGCGCGCGGCGGAGTGGTTGGCGGCGGAGAGCGCGCGGCAGCTCGACCGGGAGATGCGCGAGCAGAAGGAGTTGCTGGAGACGCTCAACCGCGCGGGCCGGCTGCTCTCCGCGGAGCTGAACCTCGACAAGCTGGCGCAGGGCGTGACCGACGCCGCCACCGAGCTCAGCGGTGCGCAGTTCGGGGCGTTCTTCTACAACGTAGACGACGAGCGGGGCGAGCGCTGCACCCTGTATGCGCTGAGCGGCGTTCCCCGCGAGGCCTTCTCCCACCTCCCGATGCCGGGCAACACCGAGCTGTTCGGCCCCACGTTCCGGGGGGAAGCGGCGGTGCGCATCGACGACGTCCGGAAGGACGCGCGCCACGGGCGGGATTCCTCCCCCTACGGGATGCTCACGGGCCACCTTCCCGTCGCGAGCTACCTGGCCGTGCCGGTGGTGTCCCGCGCCGGCGACGTCCTGGGCGGCCTCTTCTTCGGCCACGAGGCGGCGGGCGTGTTCGGGGAGCGGGAGGAGAGGCTCGTCGTCGGCCTCGCGGCCCAGGCCGCCGTGGCGATGGACAACGCGCGTCTCTACCGGCAGGCCCAGGAAGCCAACCGGATGAAGGACGAGTTCCTGGCCACGCTCTCCCACGAGCTGCGCACCCCGATGAACGCGATCCTGGGGTGGGCCCAGCTCCTGCGCGAAGGGAAGCTCGACGCGGCCACCACCGCCCGGGCGGTGCAGACGATCGATCGCAACGCGCGGGTGCAGACCCAGCTCATCTCGGACATCCTGGACGTGTCGCGCCTCGTCTCCGGGAAGCTGCGGCTCGACATCCGGCCGGTGGAGCTCGTGCGGGCGGTGGAAGCCGCGCTGGACACCGTCCGGCCGGCCGCCCAGGCCCGCAACATCGACCTGCAGACGGCGCTGGACGCGGGGACCGGCCTCGTCTCGGGCGACGTCGATCGCCTCCAGCAGGTGGTCTGGAACCTCCTGTCGAACGCGATCAAGTTCACGTCTCCCGGAGGCCACATAAGGGTGGCGGTGGACCGCCTCGAGTCCCACGTGCAGCTGACCGTGCAGGACTCCGGTATCGGGATCGACCGCGACCTTCTCCCTCACGTCTTCGAGCGCTTCCGCCAGGGGGACAGCTCCAGCACGCGGCCCCACGGCGGCCTCGGCCTCGGGCTCGCCCTCGTGCGGGACCTGGTGGAGCTCCACGGGGGCACCGTGCGGGCGGCAAGCGCGGGCCGCGACCAGGGCTCGATCTTCACGGTGAAGCTGCCGGTCATGGGTGCGGTCCGGCCGCCGGCACCGCAGCTCCGGCTCGCCACGCCCGAAAACGCGGCCATGGCGGCTCTCGCCGGATCGCTGAGAGGTGTGAACGTGCTGCTCGTCGACGATGAGGCCGATGCTCGCGACCTCTTCAAGGCGGTGCTCGAGGGCAGCGGGGCGCGCGTGACGGCGGTCGGCTCGGGCGCCGAGGCCTTTTCGTCCTTCACCACGAGCCCGCCCGACGTCGTCGTGAGCGACATCGAGATGCCGGAAGAGAACGGTTACGATCTCATCCGCCGGCTCCGCGGCCTGCCCGCGGAGCGCGGGGGCGGCATCCCGGCCGCTGCCCTCACCGCGTATGCGGGGGCCGAAGACCGGATGCGGGCCCTCCGGGCGGGCTTCCAGCACCACGTGAGCAAGCCGGTGCAGCCGGCCGAGCTGGTGGCGGTCGTGGCGAGCCTGGTGCGGCGCTAGCGTCATTATTTAGCAAGGGGGTGCTAGCGGCGCACCCCCTTGAACCCCCGCTCGCTACGCGCGAATGAATCGCGCTCCGCTCGCAGCCGTTGCTCTTTGATGCTAGCGGTGGCGCATCGCGAGAAGCAACCGCGAGTACCAGTCCGCGCGCTCCGGCCGGGGCGAAGAGAGCAGGGCGCGGCGCCGCTCCGCCCATGTCAAGCTCGGATCCAGCCACTCGTCCCAGGGCCCGCGGCGCGCGGGCTCTTCGGCGGGGTGGAGAAGGATCTCCCCCAGGGCCCATTCGTCACCCGAGGCGACGGGGGTGACGCGAATCGCCGCCACCGTGCGGCCCGCGAGGGGCACCGCGATCACGTCGTGGTCGATGACGTACTGCGGCTGCCCGCCCACCCAACGCAGGTCCGTCCGCTCGTCCCGGCGCCGGCGGCGGGCCACGGTCTCGAACGCCCGCCCGTCCGCGCTCGCCTCCACGTCCATGCTCCGCAGCAGGCGCGCGCCGTCCAGGCCCGCCACGAGCGTGATCGCATCGAGGGGGCGGGGCGA
>WNFB01008575.1_pt1 | contig 11926 bp, 7 predicted proteins | sample 5400501 | NCBI WGS metagenome assembly WNFB01 (sample SAMN13153341, study PRJNA577476) | soil metagenome | isolation source: 200 cm saprolite under Douglas fir tree site 2 hole 1 | place: USA:California | collected 2015-04-18 | reverse complement strand
CGTCGCCGCGCGTCGCCGCATGGACGAGGGCTCCGCGCTCGTAGCGCAGCGAGCAGGACAGCCCGTCGATCTTCGGCTCGGCCGCGAACGCGAGCTTCTCCTCGGCGGGAAGCCCGAGAAAGCGGCGGATGCGCTCGACGAAATCGATCACGTCCTCGTCCGCAAAAGCATTGCCGAGCGAGAGCATCGGCACCACGTGCCGGATCTTTGCGAACTTTTCCGCCGGCTTGGCCCCGATTTTTCGCGAAGGCGAATCCGGCCGCACCAGTGCAGGGAACCGCGCCTCGATCGCCTCGTTGCGCGCGCGCAGCGCGTCGTATTCCGCATCGCTGATGCTCGGCGCGTCCTCCTGATAGTAACGCTTGTCATGCGCGGCGATCTCCGCGGCGAGCCGCTCGAGCTCGGCTTTCGCCTGCGCCTCGGTCAGCTTGGAAACGGGGATATCGGTGGCGTCGCGCTTGCTCATGAATCCAAGACTTGCGAGGGCGGTGCCGTATTGGCAAGGGCGTGCCGCACGGTCCCCCTCTCCCCGTTGGGGAGAGGGTCGGGGTGAGGGGAATACGATAGTTGTTTGGTGGAAGGATCGTAACCCCCTCACCCGGCTCGCTTCGCGAGCCGACCTCTCCCCGCCGGGGAGAGGTGAAGCGCGCGTGCCGCTCGCGCGGCGCGAATCTCTCGGTCAGGGGTAGGGGGCACCCTTGGCAACGCGATCGTTCGGCCCCCCACCCGGCTCGGCGCTCTGCGCCTCGCCACCCTCCCCGCCGCTTCGCGGGGGGAGGGAAGCGGCCGGGCGGATCAGGCGCTCGGCGGCGGCGCGCGCCTCCTCGGTGATCTCGGAGCCGGCCAGCATGCGGGCGATCTCCTCGCGGCGGTGGTCGGCCGTGACTTCCGCGACGCGGGTCGCGACCCTTTTGCCGCGGTCGAGCGTCTGCTTGGTGATCAGATAGTGACGCCCCGCCCGCGCCGCGACCTGCGGCGCGTGGGTGACCGCGATCGCCTGGACGCGCTCGGCGAGGCGGGCGAGCCGCACGCCGATGGCGTCGGCGACGGCGCCGCCCGCGCCGGTATCGATCTCGTCGAACACCAGCGTCGGCGCCGAGCCGCGGTCGGCCAGCACCACCTTGAGCGCCAGCAGGAAGCGCGCCAGCTCCCCGCCGGACGCGACCTTCATCAGCGGCCCCGGCCGCGTGCCCGGGTTGGTCTGCACCCAGAACTCCACGCGATCGATGCCGTCGGGACCGGGGGCCGCGGGGTCCGTCGCGATCTCGGCGAGAAACCGCGCGCGATCGAGCCGCAGCGGCTTGAGCTCGGCGTTGACGGCGCGCTCGAGCGCCGACGCCGCGCGCCGGCGTGCGGCTGACAAGATTTCCGCGTCTCCGCGATAGCGCGCCTCGGCCTCGCGCGCGGCGCTTTCGAGCCCGATCAGCGCCTCGGCGCCGGCGTCGAGCACGCCGAGGTCGGCCGCATAGCGGGCCGCGAGCGCCGCAAGATCGTCGACCGCGACGTTGTACTTGCGGCTCGCGGCGCGCAACGCGAACAGCCGCTCCTCGATGCGCTCGATCTCGCGCGGATCGAAACGCGCGGTGTGGACCGCATGCTCGATGTGCGCCCGCGCCTCCTCCAAGGCGATGAGCGCCTGGTCGAGCGCCTTGACCGCCGGCTCGATGAGCGCCGGCGCCTGGGCGGCGCGCTTTTCGAGGCGGCGAACCGCCGCGGCCAAGCCCGGCAGCGGCGAGCCCGAGCCGGCGAGCAGCTCATGGGCGTCGTGCAGATCGCCCGCGACTTTTTCCGCCTGCATCATCGCGGTGCGGCGTTGCGCCAGACCCGCTTCCTCGCCGGGCTCGGGCATGAGCGCGCGCAGCTCCTCGACCGCGTGCCGCAGAAATTCGGCCTCGCGGTGGGTCTCCTCGACGCGCGCCCGGTGCGCCGCGAGATCCTCGCCCGCGGCGCGCCAGGTTTTCCAGGCCGCGGCCAGCACATCGGATTGCGGCTCGAGCCTGCCATAGGCGTCGAGCAGCCTGCGATGGCTGGCGGCGTCGACCAGCGCCCGCTCGTCGTGCTGGCCGTGAATCTCGACGAGGGAAGAGCCGAGGCTCTTGAGCACCTGGACGCTGACGGGCTGGTCGTTGACGAACGCCCGGGTGCGGCCGTCGGCGAGCTGGACGCGGCGCAGCAGCAACGGATCCTCGATGGCGATGCCGTTCTCGGTGAGGATGCCGCGCGCCGGATGGCCCTCGTCGAGCTCGAAGGCCGCGGTGACCTGGCCCTGCTCCACCCCGTGCCGCACCAGGCCGGCGTCGCCGCGCGCGCCGAGCGCCAGCGCGAAGCCGTCGAGCAGAATCGACTTGCCGGCTCCGGTCTCGCCGGTGAGCACCGCAAGCCCGCCGGCGAACTCGATGTCGAGGCGCTCGATCAGAACGATGTCGCGGATCGAGAGTCGGATGAGCATGAGTCTCAGCCGAGGCCGAGCTTCCTGAAGGCTCTGCTGATCCAGGAGCTCTGGGTCTCGTGCGGTTCGAGCCCGCCGGATTTCACCAGCCGATATGCGTCCTTGTACCAGGGGCTGTCCGGGAAATTGTGGCCCAGCACGGCGGCGGCGGTTTGCGCCTCGTCGACGATGCCGAGCGTCATATAGACCTCGGTCAACCGCATCAGCGCCTCCTCGACGTGCCGCGTGGTCTGATATTGCGTCACTACGACCTTGAAGCGGTTGATCGCGCCGGTGTAGTCGCGCTTCTCCTGGTAATAACGGCCGATCGTCATCTCCTTGCCGCCGAGCTGATCCTTGGCGACGTCGATCTTGTGCTTGGCGCTCGCGGCATATTCGGTGTTGGGGAATTTGCGCACCACCTCGTCGAGCGCGTTGAGCGCCTTCTCGGTGCCGAGCTGATCGCGGGTGATGTCCGGGATCTGCTCGAAATACGAGGATCCGATCAAATATTGCGCATACGCGGCATCCGGGCTGCCCGGATGCAGAGTCACGTAGCGCTTGGCCGAGGTGATGGCCTCGTCGAACTGCCGGCTTTCATAATAGGCGTAGGCGGACATGATCAACGACTTGCGCGCCCATTCCGAATAGGGGTGCTGGCGATCGACTTCCTCGAATTTCTTCGCGGCGGCCTTGAAGTCGTGCTTGGTATTCAGGAGAAACAGGCCTTCGTTGTACAGCCGGTCGGGCGGATCGTCCGAAAGCGGCAGGTCCTTGTCGCCGAACCAGGCGCACGCGGAGAGCGCCGCGGCCGCGAGCACGACCGGCAGGGCGCGGATCAGCGATCCCCGCCTTCGCCTCGACCCCGACGTCGGCAAACGCAAAACCATGATTGCGTGTAAGTCCGTGTCCCCGCGGCGCGGCCCTGACGGCCGCTCCGACCCGCCTAGTAACCGAAAAACGTTCGGCTGACCATGCGATTATGCGGACATTCGGCCGGGAATATGGCGCGCCTGCGCGCGGCTCGGGACAGGTCCGGCCCCTAGGCCGGCGCCACGATCCCGACCGGCAGCTCGGCGTGTCCGTGCGGGCGCGGCTTGCGCTCTTCCACGATGGTCCAGGCGGAGGGATCGGCGATCAGCGCGGTGAGCACCGCGTGATTGAGCTTGTGGCCGCCGCGCACGGACCGGTAGGCGCCCAGGATGGGCGCGCCCGCCAGCGCGAGATCGCCGATGGCGTCGAGCGCCTTGTGGCGCACGAACTCGTCGGCGAAGCGCAACCCTTCGGGATTGAGCACGCGATCCTCGCTCACCACCAAGGTGTTTTCCAGCGAGGCGCCGAGCGCGTAGCCGGCGCCCCACAGCTTGCCGACGTCGCGCAGGAAACCGAAGGTGCGCGCGCGCGCGATCTCGCGCCGGAACGTTGCGGGGCCGACCTCGATCGCCAGCGCTTGCCGGCCGATCAGCGGGTGATCGAACTCGATCTCGACTTCGACGCGGAAGCCGCGGTCGTAAGGCTTGAGCTCGCCATAGGCATCGCCTTTGGCGACGCGAATCGGCTTGAGCACCTTGGTGTAGCGGCGCGCCGCCGGCAGCGAGACGATGCCGGCCTCGTCGATCGCCCGCACGAAGGGGGCGGCGCTGCCGTCCATGATCGGCGCTTCCGGGCCGTCGAGCTCGACGATGGCGTTGTCGACGCCGAGCCCGCACAGCGCCGCCATGATGTGCTCGATGGTGGAGACGCCGGGCCCGGAAGCATCGCCCAGCACGGTGGCGAGCTCGGTGGCGGTGACCGAACGGGCATTGGCGCGGATCTCGCGCTGCCGCCTGCCGTCGACGCGGCGGATGAACACGACGCCGGTGCCGGCATCGGCCGGATATAACGTGAGCGTGACGGGAAGCCCGGAATGGACGCCGATCCCGGAAACGGCGGCTCGGCTGCGAAGCGTGGTCTGCTTGCCCGCTTTCATGCCTCGTTCTGCCCCTTCACCGCATCGCCTCGCTCGCGACGAGCGCACGCGATCGGCAACCCCCGATGGGCTTGCACTTGGCGTCGATGGCCGGGAATTTTACGATGCGGATCGTTGCCGCCCGCGGTCCCCCGACGCATAAGCCCCTACGGCGAACACATTAACCATGCGTCGGGACAAGTCCAATTCACGGTTTTTTACCGATTGTTACCTGTGCGCCCAACAACCGCCCGGCACGGGAGAATGTGCCGAATGTTTTGTGGCGATTGAAGATTCCTGACGCGCCGAGTTCTCCACAGGATCGGCAGGGTCGCGCGAATCACCAACAGCACGAAAGAGCAATGCGTTCTCAAGCCGAGCCGCGAACGCTCTTCACCTCCCCTTGAAAAGGGCAGGTCGCCGAGTCAAGTCGAATGTTTCCGAGCCGGCCAATCATGATGGCCGATTTCGGTTCGCGGTCCGGAGGGGATCACGACCCCCTCCCCCGGTTCGCGCGGACAGCGCGCAAACCCCCGCCTCCCCCTTTCATGTGGGGGAGGCGAAGCGCGTCTGCCGCAATGCTGAATCCAAGTACCCCCCGGCACGGGTCCGCGTCAGTTCGCCTGGCGGCGCAGGAAGGCCGGGATCTCCAGGTGATCCTCGTCGATCGGATTGTGCACCGCCGCCGGGCGTCCGTGCGGGTCAAGACCTTGCGGTGCCGGCCGGGGCGCGGGGGAGCGCTTGGCATATTCGGAAACCGGGTCGTGCGGTTCCCCTTGCCGGCGCGGCGCCGGGGCCGGAGCACGGTTTACGGCCTGCGGCTGCGGACGCGGCGTCGGGTTGGACTGCTGGGGCATGGGCTGTTCCTCTTCGCGCCGGCCCAGGCCTACCGCGGCAAGGCGCTGCAATAGCGAGGTGCGGCGTTTCTCTGGATTTGGTTCCGGCATTTGGCCGCGGCTGGCGCGGACCTCGTTCTGCGCCGGCAGCGGCAGGTCCTCGATCCGCGGCATGCGCGCCGCGCGATTGGGCGCCCGCTCGGGCTGCGGCGCAATGAAATGCCGGTGCGGGGACGGCTCCTGCGCCAGCGGCCCCGATTGCTCGTCGACCGCTTCCAGGAACACCGAGGGTTTGGGCGGAATCGGCCGGATCGTCACGTCTTCGATCGCGGTCGCCGGCGGCAGCGCCGAAGCCGGTGCGGCGGATTTGGCGCCCGCCGGAGGCCCGGATTGTTCGGCCCGCGCCGGCTCGCGCTCGATCCGGTCCGCGAGCCGCGTGGTGTTGGAGCGCAGCTTCTGGGTCAATTCGGCGAGCCGCGAATCGATCGAGGACGCCGCGTTGCCGATGACCTGGTCGATGCCGGTCGCAACCACCGAAACGCGAATGATGCCGTCGAGCACTTCGTCGAACGTGGCGCCGACGATGATGTTGGCCTCCTGATCGACTTCCTCGCGGATGCGGGTTGCGGCCTCGTCGACCTCGTAGAGCGTCAGATCCTTGCCGCCGGTGATCGAGATCAGCAGCCCGCGCGCGCCCTTCATGGAGGAATCGTCGATCAGCGGGTTGGAGATGGCGGCCTCGGCCGCGGCGAGCGCGCGTTTCTCGCCCGACGCCTCGCCGGTGCCCATCATGGCCTTGCCCATCTCGCGCATGATGGCCCGCACGTCGGCGAAATCGAGATTGATCAGGCCTTCCTTGACCATCAGGTCGGTGATGCAGGCGACGCCGGAATAGAGCACCTGGTCCGCCATCGCGAAGGCGTCGGCGAACGTAGTCTTCTCGTTGGCGACCCGGAACAGGTTCTGATTGGGAATGACGAGCAGCGTGTCCACCGCCTTCTGCAGCTCCTGGATGCCGTTCTCGGCGATCCGCATGCGCCGCTGCCCTTCGAACTGAAACGGCTTGGTCACCACCCCGACGGTGAGGATGCCGAGCTCGCGGGCGATCCGGGCGATCACCGGAGAAGCGCCGGTGCCGGTGCCGCCGCCCATGCCGGCGGTGATGAACACCATGTGGGCGCCGGAGAGATGATCGCGGATCTCGTCGACCACTTCCTCGGCGGCGGCGCGGCCGACGTCCGGCTGCGAGCCGGCGCCCAGCCCTTCCGTCACCTGCACGCCCATCTGGATGATGCGCTCGACCTTGGACAGGGTCAGCGCTTGCGCGTCGGTGTTGGCGACGACGAAATCGCAGCCGACCAGGCCGGCAGTGACCATGTTGTTGACCGCATTGCCGCCGGCGCCGCCGACGCCGAACACGGTGATCCGCGGCTTGAGTTCCCTTATGTCGGGCATCTTCAGGTTGATCGTCATGGCTGCCTCTCCAGAGCGCGGGCGAGAACGCCGGCGCGTTCGGCCGGTCCGCCGCCGGCCGGCTCGGTCACACGATGGTCAAAACCCGCTAGAAGCTTTCGCGAAGCCATCGTCCCACCCTCGCGAAATAGCCTTCGGTCCCCGTCATGAGCGCTCGCGTGCGCCGCGATTCGACTTGTTCGAGATGCGCCACCTGCGGATAGATCAGGAGCCCGGCCGCGACCGCGAACGCCGGGCCCTTGGCGGCTTCGGGCAGGCCGGCGACGCCGAGCGGACGGCCGACCCGCACCCGGCGAGCGAGGATGCGGGCGGCGATCTCGGGCAGGCCGGCGAGCTGGCTCGACCCTCCGGTCAGCACCACGCGCGCACCCGGGTCCGCCGCGAACGGCGAAGCGGCGAGACGGTCGCGCACCATCTCCAGAATCTCCTCGACCCGCGGGCTGATGATGCGTACCAGCGCCGCGCGCGAGACGACGTGCGGCGGCTCGTGCTCGTCCTCGCCGACCGGCGGCACGGTGATCATGTCGCGATCGTCCGACTGGCCGCAGATGGCGCTGCCGTGCAGCGTCTTGATCCGTTCGGCATCGACGACCTTGGCGGTCAGGCCGCGGGCGAGATCCGTCGTGATGTGATTGCCGCCGAGCGCAAACGCGTCGGCATGCACGAACCGCCCGTGCGAGAACACCGCGACCGTGGTGGTGCCCGCGCCGATGTCGACGATGGCGGCGCCGAGATCGGCTTCATCGTCGGCGAGCGCGCACAGCCCGGCCGCATAGGGTGCGGCCGCCATGGCTTCGACGCAGAGGTGGCAGCGCTCGACCGCGAGCATCAGGTTGCGGGCGACCGCGACGTCGGTCGTGACCACGTGCATGTCGACGCCGAGCCGCCGTCCGAGCATGCCGCGCGGATCGCGGATGTCCCGGCTCTCGTCGAGCGCATAGGAAACCGGCAGCGAATGCAGCACCGCACGGCCGCCGCGCACGGAATGCCGGCTGCCGGCGGCGAGCACCCGCTCGATGTCGCCGTCGGTCGCCGCCGGGCCGCCGATATGAACGGTGGCGGCGTAAAGCTCGCTCCCCACGCGTCCGGCGCCGACCGAGAGCACGACGGATTCGACGTGCACGCGGGCCATGCGCTCGGCGGCATCGACCGCCTGCCGCACCGACTGCTCGGCTTCGTCGAGCTTCACGACCGTGCCGGATTTGATGCCGCGGGCGCGGGTGTGGCCGATGCCGAGCACCTCGACAGCATGGCTGCGGCGGCGCAGCGCTTCGTGCGCGCCGCAGGGTTTGAGCCGCGCGATCAAGCAGGCGACCTTGCTGGTGCCGATATCGAGCGCGCAAATCACCGCCGAGCGCCGCGGCGAGATCGGCTTCATCTTCGGGGTGAGGCCGTGCTGGAGCGGGCTCATGCGTCGCCGCCCTTCTTCTTCGGCGGCTTGCGCGCCTCCTCGCGCGCCTGCGCGGCCGCATCCGACAAGCGCACCGTGACGCGATCCGGCAAGCGCAGGTCGATCGCCAGGATGTCGCGGCTGATGAGCCGCTTGTCGCGATCGAGCGCGAGCAGCGTATCGAGGGCGGGTCCGGCGTCGGTTTCCGGCAAGCGGATATCGACGTTGTTCTTGAGCTTGAGGTTCCAGCGCCGCTCGGCGACCAGCACGCCGGCGCGGACCTGCTCGCGGATCGACGGATAGCGGTCGAGCAGGGCGAGAAAATCTCTGGCCTTGGTCTGGGCGCCGGGTCCGACCACGAGCGGCAGGGCGGCGAAAGCCGGGTCGTTCGGCGGCCCGATCAATGTGCCGTCGGCGGCGATCAGGGAGAGCCTGCCGCCGACCTGCCACAGCGCGAACGGCTCGCGCTCCCGCACCCGGATCTGGAGCCGGTCCGGAAACAGCTTGCGGACGGTGGCTTCGGCGATCCACGGCATGGTTTTCAGCCGCGCGCGCGCCGCCTCGACGTCGAGGAACAGCAGGGAAGTCCGCCCGGTCACGCCGGCGGCCGCGACGATCTCGGCACGGCTGACGTGCTTTTCGCCGGAGAGCGACACCGCGGCAATGCGAAAACCCAGGGAATTGGCGCCCGCATCCCGCCAATCCTCGAGCGTATCGACGATCATCCGGACATGGTCCCCCCTGACCGCGCCGTAACCGATGCTGGCGACGAGAAACAGCGCCGACGCCGCAATCCCGGTGAAGCGCGGGATTCGGACCCCCTCCAATCGGAGCGCCCAGAATCGCATGAAGCGGCTGATTCGGCTCGCCATTTTTGCAAGGACCGGCGCCAAGACGCGCTGACCGGGGCGAAGGCGCGCGCCGGCGCCGCGCCTGCCGCGCATATTGCCCGGCCGCGTCAGCGGTTCAGCGAGGCGTCCTCGACCATCGAACGAAATGCCCGCATGGGCCGCGATCTCGGGCACCAGCGAGGTCTCGGTCATGCCGGGCTGAGTGTTGACTTCGAGACAGAACAGTCCCCTCGTCCCCTCCGCGGAATCGTCGTAGCGGAAATCCGCACGGCTCACGCCCCGGCACCCGAGTGCGCGATGGGCCGCAAGCGCCAGTCTTCGGACCTCTTGGTAAACATTTGGTGAAAGCGGCGCCGGAAGCAGGTGCCGGGAGCCGCCTGGGGCGTATTTCGCCTCGTAGTCGTAAAAGCGCGCGGTCGGCAGGATTTCGATGACGTCGAGGGCCTCCTCCCCCATCACCGCGCAGGTGAGCTCCTTGCCGGGGATGAACGGCTCGCACAGCACCTTTTCCCCGAACGGCCAATCGTCCCGGTAGAGCTCCTGGGGCGGATGCTCGTGATCCTCCTTGACGATGAAGACGCCGACGCTCGAGCCCTCCGCCAACGGCTTGATGACGTAGGGTCGCGGCAGCACGTGGCTTTTCACCGCCTCGAACCGCGACACCACCATTCCGTCCGGGACCGGGATGCCCGCCCCGCGGAACACCGCCTTGGCGAGGTCCTTTTGGATGGCGAGCGCGGAGGCCAGCACCCCGGAATGCGTGTAGGGGATGCCGACGATCTCCAAAATGCCCTGGACGGTGCCGTCCTCGCCCGGCCGGCCGTGCAAGAGATTGAGCGCAACGTCGGGTTTGAGCGTCTGCAGCACGCTGGCGATGTCACGGCCGACGTCGATGCGGGTCAGCCGGTAATCCTGCTTCTCCAGGACATCGGCGCAGGCTTTTCCCGAGCGCAGCGAGACCTCCCGCTCCGCCGACCATCCGCCCATCAGGACCGCGACGTGCTTGCCTCGATTCATCCGCCCCGATCGGCCTTCCCTGATTCGGATCCGCTCACACGAGACGTGATTTATGGCGATTGCGCCAGCCCGATCCGGCGAATTTCCCATTCGAGCTCGACGCCCGAGCCCTCGGACCGATAGCCGACGAACGCGCGCGTTTGCGGACGAGCCGCACGAATTGGCGCCGCATTTTCGTTCAAAAAACGATCCGGCAGCCAGAAAATATCAGGCAAAAACAAGCGCTTAGGGTCATTCAATTCGTCAGAAAACATCTTCACAATTGTTTGTCACGCCTCTTTAAACTTGCATGATATTAAGGATCAGGATTGCGCGAGCCCGATCCGGCGAATTTCCCATTCGAGCTCGACCCCGGAGCTTTGCTTGACCCGGGCGCGGACGAGCTCGCCGAGGCCCTCGATGTCGGCCGCGCTGGCGCTGCCTAAGTTGATCAGGAAATTGCAGTGCATCTCGGAAACCTGGGCGTCGCCGAGTTTCAGCCCGCGGCAGCCTGCCTGGTCGATCAGCTGCCAGGCCTTCTGGCCCGGCGGGTTCTTGAAGGTCGAGCCGCCGGTCCGGCTCCTGACCGGCTGGGTGGATTCTCGCTTCTCGGTGATCGCCTGCATCTCCGCCTGGATCGTCTGCGGATTTCCCGGCGTGCCGGAAAACAGCGCCTGCGTGAAGATCACGTCCTCGGGCACCCCGCAGTGCCTATAGGCAAAGCCCATCTCGGCATTGCCGAAGACCCCGACCCGGCCCTGCCGGTCGATTCCGCGCGCCTCGAGGAGCACGTCCTTGGTCTCGTGCCCATAGGCGCCCCCGTTCATGCGCAGCGCGCCGCCGATCGCGCCGGGAATGCCGCGAAAAAACGCCAAGCCGCCGATGCCGGCCTCCTGGGCGGCCTGGGCGACCTTGAGGTCCGGCACCGCGGCGCCGGTGCGCACCCGATCGCCTTCGACCGCGATCCCGGCGAACCCGCGCCCGAGCCGGACCAAAACGCCGGGAACGCCGCCGTCGCGCACGATGAGATTGGAGCCGAGCCCGACCGCCGAGACCGGCACGTCGGACGGCAGTCGTTCGAGCAGATAGGCGAGATCCGCCTCGTCCTCGGGCATGAACAGGATCTGCGCCGGTCCGCCGACGCGGAACCAGGTCAGATCCTTCAGCGCCTGGTTCGCCAACAACCGCCCGCGCAGCTCCGGCATGCTGGCTTTCAGCTCGGCGGTGATGTCGGGAAAGCTCATGGGCGGGAGGTCCCGTTGACTCGTCTTGCCCGGCCCCGGATCAGGTCCGGGGCAGGCTCTCGTGCCGGGCACCCACGATCCTAGCCCCAATGCATGAAAGGCGTGGATGGCCGGAACAAGCCCGGCCATGACCGGTCAAGAGTCATTTATTCGACACCGGTGTGGCCCTACACGGAACGCTTCTTGCTTTGCGGGGTCCACCACCTGGGCCTCCGGAACCCGCGGTTTCCCGGGTGGGAGAGTTCGGCTGTCGACTCACCATCTTCCAGTCGACCTCGGGGCGGCCCGTCCTGGGCCGCCCTTCGAATTAGGGTGCCCCCAGCGCGGCGAGCTCGCCCGGCAGCGCATAGGCCCATTGGGTGATGCTGCCGGCGCCCAGGAAGACCACGTAATCGCCCGGCACTACCAGCTCCCGAATCATCGCGGCGAGCTGCCGGGGTTCCTCGAGCGGGAGCACGTGGTGGTGGCCGCGCGCGCGCACGCCCTGCACCAGCGCGTCGCGGTCGATGCCCGGTATCGGCGCCTCGCCGGCGGGATAGACCGGCGCGATGATCACCGCGTCGGCATCGTTGAAGCAGGTGCAGAACGGCTCGAACAGCGTCGCGAGCCGCGTGAAGCGATGCGGCTGCATCACGGCGATGACGCGCCCGTGGGTGGATTCCCGCGCGGCTCGCAATACCGCGGCGATCTCCACCGGATGGTGCGCGTAATCGTCGATGATGGTGACGCCGTTCCAATCGCCGGTGCGGGTGAAGCGGCG
>WNFB01004902.1_pt1 | contig 11928 bp, 14 predicted proteins | sample 5400501 | NCBI WGS metagenome assembly WNFB01 (sample SAMN13153341, study PRJNA577476) | soil metagenome | isolation source: 200 cm saprolite under Douglas fir tree site 2 hole 1 | place: USA:California | collected 2015-04-18 | reverse complement strand
CGTCTCGTCGCAGGGACGATCAAGTACATCGACGTCCAGGGGCAGCCGATCAAGCTCGAGGAGAGCCGGACCGAGCCGACCCTCAAGTTCGCCACGTACGGCAGTGACCGGCTCGACCCCGGGCAGGAGGCCATCCAGTCGCTGGATGTGGACTTCCCCGCCGAGGCGCTGAAGGCGAAAAAGCTGAAGGAGATCCGCCTGGATCTCGCGTACATCCCGTCGCCGTACCTCGAGGAGACGGTCCACTTCATCGTGTCGGTCGGCGGCCAGTGAAAGTGGGAACGGGCGTGCTCGCTCGGATGGCGACCACAGGCATCTACCTGGTGCGCGGCGTCCCCCGCGAGCTTCAGCGGGCCGCGCGCGTCCGCGCCGTGAGCGAGGGGACCACGCTCCGCTCGGTGCTCTTGAAAGCCTTGGCGGAGTACGCGGCGGGAAACTGGACACCTCAGCCAGATGGCAAGTTGGCTGGATGACAGGATCTCCTTAGGGCATGGCTCGCGAGGGGTGAGCCGAAGCCCGGCTCACCCCTGACAAGCCTTCACGGCCTGACGCCAGCGGGCGGACGCGCTCTTCGGCGGAAAGCAGAGGAGACAACCATGGACGATTTCACCGCGACACGGGTTCCCCCTGTCACCGCCGCCGCGGCGGCCGAACGGGTGACAGCCTTCCTCCGGACGGTGTACGGGTGGATGTTTGGTGGGTTAGGAGGATAGGCGATGGCAAGGTGCGAAACTTGTGGGACAGAATTTCAAGACGCCTCGCAACGGTTTTGCGGCGGCGACAAGTGTCGCCGTGTTTTCATGAAACACCCTAAACAAGGCACGCCGGGGTCGCGGCCCTCGTCACAACGTGCCTCGACGAGAGCGCCGAGGCGGGCATTTCGCCGGGGCGGCTGAAAGCCGACACGGAAAAGCGGCGCGGCAGAGTCCCACGAGGAGGTGCGGGGATGAAGTGGCTCATGGAATTCTACAACGAGAGGCGGGGGATCTTGGCGCGTTACGGCATTGAGGCGCCGTTACCGGCGGCGGCGGTCCTGTTGGGCCGGAAGGCGGTTCTCGCGGAGTATCCTTCGACGCCGCGAAGAAGCCGGCTCAGCTTGTTCGAGCAGGCCGAGCGCGTCGGGGGTCAAGACGCAAGCGGGTGGGTCCTCTACCGGATCGTGAAGGACAACGGGCGAGGATCAGCTAGTATCGCACCAGCGGAAGCGATAATTTGAAAGGAGTACGACATGGCTATGCAGTACAAAGTTGTGAGTGCTCTCGCCCTGATCCTCCTCGTCTCGCTAGCCGCCACGCGGGCGGCCGACGGCGAGATCCCCACCGCCGCCGACTTCGCCGTCTGCAACGATGAAGCGCCAGAAGCGGTCAAGGCAGGAACTGCCTCGCCGATCATGGGCGACCACGTCCGGGCCGAAACCGCACGCGTCGGCGCCATGACGATAAACTCCATCGACTTCACGAGCAGAGTCATCGAGTCGTCCGATCCACAAATCCACGGTATGAAGGCGGCAGGAGCAAAGGACGCTACGTACCAGGCCGCCTATCGCAGTTGCATGAGACGGAAGGGCTTCTAAGCGTCCGGCTGGGCGGCACGGCCTCCTGATCCGACAGGGCGTCGTCGCCCTGTCGGGCCATCTCGCGGAAGGTCTCTTCCCAACCGCTTCGCGCCTTGGTCGCCGAGCGGACAACCGGCTGGTCGCCGCGCGCCTCGAGCTCCACGGCCTCGTCGAGGCGGCACTGTTCGAGTAGGGTCTTGGGATCCGGATTCCGCCGAGCCGCTCATTCGCGTGATGGCGCACACGCTCGCCTACCGTGAGCGGCTCTTCTACGTGGAACTTGGGGTCGCGTCACCCATTGGAATTGTGGGCGTCGCGATCAGGACTTCGGCACGCTCACGCCCACGCTGTCCGCGAGCCGAACCAGCTCGGCCACCGATCCGGCGCGCATCTTCTCCAAGACCCGGGCGCGGTGCACCTTGACCGTCTTCTCGCCAACGCCGAGCGCGGACGCAATCTGCTTGTTCAGCATTCCGGTCACGACGAGGGCGAACACCTCGGTCTCGCGCGGGGTCAGCGTTTTGATGCGCCCCCGGATTTCCGCGACGCGCGCCTCTTCGCTCAAATCCTCCACGTCCTTCGCCACGGCCCGCTGAATGGCTTTAGCAGGCCGCGCCGCACCCGCATGTATGCTTGAGTATGGCCGGCGGCGAGTGGAGTCGGGCGATCGCGGTCGCTGCCTTCGTGGCCTCCTACGTCGGACTCGGGCTCGGGCGCGTGCCTCCTTTCCGCGTCGACCGCACGGGTGTGGCGATCATCGGTGCCGCGGCGATGGTCGCCTCGGGCGCGCTCCCCTGGCCGGACGCCGTCGCCTCCGTGGACGCGCCGACGCTCGTCCTCCTGTTCGGGATGATGATCGTCACCGCCTACCTGCGCCTCTCCGGCTTCTTCCACCTCGTGACGACATGGACGCTCCGTCGCGCCCGGACGCCGCGCGGCCTGCTCGCGGCCGTCATCGTCGCCTCCGGCGTCCTCTCCGCTTTCTTCGTGAATGACGTCGTCTGCCTCGTCCTGGCGCCCGTCGTGCTCGGAGCGACGCGCCAGCTCGGGTTGCCGCCGGTGCCGTACCTGATTGCGCTCGCGACGGCGGCCAACGTCGGGAGCGTCGCGACGCTCACCGGGAACCCGCAGAACATGCTCGTCGGCAGCTTCTCGGGGATCAGTTACCGGAGCTTTCTCGCTCGCGAGGCGCCGGTGGCCGCCCTCGGGCTCGCGTGCGTCTTCCTCGTCGTCTGGCTCGTGTACCGTCGCCAGCTCCCGCACAGCCCCCTCGAGATCGTCCCGGACACGCGGATGGCGATCCACTATCCCCTCATGCTGAAGACGATCGCCGCGGTCGCCGCGATGCTGGTCGCGTTCCTCGCCGGTGCGCCGATCGCGGTCGTCGCGATCGCGGGCGCCGGCTGCACGCTCCTCACGCGGCGCGTGAAGCCGGAGAAGGTCTATCGCGAGGTCAACTGGGGGCTGCTCGTCCTGTTCGCAGGCCTGTTCGTCATCACGGAGGGGCTGGAGCACTCGGGGATCATGGGCGTCCTCCTGCACTGGGCGGCGGCGGCGGACCTCCACCGCCCGGCCGTGCTCACGGCCGTCACCGCCGTGCTCTCGAACCTCGTCTCCAACGTCCCGGCGGTCCTGCTCTTCAAGCCGCTCATCGCCTCGTTCGCCGACTCGCGGCGCGCCTGGCTCGTCCTCGCCATGGCCTCGACGCTCGCCGGCAATCTCACGATCCTCGGGTCCGTCGCCAACCTCATCGTCGTCGAGACCGCACGGCTGGCGCACGTCGAGATCGGGTTTGTCGAATACTGCAAGGTGGGCGTGCCCCTCACGCTCGTGACGCTGCTCCTGGGCTGGCTCCTGCTCGCGTTCCTCCCCGTCTAAAGATCGGAGGGCGCCTCGACGGCCCCCTCCGAAACCTCCCCTCGGCACAGGTTGCGCGGGCAAAGCCTGCGCTCGAGCGGCGGTTTCTCCGACACGCTCCTAGAGGGAACGTGACGCCCCAGCATTCTCCTCTGCCAGCCGGCGCATCGTGATCGTGCGCGGCTCGTCGCCGACGCCGGCGATCCTGACCTCGATCGTGCCTGACGGCAGGAGCGGCAGGAGCTTCTCCGCCCACTCGACGACCGTCACGCCGTCGCTGCTCAGGAGCTCGGCGACCCCGATGTCCAAGAGTTCGACGAGACTCTGGGTGCGGTAGGCGTCCACGTGGTAGATGGGCACGCGGCCCCGATACTGGTTGATCAGGACGAAGGTCGGGCTCGTCGCGCGTGTCGTGGCGCCGAGCCCGCGCACGAGCCCCTGGATGAAGCAGGTCTTCCCCGCGCCCAGCTCGCCCACGAGGGCGACCACATCGCCGGGCCCGAGCGCCGCCGCCAGCCGCTCGCCCGCGGCCTCGGTTTGCTCCGCGCTCGTCGTGCGGAGCTCAGTCGTGATCGCCACCGAGCCTCTTGAACGCCTCGGGGAGCGCCGCGATGACATCGCCGGCGATCAGCGCCTCTTCGCCGACGCGCTCGGCGGCGATGTCGCCCGCGAGCCCGTGCAGGTAGACGGCGGACTGGAGGGCGGCGCCGGGCGCCATGCCGCGCGCCAGGAAGGCGCCGAGGATCCCTGTGAGGACATCGCCGGTCCCGCCGCTCGCCATCCCCGGATTCCCGGTCGGGTTCACGAAGACGCGCCCCTCGGGATCGCCGATCGCGCTCCAGGCCCCCTTGAGGACGACGTGGACACGATGGCGCGTGGCGAACTGACGGACCGTCTCGAGCCTGTCACGCTGGACGTCGGCCACGGAGCCTCCGAGCAGGCGCGCCATCTCCCCGGGGTGCGGCGTGAGGCAGCGCGGCGCCGGCGCGGAGCGGAGCGCGTCCAGGTGACCGGCGAGCGCGCTGAGGCCGTCGGCGTCGATCGCCATCGGCTTCGTGACCTCGGCGGTGAGCGCGCGCGTCGCCGCTCCCGTCTCCTCGTCGAGCCCGATCCCCGGCCCGAGCGCGACAGCATCGCGCACCGCCGCGAGCTCGGTGACGACCTCGCGCGCCTTGAGCGCGAGCGTGCGCGCGCCGGTCTCGGGCAGGGGCTCGGTCATCGCTTCCATGACGAGGCCGGCGACGACGGGCTGCTGGCTCGCTGGTGTCGCCACGGTCACGAGGCCGACGCCCGCCCTCAGCGCGGCCGTCGCCGCGAGCGCCGCCGCGCCGGTCTTGCCGAGCGAGCCCGCGACGACGAGCAGGTGTCCGTAGCTTCCCTTGTGGGCGTCGCGCGGGCGCGGCGGAAAGTGGGGCTCGATGTCGTCCGCCTCCAGCAGGAACGTCGTCACCCCGCGCAGGACTTCTTCGAGCGCAATCCCGATCGGCACGACCTCGACGTGCCCGGCCAGCGCGGCGCCGGGCCCCGTGACGAGGCCGCGCTTGACCCCGGCGAACGTCAGCGTGAGGAGCGCGCGGACCGCCGGCCCTGCCGGCGCGTCGCCATCGGCGGAGATCCCCGATGGGATGTCGAGCGCGACAACCGGCCGGCCGCTCGCGTTGATCAGCTCGATGAGGCGCGCGACGCGCCCTTCAGGGGCGCCACGCGAGCCCGTGCCGAGAAGCGCGTCGACGATCACGTCCGCGCGCGCGAGGGTCTCCTCGGCGGCTTCGAGGTCCTCGACGAGCCACGGCCGTACGCCGCTTCGCTTCAGCTCGCGGAGCTTCTCCCCCGCGTCGCCGCGGATCTCGTCCTCGGGGAACGCGAGCAGGACCTCCACCCGCGCCCCCCATTTCCTCAACCAGCGCGCGACGACGAAGCCGTCGCCGCCGTTGCCGCCCTTGCCGCAGACGACGTCCACACGCGCGCCGCTGCGCCCCGCCTTGAGGTCTTCGAGCAGCGCCCGGATCGCCTCGGCGGCGCCGCGGCCGGCGTTCTCCATGAGCGTCGCGCCGGAGATGCCGAGCTCGGCGATGGCGCGCGCGTCGAGACGCCGCATCTCCTCCGCCGTGAAGATCCCCTGCACGGCGGTTACCGTCCCGGGTCGTCGGCGGCGGCCTGGAGGAGGAAGTCGGCGAGGACCGCCGTATAGACCTCGCGCCACTCCGTGCGGGCGGCCTTCGGCAGCTCGATGTGGAGGGCGCGCTCCGGCACCCGCAGGATTCCGACGCGCTTGGCGCCCGAGGCCGCGTAGCGGAGCGTGTCCGCGGGCTCGATCACGACGTCGAGGTACCTGGCCTCTCCGTGAGCCCCGAGGTGGGCGTCACGGATCAACACGAGCAGCGTGCGCAGGTCGAAGGCCAGCTCGCGGTCGACACCGACGGTCGCGATCTCGATCCGCCCTGCGGCGTCGCGGTGGTTGTTGCCGTGGATCTCGACGAGAAGCCGGAGCGACCCCTGCGCGACCTCGCGCACCCGCTGCTCGTACGCCTGGTAGATCTCCTGCGCGCGGTCCGTGGTGGCTTCCTCCGACGGCGGCCGACCGGGGACGCCTTCCATGGGGCGGTTCACCTGGTAACGACGGCCGGCGTGCTCCCGCGTGTCCGGCTCGATCGAGAAGCCGGTGGCGATCACGACGCCGAAGCCGGTGCGCTGCGCGAGGTCGGCGGCGATGTCGCCGGTGCGCACATCCGAGGTGCCGTGCGGCGCAGCGATCACCGACCCCGGGCGACCGGGCCGGGAGGTGATCGCGCCGCGCGAGGCTTCCGTGTCGAAGACCACCGTGCGCGTGGCGCAGCCGCAGAGGATGAGTGGGCCCGTCGCCACGCTAAGAAGTCGCGCGAGCCTCGTCGTTCGTCGGATCATCGTCCACGAGCATCGCCTGGGCGAGCGCGTACTCCCCTTCGTGGCTGAGCGTCAAGAGCACACGGTTCCCGCCCCGGGCCAGCCCGAGCTCGCGCGAGCGCCCGGTGAGCACCAGTGTCGGCGCCTGGCCCCCCTCGCGCCGCACCTCCAGCTCGCGCCAGCTCACGCCCAGCCGGAGCCCGGTGCCGAGCGCCTTGAGCGCGGCCTCCTTGGCGGCGAAGCGCGCGGCGAAGTGCGGCACGGGGTCGCGCCGCGCGCGGCAGTACGCGATCTCCTGCTCGGTGAACACGCGCTGCAGGAACCGGTCCTGCCAGCGGTCGATCACGTCGCGCATGCGTGGGATGTTGACGAGGTCCACACCGATGCCGTTGATCCGCATCTCGGCTCACTCACCGATCTGGGCCCGGATGAGCCCGGCGAGCTCCTCCGCCATGGCGCCCACGCGCCCACCGTCGGCTCCCTCGACCATCACGCGCGCCAGGGGCTCCGTGCCCGAGTAGCGGATGAGGATGCGCCCGGCGCCGTTCATCTCGCGCTCGAACGCCGCCACGCGCTCGGCGAGCCCGGTGAGGGACTCGATCGGGGGCTTCACTCTCACGGCGACATTGCGGAGGACCTGAGGGAACTTGGAGAGGCACCCGGCGAGCGATGCGAGCCTCTCGCCCGTCTCGGCGGCGACGCTGAGCAGGGCGAGCGCCGAGAGGATGCCGTCACCCGCGGGCGAGTGGTCGAGGAACAGGAGGTGCCCGGACTGCTCACCGCCGAGGTTCGCGCCGAGGCGCTCCATCTCCTCGTGCACGTAGCGGTCGCCCACCTGGGTCTTGACGACGCGGATGCCGGCGGACTGGAGTGCCTGGTCCAGGCCAAGATTGGCCATCACGGTCGTGACGATGACGTTCCCTTTGAGCCGGCCGCGCGGGGCGAAGTGCCGGCCGGCGATGGCGAGTGCGTAGTCGCCGTCGCGGATCTCGCCCGTGTGGTCGATGGAGATCAGCCGGTCGCCATCGCCGTCGAAAGCGAAGCCGACCGACGCGCGCTTCGCGCGCACCATCCGTTGCAGACGCTCCGGGTGGAGCGCCCCACTCTCGGCGTTGATGTTCGTGCCGTCCGGGCGGGTGCCGATCGTGAGAACGCGGGCACCGAGGCGCCGGAAGACGCGCGGCGCCACGCGGTAGGTCGCGCCGTGGGCGCAGTCGAGCGCGATGGTGAGGCCGGAGAGGTCGAGCGGGAAGCACCCGCAGAGGAACTCGACGTACTCGGCCTCCGCGCGCGTGTGGGCGATGAGCCGGCCGATCCGGGCGCCCCGCGCGCGCGGCGCGCTGTCGTCGCCCTGGAGGCGCTGCTCGATCGCGTTCTCCCAGGCGTCGGGGAACTTGGTGCCCTCCGAGGAGAACAGCTTGATGCCGTTGTCCTCGAACAGGTTGTGGGACGCGCTGAGCACGATGCCACCGTGGGCGCCGAGCTTCTTCGTGAGGAGCGCGATCGCCGGGGTCGGGAGCACACCGGCCGCGTAGCACTCGGCGCCTGCGGAGAGCAGCCCCGCGACGAGCGCGGCCTCGAGCAGAGGCCCCGACAGGCGCGTGTCGCGTCCGATGACGAGCCGCACGCGGTCGGTCCCGTGCTCGATCGCGAGTGTCGCGACGAGCTGACGCCCGACCCGGAACGCGAGGTCGGGCGTGAGCGGTTCCTCGTTGGCGACGCCGCGGATACCGTCGGTCCCGAACAGGCGCGTCACCGGCTCGTCCCCTCCCATGGTCCCCGCCTCATCGGCTCCTCCGGCTGATCTCGACGGTGACCAGCACCCTCTGCTGGTCCGTCAGGTACACGGACTCGGGCAGCACGAGCCCCACACTCTGCGTGACGGTCTCGTGCCGTCCAGCGATGTCGACCGGGACGGTCTCCACGGCCGTCCGCCCCTCGATTGTAGAGCGAGGACCCTTGACCTGCACAGTGGCTGGCTCGACGGCCACACGGAGGATCGCATGGTCGGGCTCGGGGGCGCCCCGGATTTGGGGCACCACCCGCAGCGTCTTGGCGACGGCGCCGGCCAGCCTTACCTGGAGGCGGGCCGGCGTGACCCGCCTCACCGCGACCCCCGGCGGGGTCTGCACCAGGTCGGGTGAGAGGGCCACGACGTTTTCACCCTCGCGCATCCCGCTCAGGTTGGCGCGCACGCGGACGGCGCCGGGCGTGAGACGGGTGACGGCCCAGCGCGCGGCCTCGAGCTCGACGTCGACGGTGTCGCGGGGCCGCCCGACGAGCACGAGGTCGCCGTCGAGGCCGGTGTACTCGACGACGGCGGCGACGGCGAGCTGGCTCTTGCCGCCGCCCACGACCACGAGCCAGAGAGCGAAGGCGATCACGACCGACAGGAGCTTCAGCTCCCAGTTGGCGAGCAGGCGCCGCACCATTCAGGCGCCCAATCAGGCGTGCTTGCCCGGGAGCGGCAAGAGGCGGCGCAGCGCGAGCCAGAACGACGCGCGACCCGCCGGCGCCGGGGTTCCGCCGATCAGCGCGAGGAGGCGCTGGCGGAGGCTCCCCGCCTCCACGGGGGAATCCATCTGGCCCTCGACCGCGAGCGAGACCCGCCCAGTCTCCTCGGAGACGACGATCGCGATCGCGTCCGTCTCCTCGGTGATCCCGAGCGCCGCCCGGTGCCGCGTGCCGAGCGCGCGGCCCACCTGGAGGTTTCGCGAGAGCGGGAGGAAGCAGCCCGCCGCGGCGATGCGCGTCCCCTGGATGAACACGGCGCCGTCGTGGAGCGGTGAGTAGGGCAGGAAGACGCTCACCAAAAGGTCGGCGGACACCTGGGCGTCGAGCGGCACGCCGAGCTCGGCGTACTGGCGGAGCCCCGTGCCGCGCTCCAGGACGAGCAGCGCGCCGATGCGCCGCGCCGACAGCGACTCCACCGCGGTCCCGATCTCGTCCATCACATTTGCGCGCTCCTCGCCCGACGCGCCGAGCAGGGCTTGGCCGACGCGCCCCTGGCCCAGGCTCGCGAGCGCGCGCCGGAGCTCGGGCTGGAAGAGCACGACGAGGGCGATGACCCAGAACGACCAGAAGTTGTCGAGCAGCCACTCGGTGCTGTAGAGCTCGAGCTGCCGCGCCAGGAGCGAGGCGGCCGCGAGCCCGCCGAGCCCGATCATCATCTGCACGGCGCGCGTACCGCGGAACATGACGAAGACGCGGTAGAGCACGATCGCGACGAGCAGGATGTCGAGTGCGTCGCGCCAGCGGAAGGCGGCGAGCCGGTCGCTCACGGCGCCGCCTTCCCCCTGAGGCGCTCGGCCACGCGGATGGCGTCGAGCGTCTCGGCCGCATCGTGGGTGCGGATCAGCGCCGCGCCGTTCCAGACGGCGATCGCCGTCGCCGCGAGCGACCCGGCCAGCCGCTCCTCGGTGCGCTGGCGGCCCGTGAGCGCGCCGATGAACGACTTCCGCGACACGCCGACGCAGACGGGCCGCCCCAGCTCGCGGAGCGCGGGAAGCTCGGCCAGCACGCGGACGTCCCATTCGTGCCAGGGCATGCCTTCGTGACGGAAGAACCCGATCCCAGGATCGACGACGATCCGAGCTTCCGCGATCCCCGCGGCCCGCGCCCGCTCGAGCGCCGCGCCCAGCAGCGCTTTCACGTGCGCGACTGGATCTACGGGGAGTCCGGGGGGGGCGGGGCGGGGTCGCTCGATCACGCGGGCGGCGTCCGCCCGCCCCGTCGCGGCTGGGCTCCACCACGGCGCCGTGACGTCCGCATTCGACGCGGCGGGAACGGATTTCGACGACCCCGCCCCGCCCCCCCCGGAGCTACCGCGTTCCGGCGAGGACATGAGGATGACGCTGGCGTGGTGCTTGACGACGAGCGCGGCGACGGCGGGGTCGCGGAGGCCGGAGACGTCGTTGATCACGCGCGCGCCGGCTTCGAGCGCGGCACGGGCGGACGCCGCGCGCGCGGTGTCCGCGGAGATCGGCACGGGGACCTTGCGGGCGAGCAGCTCGACCGCCCAGGCGAGGCGGTCGCGTTCTTCCGCCTCGCTGATCTCGGTGTCGAGGTAGGGCGCGGTCGAGCGGGCGCCGACGTCGATCAGCGCTGCGCCGGCCTCCACCATCGCGAGCGCCGCGCCGAGGAAGTCCTCGCTCCGGGTATGCACCGAGCCCGCGTGGAAGGATTCGGGACTCAGATTCACGACGCCCACGACGGCGACGGGCAGGCCGGCGCCGACGGTGACGTCTCCGAGAGCGGCTCGACCCGGGGACAAATCGGGCCGTCCGCCGCTACGCCGGGGCAGCGGCTTCCTGGAAGGGCCGGGTGCGGAGGATGCGCGCGATCTCCTCGCCGTCGAGCGACTCGCGCTCGAGGAGCGCGCGGGCGAGCGCGTGGAGCTTCTCGATGTTCTCGTCGAGGATCTGGCGCGCACGGATGGCGGCCTCGAGCACGATGCGCTTGATCTCCGAGTCGATCATGAGCGCCGTGTCCTCGCTGTAGTCCTTGGATCGAGCCACTTCGCGCCCGAGGAAGATGTGCTCCTCGTTCTTGCCGAAGGTGAGCGGCCCGAGCTTCTCGGACATGCCCCACTCGCAGACCATCTTGCGCGCCATCTCCGTCGCCTTCTCGAGGTCGTCGCCGGCGCCCGTGGTCTGCTGGTGGAGGACGACCTCCTCGGCGGCGCGCCCGCCGAGCAGGATCGTGATGCGGTTGAGCAGGTACTCCTTGGAGTAGTTGTACTTGTCGTCGAGCGGCAGCTGCTGCGTGAGCCCGAGCGCGCGGCCGCGCGGGATGATCGTCACCTTGTGCACCGGGTCGGTGCCGGGCAGGAAGTCGGCGACGAGCGTGTGGCCCGCCTCGTGGTAGGCGATGGTCCGCTTCTCGGCGTCCGAGATGATCATCGAGCGTCGCTCGACGCCCATCAAGACCTTGTCCTTGGCGTTCTCGAAGTCGACCATCTCGACGAGCTTCTTGTTCTGGCGCGCCGCGAGCAACGCCGCCTCGTTGACGAGGTTGGCGAGGTCGGCGCCCGAGAAGCCGGGCGTCCCGCGCGCGAGGACCTTCAGCTCGACGTTGGGCGCGAGCGGGATGCGCCGCGAATGGACGCGCAAGATCTCCTCGCGGCCCCTCACGTCCGGCCGCGGCACGACGACCTGCCGGTCGAAGCGGCCCGGCCGGAGCAGCGCCGGGTCGAGCACGTCCGGGCGGTTCGTCGCGGCGATCAGGATCACGCCCTCGTTGGTCTCGAAGCCGTCCATCTCGACCAGGAGCTGGTTCAGGGTCTGCTCGCGCTCGTCGTGGCCGCCACCGAGGCCGGCGCCGCGGTGGCGACCGACCGCGTCGATCTCGTCCATGAAGATGATGCAGGGCGCGTGCTTCTTGCCCTGCTCGAACAGGTCGCGCACGCGCGAGGCGCCGACGCCCACGAACATCTCGACGAAGTCCGAGCCCGAGATGGAGAAGAACGGGACGTTCGCCTCGCCGGCGATCGCCTTGGCGAGCAGCGTCTTGCCGGTTCCGGGCGGACCGACGAGCAGCACGCCCTTCGGGATCTTGCCGCCGAGCTTCTGGAACTTCTGCGGGTCCTTGAGGAAGTCGATGATCTCCCGCAGCTCCTCCTTGGCCTCGTCGAC
>WNFB01005629.1_pt1 | contig 11934 bp, 7 predicted proteins | sample 5400501 | NCBI WGS metagenome assembly WNFB01 (sample SAMN13153341, study PRJNA577476) | soil metagenome | isolation source: 200 cm saprolite under Douglas fir tree site 2 hole 1 | place: USA:California | collected 2015-04-18 | reverse complement strand
CACAACATAAATAGACGAGCCGCCACAGGCTGCAAAAACCTTGCCACAACATAAATAGACGAGCCGCCACAGGCTGCAAAAACCTTGCCACAACATAAATAGACGAGCCGCCACAGGCTGCAAAAACCTTGCCACCACGAAAATAGACGAGCCGCCGCTGGCTGCAAAAACCTTGCCACCACGAAAATAGACGAGCCGCCGCTGGCTGCAAAAACCTTGCCACAACATAAATAGACGAGCCGCCTGCGGCGACTCGTAGTCCTGAATAATTACCGGCGATTAGCCTCTGATGAACCCGGCGAAGTAGAGTATGGTGAAGAGGATGATAAATGCTAAGCCAATACATATTCCTATGATGAAGGACCTTCGATTTATTTTTTGTTCTTCGTCAGTTGGCGCTGGTTTATTACTCATGTTTACTGCCTTAATAACTCTTCTTGACTTCTTGCCGCCTGCAGCTAGCGTAATGCTGCTCCCAGAGCACCTTCGACATTCGCCATCACTTCCAGGCTCTCTACGGGGTCCGACTCACGGGTGGTGATCAATACCTGGAAAGCTTCTTTGTTGCTACCGATCAGCCGCAGCAGAATATGCCGGTCAGTACTGGTAATCACAGTATCCTCGTGATCGCCCCAATGCTCGTGTCCCAGTGAAATGACTACACCTTGCAGAATATTACTGAAGTATCCACATATCGGCGAAATGTCGAGATCGTCAATCGCTACCTGGGCAATTGGTTGTCCATCTAAGCTCACAACGGCGGCAGCGATAAAGCCTGGAATCGAATAACCCAGGGTTTGTAAGGCGGCAACCAGGGCTGCATAGTTGCGCTTTGAGGAGTGTTGCGGTCCCGCTTTTCCTGTATTCGATAGAGCGAGGGAAACGCTCTCTTCCTTTTCATGCAGAGAGAGCGCATCGCCTGTCTTATAGGATGTGAGGATGCTTTGCAGCGATCCATATGTTGATTTGGTCTTCTCAGGTGGCAGCCACTCTGGCGAACTGGGGTACTGTGGGTACCGTGAGTGCTGTGGGTGCTGTACTGCTGGATTACTCTCTTGAGAAATTGCTTTTTGGGCTCCGCTTGCCTGTTTCGGCGACAACTGCTCAGTTGCCTTCGCTTGAGGTGGCGTTGGTTGCCATTCAGCCGGCGAGGGTTTAGCAACGGGTGCAGAGGCTGGTGCGACCGGCACCTGGCCAGAGCCTGTAAGTGATGAAGGGCGTAACATAGGCATATCAGACTTTGTTGGTTGATCTGTCAACCAGGACGGGAGATCGCTTCGCTGACTTGCTGGTATCTTACGCACGGTAGAAGGAACAATACTCGTTCCGTTAGCAGCAGCTTGCCCGCTAGCCAGGGATGTCTCGCTTGCTCCGGCAGTGAGCGATTGCAGGCTCCCATTATCGCTGCTGGTGTTGGGCGCGATAAATCGGGCCCCTACGGTTGGCACCTTTCCTGATTGCTGCCACCATTCTTTATCTCCTCCATTGCCACTCCCACCACTCCCACCACTCCCCAGGGTACCCGCAAGGGGTATCCCTACTATGGACGAACCCGTTGGTTCATGTTCTGCTTTCTTGTTAGAAACGCTGTCCTGCTCTTCTTCCAATACCATGAAAGGGCTATCTTCCTCGTCTGCCTTCCAGACAGCGGACGGAGGGAGCGGAGTTACGCGGGCAAGTGCCTCCTGTTCGCCTGTGGGCGGCTGTACAGGGGAGATGGCCGCCATGGCACCCGCAAGGGCATCCATGGCACCCGCAAGGGGTGCCACTACTATGCTCTGTTCGCCTGTGGGCTGCTGCATTGGGGATGTGGTGGCATACTTGGTACGATATTGGAGGGCTTGAAAAATCAGGCGTGAAAGCGGTTGTTTGACGTTTGGGACAATCTGTTCATTCCAGAGCTGGTGAGTGACGGTGCCATTTTTGTGTGCGGCCAGGGCGAAAAAGGCTTCTTCTCCGCGCAGCATGCCGTACTCTGCCCAGATTAATTCTCCCCCCTGGAAACGCAATATGCCGCGCTCTTCCAGCCCGGTATTCACCAGTAGCGCGATGCTTTTGCGGCTCATCGTAATAATTTGTATCACATCCAACAGGTCAAATGAGTCCAGGCTGGCTGAAAACCCTGTCTGCTGAAGCAAGCGGCGCAGTTCTTCTTTGAGCAGATGAAGATCCAGGGGCTTTTCTAAATAGCTCACCACTCCAGCTTCTAACGCCTGTGTACGGGTCGCGGCAGAACCGAAGGGGGCAACCATTATCATGCGTGTTTTGGGGCGATATGTGCGCAGCCATTGAAGCAGCTCAAAGCCATCTGCTCCTGGCATTTTGAGGTCGCCAATCACGACATCGTATTCTTCCGACCAGACGATGCGTATTGCCTCTGCTCCACTCCTGACGCCCTGAACGAAATATCCGTCTTTGCGAAGCGAGTTGACAATACTCTGGTTGAGATTGTCATCATCTTCAACCAGGAGAATGCGCCACAGTTCAGACATAGCTGCTACCGCCTACAATGGTTTTGCTTGTGCGATTTTTGTATTACTTGCAGAGTGTATCACGATGCTATTCCGATGACAAGTGAATAGGAACTGGTACCATTTTGAATTTCCAAGGGGAAGGCGCAACAATTTGAGCATTCCCGTTGGAAATTCAAAATGGTATTCTCTTATCAAAAATGCTATACTCGGAACAAATATCACAAGGGATTGTAGGGGCGCAATGAATTGCGCCCAACAGGAGCAACGATCAATAATGCAACACGACATGCAGCAAGACAGTTGGAAACAACTAGCCGGTGAAGCTGCCGCCAGGCTGATTGAAGATGGCATGGTGCTGGGTTTGGGTACAGGCTCTACAGCGGTCTACCTTATTCGTAGACTGGCTCTGCGCATCCAGCAAGGGCTGAGCATCAGAGGAGCCGTGCCCACTTCAAAAGCTACCGAGCAACTTGCCAACGATCTCGGCATTCCCCTCACCAGCCTGGATGCCCACCCTGAGCTTGACCTGGCAATTGATGGAGCCGATGAAATTGACCCCCAGTTAGCTCTGATTAAGGGCGGGGGCGGAGCACTGCTGCGGGAGAAGATCGTCGCATCGGCGGCACGTCGCTTTGTGGTGATTGGAGACATAACCAAGCAAGTTCCACGTCTGGGCAGCAACTCCCCATTACCCATTGAAGTTGTGCCCTTTGCCATCACGCCTGTACGCAAACGCCTGGAGGCTCTTGGCGCGGATGTTCGCGTGCGACAACCGGCGAACCAGGTGTTTGTTACCGATAATGGCAATATGATTCTCGACTGCTCCTTCCCCAACGGCATTACACACCCGGCAGAGCTACAAGCACAGATCAAGCGTATTGTTGGGGTGGTAGAGACGGGCCTCTTCTTCAATATGGTGGAGCTGGCAATTATTGGTGGGCCAGATGGCATAAAGACGCTCTTACCTTGAGACATGCTTGTTCTCTTCAAAATGCAGCGTGTTTGTCCTATAAATTGGGGGTAACTCATGTAAAGCAGCCTGCTGAATCATCCACTCAATAACAACCTGCTGAGCAATGCCATCAAGTATAGCCTTGCCGGAAGTGAGATTGAGGTCGGTCTACGACGTATAACAGGTACAGTTGATGAGGCATTGTTTTGGGTCAAAGATGATAGCAACCCTAAAGAAATGACAAGAGAGGCGTCGGCCATGGTAGATAGAAATCAACGATGTTGGGGCGCGATACAGCCCCACATGGGCCTCTACGGGTTGTTCCTGGTACTCACTATTGCTTTTTTGGTTTCGCCTTCACATGCATCAGCCCATGCAACACGCACATTGGGCGCGATGCATCGGACGAGCACGATAGACGAGGGCGTGATAAATCGCGCCCCTACATTCCAGGTGAGCGCGGGCTTTAATGCACGTTACAGAGATGGAAACTGGGTGCCATTTCAAATTGCATTGAGCAATAGTGGTGCGGATTTCACTGGAAGCCTCTCAATCACTGCACCCTCTCCCTTTGCAGGGCAAGGTAATGCAAATTCGTTCCCCTCTCCGGCTTATACATCACCTATTACTCTGGCTAATGGCGCCCAAAAACAGATCACGATGTACGTTCCAATCACCCTCAATTCACCGGGGTCTACACAAAATATCAGCATCAATTTACTGGATAGCAATGGGAAGATTGTGAGCAGGCAAAGCAGCACTATTGCTGCGCTGGGGCAAAATGATATCTTCGTTGGCATACTTTCCGATCAAAATACGGGCTTTAACGCCCTGTATAGCGTGCCGCTGCCCAACCAGGGTGGCACGATGATTGTGGAGGCATTGAACGCCAGCACTCTGCCGCCTTCGGCAGTGGTGCTGAAAAACTTTGATCTAATCGTACTGGATAACTTTACCAGCAGTAGCCTGAGCAACGAGCAGCTTACTGCTTTACAAACCTGGGTGAATCAAGGTGGTGCCTTGATTGAGGCCGGAGGTCCCGAATGGCGGCGCACGCTGAGCGCGCTTCCCGCGAGCCTGCTGCCGGTCACCATCAACGGGAGCGGCACGCTGCCGAGGGGCACTCGTCTCTTGCCCTTTGGGAGCGCGATACAGCAGGCGCCGACGGGTACGATTGATGCTCCCGTTACGGTAAGTATAGGGAACGTCCCAAGGAACGGGGGCGCGAACGGGGGCGCGATAAATCGGGCCCCTACGAGTATTGTGCTGGCCTCTGGTGGGATACCGCTGATTGTGCAGGAGCATGAAGGACAGGGCATGATTTGCTATGTGGCCTTCGACCCGACGCTTGAACCGGTTGCCAGTTGGAGCGGCGCCAATACGCTGTGGAGAGGGCTTGTTCAACGCACACTGGGCGATAAACTGCTCAACTCAAATAACGGCTTTTTACAGGTAAACCCCTTGCAAACAGGTGGATTGGGAGGATTACTCCAGAATCTGTTGTCAAACGCTTTCCCATCGCCATGGCTACTGCTGCTATTGGTGCTTGGCTACCTGGTGATGCTTGGGCCGGTGCGCTTGCTAATTGTACGCTGGAGCAAGCGGCGCGACTGGAGCTGGCGCATCGTCTTAAGCAGTATCGTGGTCTTCTCTCTCCTCACCTATGGGCTAGCCATACAGCAGAAGGGTGCGTCCATTTTGAGCAATAGCGTCTCGATTATCCAACTCAACCAGGGGGCATCATCGGCCCACGTTACCACCTACGTAGGGGTCTTTGTGCTGAATCAAGGTGATTACCAGGTGCATATTCCTGGCAATGGCTTAGTGCAACCATCAATAGATCAAGTGAACCAGTCTCCAGATTCAGCACCACCGGCGACAATTTCGCCTGGACAAAACGGCACTGATGTGAAGCTGCAAGGGGTGACGTTCTCGACGACCCGTTCGCTGATTGCGGATCGAGATCGTGCCATACAAGGTGGTATCGACTCCCAATTGGCGTTGCACAATGGGGTGCTGAGCGGTACAGTTACGAACACGCTCAGCTATGGGCTGAACGATGTGTATGTGCTGATGAGCAATGGCTTTGCTCGCGTTGGCCATTTGTCAGCAGGACAGAGCGCACAGGTCAGGCTGGTATTGAACAGCTCATCGAACAACGCCGGTACGAGCCTCGCAGACCAGCTTGCCGCAAGCAATAGATTACCCACGCCCTTCAATGGTTCGCCACCGCAGAACGAGCTGGAGCGTCACATGGCAATCTTAGCCGCACTGAGCGGTGAAGGAGGCTACTCCTCCTATGTTTCCTGTGGTGGCGGCATATGTAAATCGGCACCCTACTCTGTAGTGTCTCCATCTGGTACAACCGTCTTTATGAAGGGAGGAGCGGGGCCAATCACCTTCAATGTCAATGATCCACTGTTAGTAGCTGGTTCACCCGCTACGCTGATTGGTTGGGCAGATACGCCGACGGATACAACCAGTAATGTGACGGTGAATGGCACCAGCCCTTCTGGCCTGCAGGAGACGCTTGTTCAGTCTCCACTCAATATCGATTTTTCCAGCACGTTGAACCTGCCCTCAAACTTTATGACCGGGCAATTAGTTGATGTGCAAGGCAGCAATATACAGGCACAGTATCCCGGTGCCTACACGATGACTACGGGCAGCATGACCTTTGAGTTCGCCGTAACTATTGGTTCAAACATGCAGGTGAGCAACTTAAGCGTTTCTGAACCTGCTAATCTGGCACAAATAGGAGGGCCGCCTTCCACATCGGGAGGCCCGGTGGTAGATGCAAGTCATTTGCAAGCCTACCTCTTCAATTGGCAGACGAATGCGTGGGATACGATCACGCTGAGCGGGTTCACATTCTCAACGCCAGATACGAAAGCCTATATCAATGCTGATGGTCGAGTGCTCTTGCGGCTTGCCAACCAGGATAGTACGGTGGGTACCATTTTCTTTGGCAAGCCGACATTGAGTTTACAATGAACAGTCTCTTAGTGGGCCGATAAATCGGCGGTGGGCGCGATAAATCGGCCCCCACGGATACAGTTAGATTACGGTAAGAGATAGATGATCAAAATACAGCATGTGTCTAAACACTATCGCAAGGTTGATGCGCTGAATGATCTGAGCCTGGAGATAGCGCCGGGTTCGATCTATGGGCTGATTGGTCCTAATGGTGCTGGCAAAACGACCTTGATACGCATCCTGGCAGCTCTGCTGACGCCCAGCAGTGGCGAGGTGTGGTTCGACAACGAGGAGGTAGGCAAGACGCCCACGCTCATTCAACGCAAGGTGGGCTATATGCCCGACTTCTTTGGTGTCTACCCTGATTTGACCTCGGTGGAGTACCTGGAATTTTTCGCGGGGATCCATGGGATTGCGCGCAAGAAACAGGCCAGCACGGTCAAGGATCTGCTGGAACTGGTTGATCTGACTACAAAAGGCGATGCGCTTGTGGAGTCGCTGTCGCGTGGTATGAAACAACGGCTATGCCTGGCTCGCGCTCTGGTGCATGACCCGGAGGTGCTGCTGCTTGATGAACCGGCCTCGGGACTCGATCCCCGCGCCCGCGTGGAGTTGCGCGAACTGCTGCGGACTTTGCAGGCAATGGGCAAGACGATTATTATCAGTTCGCATATCCTGCTGGAGCTGGCGGAGATGTGTACGGACATCGCGATTATGCAAGCGGGCCGGCTGGTGGTCTCTGGGGAGGTCGAACAGGTTACGCGACGGCTGGGAGGAGGGCGTCAGCTTGAAATTCGCGTGCTGGAGGGCGTCCCTGAGACGGTTCAGGTACTCAAGGATGTGCCAGGGATCAGTAACGTCATCAGTGAAAATGGAGACTTGCTGCAAGCCGATTTTATTGGCGATGACCGCGCCCTGCATGGGGTACTTGCCTTACTGATCAACCAGGGCATCCCCGTCGTTTCTTTCGCGCCGCGCAGCAGCGGAGGTCGGCTTGAAGAGGTATTTATGAGTATTACGGAAGGAAGTAGTCCATCATGACCCGCCCTACCACCCTTGCAGCATTATTAACCAAGGAATTACGCCTGCGTTTGCGCCGCGAGCGCACGATCTGGGTGATGATCATTTATTTGCTGGTAATGGGTCTGTTAGGTACTCTCTACATTAGCCGCAGCGGCGGTTACAATAGCGCTTCAGTCAGTTCGTTGGGGACTGGTCTCTACGCACTGCTGGTGTTTGTGCAGCTATTTCTGATTATGTTCATTACTCCGGCGTTTACCTCCACCAGTATCAACGGCGAAAAAGAGAGACAGACGTTCGACCTGCTCTTGTGTTCGAGGCTCTCGGCCTTTTCGCTGATTACCGGCAAGCTGATAGCCGGACTGGCAAATGCGCTCTTGCTGATCGCAGCGTCTGTGCCACTTTTTAGCCTGGTGTTCTTCTTCGGTGGCGTAGGGCCAGACCAGGTGCTGATGGCGACGCTGATTTTTATTGTGACGGCCATACTGGTCGGCACTTTTGGCCTATTTTGCTCAACACTCTTGAAACGTCCTGCTGTATCGACTGCCATGGCCTACATGTTTTGCGTCATATGGGTAATCACCCCATGGTTACTGAGTGCTTTGCTGCAACTGAATGCGCCATTCGGTGGTGGTCCTCGGGCCAATCTGCTGTTCATAGGCAATCCTATTCTCGCTCTGCTCAGCACTATTAGCTTTGGAGGTCCGTCAATTGGCACGTCGTATCCACTCTTTGGCATAAATCTTGCGCCATGGCAAACCTATATCATGGTAAACCTGTTGCTCACCGTGGTGCTGGTCTTTCTCAGCATGTGGCTGGTAAAGCCCGACCCGATTGGCCGCCTCTCTCGTCGCATGGAGAAGCGTCCTGCAAAAAAGAAAGCGACGGCAACCGTATAGTGTATAATTCGTATGGAAAAGGATGGGCAGATAATCCGTAGGGGCGGGGACGCTTGCGTCGCCTTGGGGAGTGAGGTCGGCCAAGGAACAGGACGAGGGCGACGCAAGCGTCCCCACACCACCCAACCCAACCCCCGCCCCTACGGAACGAAGGAGTGATCGAGATGGCAACCCTGGCACCATCAGGCAGAGGAAAGACCCGGAGGGTCATTCCCAACATCAATAGAGAGCAGTTGTCGGCGGCCCTGCATCCATGGCGCAGGCGGCTATCACTCCAGCAGAGCTTGACCTGGACAGGCAGAGGCATGATTACAGGACTGATGCTGGCATGTCTGTTGCTGCTCGTCTCACGCTTTCTCCCCTGGGCCAGCGCCTCCTATTGGGCCTTTGGTGCGGGCGCGGTCTGCTTCCTCGGCGCATTGGCTGCCGCGCTGTGGTTTCGCCCATCGTTGTCGCACACAACACGCCTTGTGGACAGCAGGTTAGCATTGCATGATCGGCTCAGTACAGCATGGGAGATGGGCGACGAAACCGCCGCGCTTTTTGTGATGCAGCGACGAGATGCCCTGAAGCAATTGGGCAAATACACCCCCGGAACAGCTATTTCTCTTCGTCCTCATCGCGCCAGCCTGATAGCTTTTGCGGTTGTCGTTGCCGTGCTTGTACTGCTTGTGCTCCTCCCAAATCCTATGACTGCTGTACTCCAGCAGCAGGCAGCATTTCAGGCACGTATAGCAAAACAGATATCAGCTATCGCTCATGTACGTACACAACTGGTACAGCAGACAACGACGAGCGCACAACAACGCGCCCAGATCGACCAGATTCTGCGTGACCTGCAAACCAAATTACAGAATGCCAAAAATGAGACGCAGGCCCAGCAGGCACTTGCCGAAGCCCAGGCCAAACTCAATCAACTGCGGGACCCGCAGGCGAGCAACCGGGCACAGGCGCGCACGGCAGCCAGTTCATCGCTGCAGAGCAGCCCCAATGCCAGCCTGAACGCGATTAGCCAGGCACTCGCCACCAACAACAGCAAGCAACTCGCCAACGCTCTACAGAGCCTTGCCTCTCAAGTGAACAAGATGACTCCCGCGCAACGGGCACAATTGGCGCAGCAACTAGAGCAAGCTGCGAACCAGGCGCACCAGGACCCCAAACTCAGTGCCTCCCTGCACCAACTCGCCAAGTCGATTGCCGACGGTAGCTCAAGCGAGGTCTCCGACGCCAGTAACGCGGTACAGACCGCAGCTTCCCAGGACGCGACAGATCAATCCCAATCCAACAGCATTGACCAGGCCTCACAGAGCCTGCAGCAAGCAGCAAATGCACTCGCCTCAGCAACGGACGGCACTACCGCTCAAAATCAGAACCAGGGACAAGGCCAACAACAGGGACAGGGGCAGGGGCAAGGGCAAGGCCAGGGCCAGGGTCAGGGGCAAGGACAAGGACAAGGCCAGGGAAACGGCGGCAATGGTGGACTGGGAAATGGTGGAGGACATGGCAACAACACTGGCAGCAAATCCGGGCAGAATGAGCAGGTTTTTGTGCCAGGACAAATTGGCTCCGGTTCCAGTTCACAGAGCAATGATGGAAACAACGGCCTTGTGCAGAACGGAGACGCGGTTCCCTATTCACGAGTCATTCAACAGTACGATCAGTTGGCACACGATGCCATTGACAACACGAATATATCACCCGACCTGAAAGATCTCGTTCACGGCTATTTCAGCGCATTAGAAGGACAATAATAAAATCTATGACAAATAAAAGTGAAAATACCAGTCCAGATGTTAGCACGCAGCTAGAAGATACCAGCAAACAAAATGGCCATGATAAACAATCCGCTATCAGCGATCCCCAAAGCGAGGGACCAGGTGAGTCTGACGTTGCGGAATTTATAGAGATCGCTCAACAGTTAGAAAACGAACTCACTTCGATTGTCATAGGACAGGAGCGCGTGATTCGAGAGTTGCTTTTAGCACTGCTTTCAGGAGGACATGTACTCTTAGAAGGCGTGCCCGGCCTGGGCAAGACCTTGCTGGTGCGCACCCTCTCTGACGCACTCTCGCTCAAATTTGCGCGTATCCAATTTACACCCGATCTGATGCCCGCCGATATCGTAGGAACAACCATTGTGAGCGAGCAGGCCGACAGCAATTCGGCAGGCAGCAAGCGCGTTTTCAGCTTCCAACCCGGCCCCATCTTCGCCAATATTGTGCTGGCGGATGAAATTAACCGCGCCACACCCAAAACACAATCAGCCCTGCTCGAAGGTATGCAGGAGCGCACCGTCAGCGTAGGTGATGCCACGCGCCCTTTGCCAAAGCCCTTCTTCGTGCTGGCCACGCAGAACCCTCTGGAGATGGAGGGCACCTACGCCCTGCCGGAGGCCCAGCTTGATCGCTTCCTGCTCAAAGTCATGGTACGTTTCCCCAACGCCAAAGACCTGCTGCATATCGTTGATACCACCGTGGGAACACGCACACTGCGCGCCAAACAGGTGGCATCGGGCGAACAGCTCACGAAACTGATAGAGACGGCCAAAGCTGTGCCGGTCGCAACGCATATCAAGGAGTACGCGATACGCCTGCTGCTGGCTACCCATCCCGATCAAGAGGATGTGCCGGAGAAAGTGCGCAGCTTTGTGCGTTACGGAGCCAGCCCCCGCGGTCTGCAAGCCCTGATTATGACCTCCAGGGTTCGCGCCCTGCTCGAAGGCCGCTTCAACGTCTCCATGGAAGACATTAAAGAGGTTGCCATTAAAGAGGTTGCCTATCCAGCCTTGCGCCACCGCCTGATCCTCAACTTCGACGGTTTGGCAGAGGGAATAACGCCGGAAGAGATCATTGAGACGATTATTCAAGAGACGGAGAGTGAATAATAATGCCTAACGAGAGCACTCTCCCCCGTTTCCCACTGGATGCCAGCGTGCTGCAACGGCTGGACAGCCTGGCGCTGCTCACGCGCAGGCCGATGGCTACGGGACGGCCTGGGCGGCGACGCTCTCCACTGGCTGGCTCCTCTATGGAATTTGCGGACTACAGACGGTACACGCCGGGGGACGACTTCCGCCGCATCGACTGGAAAGCATACGCACGACTGGAACGCCTCTTCCTGCGCATCTTCGAGGCAGAGGAGAATCTCACCGTCACCATACTCATCGACTGTTCCGACTCAATGCATCACGGGAATCCGCCCAAAACCTCTCTGGCCACTGTGCTGGCGGCTGCCCTCTCTTACGTCGCTCTCAAATGCGAGGACAGCGTCATCGTTGGCGCGCTCACCGACCGGCTGGCGGCATACCGCCGCGTGGGAAGTGGCAAAAACGCCGTCTGGACGGTTGGCGAATTTCTCAATCGCCTGCCGCGTTCGGGCACAACCGATTTGAATAGAGCACTGTATGACCTGGGCAGGATTGTAAGCAGCGCGGGGCTGACCATTGTGATCTCAGATTTTCTGGCACCTGGGGGTTATCAAACCGGCATACGAGCGGTGCGCCAGTTGCGACAGGAAGTAGCACTGCTGCAAATCCTGGCTCCCGACGAACTGGAACCGGACTTGCAGGGCGATTGGCGTCTACAGGACAGCGAGGGCGTAGGCAATATCGATG
>WNFB01004896.1_pt1 | contig 11934 bp, 10 predicted proteins | sample 5400501 | NCBI WGS metagenome assembly WNFB01 (sample SAMN13153341, study PRJNA577476) | soil metagenome | isolation source: 200 cm saprolite under Douglas fir tree site 2 hole 1 | place: USA:California | collected 2015-04-18 | reverse complement strand
TTCTTCAGCCACTCAGGGCAAGTGTGCGTTGTTTTCACTAACTCGCCGGCGATGAATCGTGCAACGAGCCGGTGCCCTTTCCCATTCGGTTTCGAACGCCCTGCTGAGCACGAATGAGCTGGCTGACCTCACCGGCTTTGCGCCGAAGACCATCCGTCGTTGGGCCTCGCGCAGGCTTTTGAACTTCATCCGAGTTGGGAACCAGTTTCGATTCCGTCCCGCAGCGGTTGAATTATTCCTCATGCAGCCTGAAGTTCGAAACTGAAAACCAATTTCCCACGTGGTTGAGTGGGCGCAGGCCGCAGGCCCGCCTTCGGGTAAGAACTCATGCGCTTGGGCACTTCGGGAGTGCTTCTGGATTACTGACGATTGGCCAAAAACCTGGTCTTCCCACATCCCCGTTTCGGGATAACTTCCGTATAGCCGATAATCCAGGAGTGAAGGACGAGATGCGCGTTTCTCAGATGGGATGAGAAGGCCGGTCTCCAGCGGGATGCAATAGGCTCCCGATGAAAGACGTGCTCGAGGCACAAGAAAAGGAGACCGGCTATGAAGAAGATTAGCACTGTGCAGACATTTAAGAGCGAGATTTTCAAGGAACAAAGGCTAACGATCGGTGTGGATCTGGGAGATCTCTGGTCGTTCTACTGCATTAGGGATGAGGCAGGCGAAATCATTCTGGAACAGAAACTGCTGACTACACCGGAAGCGATGAAGCAGACATTTGGAAAGATACCGCAGAGTCGCTGCTGCCGGGAACTCCCAAGCCATGCACAGTGATTGGCACGGCAAGAGTGCTGTGCAGGGTGGCACGGATCTCCGTGCCCTGCGGCACGCGGACCAGTGGCCCGGGATTTTGTAGGGGGCGCCCAGCTTCGCCGAATGCATACACGGCCAGCGCAACTCCGTCGTCAGCTTCGGGGTGCCACTCGCCTTTCGCGATCTCTAACCGGATGGACAACACTCCGTCGCGAAGGGCACCCGCCGGCACGTGATTCTGATTAGCTACGATTGGGGCTAAGGAGTCGGCGGCAAAACCGAAAGGTGAGACTGCAAAGCACATCAGAAGCAGCCGCACAAGCAGGCCGAGGCGGCAGCGGAGCATATCCATTTTGGACGAGTGTCGCACGTGGCCCCTCAACTTAGGTGGCAATTCGATTCCCCCGCGGCTATCCGTATGTGAACTATTTTACTTCATCTAAGCGGCCAAAATTGTCCATGCGAATGGGAGTGATGAGTGCGTAGTCGGCAAGCCCCGAAGTAACGGCGCGAATCAGATCTCCTGGAATTACTTCCGTGTGGGCGGTCAACCATTCTCGAATGGTGGTTGCCAGTGCAAGGTAAATTTCGAACCAGAGTTTTTACGATGTTAGGCTTTGCCGGACGGCGTCTTGAAGGCATTCGACAGCTTGATCGCACGATCGAACTTGGGGTACCAACCCCGCGGTGCATAGTCGCCGGTGTGAAGATAGCATTGGGTCGTCACCTCGTCACTTCCGTCCGTGAACGTCAGCAGCCAACTCCGCGGAACGCAGTTTTCCGGCGCACCCATGTACTTGGTCAGGCCCGCAACATTAATAAACGTGGTGCCCCAGCGGCGCTCGATGTGAGATTTCTCGCCATACGTGTCGGACGGAGCGGTATGCGTGTGCGCTCCGAGCCATAAATCCGCACGCCCAGGTGATGCTCCTAAGAAGTTCTCGAACGCGCCGGAATCCTGTTTGCTGTCCACCCAGTACAAATACGACGCGCCCTGGGGCGTTCCTTTGCCTTCGTAGTAGCCGTGATACCCGTCCTTCCATTGGCCTTTCTCGTCGCGCCGCATTCCCTCCCATACTCCGGAGGCTACTGTGGTGTTTTTCAGCATGTAATGATGCGCACTGATGATGATTGACGAGGGATTCTCCGTTACCATTCGCTTCCACCAGCGAAAGGTTTCACCGCTCGTCACGCCGCCAGGATTTCCGCCGAGCGTACCGCGTCCGATTTTCTGCGTGGGCTCATTGATGTCGCTCATCATCAGGAAGAGAAGATTGCCCGCCCGGAACGAATACCGCTCCCACGTCCCTTCAATGGGAAAAGGCCGCTTGGCGGCATCGACGTGCGAAAATTCGGTGTGCTCTCCCGTGGGGTCGATCCATTTGCGCCACCACCAGGCTTGCGGCTCGTCGAGACCGCTCCGGTCATGGTTGCCCGATACGTCATAGATCTGCTCGCGGCGATGCTTCTTTAGCGCAGCGAATTGCCGGACTATCTCCTCGCCTTCAGGGTCCTTCGGCAGGCCCACCTCACCTGATATATCGCCTAAATTGAGTGCGATGTCCCAGTCAAACCCGGACGCCGATTCCGACTGCCGAATCGCCTCAGCCAAGCTCGCTCGGGGACCATATTTCGCATCTCTGCCAACGTGGGCGTCGGAGAACACCCAGACTCGGAATTTCCTGGGTGTTTCACTCTTGGAGAATAAGTTGCTGCTGTCCTGGTTCAACCACGCGCTGCAAAGCACAACTTGGTTCATGCCTAGTGCGACCAGCCCCACTAGAAAATCGCGTCTTGAATGATTCCGCTTACCTGATTGATCGCAGGTTGTACTCGATCCCGCTACCACGAGATTAAGATTGTCGTGGTGAGACATTCTTTTCCTCACTTCAGTCAGTCCGTTCCTCGGCTGGCACGTTATACCCCCTAACACTGACTGGCGTCTACATGGGCAGACTCGATCCGAGTTTGCTGTCGGATGGTCGGCGATTCGGACGTAATCCAGTTGGGCATCGTGCGGATAAGTCCCTGGAAGTTGGCATCTCGTCAGGAAATCAAGCACTGACGAGAGGGGCGTTTGCCAGGAGTTACGCTAGCTTTGAAGCCGCGAATCTGGCTGTTAGGTCGGTTCCACTTGCGGTGTGGGCGCAGTAAAGCACAGGAGCCCTCCTGCGAGGGCCCCGAAGACCAAGTTGAAGCCCAGCGTCTCCCAAAAATGACTGCGCGCAACACTGGCGGGCATCAACGGATTTGGCAACAGCAAGACGGTTGTCCAGCAAGCCAAAAAGAGCGCCGCGGCCAAGGCCGACTCCCGCCGGGAAGTGTGGAGCATCCGAACGAGCGGGTACAGACACGCGATGTGGAGGAGAGCGCGGAACGCGGCAAGAGCGTAAATCCAACGGGAGCTTGTCCAGTTGTGCCTCCATGCCGCCCAGAAGGTTGCGAGTTGCGGCCCTGCGTAGAAGCGCTGAAGGTCGGGGTTTTTCCAAGCGACATAGTAGCCGAAGAACATATACAGGAAGACGAAGGCCGCGACGAGGATGGCAAGCCGCAGCAGGATCGAAGCCGGCTTCAGTGGGGCGGCATGCAGCATAGGTGCGCGAAGCGAAGCAGCGCGCCACTTGCCGAGCGCCAGGACAGCCAGAGGCGCGAACAAAGCCGCAACAATCGCACCTTGCACGAAAAGGGCCCGAATCATACCTGGAGGCAATTTGTTTGAGAGGAAAGCAACAGATTCGACTTGAATGGCGACGGTCGAGATGCCGTACATCCCCACGAAGATGGCGCCGGCGAGCATCCAGCCATGCCAGCGAGACCTGAGGATGAGGTAGGAGAGAGTGCCGCCAACACAGAACGTAAAAACTAGAAAGCTACGAAGAAGATTTTCAGGCACCTGGGGAACCTGCTGGCTGGCAGGCGGGGCGGGCTGGGACGCGACCGATTGCTGAGCGATCTTGTCGAGTCCGGAAAGCGCACCGCCAACAGCAAAGCAGACCGCAAATAGAAGACACACTGCCAGGATTCTCAGGCCGGTGAGGAGAATTGTGCGAGTGGCCATCGTGCCTCCTGGACCAGAGAGAAACGGCACTTGCGTGATCTAGACGGCCCCTTATACCATGACGGGTGGGATTGCAAACGAATATGTGACGAAGTGAGAGAAATTGAGGATTAGCGCCCATCAGTACATGCTGAAGGGTACGCGGGCATTGCTGTAAAGAAGCCTGTACAAACCTAACCCTCGCCGCGGAAGCCGATTCCACAGTACGGAGGCTGGAGGAAGGCGGTTCAGTTCACGCCCTGTCCCGTTCCACACCTCCTCTGGAGCAGTGCAAACCTATGTGTACCGGCACTCGCACCTAATTCCTGCGCGAATGAATCGTATTCCTGTAGGTTGGTACCTCTAGTTATCGATATATCCGCAATTCCGATACAATCGACTGCGTGGAAATTTGGTCGCAAAAAGTCCGAAGAGTCGCGCTTGCCTACCTGTGGTCTACCTTGATTTGGGTGGGATTTTCACCGGTGCTGGCCGGACAAGATAAAGTGCGACTGTTGGAGAGGGGACAATACACAGCCCAGGCGAGAAGCGTGTCGCTGACGACGATGGAGCGCTCTTCATAGTCCTTCGGCTTGAATCCAAACTTCAGCTTGAAGCGAACCGAGATGGTTTTGTCCTCCCAGTCGACGTCCGTCCGCTCGGCGACTGCGGTCTCGCCTATACGGAAACCAGTCCCCAGAAGGAAGCGGATGAGGGCCTCCTCGGCGCTGTTTGCAACCTGGAGCATTGTAGCAATCTCCTCCTCCAGATACGTAGCATCTTTTTGTTCTTGTTGCGTTTGTCGACGTTTATGGGCCAATCCTTCTGCTGCACCCAATCTTCTTTCGCCGCGTACTTTGCGATGCCACGGTCGTTAAGGAAGACCATGGTCTTGAGAAAGTAGTTGAACACGGTAGACTCCCCGAACCACCTGCCCGTCTTTGGCGACACACTTTTCCGCAAAAGGGATAGATAATCCAACATGTCGTCGCGGCGAATCTCGTCGAAGTACGTCTTCTTGCAACTTTGGACAAACAGATTGACGGCGGTGCGATAGCCAATAAAAGTCTTGCGCGATTTCTGGCTGCTGCGCTCAATGTACTCCCTGGCACCTTCAGCTAGAGTCTTGCGTGGTACAGGGGCGGGCACGGCAGCAGTGCGAGCCGCAGGGAACACGGCAATAATGTTTGGTGCTTTGCAGTTTTCCATGTTCAGTAAGGCTGCGATCGCCGCATTGACATCTTTTCCTATTCTGATTGGCGTGCGCCTGCCCTGCTGCCAGGACGTAGGTAGTAAGTGGTTCCTTCGATCGGAATCGGACGATGATTCTTCGAGAACTGCACGTTGACGTACGGAGATTCCCTATCACCGGCGTTGATGCGTGCGATGAGCGTGTAATGCGCCATAGGCTGTTTTCCTCGCAAAGCGTGAAAGATTCATGTTGGAATGCAAGAAAAAACAGCACATGTGGCAATAGTGGGTGGTAACAGTTAGCGGTTTTCTAGGGTAAGTTCTTTGGTTCCTTCAAATGGTGGAGCCGATGGGATTCGAATTCACCAGCCATATGGAAACAAAGGAGTTTTGCGGTGCAGCCTGGCCTTATAAGGAATTGAAAAGAAAGGGAGGGAGTCCTTAGTGCCCCCTTAATGCCCCTCAGAAATTCTTTCATTTCTCCAGCTACTCATACTAGAATCACAGGGTCGCACAGCTCACACTGCAAGAGGTCGACTTTCCACTTGCAATGCGATTGACTGCACGCTTCCAAGCCAAACTGTGCGCCATTCCAGGCGGAGCAAACTGTTTGGTCAGATGCGGCAGCTCGAAAACGTGCAAACCGGTAGCGATCCTGCGGGATTTCCACTTGGGCGGTTTGCGCGTTGGTCGGTCAAGTGGATTCCGAATGCGTCAGAACGAAGCCGCCCACAATCGCGGATTCGACCCTGCCGAATCTCCGGTAAACTCAACGCGACTTTGAGGGACCAATCTTCATCCGGTGAACTAAGAGTTCGCTTTTCTGGTAGGTGCCCCTAGTTACTTCAGCTTTGCGTATTCGGCTTTGGCTTGTTGGAGGATGTTGATATCGGGGTCGGCGTCTTTCCAGATACTAAGAAACTTTTCATAGTTTTCCTTTGCTTTTTGGGTCTCCCCTAGTTCGTCGTAAATCTTGCCCAGCTGGTAATGCGCGATAATCCACTGCTCTTGGTTTTCATTGCCGAGCCAAGTCAAATGCTTAGCGACGATCTCCTGATACTTGCCGGCTGCATCCTGTGGCTTCCCAAGAATCCGATAACCGAAGGCCAGCGACTCCAAGCCACTGCCCGGATCCAACTTGTCCCCCAGTTCAAGCGACTCCATTGCCTCGGAAGCCCTCCCGGCGGACAGAGCGATTTCTCCCTTGCCTATGTAAATGTATGCCTGATCGCGTCGTCCACTTTGCGTGATGCCAGAGATGGCTGTTGGGTTCTGCGCCTGTAAGACCATCTGATGAAGAAGCTTCGTAGCCTCTCTGGTTTTTCCCATCCGGGCGTAAGTCTTCACCAGGAGTATGATCCACCCAGGGCCGAATCGGGCTTGAGAAAGGATGCCATGGGCTGCTACGAGTTCTGATGCGAAGTCAGCGTTTCGGTCTTTGGTCCGGTACGCGGACGCAAGGAACATACGATCACGAAACTCGCTTTCCAAACCCTTCGACACTTTGTTGAGCACTATGGCTTGCTTGAGATTTGAAATTGCCTGGGAGTACTTTCCCTGGTACATATCGAGGATTGCCATGGACCGGTACCCGCGAGCCTTCTTCGAGTTTTCTCCTTCGGAAATCATTTTTTGGAAGGTTTCTAGCGCTTTCTGAGGGTTTCCCATTTTCACCAGCATGAAGCCGTACTCGTGATTGACAAATATGCCCGTGATTTCGGAAGGGCGTAACTCGAAACCTTTCTGGTAATACTCTACAGCCTTCTCATATTGGCCCAAGCCGTTGTAGCAAGAGGCTAGGTTGATGTATGCCCCGACATCAGAGGGACTAATCTCCAGCTCTCTCTTGAATGCCTCGATGGCTTTTTCCCGTTGACCAAGCGCAGCCATGTAAGTCCAGCCCAGTCGAAACCAGCCTGAGCTGTCGTCCGGATACTGCGCGAGGTAGGTTTTGTAATACTCAACCGCCTGTTCGCGATTGCCTCTCCAATCTTCGACCACGGCGCGAATCCAGAGTTTTTCCCTTAAGGTGAGCCGGTCCATCAGGCTAAGAGCCTTGACGAAGTGCTCCTCACCCTGTGTCTTATTTCCCCAGATGTAGTACTGAACTCCAAGGTCCGCGTGAGCCAATGCAAAATCGGGATCAATGGCCACCGCCTGCCGGATGAGGTCATATCCTACTTGAATATTGGTGGCTGCAAGCTTCTTGCCATCCGCATAGGTCTTCAGCGCCTCGAGTGACGCCGTTGTCGCTCTGGGTAATGGTAGACTCTGCCGCGACACGCTCATGAGGGATTCGCCAAGCTCCTGCCGGACAGCTTTCGCCATGGAGTCTAGGGCTGGCAGCACCTGGTCTTTTCCCGCAGCCTTGGTGACCTCCGTAAGGACTATCGCTCGACTACTGGGTTCCACAAGTCGAGCGGTTAAGGAGTACATGCCGCCTACCTCGGCGATACTGCACACGAGAACTGCCTTGGCACCCTCGCGTACTGCCAGATCGCTTGCTAGGGCTTCGTCCAATTTTGCCTCGCTCTCCTTGCGCATCCGCCGGAGAGCTTCCTGCACGCGGACTGGTGGAAGAACGCTGACATATTGCGACTGCTGAATGCCGACGGTCAGGGCGGTCTGGAGTGACCGGTCGAAGACCTGATCACCGGTCAGATTCTCAAAGTCTGCGATCACTATGGAGTCGTGCCCTTGGAAGGCCAGCGCAGCCTTCGGCGAGCGGAAGTAATTCTCGTAAACCAGATAGGTGGCTCCTGCGAGCCCAAAAATAATGGCGAGAATCGTGCCGGTCAGCCGGATAGCTGCCCTGCTCTTGGTGATCCCTGGTCTTTGAGACTCTCGTGCGGAGCGTCTCTTGGGCCGGTCTGGATTTCCAGCGTCGGCCGTATAAAGGTTGAACAGGTGAACCCTGACCCCGTGTTTGACTTCCGCCTCTCCTAGGTCATGGAGCGTGTCCGCCCAACCACTGAGCTGGTTTAAGACACTCGCGACCGTCTCCGAAACAAGAATGTGGCCTGCGTCGCCACAGTCCATCACGCGCTGCGCGATGTTTATTCCGCCGCCGGCCACATTGCGGTTGGCATTAATGTCGGCGACCCGATAGACCGGCCCGGCATGTATACCCATGCGCAGCGGGGTCTCAGCATTGCCGTGCAAGGCCCGGCTCAGCTCCAGCGCGCAGCGCACGGGTGCTTCGGGGTCCTCAAAGAACACTAGCGCCATGCCATCGCCCGTGGGCAGCCGGATGAGCTCGTCCCTAGCTTCCGCGCGCGTGAACTCCGCCGTGGCCTGAACAGTCTTTTGCAGATTGCGCAGGGTTTTTTGCTGCTTGTCCATTGGCATTTTCGAATACGCGACGATGTCAATGAACAGCACATGCGCGATCTCCAGCGTGGGCACCTGGCTTTGGTCCGGCGCGGTCGCGAGTAACGGAGCATCGGTGGGCACGCCCATTCTCTCGAGATCGATGCAAAGTTCCTGCGCGGACTGGTACCGGCGGTCGGGGTCCTTGTCAAGCGCCTTCTCAATTACAGCTTCGAGCGCCGGAGAAACGCCACGGTTAAGTGAGCTGGCTGGCTGAGGCGTCTGGTGAAGAATCGCGTCGATCAGCCGAGTGCCGTGCATATTGGCGAAGGGCCGCTGGCCGGTAGCCATTTCGTAGAGCACGGCGCCCGCGGCAAATATGTCGCTGCGAACATCTGCAGGCTCGCCGCGCAGCCGCTCCGGCGGCATATAAGGGAGCGTGCCGGCCAAGGCGTGCGATTCCGTTGCGCTCTGGGTTGCCGCCGGATCAGTGGATGGGCGCAGCAGCTTGGCCAGGCCGAAATCGAGGACTTTTAGGCGTCCGTCCGCGGTGATCATCAGGTTTCCCGGCTTCAAATCCCGATGAATCACTCCGTGCGCATGCGCTGCGGCCAAGCCCCCGGCGAATTGCGCGCCTAGGCGAAGGATCTGACTTTCCGGCAGGGGCCCCTCTTTCAGTTTCTCGCTCAGCGAAAGTCCTGGAATGAACTCGATAACTAGGAAGTCCAAACCGTCCTGCTTGTTGAACTCCAGGACAGTTTCAATGTTTGGATGATTCAGCTTGGCGAGCGCCAAGGCTTCCTTGCGAAACTGCTTGCGAGCGGCTTCATCGGCAAGTTTGCCAGCGGGGAGGACTTTCAGAGCGACGTCACGCTCGAGTTGCTCATCGTGGGCCCGATAGACTTCGCCCATGCCACCTGCGCCGAGTTTCTCCAGAATGCGGTAATGGCCAAGCGTTCGGCCGATCATCGGGAGGATGCCACCTTTGTCCAGAGATCTTAGGTCCCATCTGCAGGCAAGTCAACACGCGTCGCGGAGTTCCTTCCAAAGGCGGACCCGGTGCATTCAAGCCGTAGAACAAAGTTGGTGGAGCCGATGGGATTCGAACCCACGACCTCCTCGATGCCATCGAGGCGCGCTCCCAACTGCGCCACGGCCCCACCGCAGGAACACAAGCATTGCTATTTTACATGAGCAACCAGCTCCCGTCCACGACCTGAAGACGTTAAGATGCGACGCGCTCTTGCGCGTTTCTCAATTGGTGACGAAAAGATTTAACGCGGCGCGAGAGCCGCACTTCTGGTATTTGTCGTAGGCCTGCGCCGCGCGGTGACGGATCGCTTCGTTGTCTTCGTTGGCGATCCAGCCATTGAGAGCCGCCTTCAAAGTGTAGGCTTCCGGGGCCATTAGGCCAGTTGTCCATAGCAAGGGTTCGGCACCGGTTCGCTGAATGTAGGGACTGAAAAAAGCTTTGCTGGCACAGGCCAAGATGATGGTTCGGCGAGGCTTGCTTCCCCTGGCTCCGGCAATCGGAGGAATCTGAAAATCCATGAACGCATCATGTCCAACGTAGGCGAGTACATCCGCTGCGCCTCCCGCGGCGATGGAGACGTCAGCTGAATTCACCTTAACGTGGATATTTTCTGATGTTAAGCCGGCAGCGGCGGAAAGAAAGTCGGTAACCGCCAACTTGATCTCGCTTCCTTGATAGGCGTCGGCAACCAGGTAAACATCTTCATTGCGATTTTTGAATACGCAGCGGTCCAGAATCGCCCCTTTGGGACCGCGGCCAGAGAAAAGCAGTTGCCATTCATCGCTGGACTTGAAAAACGTTTTAACGCCGAACGCGGCACCCCAATACAGATTGCGCTGCGGGTCGCTCCCATTGCCAAGCGCAGGCGGAACCGGAACGATGCCTTGATGCTGATTGTCCGCCAAGGCGACAAATACATGGACGACCCTAGGGGAGGATTGCACAGCACTGGGAATCGCGAACGACAAGAGAGTGAATATCGCGAACGCGATCCATGGCAGTGGAGTCGTGTTTGTTTTGGAAAACATTGTTGCCCCTGTGATTCTAACTCCAGTGAAACGAGTTGTGTGGGCGGAATGTTCGTTTAGAATACTCGCCTATGGCAAAACTCACTTTTCTGGGCGCGGCGGGGTGTGTTACTGGTTCAAAATACCTGGTCGAAGCGGCGGGCAAACGGCTCCTGGTCGACTGCGGCATTTTTCAGGGCTCGCAGGAGCTGCAAGACCGCAACTACAAGCCGCTGCCAATCGATCCGAAGACCATTGACTACCTGGTGCTGACACACGCGCACCTGGACCATACTGGATGGCTGCCGGTGCTGGTGAAATCGGGCTATCACGGGCCGATCTTTGCAAATCCGGCTACGATTGAACTGACGACAATCCTGCTGAAGGACTCGGCTCATCTGCAGCAAGAGGACACGCTGCACGCGCGAATTCATAAGGACAGCCGTCACGCCCACCCCGAGCCGCTCTACACGGCAGAGGATGTTGATCCCACCTTGAAGCTGATCAAGAGCATGCCCCGCAGCGCCAGTTTCGAACTCAGTCCGGAGTTTCGCGTAACCTCTTATGATGCGGGACATATTCTGGGATCTTCCAGCCTGGAATTGGCCATCAACGAAGGCGGCAAGAAAACAGTCGTGGTGTTCTCCGGCGACATCGGACGATACAACCAGCCGATTCTGAAGGATCCAATAACGCCGTCTTCGAAGGCGGACGCGCTGGTCTGTGAATCGACATACGGAGACCGTGAGCATCCGGAGGGCGACCCCGCGGACTCGCTCGCGCAAATTGTGAACCGCGTTGTGAAGCGCGGCGGGTCCATCGTGATTCCCGCGTTTGCCATCGGACGAACGCAAGCGTTTATGTACTACCTGCGACAGTTGGAGGACCAGCAAAGAATTCCGCACCTGCCAGTCTATGTGGACAGCCCGATGGCTCTGAGCGCCACGGATTTGTATGTGAAGCACAGAGAAGACCACGACCTGGAGTTTGCGCGGGAAGAAGGCAGCGACGGCAAAGGCGATCCTCTGAATGTGCATGAATTCCACTTAACCCGGTCGGTGGAGGAATCCAAGGCGATCAATAACGTCAAGACACCCTGCATCATCATTTCGGCAAGCGGGATGGTGAGCGGCGGCCGGGTGTTGCATCACCTTGTGCAGCGGCTTCCAGATGCGCGGAATGCGGTTATCTTGGCGGGATTTCAGGCCGAGGGCACGCGCGGGAGGGCCCTGCAGGAGGGTGCGAAATCGCTGAAACTCTACGGCCAGGATGTTCCAGTGGCAGCGGAAATCGCGGAAATGGGGCAATTCTCCGCGCATGCAGGGAAAAGTGAGCTGTTGCGCTGGTTGACGGCGCTTCCGGCACCTCCGAAGCAGACCTATCTTACCCACGGGGAGCCCGCCGCAGCGCAGGCGCTGCAGGCAGCAATCTCTGAAAAGTTCCAGTGGAAGGCAGCGGTCGCGAGATATATGGATTCCGTGCCTGTGGGTGAATAGTTCCCGGAAGGGCCACAAATTATTTTGCTGAAGTCAGGAAACTATTTAGCGCCTCACCTCGTCTATACAGACAAGACCACTCGCGGGGTAGGGGGCTAACCA
>WNFB01004893.1_pt1 | contig 11936 bp, 10 predicted proteins | sample 5400501 | NCBI WGS metagenome assembly WNFB01 (sample SAMN13153341, study PRJNA577476) | soil metagenome | isolation source: 200 cm saprolite under Douglas fir tree site 2 hole 1 | place: USA:California | collected 2015-04-18 | reverse complement strand
CGTGCGCTGGCGAATTTTTTCCTCGACGTGCACACACAGGAACACGGCTACACGGAGATTCTGCCGCCGTTCATCGTGAACTCAGCGTCGCTCGAGGGCGTGGGGCAATTGCCGAAGTTCGCCGCGGACATGTTCCACCTGGAGGGCACCGATCTTTGGCTGACGCCCACGGCCGAGGTTGAGCTCACCAACCTCTACCGCGATGAAACCATCGACGCCGATGCGCTGCCCATCAAGGTGTGCGCGTGGACGGCGTGCTTCCGCTCGGAAGCCGGCGCGGCGGGAAAAGACACCCGCGGCATCGCCAGACAACACCAGTTTCAGAAAGTCGAGCTGTTCAAATTCACGCGGCCGGAACAGAGCTACGATGAGCTGGAATCGCTGGTGCGTGACGCCGAAACGGTTCTGCAGAAGCTCGGCCTGCACTACCGCGTCGTCCAACTCTGCACGGCGGACCTGGGCTTTGCCTCGGCAAAAACCTACGATCTAGAGGTGTGGCTCCCGTCCGCGGGCGGCTTCAAGGAAATTTCCTCCTGCTCGAACTGCGAAGCGTTCCAGGCGCGACGTTGCGGCATTCGTTACAAGCCGCGCGCGGGCAAAAGCGACTTCGTGCACACGCTGAACGGCTCCGGGCTGGCCGTGGGCCGCACGTGGATGGCGCTGGTGGAAAACTACCAACAATCTGACAGCTCGATATTGATCCCCCCGGCCCTGCAGCCGTATATGGGCGCGGAGCGGATCGCGGCCGGGGCCTCCGCGCGCACCGCCTAGTTTTCTATATAACTGAAAACAAGAAGGTTAAAGCAAGGCCGGGCAGGCCTGCGGGCGTTCCGAATGGCCGCTGCCCGGCACACTCAGGGCGGCGAAATTGCTGGTTTTCATTGACACTGCTTTACAGGGTTGGCTAAACTTCGCATTTCGCGGAACTTACACACCACAAGCAGGTGGCTTAGGCCGGCCCGGCGCGGCGGGCCAAGCTCAACCTGAGCCGCCGGAGAGCGTGCATCGGGACATGGGGTTTCTGGCGCGACTGGTTCGGATGCTGCTGTGGCTGGCGGTGTTCAGTTGGGCCGCGTGGCTAGTGCGCCGGGTCTTTCGCGGGCTGCTCGAATCCGGCGCCCCACGCGAAGTCCATCCGGCCCCCTTAGTTCCCCGGCCGCTATACCGCGACCCCTGGTGCGGCACGCACGTCTCCGCAGATATCTCGCATTCCCTGGAGCAAGCGGGCCAGGTACTGCACTTCTGCTCGGCCGAATGCCGCGAGAGGTATCGCGCGTCGCAGCGGCAGGCGGCCAGCGGGTAACGGCCGGCTCTCGACGGGCCGGTCCCGAAGGAGAGAAGAGCAAATGGCCACGGTCTCGAAAGCTGCTCCCCAGCCGATCGTCCCGCGGATGGCGCCGCGCGAGGACCTGAACCCGTTTCGCATTTCGCAAATCCAGTTCGATATCGCCGCGGAGTATCTGAAGCTCGATCCGGGCTTGCGGCAGGTGCTGCGCACGCCCAAGCGCGTGCTGGAAGTGTCTATCCCCACCAAGATGGACAGCGGGCAACTCAAGGTATTCACCGGCTACCGCGTGCAGCACAACATCGCGCGGGGGCCGGCGAAAGGCGGCATCCGCTACCATCCGAACGTGACGCTGGACGAAGTGAAAGCGCTGGCGGCGTGGATGACCTGGAAATGCGCGGTGGTGAACATTCCCTACGGGGGCGGCAAGGGCGGCGTGATCTGCGACCCGAAGCGCATGTCGAAACCCGAGCTGGAGCGCATGACGCGGCGCTTTGCCAGCGAGATCCTGCCCATCATCGGTCCCGAGCGGGATATTCCCGCGCCCGACGTCTATACCGACGCGCAGACCATGGCCTGGATCATGGACACGTATTCGATGACCGTGGGGTATTCCGCGCTGGGCGTGGTGACGGGCAAGCCGATCTCGCTGGGTGGCTCGCTGGGGCGTAACGAAGCCACTGCGCGCGGCTGCCTGGACGTCGCGGAGGAAGCCTGCAAGGTGAAGAAACTCTCCCTGCGCGGCGCCAGCGTGGCCATCCAGGGCTTCGGGAACGCCGGGGCGATTGCGGCGCGGCTGTTTGCCGAGAAGAAAGCCAAAATCGTGGCCATCAGCGATTCGCGGGGCGGCGTTCACAACCCGCGGGGGATTGATCCGCTGAAAGCGATCCGCTACAAGGAGCGCTCGGGCACGGTGGTGGGCATGCCCGGGGCGTCGCGCATCTCCAATGACGAGCTGCTCACGCTGAAGTGTGACATCCTGATCCCGGCGGCGCTGGAAAACGTGATCACGCTGCACAACGCCGACCAGATCAAGGCCAAAATCGTCGCCGAGGCCGCCAACGGCCCGACCACGCCGCACGCCGATGAAGTGCTGCATCGCAAGGGCATCTTGGTCGTGCCGGACATACTCGCCAACGCCGGCGGCGTCACGGTCAGCTACTTCGAGTGGGCGCAGGACCTGCAGGGGTATTTCTGGGAAGAAAACGAAGTAAACGCGCGCCTGGAAAAGGTCATGAGGAAGGCCTTTGCCGATGTGCACGAAACCATGCGCAAGTACCACACGCACATGCGCGCCGGCGCGTACATTTTGGCCGTGGGGCGTGTGGCCGAGGCCACGCTGGTCCGCGGATTGTTCCCCTAGAACCTCTCGCGCGCGCGGCCGAGCGTGTGCGGGCTTTTTTTTCGGCATCGGCTGAGTCCTCGAAAACATCTCGCCTTCCCAAGGACGCGGAATCATCCACAGGCGGCAAGATTTTTCTTGCGTTGCGGCAAACAACGCGCGTACATTTCTCTTGCCGGCTCGCTCGACGGTGGAGTGCAGCCGGCACTTGTGCCTAGCGCGGAGGGGTCCTGCCCCTTAGACACAGACGATGAGCAACCACGCGAACCACACCAACCCCACTCCGCCCATTCTTCTGACCATTGCCGGGTTCGATCCGTCGTGCGGCGCCGGCGTCGCTGCGGACCTGAAGACGTTTGCGGCGCACAATTGCTACGGCATCGCCGCGGTGACGGCGCTGACCATCCAGTCCACGCAGGGAGTCAAAAACATTCACGTGACGCCGGCGGCGACGCTGCGCGCGCAGCTGGATGTTTTGCTCGAGGACATTTCCATCGCCGCGGTGAAAATCGGCATGCTGGGCAACAAGGCGAATGCCGCGGTGGTGGCGGAATTTCTCGACCGCGGGCGCTTCGAGCATGTGGTGCTCGACCCGGTGATCCAAGCGACGGCCGGCGGCGGCGCGGAGTTGCTCGACGCGGCCGGGGTGAAGTTTCTGGCCGAGGAGCTGATGAAGCGCGCCTCGGTAGTGACGCCGAATATCGCCGAAGCCGAGCTGCTCGCCGGCATGGAGATTAAAGACGTGGCGGCCATGGAGGCCGCTGCGCGCAAGCTGGTCGAACGCGGCGCCCGCGCCGTGGTGGTCAAAGGCGGGCACATGGAAAAGGCCGTGGATGTGCTGTTTGACGGCGCGGAGGTTTTGGCGCTCGGGGGCGAGCGCGTCAAGAGCGACCACGCGCACGGCTCCGGCTGCACGTTGGCCTCGGCGATTGCCGCACAGCTCGCCCTGGGCCGCGTGCTGACCGAGGCCGTGCTGCTGGCGAAGACGTACGTCACCAAGGCCCTGGAGAACGGTTTTGCCATCGGCAAAGGCGCCGGGCCGCTGGACCATTTCTACCGCACCCACCACGAGCCGGCGCCGCGCGGCACGCACGAAGTGCCGCAGCACGGTCTGCATCCCGCCGCCGAGCCTGCCATCCGCTAAGCGCGATCCTGAACGTTCGCCGCCGCACACAGAGATTTTTCACTTGGCCGCAACGCACTCCGCCGTGCCCGACGTCGCTGGGAACGGCCGGAAGAAGCGCAGGCGGCGGTTAGCGGCGGAAGACGACGCGGCCGGCGACAATCGTCGTCATCGGCGCGCCACGGAAACTCCGGCCGTCAAACGGCGAATTGCGCGAGCGGCTGGCGGATTCTGCCGCGCGGAAGGTCCAGTTGTAGTCGGTGGAAAACAGCGTGAGGTCGGCAGGCTCGCCCGGTGCCAGTCGCCGCGAAATGCCGAGCACGCCGGCCGGGCCGGTGGTAAACAGCTCGACCATGCGCAGCAGGCTGATGCGCTGCGCCTGCACCAGCTCGAGCGCAAGCGCCAGCGCCGTCTCGAACCCGATGATCCCAAAGGGCGCGCGGTCGAATTCCACATCTTTGAGCGCGGGCTCGTGCGGCGCGTGGTCTGTGGCGATGGCGTCCACGGTGCCGTCGGCAAGCCCTTCCAGCAGCGCTTCACGGTCTTCGCGCGCGCCGAGCGGGGGGTTCATCTTGAAGCGCGTGTCGTAAACGACGTCCTCGTCGGTCAGCGTGAAGTGGTGCGGCGTCACTTCGCAGCTCACCGGCACGCCGCGCCGCTTGGCTTGGCGGACCAGCTCGAGCGAGCCGCGCGTGGAAAGGTGCGCGATGTGCAGGCGGCAGCCGGTCAGCTCCGCCACCTGGAGGTCGCGCGCGACGCCGATGGATTCCGCCGCCGCGGGCATCCCCGGCAACCCCAGCCGGAGTGACGCGCGCCCTTCGCGCATCACCGCCCCGGCGGCGAGCGAGGCGTCCTCGCAGTGGTCGATCACGGGCAGATCAAGCGAGCGGCAATAGTCCATCACCTGCCGGAGCAGCCGGGCGCTGGCGATGGGCCGGCCGTCGTCGCTGACGGCGACGATGCCCGCCTGCTGCATGGCGGCGATCTCGGCGAGCGCTTCGCCCCTGCCGGCCTGGGACACCGCACCGATGGGCCAGACGCGCGCGTTGCCTGCCGCCTGCGCGCGCTCGAGGATCGCGCGGGTCACCGAGGCGTTGTCGTTCACCGGCTTGGTGTTGGGCATGGCGCAGACGGCCGTGAAGCCGCCGCGCGCCGCCGCACGGGTGCCGGTAGCGATGGTCTCCGAAGACTCATCGCCGGGTTCGCGCAGATGACTGTGCAGGTCGATGAAGCCTGGGGCGACGACCAGCCCCGCGGCGTCGAGCACCTCAAGCTCCCCGCCGCGCGTTTCTCGCGGCGCGATGCGGCCCGCGGGCGCCGCTTCGGCGATGCGCCCGCCGTCCAGCAGAACGTCCATGGCCGCATCGGTTTTGCCGGCGGGGTCCACGACCCGCCCGTTTTTAATGAGCAGCATCGGCGTCCTGAGCCGCGTCGCCGTGATGTTCCGCGGAATCCGCCGCCGAGGTCCCGATCAGCAGGAACAGCAGGGCCATGCGCACGGCCAGGCCGTTGGTGACCTGTTCGAGCACGCACGACTGCGGGCCGTCCGCCACGGCGGGATCGATTTCGAGTCCCCGGATCATCGGGCCGGGGTGAAGCACGAGCGCATCCGGGCGCGCGCGCTCCAGACGCTCGGGCGTGAGCTGGTAAAGCAGGATGTATTCTTCGAGCGGCAGGGCCGGCTCGTGCAGGCGCTCCTGCTGCACGCGCAGGGCGATGACCACATCGGCGTCTTCGAGCGCTACTTCGATGCGCGCGACGCGTCGCACGGCGCTGCCCGGTGGCGCGAGGCAGTCGAGTTCGCGCGGCAGCCACATGGCCGGGCCGCACAGCGTGAGCCGGCAGCCGAATTTTCCCAGCAGATGAAGATTCGAGCGCGCCACGCGGCTGTGCAGGATGTCGCCCAGGATGGTGACGTTCAACCCCGCGAGGGTTCCCTTGCGGTCGCGGATGGTCAGGGCGTCAAGCAGCGCCTGCGTAGGGTGCTCGTGTATGCCGTCGCCCGCGTTGACCACCGGGATGTCCAGGCGCTGCGCGACGAATTCGGGGGCGCCCGAGGCGCTGTGGCGCATCACGATGCAGTCCGGCTTCATGGCGTCCAGGGTGCGCACGGTATCGAGCAGGGATTCGCCCTTGCGCAGGCTGGAGGCTTCGGCTTGCAGGTTCATCGTGTCCGCGCCCAGGCGCGCTGCGGCGGTCGAAAAACTGATGCGCGTGCGCGTGGAGGCCTCGAAAAACGCCAGCGCCACGGTCTTGCCGCGCAGCGTGGCCAGCTTCTTTAACGCGTGCCGCTGGATTTCCTGAAAGCTTTTCGATTGGTCCAGCAGAAAAGTGATCTGCTCGGCGCTGAGCGGTTCGATGCCGAGCATGTGGCGAAAGCGGTGTGGCACAACTTCCTCGGAAAAACTCCCGAGCGGCGCTGCTCGCGCATCTCCGGCGCGCGGGAGATGCGGAAGCCGGCTCAGGCGACGCGTTCGACCAGCATGACGCGCTCCTCGCGGTCCACGTCGTTTAAGCGGACCTCGATAATCTCCACATCCGAGGTCTGGACGTGGCGGCCGACGAACGCGGCCTCGATGGGCAGCTCGCGGTGGCCGCGGTCGATCAGCACGCACAGGCGGATGCTGCGGGGCCGGCCTAGGTCGAATAGGCCGTTCATGGCCGCGCGGATGGTGCGCCCGGTATAGAGCACGTCGTCGACCAGGATCAGGTCCTTGTCGTCCACCGGGAAGGAAATGTCGCTGGATTGCAGCACGGGCTGGGCGGCCACCTTGGAGAGGTCGTCGCGGTAGAGCGTGATATCGAGCGTGCCCATCGGCACCTCCACGCCGTCAATGCCGCGCATGGCCAGCGCGATGCGCCCGGCCAGCGGCACGCCGCGGCGCCGGATGCCGATCAGCGCCAGGTTCTTCGTGCCGCCGCTTCTCTCCACAATCTCGTGGGCCAGCCGCTGCAGCGTGCGGTCGATTTCCGTGGCGGACATCAATTGCGACTTTTCGATGACGGGCATCGGGCGAACATCGTAGCACAACAGCCCGCCGCCGCCGAAACCGCTCGGCAACCGAATGCCGCGATGAGCCTCGGCGGGCCCGTGCTACACTTGCGCCGCAACCGGAGGAGATCGGGCGGATGCGAATCCCCATGTCATGTGTGGCGAGACGCGCCCTCTGCGTTCTGTTGTTGTTTTCTACCCCTGCGCTGGCGCAGATGCGCGAGGCGCCGCCGCGGCCCAGGCTGGTGGTGGTGCTGGTCGTGGACCAAATGCGCGCCGATTACGTGACGAAGTTTCGCCCGCAATGGAAGGCCGGGTTACGGCGGCTGGTCGAGCAGGGTGCGTGGTTCCGTGAAGCGGCTTATCCCTACGCGAACACGCAGACCTGCGTGGGACATGCGACCATTTCCACTGGCAGTTATCCGCGCACGCACGGAATCGCGGCGAACCGCTGGTGGGACCGCGAGCTGGGCAAGACGGTAACCTGTACGGACGATCCCCAGGCCGAAGCCATCAGCTACGGCGCGCCTGCACCGGAGGAGAAACACAGCCCGGCACGCCTCCAACTGCCGACGTTTGCCGATGCGCTGCGCGAGCAGACCGCCGCCCGGGCTCGCGTGGTCACTTTTTCCCTCAAGGCGCGCAGCGCCATCATGCTTGCGGGCCACGGCGCCACTTCCGTCGTGTGGCACGACGACAAATCCGGCGCCTGGGTGACGTCCTCGGCCTATGGGAAAACGCCGGTGGCCTTCGTGCAGGACTATGTCAAGGCACATCCGGTGGAGTCTGATTTCGGGAAATCCTGGGTGCGCGCGATGCCGGAAGCCGACTATTTCTTTGTGGACGACGGGCTCGGCGAACGGCCTTCGGCGGGATGGACTTCGACTTTCCCGCACGTGCTCCAGGGCAAGAGCGACAAGCCCGATGCCGACTTCTATGCGCTCTGGGAACGCAGCCCGTTTGCTGATGCGTATCTGGCGCGGTTGGCGGAGGCCGCGGTGGATCGTTTGGGCCTGGGGAAAGGCCGGAGCACGGATTACCTCGCCATCAGTTTTTCGACCCTGGATCTGGTCGGCCATGCGTTCGGTCCCAACAGCCACGAAGTGCAGGATGTGCTGGTGCGGCTGGATGCCACTCTTGGGGAGTTCTTCCAGCATCTGGACCGGGCCGTCGGCCGGAATCACTACGTCGTCGTGCTCAGCGCCGATCATGGTGTGGTGCCCATTCCGGAGCAGACGTCGGCCATGAAACTCGACGCCGGGCGGCTGAAGACTGCGGACGTGGTGAACGGCGTGAACAAGACGCTTGCGCCGTTGATCGGCGTGGAAAAGCCGCTCGCGACGATGCTGGACAGCGACTTGTATTTCGCTCCGGGCGTTTCCGAGAAGCTGGCGAAGAATCCAGAGGCGCTCCGGGCCACGATCGATGCGATTCTGAGCTTTCCCGGTGTGGCGCGAGTCTTCTGGAGCCAAGAGCTGCGCGATGCGAATGCGGCGACGGACCACATCCAGCGAGCTGCGGCGCTCAGCTACGTTCCAGGCCGCAGCGGCGACCTTTTCGTGGTGCAGAAGCCGTACTGGCTGTGGGGCGCCGCGGTTCCGGGGCTGGCCACCAACCACGGCACGTCCTACGACTATGACGCGCGCGTGCCGCTGCTGCTGATGGGCGACGCCATCCGGCGCGGAGAATATTCCCAGGCGGCCTCGCCCGCGGATATCGCGCCCACGCTGGGCTTTCTGTGCGGGATCCGGCTGGCGCACAGCGAGGGTCGCGTGCTGACGGAAGCGCTGACGGTGGCCGGAGCGGTCCCGAAAGCTGCGCCGCGCGCCACAGCGTCGCCATCACGCTGAGGGAGTTTTGCACAGCCGCTCGCACCGGGCTTTTTCGGTTCGTGCTAAACTTCAGCCGCAGTGAGCGTGCCGGGTGCAGTTGACCTGAGCGTACAGATCGGCGCGTTGCGCCTGGCCAATCCTGTCGTTGCCGCCAGCGGCACGTTCGGCTACGGAGTCGAGTTCGCCCACCTGGTGGATCTGAATCGCCTCGGCGGAATCGTCGTCAAGGGTCTTTCGCTGCGTCCCATGAACGGCGCACCGGCGCCGCGCCTGTGTGAAACGCCCGGCGGGATGCTCAACGCCGTGGGCCTGCAGAACGTCGGCGTGCGCGCCTTCGTGGCGCAGAAGCTGCCGGCCCTGCGTGCCTACCGCGCGGCCGTGGTCGCCAATGTTTTCGGGCAGACCCAGGAAGAATACGTCGAAGTCGTTCGCGTCCTGGAGGACGCCGAGGGGCTGGCCGCCTACGAGCTGAACATCTCCTGCCCGAACGTGGCCTGCGGCGGGGCGCAGTACGGCAGCGACCCCCAGATGACGGCAGACGTTGTCGCTGCGGTCCGGAAGGCATCCCGGCGGCCTCTGTGGGTCAAGCTTTCCCCGAATGTGACGGACATCGCGGCAATCGCCCGCGCCGCTGAGGGTGCCGGCGCCGACGCCCTTACGGTAGCAAACACCTATACGGCCATGAGTGTGGACTATCGGACACGAAAGTCGAGATTGGGCAACCTGACTGGCGGCCTTTCCGGGCCGGCCATCAAACCAATCACTCTCCGGCTCGTCTATGAGACTTCTCGGGCGGTGCAGATCCCTGTTTTGGGTCTCGGGGGCATAGAAAAACTAGAGGATGTCCTGGAGTACCTGGTTGTCGGGGCGTCGGCGGTGCAGATCGGGACGTCTAACTTTGTGGACCCTCGAACCTGTGCCCGGCTCGTTGAGGGCCTGGAGAAGCGATGTTCAGAGGATAAGATAAGCAGAATAAGTGAGTTGCGTGGATCATTGGGCGCAGAAAAGACTTGACTTTCTGGGCCCAAATGTGCCATAATCAATTGATTTTGAATGGCTTAGATTAGAAAACTATGCGCACAAGACTCTTTTTCACCTGGGCAGCCTTCCGTTGGATGCTCTTGATGTTTGTGATCGCGCCTGTTCTGGAAGCGCCTCTAGTTGCGCATCCCAGCGAGCCCGTTAAGCCGATTCGGGTTTGGCTGGGGATAGCAAGCTGGTATGGCCCTCATTTCCATGGTCGACAGACCGCCAGTGGTGAGACCTACGACATGAACCTACCTACTGCAGCCCACGCGACCTTGCCTTTTGGGTCGCTGGTGCGGCTCGTCCACCGCAAAACCGGGCGTAGCCAGTTGGTTCGGATCAACGACCGGGGCCCGTATGTAGAGGGGCGCGAAATCGACGTCTCCTACTTGGTAGCCCAGCGTTTGGGTATGGAAGAAAAGGGCTTAGCCCGGGTCCGGCTGGAACTACTGCAATTGCCGCAGCACCGCTAAGATGCCCGAAATCCGGCGACAACTGATTGTCGCACTGGATTTTGACCGCCTGGCGCCGGCTCTGGCCGTAGCCCGCGAACTGGCCGATCTGGCCTGCATATTCAAGGTGGGAAGCCAGTTGTTCACCGCGGAAGGCCCAGAAGCCGTGCGCCGGCTGGCCCGACTGGGTGCCGGAATCTTCCTCGACCTGAAGTTCCACGACATCCCGAATACCGTCGCCGGAGCGGTCAAGGCAGCCGCAAAGCTGCCCGGAATCCGCCTGATGAACGTTCATGCCCTGGGCGGCCTGGAAATGATGGCTGCCGCAGCCGGGGCCCTGCGAGCGGCCCGGACGGGGCGCAACCGTCCAAAGCTTCTGGGTATAACAATTCTGACCAGCCTGGATGCCCGGAGCATGCGGCAGGTAGGCCTTGCCGGCCGACCGGCGGCTTGTGCGGTTAATCTGGCGCAGTTGGTCCAACAGGCGCGCCTGGATGGGGTGGTGGCCTCGGCGCACGAAACCCGCCTTATCCGCCGGGCCTGTGGCAAGGATTTTCTGATCGTCGTGCCGGGCGTTCGTCCCGCCGCGGCGCAGTTTCCGCCAGACGACCAGGCGCGCGTGGCTGCCCCAGGTGAGGTGATGCGCGCCGGGGCGGACTACCTCGTCGTCGGCCGGCCGATTACCGCAGCGAATGATCCCCGCGTCGCGGCGAAGGCGATTCTCGACGAAATCGCGCAGGCATGACGCGGCTGCATTTGACCCCGCTGTTGGCCTCGGCTAGCATCCCTTCCTGCGGTTGATCCTGAGTTCTTCGTGGCGCAACCGGAAACTCGCCGGGCGCCCCTCGATTCATGAAAAACGTCATTGTGGGCACCGCCGGGCACATTGACCACGGCAAGTCCGCGCTGGTCAAAGCCCTGACCGGCACGGATCCGGACCGGCTCGAGGAAGAAAAGCGCCGCGGGATCACCATTGATCTCGGCTTTGCTTTTCTGGATCTCGGCGAAATCCGCCTGGGCTTCGTCGACGTTCCGGGGCACGAGCGCTTTGTGCGCAACATGCTGGCCGGCGTCGGCGGAATCGATGTGGTGCTGCTGGTGATCGCCGCGGACGAATCCGTAAAGCCGCAGACCTGCGAACACTTCGATATCTGCCGGTTGCTGGCCATTCCGCGAGGCGTGGTGGCGCTGACCAAAACAGATTTGGTCGAACCCGACGTGCTCGACCTGGTGCGCCTGGAAGTCGAAGAATTCGTGCGCGGGTCGTTCCTCGCAGCCGCGCCGATGGTTCCCGTCAGCGCGCGCACCGGCGCGGGTCTCGACCTCCTGAAGGACGCGCTGCGCCGCGTGGCTGCGGAAGTTCCGGCGAAAGACCCGGCGCGCTATTTCCGCCTGCCCATCGACCGCGCATTCGCTATGAAGGGCTTCGGGACGGTCGTCACCGGGACGCTGGTTTCGGGCGAGGTAAAGCCGGAGGATGAAGTCGAGTTGTTTCCAGCACGGCGGAGGTTGCGCGTTCGCGGCGTGCAGTCCGGAGGCCGCGCGGTCGAACGCGCCGCGGCTGGCCAGCGCACGGCGGTGAATCTGGCGGGCATCGACCTCACCGAAGTCGGCCGGGGGATGGAGCTGGCTTCGCCGGGGCGCTTTGAAACCACGCTGCGGCTGGACGCGCGCGTGACGCTTCTGGCTTGCGCACGCCGGTTGAAGAATCGCGCGCGGGCTCACTTCCACCGCGGCACGGCGGAGCGCATCGCGGAAGTCGTTCTTCTCGACCGCACCGATCGCACCGAGCTGGCCCCCGGGCAATCCGCGTTCGCACAGCTTCGGCTGGACGAACCCGTCGTCGCGCTTCCGGGAGACCGTTTCATCCTGCGGCAGTTCTCG
>WNFB01004892.1_pt1 | contig 11937 bp, 7 predicted proteins | sample 5400501 | NCBI WGS metagenome assembly WNFB01 (sample SAMN13153341, study PRJNA577476) | soil metagenome | isolation source: 200 cm saprolite under Douglas fir tree site 2 hole 1 | place: USA:California | collected 2015-04-18 | reverse complement strand
CACGTATTGGCTCGGCACGCTGGAAACCGAAGCGGTGGCGGGCGACGCCCGGTTGCGATGGGACGCCTCGGTGATAGTGCGGGCGGGCCAGACGACGCGGCTCGAGCTCTCCAACCTCAACGCCCTTTAGCCGTAACGGCCGGTAGGGTAGGCACGCCCCGGCGGCAGCAGGGACTGTGGCCGGCTGCCCACGGCTACGTCTTTTCCTTTTTGGGTGCGGCGAATAAACTGACGACATGATTCGACGGAGCGCATTCTAGATGGGCACGCCCGGGCTGTGGATCGGGTTCAACGTCTTCATTCTTCTGATGCTGGCGCTGGACTTGGGCGTGTTTCACCGCCGGTCGCACGCTATCTCCTTGGGCGAGGCGACGGCCTGGAGCGTGGTGTGGGTGGTGGTGTCGCTGGCATTCAACCTAGGGCTGCTGCACTGGTACGGGCGGACCGCGGCGCTGGAATTCCTCACGGGCTATCTGATTGAAAAATCGCTCAGCGTGGACAACATCTTCATCTTCGTCCTGCTGTTCAAATACTTCGCTGTCGAGCCTCGTTACCAGCACCGTGTGTTGTTCTGGGGCATCCTTGGCGCGCTGGTGATGCGCGGCGCGATGATCGGCCTGGGTGTGGCTTTGATCCACCGCTTTGAATGGGTGCTTTACCTGTTCGGAGCGTTTCTGGTGTATGCAGGCGCGCAAATGATGGTCCAAAAGGGCGAAGAGGTTCAGCCGGAGCGCAATCCAGTCCTCCGCTGGGCGCGCAAATTTCTACCTCTCACCAAGGACTATGCGGGACAAAAATTCTTTGTGCGGGAGACGGGGACCTGGCGCGCCACGCCGCTCTTCCTGGTGCTATTGGTGGTGGAAACCACGGACCTGGCCTTCGCCCTCGACTCCATTCCCGCAGTTTTCGGCATCACCCGCGACCCGTTCATTGTTTACACCTCGAATGTCTTCGCCATCCTTGGCTTGCGCGCCTTTTATTTCCTGCTGGCAGGCGTGCTCCCATACTTCCGCTATCTGAGCACGGGGTTGTCGCTGGTGCTGATGTTTGTCGGCGTGAAGATGCTGAGCGAGAGGTGGGTGCACATCCCCACCGGCGCATCGCTGGGCATCGTCGGCGCAGTACTGGCAGTGGCTGTGGTCGCCTCCGTGGTTGCAGCGCAAGCCGAAGCTCGGGGATTGCGGAAGGCAAGGAAGCCCGGCGAGCCGCGCACCAAAACATCCGAATTTGACGACACGAGTGTGACAGCGCGCATCCGAATGCTCGCGGACGAAGATCTCTCGACGCGCGCGGAAGCGGCCGAAAAGCTTCATATGGCCGGGCTCGAACTGAGCCACCCGGTGTTCAATCAATGGCTGACCGACCCTGAACTCGCTGCGTTGCTCATTCCGTCTAAGCCCGCGGCGCTCACCTCCAAAGTGCGACCATCCGCGCGGGAGATAGTCCGGCCCGAACTAGCGCTTCCCACCGTCGGTGTGGCAGTCAGGCCGGAGAATTTTCAGAAGATCCGCAGGGCAAACGGCTCGCCGCGACTCGCCGAGGTTCCGCCCGACCAGGACGCGATGGAGTTTGAGTTGCTTTTCGGCCACCGCGTCAGTCTGGACATTCTGACCACAAAGGCACCCAATGGCAATGGGGCCATCGCGCGGTTTCTGGAAAAGTTCGGTGAAGGCATCCAGCAGGTGGAGTATCAGACTGCCGATGTGGATCGCGCGACCCAGCTGTTGCGCGAGCGCTTCGGCCAGCAGGCCGTTTACCCGCAGTCCCGGCTCGGGGCTGACGGCACCCGCGTCAATTTTTTCTTGGCCGCTACTCCAGAAGGCAAAAAGGTGTTGATCGAGCTGGTGGAGGTGCGAGCGTCGCGCTCAGCCTCGTAGCCTCGGCCTCTTGTCCACGGCTTGCTGCCGAAGACCCTTGCACGCCGGGCAAGGCCGACCGCGAGGATGCCAGTACAACAGACTGCCGCAGGATTCAGGCTGTAGTGTCGGGGCGGCCCCAACGCGGTTCGGGGGCCCGCCGCAACATCTCCGAATCAACGCGACGCCGCGGCCACTCCGCGGTGCTGGTTGCAGGCCTGCCATGCCCGCAGCACTTCCGCGACTGTCCACGCCTGCGCGATACAACCGCGTGGCGTGAACGGCGCGTCGCCATCGAAGATCTCGCTCAAGCTGCCCAGCCCGTGAGTTTGCAACTGGTGCGCCAGCGGCTCGAGGAAGGACCGCGCGCACGCCGGATCGTCATAGACGCGCAGGTGCGCCAGCACGAAAGGTCCCATCAGCCAACCCCAGACCGTGCCTTGATGGTAGGCGGCGTCACGCTCGAGCTGCGGCCCGAGGTAGCCGCCACAATAATCAGGGTGGCCCGGCGCAAGGGTGCGCAGGCCGTGCGAGGTGAGCAGGTGACGCGCGCAGCTATCCACCACCGCGCGCTGCTGCTTCGGCTCCAGCGGACTCACCGGCAACGACACTGCGAAGATCTGGTTGGGCCGCAGCGATGCGTCGTTCCCCTGCGGGCCGTCGATCACGTCGAAGCAACAATTCGCCGATGGGTTCCAAAACCGCTGAAAGCTCCCTTGCGCGCGCCGGGCCATCTCTTCATACGGAGCGGGGCTTCTGCCCAGCGCGTGCGCAAACAGCCCGGTGGTGACGAGCGCGTTGTACCACAGGGCGTTAACCTCGACCGGCTTGCCGATGCGCGGCGTGACCACCCAGTCGCCCACTTTGGCGTCCATCCAGGTGAGTTGCACTCCTGGCTCGCCCGCGGCGAGCAGCCCGTCGGTGGGATCCACGTGAATGTTGTAGCGGGTGCCGCGCACGTGCCAGTCCACGATGTCAGCCAGCACGGGGAAGAGTTCCTCCAGAAGATCAAAGTCGCGCGTGGCAGTGAAGTACTGGCGCACGGCCTCGAAGTACCACAGGGTGGCATCAACGGTGTTGTACATGGGCGTGTCGCCGGCCTCAGGAAAATTGTTGGGCAACATGCCGCGGTTTACGAATCGCGCGAAAGTGCGCAGGATTCGGCGCGCGATCTCCGGCCGGCCGGTGGTCAGCGTCAGCCCAGGCAGCGCGATCATGGTGTCGCGTCCCCAGTCGCCGAACCAATGGTAGCCGGCAATCACCGAGCGCGCTTCCGGGTCATCGTGGAGCGGGCGCGCGACGATGAATTGATCGGCGGCGAGCAGGAGCTGCCGCACCCAGGCGGGAGAGTCAGCAGCCTGGGACCCGTCTCCCTGCGCCTGCGCAACGCCCGAGGAGTGCGCGGCAGCCCAGGCATCAAGCAGGTTCTCTTCGTGCGCGTGGCGCGCGGCCCAAGCCAAGTGACTGTCCAAATTGGGGTCCGCCTCCGTGCTGAACACCAGTGTCAGGGACTCACCGGGTTCCAGCCGGGCGCGGAAGGTGGCTACGTGCAGGTGGTCTTCGCGGTCGTCCAAGCCGCGCAAGCGCTCAGCCGCCAGATCGTAATCGCGATACCAGTCGTGGGCCGGTTCGAGGACGACGGGTGCATGTCCGAACGCCACCGGAGCGCTCAAGAGATAGTAGGGGACCGCGCCATCGAACGCCGAGACGCGCAGGCCACGCTCGACGGGCGAAATACTCATGCGCCAGTCGCCGGCGTGGGTGTTGAAGTGAAAGTCGCGATAATTGATCAGGGTCTTGCACACCAACTCTACCGGTCCTGAGCTGCGCAGCAGTTCATACCGAACGTAGGTTGTATTCGCGCCCGTCTGCATCCAGACGCGTTTCTCAACCCGCGCATCAGCGCACGCAAACGTCCAGATCGGGGTGGTGCCTTCGAGGCGAAACCTTTCAATCTGGCGGTAGCCCTCGGGAGCGACCCCGCCGCCGTGCCAGCGGTTGGTAGACAACGGATAGGCCTGGCCTTCGTAATGGGCGGTTTCGTCGAGTTTGGAGACGAGCAGTGTGCGCCCCAGGGGAGGTTTGAGCGCGGCCATGAGAAGGCCGTGATAGCGGCGCGTGGGGTGGCCCGCGATGGTGCCGGAGGCAAAACCGCCAATGCCGTTTGTGACCAGCCACTCGCGCTGTTCATCCGCTTCGAGCGAGCCGCAAATCTCCCGGCCGAAATCGATGGCCAGCGCGATGCCTGCGGTGGCCGGCTTGACGGGGGCAAGCTGAGTTTTCACGGGCATCTGTGCTCCTCCTATGTGGCCTGCGGGGTTCACCGAGCTACGTCCTGCCGTACACGGGGATGGCGGCGCCGTGCACCACCCGTGCTTCGTCAGAGCACAAGAAGAGTATCACCCGGGCGATCTCTTCCGGCTTCGGCCATTTCGAGAAATCCGCGTTGGGCATGGCCTGGCGATTGGCAGGGGTATCGAAGATGCTCGGCACAACCGAGTTGACGTTGATGTGGTACGGCTTCACTTCTTCGGCCAGCGAATCGAACAGAGCGAGCGCGCCGGCCTTGGAGGCGGCGTATAGGGCCGCGCTGGGCGAGTAGCCATAACCCGCCTTCGAGGCTACGTTCACAATCCAGCCACGATCTTGGGCAATCATCGGGGGAACCACGGCGGTGGCGAGCACGAATCCTGCCTTCAGGTTGAGTTCCAGCATCTGCTCGTACGTTTTGACGCCGACCTCCCAGAGATTTTTTCCACCGGCATAGCCGCCCACGGTGTTCACTAGGCAATCGAGACGTCCGTGCCGTTCCAACACGCCGCCCACAAACTCTTTCACTGCGGCCTCGTCGGTCACGTCCAACGCCGCACCGCTCAGCCGAGCACTGGCATCGCCGACTGCGGCGGCTGCCAACTCATCATACTCCGCCCGCTTGCGGTACGTGACAATAACCCGAGCGCCGGCTTCGAGAAACGCCCGGCTCACCGCGCGGCCCAGCGCCCCGGTGCCGCCGGTGACGAGAACCACCCTGTTCTGTCCGTTCACAGGCTAGCCTCCGCAGTGCTCCCGAGTCGCGCTTCAGCGCGAAAAACGACGCCGGTGCGGCGCGCTACAAGGCCGCGATTTCGCAGTACACCTTGATGGCATCCTTGGCCTCGGTGAGCGTGTCGATCAGCTCCCGGTAATTCTCCAGGCCCTTGATCGGGTGCGTGAGCAGTTTGCACAGCCAGCCAGGATAGGTGAGCTCCGCCTCCGCCAGGTCCTGCACGCCCATCTCGAAATACTCCCGGTTAGCATTCACGCTTCCCACGGCCACTTTGTTGCCCAGCACGAACCCCAGGTTGATCTTGTCGGCCGGGATTTCCACTTTGCGGTCGCCGCCAGTGACGCTGACCATGATCAGCACACCGTTTTTGGCGAGCGCTTCCATGGCCTGGAACACTAGCGGTGAAAAACCGGTGCCTTCCAGAATCATCTCGAAGGGACCGTACTCTTCCGAGGCCTGCTGCAGGGATAGATCCTGAGTGCTGGCGTAGCGCGCGCCGATTTGCTCGATCAGCTCAGAATTTCGGTAAGGAGGCCGGGTAAGCCCTAACGTGAGCACTTCGAGCCCGCGCAGCCGCAGGATCAGCGTGGCCAGCAAACCAAAGGTGCCGGCTCCCAGCACTGCAGCGCGGCGCGGGCGCCACACGCGCAGCCGGCGCTGGATCTCGTACGCCTGCGCGATGCCCTTCTCGGCGATACTGGTCGGCTCCATTAACACGCCAACGTGCTTCAGACCCTGCGGCACGCGAATGATGTATTCGGGATCGTCCACGTAGTACTCAGTCAGAAAGCCGTGGCGGAGATTGATGCCGCGTTCGTAATAGCGGTCGTCAGTGGTCATGTCGTAGGTGCCGATTTGGTCGTAAAGACTCGAGCCGGGTCGGCGGACGGTCGCCGTGACGTAGTCGCCGGGCCGGAACTCTTGCACGTCGGGCCCCATCTCTTCGACCTGTCCCAAACTCTCATGGCCGAGAATGAGGTAATCGTCGCCCGGCGGCGCCGCTCCGTATTCCGCGGCGTTGATCTCCTTGTCGGTGCCGTCCACGCCCACGCGCAGGATTTTGACCAGCACACCGCGCCCGTGGGGCACATCCTCAAGCCGAGGTTTGGGGACTTCGCGCAAGTGGATGCTGTTCGGTTTGCCCGGAATGACGCAGATGGCTTTCATGAATGGTCTCCTTCAACGGCTCGCTTGTTCTTGCGGCAGTGTGGAGGCCGCCACTGCATTGAAGGGTTCGATTGTAGCGCCGCCGTCTCGCGGTAAAGTTGGCGGCGCAGCTCTGTCCGCCGGAGACGGCCAACGAGACGCTGCCGGTAGTGGCAGCGCCCTGCTATTTAAAACCTCGCGGTCAAGAACAGGTTCTCTGTCGGAGCACCGCGACCGATTCGCGACGCAAGGCCCGCGCTTTTGGCGGGCACAGCTCCCGCCACGCAAAGAAATTCACAGGCTCTCATCCAGGAGCCAGGGAGGGCGCCGCCAGCCTATTCCCCGCTCTGTTCGATGAGCTTGGCGACGAGTGCGGTCCAACCGGTTTGATGGCTGGCTCCAACGCCGACGCCCGTGTCACCTTGAAAGTACTCGTGGAACAGAAGCAAATTGCGCCAGTACGGATCCGTCTGGAAAATCTCGAGGTTGCCAAAAGCGGGGCGGCGGCCGTCGCTCGAGCGCAGGAAGAGGTGGGTCAGGCGGTGCGAAAGATCCCGCGCCACCTCCCACAGTGATACGGTGGATCGCGAGCCGGTGGGCAGCTCGACTTTCAAACAGTCCCCGAAGTAGTGGTGAAACTTCTGCAGCGATTCGATCAGCAGGTAATTCATCGGGAACCACACCGGCCCGCGCCAGTTAGAGTTCCCGCCGAAGAGACCGGTGGTGGACTCAGCCGGCTCGTAGTCCACACGATTTTCGTGGCCATTGACATGCAGCACATAGGGGTGTGCGCGGTGATACTTGGAAAGCGCTCGAATGCCGTGCTGGGAGAGAAACTCGTTCTCGTCCAGCATGTAGCGGAGCACGCTCACGAGCTGCCGGCGGTTTACCAGCGAGAGCAAGCGGCGCACGCCGCGCGACGACCGTTGGGTCATTTCAATGTGGTCGGGTACGTCAGGATGGTTGTCGATGAACCACTGCATGCGCCGCTTGAACCCCTGCAGCCGATCCACGATTTCCGGCTCGAGCATCTCCACCGCAAACAATGGCACCAGGCCCACCATGGAGCGTATCTTGAGGAAATGGTGGTTGCCATCGGGCAAATGGAGCACGTCGTAGTAAAAACCGTCCTCCTCATCCCAGAGCTCAATGCCCTCACCGCCGCGATTGTTCATGGCGTGGGCGATGTAAACAAAGTGCTCGAAGAATTTGCTGGCCACATCCTCATAGGACATCTCTTCGCGTGCCAGCTCGAGGGCGATGGCCAGCATATTCAGGCAGTACATCCCCATCCAACTGGTGCCGTCGGACTGCTCCAAGTGCCCGCCGGTGGGCAACGGCGCCGAACGGTCAAACACACCGATGTTGTCCAGGCCGAGAAACCCGCCTTGGAAAACGTTCATCCCGTCGGGGTCTTTGCGGTTCACCCACCAGGTGAAGTTCAGCAGCAGCTTGTGGAAGACGCGCTCGAGAAAAGCGCGGTCGGCTTTGCCTCGGATACGCTTCTCGATCTTGTAAACACGCCAGGCCGCCCAGGCGTGCACCGATGGGTTAACGTCGCCGAAGGCCCACTCGTAGGCCGGCAACTGCCCGTTGGGGTGCATGTACCACTCGCGCAGCAGCAGGATGAGTTGGTCCTTGGCATAGTCCGGATCGATCAAGGCCAGTGGCACGCAGTGGAAGGCCAGGTCCCAGGCGGCGTACCAGGGATACTCCCACTTGTCAGGCATCGAGATCACGTCCTCGTTGTAGAGGTGGGTCCAGTCGCGGTTGCGCCCGCGCTTGCGCTCCTGCGGAGGCGGTGGACCTGCCGGATCGCCCTCGAGCCAGGTGCGCAGGTCGTAGTGATAGTACTGCTTGGTCCAGAGCAGCCCGGCAAACGCCTGCCTCTGCACGTTGCGCGCATCTTCGGAAATGCCCCTGGGCGCGCGTTGGGCGTAGAACTCGTCAGCTTCGGCGAGCCGCATGGCAAACACCTGCTCAAATTCGTCGCCGAACGGCTGCTCCGGAATCTGGACGGGCAAAGGCACAACGGCGGAGCGCCTTACAGGGCCGTTGGGGATGTCCCACTCGCGTTTGGTATCCACGTGGGGCGGCTGATTGGTAAAGCGTAGACGCAGCATCTCACTGCCGCTGGGCCCGAGCCGCAGCCGGTAGAGCGCGGCAGCCTTGGTGCCGACTTGCGCGGGATTCACCACATGACGGTAGTCATGCACAACGTAGTCGTTGATGCTGTCTTTCACGTAGGGTGTGTGATTCTGTCCGCCCCACAGGCGCTTGAAGTTGGTTTCATTCTCAGTGAAGAGCGGTTCGGGCGCGCCCTCGCAGAGCAACCAGCGCGTGCCGATGGTTTTCTCGTCAGCCTGGATAGCCATGGTGCCGGGCGGGGCGGGCACCAGCGCAAGACTCGGGCGCGCCGGATCGCGACCCCACGACCAGGTGTCGCGGAACCACAGCGTGGGCAACACGTGCAGCTCCGCTTCTTCGGGGCCGCGGTTGTGCGCGGTGATCCGGATGAGGATGTCTTCGGCAGTGGCTTTAGCATACTCGATGAAGACGTCGAAGTAGCGGTTCTCCGCAAACACCCCGGTATCCAGCAACTCGTATTCCGGAGCCTTGCGCCCGCGGCGCCGATTCTCTTCCACCAATTCCGTATAGGGGAAGGCCGCCTGCGGGTACTTATAAAGAAACTTCATGCAGGAGTGCGTCGGTGTGGAGTCCAAATAGAAGTAGTACTCCTTCACATCCTCGCCGTGGTTGCCTTCGTTGCCGGTCAGCCCGAACAGGCGCTCCTTGAGAATTGCGTCGCGGCCATTCCACAGCGCCAGCGCAAAGCAGATGCGCTGGTGGCGGTCGGAGATACCGCCGATGCCGTCTTCGCCCCAGCGATACGCGCGCGAGCGAGCGTGGTCGTGCGGAAAGTACTCCCAGGCCGTGCCGTATGGACTGTAGTCCTCGCGCACCGTGCCCCACTGCCGCTCCGAAAGATACGGCCCCCAGCGCTTCCAGTGCACTTGGCGCAGGCGCGATTCTTCCAGCCTTCTTTCTTCCGCTGTCATTTCGACACTTCCTCGTACCCTTTCACCGCCCTGCTTCTATGGTGATCCGCCGCCGGTGAGATGGCCCCAGGTCCGTGACTCTGCCGCGCGGGGCAGTGAACTTGGGCCTTAACTCTGATGCGGGGCGATCGGCTCTGCTTCACAAACCGTGCACGGAGTGGTGCGGATTCCTCCCCTAGTCATCCGATTGATGTCTGGGCCCCCACAACTGGTAGTTTACCAGCAGCCGGGAGGGAAATGTAAGGTTGAGTGGGGGGCTGTGACCTGACCCCCGAAAACTAGCCCACCCAGAATGTAGCTCCTCCGGGTTGAGTGTCGTCCTGCACGACTGGCGTGCTCATCGCAGCTGGCGATAAAGAACAGCCAGACAGTAGAGTTGGTTCCCGCGTTGTTGAACGGAGCCCAATTCGTGCTGAAAAGGGGAGGCCCCGGGCTCTACAGAGGGCTGAAAACCCGGGGCCTTGGGGCGGGCCGGAAAGAATTCTTGTGCGCAAGCCGCTAGTCGGGCGCTTGAGCCGCCAACAGGCCGAGCCTGCGCAGCTCTTCGTACGTGTACACCATCTGCTCGCTGCTGCCACTCTTCTCCACGTGGCCTAGGCCGGAAACGCGCGAAAGCTGCCGGAGTTCTATGGTCGTGACGCCAAGCAAGATGGCTGCGCGGCGCTCCCCAACTTGATCTAGGTTATTGCCGTCCACTCGAGTGCGCCTTCCTTCAACGGACAGATCATGTCCGAGAGAGGGGACTATGAGGCTAGCTTGGAAGCTAGCTTGATGCGGGGCGTAACGAGAAAATCTCATAAAAGGCGCTGAAACGCAATCCCTTGAATCTGGGATTTTGGTGGGAAAAAACCCCGGCCTCTTGCGTATTATTACGGGAAGCCACCTCTGTCGCCTCCAACTTCAAGGTTTGGCATCCCTCCCGGCGAGGTCCCTGAGACGATACTGAATCGATTGACTGAAGCCCAGCGGGCAGCGGCCGGGTGGTCCGCCGATGCAGAGCTGCGCGCGGACTCCGAGGTTGAGTTGCGGCTACTTGTCTCTGAACCGCCGGAACATTGTCGCGACCTAACTCACCTCCAAGACGCTTTTTGGCGACACGCCCTCCGTTTTCAGTAGTACTACGGTCCGCCTCGCAGATTTTTCCCTGGAGAATGCCGGATCTAGCGGATTGCGGAGCCGCGCGCCTCGTGAGATTTTCTTGTCATGATGCCCCGCAGTAGAACGAAGCGGTCCTCAAGCAGATCACTACTCCAGCGGTGGGAATCTGTATTGGTTCCCGTAACCCGAGGAAAAAGGCAGCCCCCTTTCTCCGGCGCGTTCCAACCGCTGTAGCAGTGATCCAAGGCCCATGGCTCGCTGTTGCGTGGCCCGGACTTTCAGCTGGAGCTTTCCCGCCCGCGCTGACGAACCGAGCCACTAGGAATGACTGGGCGCTTGGTGACAACAGACATGGAATACCAGAGGAGGACACCATGTACACTGCACATTACCAAGGGATGGCCCAAGTGGTGGTGATCGCCGGGCTGGCCCTGCTGTACTTCTTGCCCGCCTTAGTCGCCTGGATCAATCGCAGGAAGAACGCCGCGGTCATTACCCTGCTCAATCTGTTCCTCGGCTGGACGTTTGTGGGCTGGGTCCTGCCCCTGGTCTTAGCCTGCATCCCGGACGGCCACCTTCTCCAAGCCTCCTTGCCTCCGCCGCAACCACTGGCGTTCCCTCGTGTGTCCGTCGATGAGGGCAGGGAGACCGTCCGGACCGCCCCAGCAGTGGCCAGGACGGAAGACGTGTTTATTATCCGGGGCCGTTTGGTTCTGGAGGAAGGCCCCGAGGCAACCTAAGGTGAACGATTGGAGCACAACATGATCCGAGGACGAACGTTGACGTGGCTGGCTACACTGCTGATTTGGGTGTTGGTGATCCGCACGCGAATGACCGCCGCCGACGGTGTGCGCGGATCGATCTCCGGAAGGGTGCTGTTCGCAACGGACAATCGCCCGGCCGAAGGGGTCAAGGTAGACCTGAGGCGCTCCTCCTTCGAACCCGTGACCACGTTGTTCACGCGCTCGAACGGAGAGTTTGAGGTCTCCGGACTGGCGTCAGCTTCCTACCTCCTCCTTGTCGAGGAGCAGGGCTACGAGCCAGTGCAGCAGGCCGTGGAACTCAACCTGAGTGCCGAACGGGGCTTGCTGTTGTACCTGAAGAAGGCCGACGCGGAGCGCCCGAGCCCACTCGGCCATACCGTTTCCGTGCGGGAGTTGGGCCTCTCGCCCAAGGCCCACAACGCCTTCCGAATGGGAGTGGAGCGCCTGGCGAAGAAGGATCCTGCCGGGAGCCTGGTCCACTTCCAGCGTGCCGTGGCTGAACTCCCCTCCTACTACGAGGCCTACCACCAGATGGGCTTAGCTTACATGCGCCTGGGACAAGCGGCCCAGGCTGAGCAAGCCTTCCAGAAAGCCATCGACCTCAGCCAAGGTCGCTATCCGGAGGCCCTCTTCGGCCTGGCCTCGCTTCTATCTAACCACCAGCGGTTCTCGGAAGCCGAACCCCTGGCGCGCCGAGGGCTGGAGCTAGATGGCAGCTCCTGGAACGGCCAGTTCGAGCTGGCACGGGCCCTGATGGGGCTGAACCGGGTGGAGACTGCCCAGAAAATTGCAGAAGAAGCGCGCAAGCGCAATCCCGATTACCCGCTACTCCATTTATTGCTGGCCAACATCCACATTCGCAAGCGCGACTACCCCGCGCTGTTGGGGGATCTGGACACGTTCCTGAAGCTCGAGCCGAACGGCCCCACGAGCGATCAGGTTCGCCAGACACGCGAGAAAGTCCAACG
>WNFB01004891.1_pt1 | contig 11939 bp, 8 predicted proteins | sample 5400501 | NCBI WGS metagenome assembly WNFB01 (sample SAMN13153341, study PRJNA577476) | soil metagenome | isolation source: 200 cm saprolite under Douglas fir tree site 2 hole 1 | place: USA:California | collected 2015-04-18 | reverse complement strand
CGGATCACCCGCAGCACAGCCCGCACGCGACGACACGGACGGAGCAATTTCAGGCTACCGCCCTGACGGCTAAGGGAAACATGCGTCCCCATGATGGCGCTGATGCCCGAACTATCCAACTGTGTCACATCTGCCAGGTTCAGCAACAGCTTCCGCACGCCGTTGGAAATCAGTTTTTGTAGATGGCTGCTCAACAGATCGCTGTCAGCGCCAATCGTCGCTCTTCCCTGAAGGTCCAGAATAGTGACATCACCGGATTCCCGGATTGAGATTTGAAGGCCCATAATGGCCGTTCTAGCGGTTCATCCTCAGCGGCAGGGACTTCACTTACGTCTTGTCCCTCCGGACAGGACCCAACGAATTATATATCCCCGCATGAGCGCCAAAGAAATGACCATTGAGAAAACGCGTCAGCATAGTGCAAATGAAACACCCAAAACAAAACAAGCGCGAATATCATCCATATCGAATGTGGCGAGAAGGATTTCCTCTTGCTGTCCAGCCTTAGCAACGAGCGTGTCGAGAGACCTACCATTTCTCCAAGCCACGCACGTGTATGCCTGTGAATTGCCGTTGTTCAGTGGCTGGGGATAGTTGACCATCGCGATGCCAACGAGATTCTCAAAGGCCCTGGTTTTTAGTCCAGCGGTTCGAATGTCGTCCCACGTGCAGGCGTTGGGTAACCATGATCAGTTCCGCGCCGTTCAGCATGAGTTGCCCTGCCACTTCTGGGAATTCTCTGTCAGCGCAGATCATGGCACCGATCTTCACTGCGCCGTGGGCACCAACAACAGTGCAGACGTCGAACACTTCACCAGGGTTGCAATTCACATCACATCCGATGTCGTGAAGATTTGGATTTGGCTTTAGGAGCTCGTCTTTGCCGAAGTCGCAGATGAATACCTTGGAGTAGTTCAGGATCACCTCACCGCTCCGACTGATGACGGAAACTGTATTCCTTGGTAGGGGCTGGTGTGATTCCAAGTAGGTGATCGCAATGTTGAGGTCCAATTCCCGAGCCAGTGCCGCAAAACTCTGGAAGAATGTACTCCGCTGATCTATGGCCGAGTTGAACCATGCCTGCCGTCCCTCAGAATCAGTTGGGCTTGGGTTAAACCCGATATTCCACAACTCCGGAAACACCGCCAAATCTGCCCCGCGTGCTTTCGCTTCTCGGCAATATTGCAGCCCTTTTACCAAATTCCTGCTCTGATTGTTACCCAAAGGGGCGATTTGAAGGAGTGCGGCGGTAAATTTCATGATTTTGTTTTGCATTTTCGCATACATAAGTTCGATCCTATCCAGGCCGTGATTCGCGGGCTACCTGCGCGACGAACCTCCTGAGCGCCTCAGGGTTCCGAAATACATGGAGGTCCGCATGGACTGCGTGGTTAGCGATCGCTTCCATGAGAATCGGACGCCCTTGCCAGCGATACGCCAAGAGCCAGCGCCAGAAGTCGGCGCGCTCGCGCGACCGCCGAAATGCTCGCCAAGCGCAGCGGAGGAGCGAGAAGTGTAAAAAAAGAATCGTATCCGCCGCACGAAGCCGGATCTCGACAACGTCGTACGGCCCCAGGTCACCATCCATGATCCATTCCTCTTCCGCGACAAGTCTCTCTTGGATCGCTATCCAGTGATCGCGAGGTGTTGCGACAAGGCCTGGCTGCCAGAAGACCTTGTCCAGTTCTACTACTGGGAGCCCGGTGATCTCGCCCAAGCGCACCGCGAGAGTCGATTTGCCTGACGCTCCACGACCAATAATGGCCACCTGGCCTTTTAGTTAGTCTTGGAATCAAGAGAGGCTCCCAGTGTGAGTGTATAGTGCGGCTGAGGGAGCACCTGCTAGGGAGGCAGGCGCGTCTGCGGTGCAGAAGGGATTCCCTGAGCGTAGGGTGCGAACAAGCCGATAGATGGCGGACTGAAGAACGGGCCAGCCTGGTTACTAGTCTTCCCGACTGGCACCATCTCCTGCAAATCGTAGGGTCCAATTGAACCAACTAGGGTCCAACTGGGGTCCAAAACGATCTGTTTTTGCCCTAATTTCAGGTAGGTTAGCCGTGTAAGACCAATTGGATCATCGTGAGTTATGGAGCGGGCGATGGGAATCGAACCCACGTCCGAAGGTTGGGAGGCTGTGCCCAAATAATTTGTGCCATTTTAGGGGTTCACCCCACAAATGTGGGAACAACTTGGGAACAAAACTCCTGGTTTCTAGGTTGTTTTTGGGTTCGGACTCCCACAAAGGCAATCGAATCATCAAGCATTTGGCGGAAGCGTGTGGGAGTCGAACCCACCATTCGACCCGCGAAGGACCGAATCGCCGGCTTTGAAGACCGGGAAGGTCACCGGACCCCTTTCGCCTCCGCAGGAAGTATAGGGGTTAGACGCGCGCCGATTCAATCGCAGCTGCCTGCGTCCGAATCAGCGCCGCAACCAAATCATAGAGGGCCGGACTGGTGCAGACTTCGTAGTACGGGTGGGAGGAAGCTATTCCGATTTTGCCTTCCGGGAGAAGCTCGCGCGCAAGACCTTTCCGTAAAACCAGCAATTCAACAGATTCGCCGATGGGCACCTCCCCGTAGAACAACTTAACGTTTTCCTTGCCCCAGGGCATTTCCAGTTTCGTTTCCACGGAGTCGAGCGAAATTTCTTCGGACAGTTTTTGGAAGCCTTCTTCGTTCAGTTCAATGCCGTTCATGTTGAAGCGCACCAGGAATTCATCCAGCTCTTCCGGGGAAGCGCCTTTCATCGCCGTAAGGAATTGATAGACGGAAAAATGCGTCTTTTGTCCGGAAAGCATGCGTTTGGCGAGTTTGGCGCAACCCGAGAGGCGGTCGGAGAGATTCAGCGCTTTGGAAATCATGATGCGCGACTCGCCATCCGTCCAGTAGGTGGGCGCCGAGCCCTGAAAGGCCACTCCTAGCCCGAGTTCGAGCGGCGGAAGATCGCTAGTCGAGGCTCGATCATTGTAGGAATTGCACACGGTGAGAATCTGTCGCGAGAGGATGCAGGCCTTGGCGACCGCCCGCGCGTACGCGCGATTCGACTCGGTCTCGAAGATCGCGAGGATGATCGCGTCGCCTTCGATGAAGACTTTCTTGGCCGCATAGCGCTCCAGAAGTTTCTTCACCGGCTCGTGCAGGTTCAAGCTGAAATGTGATGCCGGACTCAACCCTCGCGCCAGCAGATCTTGCGTCATCTTCGTCGATCCGCGCACGTCGGTCTTGATGATCACGTGGGAAACGACTTGGTCCTGCTGCGGTTTCGACTCTTCCTGAAGCACGCACTCATACAGCCGGTTGTTCATCCGCGAGAGTTCGCGCGCCTGTTCGGTCGTAACCAGGTTAATCCGCTCCATGCACGCCGTCAGGTGTTCCGCGTCCCGCAGATCGCGCCGCAGCCGGAAAAAATCGGTGACAAAGCGCAGAACGAGCGCCTGCGTTTCCTCTTTCGAATAACGCCGGATCTTCCGCGATAACTCCTCGATAGGCTTCAGCGACAGTTTCTTTGCCGGAACCTGCTTGAGGACTTGTTCCACTCTCTTCAGTTCTTCCTTGTTGACCAGCGCTTTCCGAAGTTGCTGCAGATGCACGGGAGGGTTGTATTCGCCGGCGATGGCCCGTATTTCATACCCCGCCAGGATGTGGTAGAGAATGTCATACTCCTCCAGCCGCTCCAGCAGCTGCGCAAGCATGCGCGAGCGCCGGGACGCATCCGCCTCGGGCCCGGAGCCGGCATCAAAGAGACGCTTGGCGTTCTCCGGCTCGTTCAAGAAATCACCGAGCCGCCCCTTGTAGTCCTTGTTGAAAAAATCCAGCTTCTGCTTTGCGGCGTCTATTTCCGGCCCCATCTCTTCCAGCTTGTATTCCTGGTGCCTCAAGCGCAGCTCGATGTCGTTCAGCGAAGCTTTCAGGTCGGAAGGGTCGCCGGAATTGAGGAACTTGTTCAGGAAACTATCGCCGCGGTCCAGCCGCTTCTTCAGATTCTCACGCTGCTCTTCAAGGTTGGCGACTTCATTGCGCATCGCCTGAGCCTGGTCCAGAAGGGTGTTGTGCGCCAGGTTTGCTTCGGTGAAGGCCGGGTCCTGACTTATGGTGATACCCGCCTCGCACAACATTTCCTGGAACATCGCGTCCATGGCTTCAAACCGGTCCGGATCGCGCGCATAATTCCCCAGCAGTACATAATGCTCCAGAAAGAAAACATCGTCCTTCCCGCCGTCCAGGAAGATCAACCGATTCTTCAGTAGTTCGTAATACGGCGCAAAATCTTCGCCAAAGAGGGCCCGCCGCCCCTTCAATATGACGTTTTCCTCGACGTCCGTGACCATCTGCGCGACTTGCTGCCCCACCCCTCGGATCACTCTCCGCCGCGCTGATTGCAGTTCGGATAGCCGCGACTTGATTACGTGCGCTTGTTGGCTGCGCTCGAAGAATTCGCCCCTCTGACGGATGGATTCTTTCCCCTCCAGAATCAGATTGGCAAACTGGTTGCCCAGTTCTTGAATCAGGAATTTCAGGACAGCCACGCGGAAAACAAGGTCGATCTCGATGTTTTTGTGATACTTCGCTTGCGTCAGCGCGCTCTGCAGGAGATCTGTGAGCAGCTTGCGAAATGCCGTATTGTCCGGGCCTTTGGCCTTGCGAAGCTCGATGCCCGCGAAATACGTCGCACTGGTGTTTTGACGGATCAGCTCAAACAAATAATCCCGCGCCGCCTGGACGAACTTGGGGCTCAGAAACACATCGTGGTGGATGTTGTCCACGCCGATGGCCAGCGATCCCAGGGGGATCGTGACGTTGTAGCTCTTGAGTTCAATCCGGGCCGCTTCCGTCGTCCCGAGCGTGAGGATCTCGTTGGCCATGCACTCCACCAGAAGGGGCTTTTACCAAGCTAACAGCCGCGCTCAGGCGGGGCAAGCAGTCTGCCTCGCTCGGTAGCGAGAGAGTAAGGTGATGGGGACTTGGCGACGGGCCTCGGCGTCAGAGAATCGTGATCCGCCGGGCATCCCCGCCCAGGTGCTCGAGCCGCAGGCGAATCTGCGGCCATGGCGATGGCAAGGGGAAGCGCTCCGACCACTCCAGGATGACAATCGCCGGAGCGGCGAAAACGTCCTCCAAACCCAGGGTTTCAAAATCGCGGAAATTTTCGATGCGATACAGATCAGCGTGATAAACCTTGGCGGCATCTCCGTAGACATGCACCAGGGTAAAGGTGGGACTGGTGACTTCGTCTTCCCCGGCTGCGCCGAGACCGGAGACGACCCCTTTGGTCAGCGTTGTCTTCCCGCTTCCCAACTCGCCGCTGAGCAATACCAATACGGGTGCTTTCAGCCGCTTGGCGAACTCTCGCCCCCACCTTATTGTTTCCTCCGCAGATTGGGTGAGTATCTCTTCAGCCACGCCTTTGCAGCTCCCGCACCAATCGCTGGCGCGCCTGAGGAATAGCTTCCGCCACCTCGCCCGCCAATAATCCCGACACATCCGTTTTTTCAGTTGCCGCTTCTGCGGCAGATCCATGCAAATAGACGCCTAGCGCCAGCACGCGCAGCCACTCGTCCGTGCCAAATTGCGCCGTAAGCGCCGCGAGAATTCCCGTCAGCACGTCTCCCGATCCGCCCTTAGCCAATCCCGCATTCCCGGTCGTGTTCACAAACACAGCGCCATTCGGTCCCGCCACTATGGTATGGAATCCCTTGAGTACCACGTGGGCGTTCCAGCGGCGAGCCGCCTCCACTGCGGCCTGGACTCGATCCGCCTGAATCTTGGCACTCGATAGGCCCAGGAGCCTTGCCATCTCTCCCGGATGAGGCGTAACGCAAAGAAACTTCGTCTTGCGCTCCCGCATTGAGTCGGCCTTGCCTGCAAAAGCATTCAATCCATCCGCATCCAGGACAACAGGCAATTCCGTTTGCAGAACAATCGTTCGAATGAATTCTTGAGTCTCCGCTTGCGTCCCAACCCCAGGCCCCACCGCCAAAACTGTTTTCCCGGATGCAATCTCCGTGAAGTATTGACCCTCTAAATTGCGCAACGCGGCTGTGCCGGCATTCGTCGAGCGAAGTGGCGCGGTCATGTACTCGGCCTGCCCGGCGGTGACCGCCGGAAGAACTCCATCGGGAACCGCCACTGTCACAAGTCCGCTCCCCGCTATCAGGGCCGCCCGGCCCGCCAGGACTGCCGCCCCGCTCTTCCCCACCGACCCGGCCACCAAGAGCACGTGACCGAAGGATCCCTTGTGCGAATCGGCCGCGCGCACCAGAGGAAGTCCGGCAAACTCCTCCGGCTCGGCCCACCGCAGCGTCCCCTTCCCGACTTCCTCTATTAAGGCCGCTGGCGAACCGATGCCCCTCACTTCGAGCAAACCCACCGCTGCCGCATCAGGAGAGATCAGTTGGCCGATTTTTGGCGCAGTGAAGGTGAGGGTCTTGTGCACTCTAAGAAGAGGTCCATCGGCGCGCTCGCCGTCCGATGGCAGGCCGGAAGGAGTGTCCACCGCGAGAATCAGCGCCGGCCGCGGCGCCGCCGCGTTTCGCGATAGCCCATTCAAGTCCGTTATGGCTTGCGCGATCTGGCCCGTCGCTGCGCCGCGCAGCCCCGTGCCAAGAAGCGCGTCGACAATGACATCGGTGTTCGCTATTTCGGGCCAGGCAGCTCCCCAAGCTGCATCTTCTTGAATCAGCGTTACTTGGCCGCCTGACTCTTGCCAGCGTTTGAAATTTATCGCGGCGTCGCCCCGCAGCTCTTCCGGTGCCGCAAAGAGATATGCGCAAAGGCGCGTCACGTTTTTTTGCAGGTATCGCGCGGCGACAAATCCATCCCCGCCGTTATTGCCCTTCCCACACAGCACCGCAATTTTCTTTGGCAAATCCGGCACAAACGCGCGCAGCACGGCCTCAGCAACATGCTTTCCGGCCGCTTCCATCAATTTCAAGCTGGGAACACCGAACCGCTCAGTGGTAAGGCGGTCGACCTCGCGCATTTCAGCGGCATTTAGCGCTTTCATGGCACGCTCGCGCGGCGATTACAGCATCCACCCGCCGCTGACGTTTACGATCTGCCCGGTCACGTACTCCGCTTCTTCAGAAGCAAAGAACGCCACCGCGGCAGCCACATCCTCCACCGTGGGCGGGCGCCCGATGGGGAAACGCGCATCGCGAATCCGGCGGGCTTCGTCTAGCGTAAGCTCTTTTTCGTCAATGCTGGAAGGATTCACCACATTGACGGTGATTCCGTTTTTCGCTTCTTCCAGCGCCAGCGATCGCGACAGCGCCACCACTGCCGCCTTTGCCGCGGCGTAGGCGGAAATCTTGGCCTGCCCAAAAGCACGCTCCGCCCCCACTGCTCCCAGATTGATGATGCGGCCCCATCGCCCCTTGCGCATATGCGGCAGAGCTGCGCGGCTCACAAAAACAACGCTCGACAAATTCGAGGAAAAAATACTCTGCCAATCATCCAGCGAAGATTCCGCCAGCGTGCCCCACCGAAAATCTCCCACGTTGTTCACCACGATATCGATCCGCCCATAACGGTCCGCCACCGTCTGCACAAGCTGTTCGGCGCGCGCCGGTTGCGTGATGTCTGTCTCAACGGCGACGCAGTCGGCCCCGCTGGCCTGGAGTTGCCGCAGGGTTTGCTGCGCCGCGACCTTATTCGAGCGGTAACCAATGGCGATGCGCGCGCCCTCTTGCGCCAGCCGCACCGCGATTCCCCTTCCAATGCCCCGGCTTCCTCCGGTAATCAGCGCCACGCGATTCGCGAGCGGCATTCTTCTCCTCTAGTCCTTCTTCGGGAAAGCTTGCCAGTATAGCCCAGCCGTCCAGCACACACTACCGCAGCCGCGCCACCACGACTGTCATATCGTCCGCCTGCTCCGGCGTTCCCGCCCATTCTTCCGCAGCCAGCATCAGCGCCTCTCCGACCATCATTGGCGCCGCGTTTTGCACGCGAATCGCGGCCTCCTCTAATCGCCGTGTCCCAAACTCCTCCCCGTAGACGTTTTCCGGCTCCACCAAGCCGTCGCTGTACGTCACCAGCAACCCATCCCGAGGAACGACCAGCGAGCCTTCTTCGTAGTCGTAGTCCTCCACAACCCCCAGCACCATGCCCCCTTCCGAAAGGTGCCGCGCCTTACCTTCGATGATCAGCAAGCCGGGAAGATGTCCCGCGTTGGTGTACCGCAACCTCCGCGTCGCACTGTCATACACGGCAATGAAAAACGTCGCAAACCGGTCGTCGCCGGTATTTCGCACCATGTGTTTATTCAAGCGCGACACCAGTTCCGCCGTGCTCAGGGAATCGCTGTCCGGCGTCAGAAGCTGGCTCCGCAGCGCCGCCTGCAGGCTGGCCATCAGCAGCGCCGCGGAAATCCCCTTCCCCGAGATATCTGCTATGGCAATCGCCAGGTGCGTGGGACTCAGCTGAATGAAATCGTAGTAGTCTCCGCTCACTGTGCGCGCTGCCTTGCAGATGGCCTCTACTTCCACCCCAGAAACCACCGGTAGCCTCTGGGGAAAGAGCTGGTTCTGCACCTCGCGCGCGATGGATATCTCGTTCTCCAGCCGCTGACGCTTGCTTTGCTCTTCGATCAGGCTGTTGATCGAGCCGGTCATGAGATTGAACGATTCGCCCAGCACTCCCAGCTGGTCCCGCCGCTCGATCCGCACGCGGTGCGTCAAGTCTCCCGCTTGTACGTATTGGGTCGCCTGATACAGGTCGTTGATCGCTTTGGTGATGCGCCGCGTCATAACTACTCCGGTGATGAGCGCCGCGATTTCGATCAGGAGAAAGATAACGCTGAGGACGATGAACCCAATAAGGTAGAGATCGCTCAATTCGCCAAGCGAAGCAAAAATCCGGGCGTTTAGCCGCGATGGCCGCGCGTTGAACGTGACAAGCACCGGCCGCTGCGGATCTACTTTGCCGTCGCTGTCCACATAAACTGAGTCCAGCCTCGATAAACCCGTGACTGCCGCGTCCATCCATAGCATCGCCGGTTGAAGAGCCCGGCCCCGGGCAGGAATCGGCCTGGTTGTTTCGTACTGCGCTCCTCCCGACGTATAAATAATCCCCTGCGCTGGGCCCCCCGTATATCGGCGCGTAAGATTCACCTGTATTGCGCCCAGATCGGGCGCAATCGTTGCCAGAAATTCTGGCGTGATGAGCATCCGCAGGCTGACTACCCGGATCCCCCTTGCTTGCCGCATGGCCCTGAGGCTCACCAGCGAAAGTCTTTCCCCTTCCTCTACCAGTCCGGCAAAAGAATCCTTTCCCGGGCCCGCCACTTTTCGCAGCAACCCAGTGTCATCGGAAAATGTGATGCGCAGACCCGGAAGCTCGCGGTCGTGCACGGCATGAGACTGTGCGGCCAGAATGCGCTCGGTCTCTTCTCTGGTAATGCTCGGCGGCAACGCTCCATGCGCCGCCGCGATGTGCTGGGAGATATCCGCCATCATTTCAATGGGCCGGTGCAAATCCTCGTAAAGCAGATATCCGCCGAGCTGCGAATACACGATCTGTCCCGCGAGGATCACCAAGGTTAGAATCAGCAGGATCGGAACGACGGCGATAAACAGATAGGCTATTATCAGGCGGTTACGCAGGCTCCAAAGCAGCCTTGTCCGCCACCACCCGACCAGGCGAAATAGAAGATAAATAGCTCCGAGAATCCCGAGAAACTTGAGGAAGCTCCAGACCCCGCCCGTACGCCCGAGCAGCCCGGAAATCAGTCCGGCCCCAAACAGCAATAACGCGGCGAGATCGAGCCGCGAGAGGCGCCGCCAGTAGTTTCGAAGATTCGCGCGCAAAGCCATCATAGAATGGTGGACAGAAGGAATACTCTACCTGAAGAATTACAGGGAACCGAGAGAAAGCGTGAGGCCAGCCCAAGAGCGCTGGCCGGGCCAGCGAGTCAGTTTTCGGCGCAGCGGAAGGCTATGATCCCGGAAATCTTCGAAGGACCTCAACAATCATTGTTTCATTGAGATGCATTCCGCACCCGGCTGTGGTGTCTGCTGTAAGCGAAGTAGATCACCAAACCGATGATCAGCCAAACGATCAGCCGGGCCCAGTTGATCCAGCCCAGCTTGTACATCATGTACCCATTAAAAAGAATGCCCAGAATCGGCACCACGGGAACCCAGGGGGTCCTGAACGGCCTCGCCTGTCCGGGGTTTGTGCTCCGCAACACCATTACGGCGATACAAACGATGACAAACGCCAGCAAGGTCCCGATATTCACCATTTTTCCGATGTCGTCGATAGGTGTAAGGCTGCCAACGACGGCGGCAAGCAGACCCACCAGCATGGTGTTCTTGTACGGCGTGCGGAACTTCGGATGTACGGCCCCGAAGAATTTCTTTGGCAGCAACCCATCGTTAGCCATCGCATAAAGTACGCGCGTCTGCCCCAGCAGCATGACCAGCATCACGCTCGTGAGTCCCGCGAGCGCGCCAACCGTGATCACATGAGAAGCGGTCGAAAGGCCGCGGTCCAGAAACGCCACGGCGATGGGCGCTTCGATGTTGATGTCCTGCCAGCGAACCATTCCTGTCAGGACGCCCGCGACCAGGATGTACAGCACGGTGCAAATCAGCAGCGAGGCCATGATGCCGATTGGCAAATCACGCTGGGGGTTCTTGCATTCCTGCGCCGTGGTTGAAACGGCGTCAAAGCCGATGTAGGCGAAAAAGATGTACGCAGCCCCGGCCCCAATTCCAGAGAAGCCCATCGGCGCAAACGTGGACCAATCATGGCCCCAGTTTGCGAAGTTCACATAATGAATTCCCAGGCCGATGACGAACAGCACTACCGCCACCTTAATGCCCACGATCGTAGCGTTGAATCGCGCGCTCTCTTTGATTCCAATCACCAGGATCGCCGTGATCACCAGGGCGATCACAAAGGCCGGGAGGTTGAATCCGATTTCCGTGCCAAAAATCTTTGGCGCATTCAGCAGGTCGTGCGCCCGCTGCACCAGCTCCGGCGACGGCGTCTTGAGGATGGCATCCACTTTGTCGAGAAACGCTTGCGTCCCCGGTTGGAGCGCCGCGTCCGAGGCCCGCGCCATCTGCCGGGCGACGATCTTTGTTGCGGTGCTCAGCCCCGTCCAGTGGTCATACGCCATCCACAGCGGCATCTTGATATGAAAAATATTCAGCAGCTCGATGAAGTGGTTCGACCAGCCGGAGGAAACCGTGCTCGCTCCCATGGCGTACTCCAGCGTCAAGTCCCAGCCAATGATCCAGGCCAGCAACTCGCCCAGCGTCGCATAAGCGTAGGTGTACGCGCTCCCCGCCAGCGGAATCATAGCCGCAAATTCCGCGTAGCACAGCCCAGCGAAAGCACAACCAAGGCCCGAAACCACGAACGAAAGCATGAGCCCGGGCCCGGCGTAATGAGCGCCAAGTCCCGACAGCACGAAAATGCCCGCCCCGATGATCGCTCCAACGCCGAGCGCGGTCAGTTGTACCGCTCCCAAAGTCCGCTTAAGACTATGCTCACCTGCTTCTTTCGATTCGGTGAGCAGCATGCTCATCGGCTTTTTCGCGAACAAGGGATTGCCCATGCAACTCCTCCTTGGGAGTTATTCTGAAAATGCCGCGCCGCGAGACGACTACCCAATTTGGCCCGAGACATTGTAGGGGCGCAGCATGCTGCGCCCCTACATGAAAATTCACCTACTTTGCATCCTCAGTCTGGCCCGTCCGCCGCGACCACAGCCAGTACACCGGAACGCCCAATAACACGATCACTAACCCGGGCCACGCCGTCTGCGTCTTGTACAGCAGCAGCACAATCATGATCGCCACCGCCGCCACGATGTACAATAACGGCCCAAACGGATACGCAAACGCCCGGTACGGCCGTTCCAGATTCGGCCGTTTCGCCCGCAGAACAAAGATTCCCGCGATCGTCAGGACGTAGAAAATCAGCACGGAG
>WNFB01022608.1_pt1 | contig 11940 bp, 16 predicted proteins | sample 5400501 | NCBI WGS metagenome assembly WNFB01 (sample SAMN13153341, study PRJNA577476) | soil metagenome | isolation source: 200 cm saprolite under Douglas fir tree site 2 hole 1 | place: USA:California | collected 2015-04-18 | reverse complement strand
GCTTCAAACAGATAACTCTTCCCGGAAACAGTTCTCGCGGTCTCCGGCAGCGGTGGAGCTGAATTTGATGGAGGCGGCTTCGTGGCTGCTTCCAAAGCCGCTGCGAGTCTGGCGACCCTGGCGCGGTTCTCTGGCAGAGGCTGGTCCGATTTGAATGCAGGCAACAACAGCGGGCGAACGTCGCCCGGCTCGAACCCGCCGCCCGTCATGACGACGACCAGGTTCTTCGAAGGCACGACGGGTTCATACAGATTAACAACTCGAGCCTGGTAATCGACTTCGACGACGTAACGGCTGAATAGCGTGTAACCAATCACGCCATCGACAACTCTATCGAAAGCTGGGGGAGTCCTTTCTGGAGGGAAAACGACGAAGGTCTGATTGCTCATCTCCACTCGAGGAAAATTCAGAGAGACTCCCTTCATCGATGTAGTGTCAAAGGTACCTTGTCCAGCCCCGCCACCCTTACCTTTGCCTTGAAGCTTCAGGCCCAGCGCTTGTGCGGCTTTGAAGTAAAGGACCAATCCTGATCCCCCGCCTGAATCCAGGATAAAAGTCAACGGCCCTGAACCGTTGACCCTGGCTTTGATAAGAATGTAATTGTCGCCGGTAATTTCGACCGGAATAGATGCGACCTTGGCTTGCGTCACCGCCGGGTTTTGCGCGGCAACGCTAGCGACAAGGCCTTGCCCGTCCGGGCAACAAGTCAGAGCGATCAAAGCAATTGCCGCTCTTCGCATAAACGAGAAAGGAAGGACTTTCATCCTATACCCTCATATCCATCCGGAACGAGAAAGCTCTACCACCGATTCGAGATTGAGTTCAGGAGACCCCGCAGCTTACCAGATGTTCTCCCCGGTCCAACTTTGCGATCAATTCCGATGGGCTTTTGCATTCCGCCCAGCCGTGAGTTTCAGTGTCCAATCAGAGATGGTCTTCAAAGCGATCGGTGAAATCGTCTCTTCGATCTCCCCGTACTCAGTAGTCACAATAGCAGTCAAAAGAGGGAAGACGATGAGCAAAAGCAACCGCGTGAATGATTCATTCCAATGACTCATAAGACCACCTGACCTCTTACTACCTGGAGATGAAATCAAATCTAGGAGAGCGTGATCTATACATCGTCTCAGGTAGAAGCATCATGCCAGAATTCAACGCGAAGGTCTTTGCCATTTCACTTTGATTACAAAGCTGCTGATCCCGCTGATGAGACCAGGAGCAACAGCCAGCGTGGGGTCACTGTAAGATGATACTTGCTTGTCCATCTCATTAGGAACCGTCTTAAGCACGTGATTCATTCCGTCAATCAATAATAACGTTGCCGCCGGGTTGGCGTCCGCGAGCGCCTTCGGATCCCGCCAACTCGCCTGGATATCTGTCGTACCCTGTGTAATGAAAATGGGAATATGCAACTTGGCGATCTCCTTCATCGGATCGTAACGCAGCCAAGAGATTAGGTACGGCTGGGCACTCTGACGAAAAATTACGTTTAATGCCGGTGGCACTGATTCGACTCTTTTGCCTGCCGCAAGCTGCTCAAGAATTTCTTGCGTCGGTTTCAGCAAATCAGGGGGCAACTGCGATTTAACTTGCTCCAGGATAATTTGTTGCAGACGACGACCGGAACCGGCGATGGATACATATGCATGCGCACCCATTCTCTGAGCGGCGACCATGCCGATCAAAGAGCCTTCACTGTGACCGAGCACTGTTAGCGATGAGAAGCGACGATCACCACCTAGCTTTTTGCCCCAAGCGACTGCGTCATCAATATAGGTCTCGAAGCTGAGTTCTTCCTCGCGGAGCATGGTCTTTGCCTTTTCAGCAGCCAATTGCATCGCCTTTCCGGTCTCACCGATGCCACGCTTGTCATATCGGACTGAAGCGATGCCTTGTGCAGCCAGGCCCTCGGCCAGCAGTTTGAGGCTGTTGTTAGGACCCTTTAGCATGGGCGAGTTTCCATCACGGTCGGTTGGTCCTGAACCAGAAATGATCAAGACGACCGGCACGGGCGAGCGCGATTGAGGCCATTCCAGCCTGCCGTACAACATCCCGGTTGGAGTCTCAACGGTGATCGGTTCCGCTATGAAAGTCGTCTGTGCAGCTTGTGAGCTATTTTGAACTGCAGATTGAGCCCTTGAGGCGCTCATATCCGTAAGCGTGATTAGCATCACGAGGGCAAGCAGGAAAGAATATTTGTTCATCGTTTTCACCTTAGATTCTGTCCAGATCGCTCCAACTAAACGGTTGTCTGACTTCACCAGATTGGTCTTGTCCACTCTTCCGAAGTGGATCTCATTTTCCATTGCCTAATTTCGCTAAGGCCTCAACTATCATGCGCAACCGGTCAAAGTTAAGAATGATAATGGTCGGGATTACAACCAGCACTAATATTCCTAGAACGAGGCCGGTCTTCGCCCATACCCGGCGCGCCGTGAGCGCTGGCGCGGGTGTAGACTTGAGCGCCAACCAGGCGAAGATCACAGCCAACACCGCTTTCTCCATTCCAGCGAGATTAATGAAGCAAGCAAATCCCAGAATCAGAGAGATGGTTGCATAGGCATACTTCTGTCCCAGCACGATGTGGGCCTGACTTTCCTTATTGCTCTCACTCATCATGTCACTCTCCTTCGAGCCTAAGTTCGGAATGGATCTTGAACGGGTTCTCCCTCAGGTAACTAAAGGCTGCGATCACCAAAACTACGGGTACGAGTTTGAATAAAAGGCCGAAGTCACGTTCCGGTATCATCTCGACGAGTCGGTAGCCGAGCAGTAGCACGCCGAACAACATAAATGGACGCCACGCCCGCGAAGTGCTCCGCGCAACCGCAACATCGGGCAACCGCTGTTCGACAAGCCTCCAAACACTCTCGGTCCGCTGCCGCCGCTCTTGCGCGTCAAGCAGGCTCGAGAGCGCCCGCAGTTGCCCAATCTCATGACGGCAGTCGAGGCATTCTGCGAGATGCGCTTCGATTTGATCAGACGACAACTCGGACTGATAGCCATCCGCGATCGCCATCGCCGCCATAGATACACTTTCGCAATTAAGTTTGGTCATAGCTCAACCTTCAGAAAATCCTGTGCCTTCAGAAAATCCTATGAATGAATGGCGCGCCAGCTTCTCTCGCAATCTTTTGCGCGCATAATAAAGCCGGCTCATGATAGTTCCCTGCGGGACTTCCAACCTTTCAGCCAACTCTTGATACGAGAGGCCGTCCAAATGCCTTAACGAAATTAATTCTCTGTCCTCTGTCGGCAATTCAAGCATTGCCTGCTCCAGTAACATCGCGTCCTCAGGCCGGATGCTTGACGTCGGCGCCACTATCTCCGTCTCGTCCGATCTATTCGTCTCTCGCTTCTTTCGTCCTGCGGCCAGCTTGTAACAACGATTTCGCAGGATAATGTAGAACCACGGATAGAACCGCCGCGCGAGATCGATCCGGTCGAGTGTCTGAAAAGTGTCGATGAATGCTTCTTGAACCGCGTCCATGGCGTCTTCGCGATTGCCGAGGATTGCTACGGCGTGACCGATGGCCTCGGCCTGGTAGCGTTCGACAACATGACGAAACGCATCCTTGTCCCCCGCTCTGCATCTTTCAATCGCCGCTCGATCATCCATCACTGATCTCTCACCTAACGTATCCCTCCCGTCGCGAAATTATTCAAATTAGTTTAAGGGAAGCGGAAAGTCTTTGACTCTGATCTCCTTAAAAACATGTAGGGTGTTTCATGCTCCTGCGTCTGTACAAGTCTACCAGCCGTTTTTCCGGCATAGGCTTTTCGCTGCTTGCTGAGGAGTATGCTTTCTCGCTTCGCCGCTCTGCCGTTGTGGTGCAGGGGCGGTGTGTAGTTTGCAAGATTTTGGGTCTGAGATCTGGCCAACTCTTAACCTACGGTGGCACTTCATTCAATGGTTGCCAAAATCAACATTGACCTGCTTAAGCACAAGGAGCGCGATAGAAGTAATCGACAGGTCAGTCAGTCATTTTAGCGAGGGATCGACCGAGCAGTTCAGCTTTGATTTACAAGACCTAATTGATCGAGCCTAAATGCAGGCGTAAACTCTGATGACGAAAAGGATGGAGGCTTACATACTGACACGTTGTCAGTACTTCGGATTTCTGCGCGGCGATAGGCGTCAATACCTAATCAGCCTGAAGCGGGCTCACACCACACACTTCGGGTCGAACCTACCTTTTACGCGCCCCGGGGCAATGAAGGGCTCATAGACCAACGCCCTGTGCCGGGTGCGGGCACGCGGCCGGCGCCGACCGAGTGTTGCCGTTTGACCACACCCCTTCCCGAAAAACGCTGACCTCCCGTGCGGGCCTTAACACCTTGCATCGCCTCTTCCTTCGTTGCTTTGTGCACGAACTTCTGCCAAAACACAGCGATCAGCGCCAGGCCGCCCACTAAACCTATCGGCAAATATCTTTTGGTTCTAATGAAGGAAACTGACTCCGCCTAGTTGCTCAGCGTAAGCTCTCCCGTGCGAATCTTTTAAAAATCACGCCGACAACAAACACGCGAAGATGACGATCGAGCCCTAGCACACTCTTTGTGGGCAGACCATCACGACGACCGCAGGGAGTCGACGTTGGCACCCTCGGGGGTTGACGAACGTAAGAACTTGATTCGCCTTGCTGAAACAACTGGCGCGATCCGCTCTGACATCGAGTGTTGGTTTACAGAAACTAAATAGGACGAGGTATGAAGAAAACTGAGAACAATCTACCACCAGGCGTGATCGAAGATCTGTACGAACTGAGCCAAGTCGCACAAATTCTTCGTTGCAGTCGAAAAACGATCTACCGATTGATTTCCAGCGGAAGGTTAGGAGCCGTGCACGAAGTGCGCAATCCCCTTGGTTCTATCAAGGGAGCGGTTGAGATATTGGAGGACGCCATGCCTGCTGACAGCTCACGACGGGAGTTTGCCGAAATCGCGAAACGCGAGGTTGATCGCCTGGACCGACTTGTCAAAGAGTTCTTGCGCTTCGCTCGTCCGCCGAAACCAGCTACAGCGCCGGCAGACATTAACGAAATCGTGAAGTCAGTCGCTAGTCTCATTGAGCAGCGTGCAGCTTCCCAGAATGTGCGCATCGAGCGTGAGTTGGCGAAAGATCTGCCGCTCGTTACCGTGGATAGCGAACAGATCAAACAAGTCCTCTTAAATCTGGCGATCAATGCGCTGCAGGTTATGCCGGAGGGAGGCCTTGTTGAGCTTCGTACCGCTCTCAACGCAGAGACTGTCATAGTCGAAGTAGAAGATGAAGGAGGTGGAGTTGATTCCGCCATCGCCTCCCGCATTTTCGATCCGTTCTTTACTACAAAGGATAAAGGTATCGGCCTGGGACTCTCCACCGCCTACAAGATCGCGATGCAACACGGTGGAACGCTGGCAGTGAGCAATGGAAAGAGGGGCGCGATTTTTCGATTGACGCTTCCGCAAGCAGGCCGAAGCGCGGCAGCGATCGCCACTTCGCAGAAGTAGGCGATGCTTTTGACTTGGTTCGGCAGCTTCGCACTGGGATAAAACTAAGTTTCAAAACGCTTACGCCTCAACTCAGCGCGAATCACATTAGACTTGAGGCTTGGTACCCTGGCCTTGGTGTTAGGCATTCATTCAGCATTTGAGGTAACAATTATGTCCACACCGCGCATCAAGCCCATTGATCCACCTTACACGGCGGAAGTGCAGGGAGACTTCGATAAGATCATGCGAGGCCAGCCGCCACTTCTCTTGTTTCGCACCGTAGCTAAAAATCCGAGAGTGTTACAGCGAATGATGGCAGGTGGTCTGTTAGACCGAGGCAGCATCTCCATCCGTAACCGCGAACTAATGATTCTCCGCACATGTGCTAACTGCCGTGCTGAATATGAGTGGGGTGTTCACGTGGCTGCTTTTGGCAGCAAAGCACAATGGACAAAAGAACAGCTTCACTCAAGCGTCTGCGGTGGAACTGAAGACGCTTGCTGGGATACAGAAGACCAATTGATAATTCGCTTATCCGACCAGCTTCATAAAACTGCCAGAGTAGATGATGCGCTTTGGGCAGAGTTATCTGCTCATTTCACCGAGGAGCAGTTGGTAGAGTTAATCATGCTGGCTGGCCTTTATCATGCTGTGTCATTCATGGTTAACGCTAACGCAATCGGAGTTCAACATGAGGCATTCGCCCCGCGCTTTCCGAGCAATGCCTAACCCCAATTGCAGCGGAGGCCGGCCAGCAGAGGCTTCGATTACTGCCAACATCTCAGGCCGGCCCCGCTGAATACTGCCGTTGGGCCGCAAATTGACGCTTATGCCAACCGAACTTGAATTACGATTTCACGAGGCGATGCTCGACATCTATCGGCGTGCAAAATCCGACGCTGGTTACAACGCCACTCGCTTCTTACAAATGGTTTCTGATCAAGGCGGCTACGAGGCTGCCCGCACGCTAATTCATGCATCGACAGTGTCCGACGGGTACACTGCACTTTGGGAACGTGGCCACCTCGAATTAACCGTCGAGGCGCTTATTCTAAAACCAGAATGGCACGACCTCTTTTCGGAGGTCGAACGAAACATTGCCCGTAAACGGCTGGCCGACTACGGCTACGACTCAGCGAACATTGCCGCTGGTTAGGTTTGCGGCCCAACAAATCGGCGGTGCGGATTTCAAGGCTGAGATCTTTGTGAATTGCCCTGTAGGTCCTGGCGAATAAAGCGTACGAGGTCGTCGATGTCGTCTCGACTCAGCTTCTCTTTGAACGCCGGCATACCGTCTCCGCCCTTAAGAATCTGATCGATCATGCTCTCATCCGAATGCCTACGTGCTCGGTCGGATTTGAGGCTCGGCACTTTCAGTTTTTGGTCTTCCAACTTGACGGTGCCTCCCTCACCATTCGGCTGGTGACAGACAGCGCAGTTTTTATCATATAACTCTTGCGTCTTGCTGTTTTGGACTGCGCTGGCGGACGGAGCGGGAGCATTGCGCGGATCGGAATTAGTCTTTCTCGCCCCACTGCTATTGCACGCAATCAGAAACGTATTCAAAAGCGCAAACACACCGAGCCTGAACCAATTTGAGATCACCTTTGTTGAAGCTACCTCCGCTAGAAATCGCTCGAAGAACTATAGGTGCTTTCAACTCTGGCAGCCATCATCACAGCAAGTCTCACCTCGAAGTCCTTCGATTCCTTCTTTCACAATGATTGGAACCATAATGAGAGCCGCAACTGGATCAGCCCACCACCAACCAAGGAGAGCGTTGAGAACCAATCCGCCAAGCGTAATCGCCGCAAAATAAGCGCACAACTCAGTCTGCTTCGCGTCAGCCATCATGGCTCCGCTATTGATACTCCTTCCTACCTTTCGCTTCGCGTGACTCAAAAGAGGCATAACGATCAGCGCCGCGATTGAGATCGCAATGCCCGGCAGACTACGCTCCGGAGGCTCGTGACGCCAGAGCGACAGACCCGCGTCGTACACAACGTACAGAGCCAACACTATGAAACACGCACCGACGAGTCTGAGAGTGATTGCTTCTGCTCGCTCCCGGCGCGACTCATCTAGATCGGCGTGCAGTCGCCACATCAACGCTCCTCCAGAGGCGACTTCGATCAGGCTATCGAAGCCAAAGCCGATCAGGGCAACGCTGCCAGCGATGATTCCGGCGCTGACGGCGATTAAACCTTCGAGAGTGTTCCAAACGATGGTCATGTATTCGAGCCTACGACCTCGCTTGACCAACTCTGAGCGATTCAATCTTTCCAACTTGATGACTTGCTCACTCATCAATACAACTCCCACTCACGCTGGCAGAGAAGTAAGACCACCACTACGATAGTCAACATAATGCGCAGCACGTTCTTAGTCGTCATGGTCCCCTTGATGCGAACTATGGTCATGGCCTTTTCCAGCTTTACCCGCTACCTTCATTATGCAGTACATGTCATTCGGCTCGCAGCCTTCAACCTCAACTTGGATCGTGCTATGAGTAATCTCGAACTTATGCTCCAACTCTTCCGACACCGCGCGAAGTACATTCTCGCCGCTGCGCACGCTTTGTTCCTCGACACTAATATGACAGCTGCAACACACCATGCCCGACCCGACGGCTCAAACGTGGAGATCGTGCACAGCCAAGACACCCGCCACAGCACCAATTGTCCGTTCGACCGTAGCCATGTCCATTCCTTCGGGAACGCCTTCCAACAACACATTGACCGACTCTTTTAAGATTCCCCACGAACTCCACAGAATCAAGATGCCGATCAATACCGAGACCGCCGGGTCTGCGATAGACGCTCCAGTAAAAGCCACGACCACGCCAGCGACGACCACACCAGCCGCAGAGATAGCGTCCCCGAGCATGTGCATGTAAGCGCTGCGGACATTGAGATCCTTCTTAGCTCCACTTCTCAACCATAAACTGATCACGGTGTTCATTAGGACCGCTATCAGCGCGACCACGATCATGGGCGTGCTGTGGACCGGCTCAGGATGGCGCAGCCGACCAATCGCTTCCCAAAAGATCAGCAGAGCGATGACGACCAAGGCGACCGCATTAACGAGAGCGACAAGAATCCCAACTCTGTGATAGCCAAAAGTACGCTTTGATGAGGATGGGCGAAGCGCGATCCAAAGGCCATACCACGACAAGATCAATGCGAGGGCATCAGCGAAGTTGTGACCAGCATCAGACAGCAACGCGAGAGAGTTCGAGAAATAGCCCGCCGCAGCCTCACCAATTACAAAGGCGACTGTGATGAAAACTGACAGCAGTAAACGCCGACCTGTCAGTGAGGACCCGCGGTCATGGCTATGACCCATATCACCTCCGTATAGTCTGTCACCTGTGGAGCGCTCTTAGGTTATCAGCCACCCCAAGTCAAAAAGAGTCCCAGGGCCGCCGCAAACATCACGGCCGTCGCTGCCCACCCCAGAATGTTGAGACCGAGACCATTGACCCGCTCGCCCATGATTTTCTTATTGTTTGAGACCAACATGATAAGCACGAGCAGTGGAGGCGCAAGCAGTCCGTTAATCACTGCCGTCCAGAAGAGGGCGCGAATCGGGCTGATGCCAACATAATTAATTAGTAAGCCCACGATCGTAGAAATCACTATCACCGCGTAGAACTGTTTAGCTTTAAGAGGCTTCTCACTCAAGCCGTACTTCCAACCGAAGGCCTCAGCCACCGCGTACCCACTCGACCCCGTCAGCACCGGCACGGCGAGCAGACCAGCGCCGATGAGACCAACAGCAAATAAGACTGTTGCCGCTTTGCCAGCCAACGGCTCCAGCGCTTTCGCTGCGTCCGTCGCTGTCTCGATATTAGTAAGACCAGCCTGATGGAGTGTCGCTGCCGCCGCGATAATCACAAAGTAAAAGACGATGTTACAAAAGAACATGCCGATGCCGACATCCCAGCCTGCGTACTTCATCTCAGCTTTCGTTGCGCCCTTTCGTTGCCACAGGTGATAGCGTCCCATGTGGACTTCTTCCTCCACCTCCTGACTGGCCTGCCAGAAAAAAAGATATGGGGAGATGGTTGTGCCCAGAATGGCAACGATAGTTAATAAGTAATCGTGGTCGAAACGAAGCGGTGGTACAAACGTCGCTTTGAAGACCTCGCGCCAATTAGGGTGAGCCAAGAAGGCGGCTCCGATGTAAGCAAACAGCGCCAGCGCCAGCCACTTAAAGACGCGGGCGATCAGTCGGTACGAACCCCAAATCTGCAGTGCGACGATGATGAGTGCGACCGGGATGACCAGCACCGTGATCGGTACAGGGACAAACAAGTTAATGGAGGCTGCAATGGCGCCGATGTCGGCGCCGGCGTTGATTGTGTTCGCGATCAGGAGAGCAAGCACTGCCGGAACGAGGACTTTGCGTGAATAGTTGCGGCGCAATACGCACGCCAGCCCCATACCGCTGACCATGCCAACTTTGGCACAAATGTACTGCACCGCGAGCATGAGCGGAAAAGTAAGCGGCGCAGTCCAGAGCGTGGCGAAACCGAGCGACGCGCCCGCCGTCGTATAAGTGCCGATGCCGGAAGGGTCATCATCTGAAGCTCCAGTGATGAGACCAGGGCCGAGGAGCTTAAAGAAGCGCTTGACGGGATTTTTCTCAGCGATGAATGCGGCTTCCAGCGAGCCGTTGCCGCCTGCTGCTTCTGAGTGCGGAATGGTATCGTCATGTTCGACATCCAACTCATCATTCGCTCTCGAATCAGTCACTGATTTCTCCCTCTCGGACTCGTTACGATGTAGTAAGCATGGCTGCCCAAATCTTCCTCGACAAAAGTCGAAAGCATCATCTACTCATTGGAATTCAATGTGAGTGCGCAGGTTCATTCCCGTGTGCATGTTCAGCGATTTCATGGTGCTTCTCACCCGACGCATTGTCAGGGTCAACATGAATCGTGACGCCTGAAAGAAACTGGAGGTTGTGCAAGAGATCGTGGCGCACCCGGTTGGCGATATTGTGACCTTCCTCAACCGAAAGGCTCTGGTTCACCGCGAGGTTTAGCTCAGCGTGCATCCTGTGCCCCAACCAGCGCACCCGCACCTCGGTCACGTCTTCGACGCCTCTCGTCTGCTGCGCCTGCTGCCTAATCTTATCCGGCACATCCGGGTCAACGCCGTCGAGGATACGGGCGAAGACTGCAGCGGCAGACTCCCAGACAATCCGTAAAATAAGGATGGTCATTAAAATGCCGATGATCGGATCAGCCAGCGGATAGCCCATATACACGCCAATCGCACTCGCGAGCACGGTAAGACTGGCGATCCCATCCGTGCGCGCATGGTAGCCGTCGGCGATCAGCGCCGCGCTGCCCATTTCTTTGCCTACTTTAATGCGGAATAGGGCGACGCTTTCATTGCCAATAAAGCCGACGATTGCGCCAATAGCGACTGCCCAGAGATAGCCGACTGGTTGAGGATGAAACAATCGGTTGATGGATTGATAACCAGCAAGGGCTGCGCTCGCCAGGATAGTGAGCACCACAACTAAGCCAGCCAAATCTTCCACGCGCCCGTAGCCGTAGGTGAATCGTTTGCTCGGCTTGCGCTTCCCCAAAATGAAAGCGATCCCGAGCGGTACGGCGGTGCAGCCATCGCCCAGATTGTGAATCGCGTCGGCCAGGAGCGCGATGCTTCCAGAAAAATAGAAAATTACAATCTGGATAAACGTGGTAATGAACAGCCCAACGAAAGACCATTTAACCGCCCACAGTCCTCTATCACTGGCAGTGATGGACGGGTCAATCGTGCCGTGCACGTGGCCGTGAGAACCACCTCCGTGGTCGTGATCGCCATGAGAATGAGAGCGCTTCTCGCTTGAGTGTTCACCTTCGTGAGCGTGACCATCGTCGTGCTCGTGGTCAGCATGCGAGTGGCCTTCGTGGGAATCTTTATCCTTGGACATGATCTTCCTACTCTTCGGTTGGTTTTTGCCGACGCGCAGCGGGCAGCCCCAGGAAAATCGTGATCCTGGCTATTGCCCCGAATAGATCATTCGGTCGTACCAAAATGCGTTACCTTATTTAGTCATCACCATTTCAATAGTCCGCGCCGTAACGACACTTGGAAGGCGAACACTACTTCATATAAGAATTAAGCAGATCGATCAGCTCCTGCGTCGCCTTAGCCTGTTCCGAAGTGGGGCGATGATCGGGGTCGACGACGTGGAAGCGAATGTGCCCCTCGATAACCTCCACCATCAACCCGTTGATCGCGCCTCGGCAGGAGGCGATGGTTTGCAGGATAGCCGTGGAGTCCTGTTCCTCATTGAGCATCTTCTCTATTGCCTCGAGTTGTCCGCGAAGGCGGCGCACGCGGTTGAGTAACTTCTTCTTATCCCTAATCGTATGAGCCATGCGTTTTCCTCGTATAGATTAATAATATACGGGGCTATATTATTTGTACAATTAACGTGATAGAC
>WNFB01004890.1_pt1 | contig 11940 bp, 12 predicted proteins | sample 5400501 | NCBI WGS metagenome assembly WNFB01 (sample SAMN13153341, study PRJNA577476) | soil metagenome | isolation source: 200 cm saprolite under Douglas fir tree site 2 hole 1 | place: USA:California | collected 2015-04-18 | reverse complement strand
CCATCGCCGGGGTCAGGCGGTTCCCCTGGTCAGGACGGCAGAGACGCAACCAGGCGACTTTACCGCGCTTGTCGTAAGAGAGATCGTCCATAAGTCCTGAACAGGTTCCCTCTCCCCTCGTGGGAGAGGGTTAGGGTGAGGGGGCGTATAGTCACAGCACGGCCAGCGAGGCCCCCATCTTCAACCTTCCCTCACAAGGGGGGAAGGAGAAAAAAGCTTGTTCCTACTCAGCAAACTGCGCTCGCAGTTCCTTCTTGAGAATCTTGCCTAACGGGTTCTTGGGCAGCGCCTCGACGAAGCGGATCATTTCCGGCTTCTTGAAGCTGGCCAGCCGTTGGCGGCAGAACTCGGACAACTCTTCGGTACTTGTGGTTTTTCCCGGGCGCAGGGCCACGAACGCCGCGATCTTCTGGCCCCAGTCCACGTCCGGCAAACCGATCACGGCGGCCTCATCCACCGCGGGATGGGCGTGCAACACGGCTTCGATTTCGGCTGGCGCGATGTTCTCGCCACCACGGATGATGATATCGTCCTTGCGGCCTACCAGGTAGATGTACCCATCCTCGTCGATGTAACCCATGTCGCGGGTGTGCAGCCAGCCGTCGGCATCGAGCAACGCCGCGGTGGCGCTCTCCTGGCCGGCATAGCCTTTCATCACTCGCGGTGTGCGAATCACCACTTCACCGATATCGTTGGGTGGAAGCTCTTTGTTGTCTTCGTCGAGCACCCGGACTTCCACGTCCGGCAGCGGGAGGCCGACCGAGGTCAGACGTTTGAGGTTACGCTCGACCTCTTCTGGCGTTCCGTCGAGGCGATGGTCCGCCGGCCCTAGGACTGTGAGCGTCGAGGTCGTTTCGGTCTGGCCGAACGCGTTCACGAATCCTGTCTTTCTGGGAAATATTTCAATTGCCCGACGGATCACCGGGAACGGCATCGGCGCGCCACCGTAGGAGAGATTTTCCAGGCTTGAAAGATCAAACTGGGAAAACTCTGGGTGATCGATCAGTTGTTTCATCATCGTCGGCACGACGAAGGCGTGGGTGACTTTTTCATCCTGGACCGCAGCCAGCCACTCCTTGGGGTCAAACTGGCGCAAGACCACGATCTTGCGGCCGGCCCACAGGGCGGTCATGATGTTGGCGGTGCCGGCGATATGATAGAGCGGCGCGCACAGCAGCGAGGTGCCACGCGGCGAGCCGTCGGCCATCTCTACCGTGCCGACCACATAATTGGTGAAGTCGCCATAGGTGAGCATCACGCCCTTGGGCAAGGAGGTAGTGCCACTGGTGTACATCAGGATCGAAACATCGCTTTCATCCACCTCGGCGTCTTCCATGTCAGGTGAGCCCTTGGCGAGGAGGTCTTCGTAGGCGAGCATATCGGGCTGGGAACTCTCCATCGCCACGTAGTGCTGAACGCTGGTGAACTGGGGCTGGAGCTGTTTCACCATGTCGATGTAGCGGTCGCCGACAAATAGGGCTTTGACGTTGGCCGCGGTGACCATGTACTCTACCTCGGGCAGTTTGGCGCGATAGTTGAGCGGGACGAAAGTCGCGCCGAGAGTAGCGGTGGCGTAGTAGGTCTCGATGAACTGGTTACAGTTGGTCTGGAGCGCGGCCACGCGGTCACCCGGCTTGATGCCCAAGTCGCGCAGGCTGCTGGCGAGGCGTCGTACCCGGTCCAGAGCGTCGCCGTACGTCAGCCGTGTGCCCTCGAAGACAATGATTTCCTGATCGGGAAACATCATGCTGGGAATGCTTAAGAAATTGGCCGTGTTCATCGTCGCTCCTTACAAATCATCGGCGTTGAGCCATCAGCTATCAGCCAGCCATCAGGAAGACGCGGGGACAAGGGGCTTCAACCCCTTGTTAAGCCTCTTGTCCAAGCTTCGCTAGAGCAGAGAGAAAAGACGTCTTTCTAATTCCAGACCCTCAGCCAAGCTGAGGTCTCCCCCCTGGCGAATAGCCCGTTTGGCTAGAGCCACAACCTGTGGGTTGTGTTGGGCAAGTGTGTATGCCAGAGCTTTGGCGGCCGTCAAGAGGGTCTGCCGGGGAACGACTCGGTTTGCCAAGCCGATTTGCACGGCTTCCGGGGCGGTTACCCGCCTGCCGGTGAGGACCATATCTAGAGCCCGACCCAGCCCAATTGCCCGCGGCGCAGTCTGGGTGCCGCCGACTCCGGGAATCATCCCCAAGGCGGTCTCAGGCAAAAAGAAGATGGTGTCGTCTGCGGCGATACAGAGATCACATAGCAACGCCATTTCCATGCCCCCACCGACGGTGTAGCCGTGCACCGCGGCAATAGTTGGTTGGGGAAGACTGAGCAACGTGCCCCACACGTCGCGCCGCCAGCGAATTTCCCGGGCGCCAATCGGCGACGGTGCCGAGCCGAACTCGGACACGTCACCTCCAGTAGAAAAGGCCGGTCCTTCGCCGCGCAGGATCATTACTCGCACTTCGGGATCATCGCGCACCGCCCGTAGCGCTTGATACAGGTCGTCGCGCATCTCCACGTTGTAGGCGTTCAGCATCTTGGGACGGTTGAGTGCCACGATTGCCAGAGGGCCTTCTTTTTCGTAGAGAACCGCGGTGAAAGACATGAAAATAAGCTCTTAACGCGACTTCTCTGTCACCCTGAGCCCCCTTCGACTGCGCTCAGGACAGGCTTTGTTCAGGACAGGCTTCGGCTTCGCTCAGGATAAACTCCGCGAAGGGTCTCGTCCGAGCATAATCAGATTCTTCGCTTCGCTCATCTATGAAAAAGGCTCTGTCGTCAAGGTGGTATGGGTTGCCGTCTCGGTACCGTTATCCCGTACGCTTCTCGCCGATCTCATCGGGCTCATCGCCTAGATGGGGAAGAAGGGTCTCTCGACTCATCACCGGCTTATCGGCGGCAAGCTCTGTCTGCTGCTTCATCACTTATATCAAATCTCGATTGAACTGCTCCAGTGCGTTCGTGCTTCGACAGGGCTCAGCACGAACGGTTTTTCTCCGGCACGGGAACCAGATCCGTTCGCCCTGAGCCCTTCGACAAGCTCAGGACAGGCTACGCGAAGCGAAGTCGAAGGGTGGACGGCAACACGAGCAATAAAAGCACGTACGACCTCTGCCTCTACTTGGAACAGGTCGTGCACAGTTATCAGCCTTCGCGCAGTCGTTAAATGACCCGTTCCAACAGAAGCGTTTTAGCGACGAAATTCATTTCCAAGCGATGCTGTCTGAGAAGATGAGTGCCGATGAGGATTTCTCCTCCCGGCACGAAGGTAGCTTCTGCCACGATGGTCTGGCCATCGAAAGGGAAGTCGATCCTGTAGAGATCCTCGTCTATACTTTGCCCGCCTGCCAGCAACGAACGGGCGCGATACAGGAAACGGGCATTGACCAGGGGACTCAGGTTGAGCGGTAACTCCAGATCACCGTTGAAACCCGTATCAATGATTGCCGGCCAACTTTGCCCTGCTAGGGTGACGCTGATCCTCGGCACACCAGCGGTCGTGATGGCACCCACAATCACCGGTGTCCTCCCTTGCGGAGGTAATAGTCGCAGCCGACCCGCAAAAGATAGAGCGGGGTGTCGACGCCCTCCGCGTCCATTTGCCGTCTGATGTCCAAAGCGGATTCGCCAAACCAGATGCGGCCGCTGGTGGGGTCGATCCCGACCGCTTGACCCAGCCGGTCTGAGACATCGTGCTGCTTTTGGTAATCCGCCTAGATCTGGAGGGCCCGGATCGTATCTTCTTCCTTCCAGGGTGAAATAGACATCTTCCCATCCTTTCTGAGTCTCTGCTCAAGCTAGCGGAAGCCGATGGACGAAGACAGCGGACACATTTTCTCCGTATCTCTCGCACGCGAAGTAAAAAGGGAAAGGGTCAGGAGGACCACACAACCTCTCCCCCAACAATCGTCATTGCGACCTTGAGGTTGCCAATCTCCTCGACCGGCACCGCCATCAGATCCCCATCAAGCACGACCAGATCGGCCAGCATCCCCGGCAGGAGCTTGCCTTTTCGTGCTTCTTCAAAGCCTGCCCACGCTCCCGCGCTGGTAAACAGTGACAACGCTTCAAGAAGAGAAAGGCGCTCCTGAAGATTCACCGGGATGCCGGAGCGCGACCGTCTAGTTATTGCTGCCTGTATACCGATCAAGGGCGCAAGCGGCGAGATAGGGCAATCCGAACTCCCTGCCACCGGCACGCCGCGTTCGAGGAGGCTCTTGCTGCGATAGAGCCAGCTCTGGAGATCGGGATCGACTTCGGTCACATACTTCTCACCATAGAAATGGAGAAAGCCCGGTTGGGTCACTACTGCACTGCCGGTTTCCGCCAGCTTGTCGATAAACGGCGGCGGGCACAAGGCGCAATGCTCGATGCGGTGACGATGATCTGCCCGTGGGAAACGCGTCTGCGCCTGTTCGATGGCGGCGAGAGCGGCGCCCACCGGTCCCTCCTCTACGGCATGCAAGGCGACCTGGAAGCCGTGCCGATGGGCCTGCCACACCATCTCGACGAGATCGTCCGGCGGTGGGTATAGTTCTCCGCGGCTTTCGTGCAGCATGATTTTTACACTGCCCAGGCGCCCCCACTCGTCTCCACTAAAGGGCGCGAGCCCAGCCTCGACCGCCTGGGGCAGGGCAGCGATGCCAATCATGACTGTTGCGTGGGAACTAAGCGTGCCGTCGGAGCCGAAGCGGCGGAAGAGAGTAAAGTCTGCGAGTGTATTGCCGGCACTGGCGTCGTGAAACGAGGTCACACCGTGGCGGAGCAACTCAATACTCGCGTGTTTGACGCCTGTTGCAAAGTCATTGGCGGCCAATGGCGGGATCACTGTCCGCAGAAACTGTTCAAGTTCGTACACCACTCCCATCGGCTCGCCGCTGAGAGGATCGCGCTCGAAGTTTCCTCCTGCCGGTGGAATGAAATGCTGGTGAATGCCGGCTTGTCTCAACGCCACGCTATTCAGGACTGCAGCATGGCCAGTGCGGTGGCGGAGGATCACGGGTAAATCGAGTGAGACAAGATCCAGATCATGCTTGGTTGGGTGCCGTTTCTCGAAGAGGAGGAACTCGTCATAGCCGTAGCCGCGCAGCCATTCCCCGGGGGAAATGCGGGGCAGGCGCTCCGCCAGCAGCCTCTGGATCTCGGGAATAGAACGGGCCGCAGTCAGGTCGATTCCGCAGAACCGGCTGGCCCAAGCGAACAGGTGCAGATGGGGATCGATGAAGCCGGGAAGAACGGTCTGTCCGCGACAAGAGAGAGTTTGCGTACGAGGAGAGATAAAAGAGTACATCTCCCGCTTTGCTCCGACCGCCAAGATCTGGCCGGCAGAAATCGCCACTGCTTCGGCGACAGGACGGGCTGGATCGAGGGTGAGGACGCGCCCCCCGTGGAGCAGAAGGTCAGCGGTGGGGGGGAGTGAAGGAGACATGGGAAAGCCCACGATAGCCTAGGCTAGGGCTTAGGTTGAGAAGCGCAGGGGCACATGGCCAATGGAGGGAGACCAGGCCGAAGCCGTGCCCCTACAAGCTGAAAGCTGACTGCTGAGAGCTGATAGCTCTTAATCCGACGACGGCAACGGCTTCGCCTCTTTGAGCTGCATGTCCTTATCACAGCAGTTCAGTTCGCCATTGCCGGGCTTATTGCACAGCACTTCAGTGCCACAGGCTTCACAGAAATAACGTTTTCCCAGTTGAGCCATATGTCCCTCCTGATAAAAATGTTGACAAAATACACCTCACCGCGAGAACGGTAAGGTAGTCACTTCCGCTATCACGGGCGTCCCGTGCCTGTCAATGCGGAGTTGGGTGCCTGGTGCGAGATACTCGCGCCGGACGTAACCCAAAGCGATAAGCCGGCCCAGGCGTGGGGAGACTGTCACGCTGGTCACCCAGCCGACCTCTTGCGCGTCGTGCAAGAGTTTATCTCCGCTGACCGGGAGCATATCGCCCTGCACTAATAGACCAGTGAGTTTGCGATTGACGTGACCACGCGCGCTGGCACGCTCAACAACCTCCTGTCCGAGGTAACAGCCTTTTTTGAAACTGATCGCCTGTTCCAAGCCGACCTCCAGAACGATTCGCCCTTCGTCCATATCGACGCCGTACCAGGGAATCCCCGCTTCGATCCGCAGTGTATTGAGGGCCGCCAGTCCCACAGGGCACAAACCCAGTGGCGCTCCAGCCTGGAGCAGCGTTTGCCACACGGATGTGGCGTGTGCGCTCGGCGCGAGGATTTCATAGCCATCCTCCCCGGTGTCGTTCACATGGATAATGCGGACAAGGGTTTCAGCAAGGGTCGCCTCACCGTGCTGCAACATTTTGCTCAAAGAGATGGAAAGACCGGCCGCTGCCAACACCTGAGGCGAAAGCGGTCCTTGCAACGCCAGGGTCGTTTGCGTCTCGCTGAGGTCTTCCATCTCCACGTCATCGGCGATGATGAAGCGCGACAGCATCTCGATCAGCTTATCCTTGATGCGGGCGTCTACGTCGATCAGGAAACCTGTGTCTAGCGCATACACGCGCAGATCAGCAACGATGCGGCCCTGTTCGGTCAGTAACGTCGCTGCGCAGCCGTCCCCAGGTCGCAGGGCTTTGACATCGTTCGACACCATACCTTGAAGGAAAGCGACCCGATCCTCACCGGTCATCCGCACCTGGGCGCGGAAGGAGAGGTCGATGAGACCGGCTTTTTCACGCACGGTCCGGTATTCTTCACGGGGATCAGAAAAACGCTCAGGCAGGTCAATGCCGCGATCATTGACGAGAACAGCGTCCTGCGCTTGATGCCATGCGGTCAACGGTGTCTTCATACAAGGGAGAGGCTAGCAAAGAGGTAGGTGCGAAGGAAGACTCTTTTTCTCCCTCTCCCGCTTAGCGGGAGAGGGTCGGGGTGAGGGTCTGCCTCTATGAAGCCGCACCCAATTTGCGCAGATTACGTACTGCCTGAATGCGCTCCTGCGCCAGGGTGACAGCTAGGCGATGAGGCGGAACATCACGGCGCTTGGCCTCGGCAAAGGTCGTTTTCAGGGTAGTATAAATCGCCTCGGTCTTGGCCTTGGCTCGCTCGCGTCGGTATCCGCCAGGTCCCAATTCGTCAGCGACGTTGATCAAGCCGCCGGCATTGATGGCGAAGTCCGGCGCATAGAAAAGACCGCGAGCAAAAAGGGCATCCCCGTCTTCGTCGGTCAGGAGCTGATTGTTCGCTCCGCCACCGATGATGCGGCAACGTAACCGGGGGATCGTGTCGCGCGTGAAAATCCCGCCGGCCGCACAAGGAGCGAAGATGTCGCATGGCTGAAAGAGAATCTCTTCAGGGCTGACCACGCGTGCTTGCAGTTCAGCCACGGCTTTTTGTGTCCGGGCCGCATCGACATCGGCGACGATCAGCTGAGCCTCAGCCTCGTGCAGGTAGCGCGCCAACGAATAGCCGACCTTGCCCAGCCCTTGCACGGCTACAGTACGGCCGCGAAACTCGGCCGTGCCGTCAACTTCTTCTAGACACGCGCGCAGGCCACAGAAAATTCCCCAGCCGGTCATGGGAGAAGGATCACCGCCACCACCGAAGACCTCATCCCGTCCGACACCGAAGCGACTCTCTTTGCGCACCCGTTCGATGTCAGCAGTGGTTGTTCCCATATCTTCAGTGGGAATGTAACGGCCTGCCAGAGACTCGACTGCTCGACCGAGGGCGCGGAACAGCGCCTCACGCTGAGTGGTGGTGTGATCGCCGATGACCACCGCCTTGCCACCACCGTAATCGAGCCCAGCCAGCGCGGCCTTGAACGTCATCGCCTGGGCCAAACGCAGGGCATCAGTAACGGCCGCGGCCTCGCTGGCATAGGCCCGCATGCGGATTCCACCCAGGGACGGGCCCAGAGTGGTGTCATGGATGGCAATAATCGCTTTGAGACCCGCGGCGCGATCGGCGCAAAAGACCACCTGCTCGTGGTCTTCGACGTACATGCTGTCAAAGAGAGACATCGCTACTCCGTCACACTGCAACGAGAATGTCGTTGCCATCAACCAGCACTTCGAACTTCTCCTGTACAACGTCAGAGTCGTCCCGATTCACGCCAGTCGTGATATCGTATTCCCACCCATGCCAGGGACAGGTGACAACTGTTCCACCGAGTTCTCCCTCACTCAGCGGCCCGCCCTGATGGGGGCAGACATCATCGATGGCGTAGTAGGTGCCGTCCACATTGAAGATGGCGATCCGCTTTCCCTCAACCTCGACACACTTGCCCTGACCGGCGGGAATCTCGCTGGTCTGGGCGACTTTGACGAAATTGGCCATGCTGTTCTCCTCCTGGGTCCGTAGGAATAGAGGCGAATCTAAGCAAATTCCCCCTCGGACCGCAAGGTTGGCCACGCGAGTTGACAAGAACCGAGGTGGGCGGCTATCGTCAGGCGCATTCTTGTACGAAAGGAGGCATCGTGATGAACGAGCAAGCGAAAAAGACCGCGCTGCTGATGATCCCCTATGGTCTCCAGGTGCTCGGCGCCAAGGACGGCGACAAAATGACCTTGGCCACGGTCAACTGGACGACGCAATGTTCCTTCAAGCCGCCGCAAGTGGTGGTCGGGGTCAAAGGCGATTCCGGCGCCCATGCCATGGTCAAGAACAGCAAGGTCTTCACCATGAGTTTCCTCGGCACCGGCCAGAAAGGGCAGGCATTCGCCTTCTTCAAACATGTCGAGCCCGAAGGCGGAAAGATGGGTGGGTTTGCCTACGAGACCGGGCCGAACACCGAGTGCCCGATCGTCAGCGACGCGCCGGCTTGGGTTGAGTGCAAGGTGATCGGCTTCCATGAGTACGGTGATCACACCGTTGTCGTCGGCGAAGTCATCGAGGCTGGGCTCAAACAAGAGACCGAGCCGCTCACCTTGAAGGAGATCGGGGCGAAATACGGGGGATAGAGCAGAATTCGCATCAGAATTCTCTTCATCTCAAACTTGGGTCCCCTCTCCCCTTGAGGGAGAGGGACAGGGTGAGGGGGCCGTTGGCATAGTCAAATGCCCCTTAGTCCTGACCCTCCCCCGCGAAGTGAGGAAGGAGCAAAGAGGACAGTAATGACGTTGGATGAACAAGTCGCCTTGCTAATGCAGGGCACGGAGTACGGCGACGAGACCCTGAAGGCGCACATGGCGCGTGAACTGCGCACGCGCTTGGCGGAGGGCCGTCCCTTGCGCGTCTACTGCGGTTATGACCCGACTTCGACCGACCTGCACCTGGGGCATACGATCTCCATGCGCAAGCTGCGCCAGTTTCAAGACCTGGGTCATGAAGTAACGTTTCTCATCGGCAGTTATACCGCGTTGGTGGGCGATCCCTCCGACAAGAACAAGGCGCGGCCGATCCTGACCGAGGCGCAAGTCGCCGAGAACGCGCGCACCTATTCTGAGCAAGCCTTCCGCATTCTCGATCGGACGAAAACCATCGTGCGCTACAATGGCGAGTGGCTGTCCAAGCTGTCGCTGTTGGACCTGATCCGGCTCGGTCAGCACTTTACCGTGCAGCAATTCCTGACCCGTGAAAACTTTGCCTTGCGGATGGAAAAGGGAGAACCCATCTTTTTACACGAAACGTTCTACGCCCTGATGCAAGGCTACGATGCAGTGGCCATGCAGACCGACGTGCAGGTGGGTGGGTCTGACCAACTCTTCAACATCATCGTGGCTGGACGTAAGCTCCAGGAGGCAATGGGCCAGCGGCCGCTGGTGGGCATTATCACCGGCATCCTGCCAGGAACGGATGGGGTGATGCGCATGTCCAAGTCTCAAGGGAATCACGTTCCCATCAACACCACGCCTGAGGATATGTACGGGAAGGTGATGTCCATTCCTGACTCTGCCATGCCGCCGTACATGAAGTTAGTGACGCGCTGGGGGCCGGAAGTGATTGCCGACTATGAGAACGGGACGAACGTCGGTCGCTCTCATCCGCGCGATGTGAAAATGGCGCTGGCGCGGGAGATCGTGGGAATTTATTACGGCGCGGGCACGGTTGCCGCCGCCGAGGAACACTTCAAGACCGTCTTCCAAAAAGGTGCTTTGCCGGAGGACATAGAACAGATTGTGCTGCAGGGCGAGCCTCTGCTCGTCGATTTTCTGGCGGATCATGGGTTGGTCAAATCCAAGAGCGAAGCCCGACGCTTAATTCAGCAAAGCGGTGTGAAGCTGGATGGCCGCACTGTGGACGATATCCACACCCGCCTGGGGTTCTCCGAGGCAGCAGTGGTGCAAGTGGGGAAAAGGAAGTTCGTGCGAGTGACGAGATAGGAGAGGGGCTCGCATTCTCAAGCCCCTCCTCTGTCCTTATTCATGGACGAAATAGAGAGATGACATGCCGTGCCCGAGGCATCTCCGGAACGCTCCGATAACCGAGGCCATTTTTGATTTCCGAGTGAAAGCGCGCGCTGGATTCCGTGGCGAGGAGTTTGCACCTTTGCAGTCTCGGCTTGCCGATCGTTTCCCGAAGATGGAGGACCGGCGTGGGCTGCAGGCGACCTTCGCAGTGATCGAGGGAAAAGGCCGGCCTCCTGTCGTCCAAGACCTCGGGCTGCAGGGATACTTCTTCAAAGCCGCAGACGAGAAAACGGTCGCGCAGTTTAGAGTGGATGGGTTTACATTCAATCGACTCCATCCATATACGAGTTGGCAGGAACTGTTTCCGCCTGTCATGGAACTTTGGCGGCTGTATTCCACGATCGCACGGCCAGAGGTAATCACCCGGCTCGCTGTTCGCTACATCAATCGCATTCCGTTTCCTCCTGGTCGCGTCACGCTTGAGACTTATCTACGGTCTGCGCCAGTAGTCCCACCGGAACTGCCCCAAGACATCAGCAGTTTTCTCACGAGAGTTACGATTCACGATCCCGCCATTGACGTTGCTGCTCACATCGCCCAAGCTTTGGAGGCAGATGCGAGCGGACGACAACCGGCTGTCATTTTGGATATTGACGCCTTTAAGCAGGGCGAGTTTGCCATAGACGATCCGGCCATTGAAGAAACGTTCAAGCGATTGAGGGAATTCAAAAATCTTATCTTTTTCAATAGTCTTACTGAGGAGACGCTGAGGCAATTCGAATGACTATCGCTACCGCTCTAGCGACAACAGGTTTCGCTTTCACACCCTGGCCTGATCAAGCGCTCAGCGAGGAAGCGCAGGTTCTTCGCAGACTCACTGACGAGGCTTCCGAGTTCCCAGAAAGCATTACAGTTGGGGAACCAAGGCGCACTGCTCAGGAAGCCCTCGACGCAGCGTACGCGACGGCTCAGGTCGATGATTGGGACGGGGAGGGATCGGCCAGAGTTGAGCCGAGTACATATGTCTACGCCAACCAGTTCCTTAGGCTCCTTCCAATCACCATCCCAGTCCCCGAAATAGCCGCAGATACCGATGGGGAGATCTTGTTTGAATGGGATTTTGGACGCCGCCGAGTCTTTTCAGTTAGCGTCGGCAGGGACGGTACTCTGACTTTTGCTGCCCTAATTGGCTACACAAAAACCCATGGGACAGAACATTTTCACGAGGCTCTACCATCGGCTATATCAGATTGTTTTGCGCGTCTCATTGCCTCGTCTGGGAGCTGAAGTCGTCTTCAGCGAGACGATAAGTCGCTACCTTCTGCAAAGTGGGAACTATACTGCTTCAACTGGCCGGGTGAAACCGCGAGCATTTCATCCCGCCCCTCGTGATCACAAAACGTCCGTCTTCCGGGTGCAGGGACTAGAGGAATGGAAAATATGGAAACTCGGGGAGATCTATGTCGCGCAGCCGCTCGGCAAAGAACTCCGTGCTAGGGCAGACCTTTCGGTCGCGAACGTTATGGCTATCGGTCTTCGAGTGGAATCCAAGGAACCGCCTCCGCGGCATGGCAACATAATTGACTGGCCCGCAGAAAAGCACGAGTGGATGTCACGGGCGCAGGAGGTTGCAGCGGGG
>WNFB01004889.1_pt1 | contig 11942 bp, 13 predicted proteins | sample 5400501 | NCBI WGS metagenome assembly WNFB01 (sample SAMN13153341, study PRJNA577476) | soil metagenome | isolation source: 200 cm saprolite under Douglas fir tree site 2 hole 1 | place: USA:California | collected 2015-04-18 | reverse complement strand
CAAACCGGTTGTCCATGGCGCTATCTGCCGCATGATCTCCCGCCCCGCTCCACGGTGCACTACTACTTTGAGAAGTGGACCGCGGACGGCACCTGGGAAGACGTACTGCGGCAGCTCCGCGAACGGGTGCGGCGCCGTGCCGGTCGGGCGGCGCAGCCCCCCGCGGGGATCCTGGATAGTCAGAGCGTCAAGACGGCGGAAGCGAGCCAGGATGTCGGCTGGGATGGCGGGAAGTGACTCCGGGGCCGCAAACGCCACGTGTTGGTGGATACGCTGGGCCTGCTCCTGGCGGTCCTGGTGCTGGCCGCGGATGTGTCGGATCGCGACGGCGCCGTCTTGCTGTTGCAGGCGTATCATGCTCGCTACCCCGAGCTGCGTCAGATCTGGGGCGATAGTCACTATGGCGGGGAACTGGGAACCGAGACCCAGGCCCGGTATGGGATTACCGTCACCGTCGTCCAGCGCCCGGAGGAACTCCAAGGCTTCACCCCGCTGCCGCGTAGATGGGTGGTGGAACGCTCGCTGGCCTGGATTACGCATTGTCGGCGGTTGGCCCGCGACTATGAGCGCACCCCGGCCTACAGCGAGGCCTGGATCCACGTGGCCACGATCCATCATCTCACCAAACGGCTTGCTCCCGACCATTCCGTACCCACTCCTTATGAACGCCGCCAGGTAGCCGCATGATTACCGGACACGCTCTCAGGGCCGTCGTAGTCTTTCAACCCCTTCCTCAACAGTTGCTCTACGAGTTCTGCGCGGTACAAGTCCCAGTCGATGCATGCGTGATCAAGCTGTTTGATCAGGTCCTTCGGCAATCGCACTTGGAGCATGACACGCTCAGACTCGCCCGACCCAGTATCTGGCATAGGCATCTCCTCCCTACGCCAGCATGGCATTTACAGCACACACTGTCAATAGGAGTATGGTTGTATGACAGTATGGGGGCGGGGAATGGGGTATGCTGAACACAGGGCCGATGCGTCTACCAGGAGGCCGCGGTATGGAGATGGCGACCTTCGTCGCGCAGTCCCCGGACGCTCCCAAGGTGCGGCAGCACATCGCCGCGGCCCTACTTGCGATCGGCATGATGGGGCGCAGCCTCAATGAGCCCGGGGTAGGGAGACCCACGACGGCCGACTTTCACCACCATCTGGCAACCGCGCTGCGCGAGCTAGAGGCCGCCGGAGCGTTAGTGCCCGCGGACTGACAGGCCCCGCATACGGCGCTCGGCCGCGGGGGGTAGTCTGCGCGGTACGCCGGGCTGGGGCGCCAGGCCCAAGGGGCGCCGTACGCCCCGGAACTGTAGTGCGGTCTGCGTGTCGCGTTGTGCTTGGCGGCGTCGCTGGTGTGCGCTCTCGGCTGGCCCGGTCATGGTGTTCGCCTCTGCTACTTCATGTCTACCTTAGCAGGGCACGTACCATCCCCGCCACGCGCCTTTTTGGGCAGGCGGGGTACTATTTGGGCAGAACGGGGATTTTGGGCAAAGCCAAAGGAGGTAACCGGCCATGGCCAGCGTGAGGGAGCTGCACGACCTCGCCAACTGGAAGGACGGCCTCATCTCGCCCGCCGTCCACTTCGACGAAGACCTCTACCGCCGCGAGGCCGAGCGGGTCTTCGGCCGCGCCTGGCTGGTCGTGGGCCACGAAGACATGGTGCGCAAGCCCGGCGACTACGTCACCAGCTACATGGGCGAAGTCCCTGTCATCCTCGTGCGCGACATCGCCGGCACGATCCATGTGCTGGTCAACCGCTGCGCGCATCGCGGCAATCAAGTCTGCCTGTTCGACCGCGGCAACGCGCGGGCGTTCACCTGCTCGTACCACGGGTGGACCTATGACCTCGACGGCAGCCTGATCGGCGTGCCGATGGAGCGCGAGCTGTACCGCGGCGAGCTGGACAAGGCCGGCTGGGGCCTCGAGGAAGTGCCGCGGATGGTCAACTTCAAGGGGCTCATCTTTGCCTCCTTCGACGCCGGAGCGCCCGCTCTGGAGCAGTGGCTGGGAGAGGATGGGTGCTGGTGGCTGCAGACGCTGGTGCTGGTGGAGCACCTGGGGGGGCTCGAAGCGCTGCCGGGGTGGCATCGGTACCGGTCGCCGGGCAACTGGAAGCTGCTGTCGGAGAACTTCATCGGGGATGACTACCACGTGCCCACCAGCCACGCCGGGTACTTCAAAGTCGTGCGCGAGTTCCAAGAGAAAAAGATGCCCATCCGGAAGGCCGATGTAAGCCCTCCACGGGGGACCGTGTACGAGGGGAGCGCCGGCTACGGCCACGGCTGCCCGCTCGGGCTAGGAATCGTCGTGCTCGACGACTCCATTTACCAGAGCGATCTCCAACGAGCCGAGCGCCTGGGCCCCGAGGCGGTCGAATGGGTGCAGGAGCGCTATCGGCGCCACCAGGAAGCGCTGAAAGATTGCGAGATCAAGCCCTATAGCTTCATGAACGGCCTGCTCTTCCCCAACATGGCCTTCATGGGGTTCGACTCGCCCCTGGATGGGCGCCATCTCTTGCTGTTCCAGCCACGCGGCGTGTGGGAGCACGAGGTATGGCAGTGGACCATGGTGGAGCGGGAGGCCCCCCAGGTCGTCAAGGAGGTGGCGGCCCAGTACGTCTATCAGGGCCAGCATATGGCGGGGCTCATCGCGCCGGACGACGTCGAGAACTTCGAACGGATGGTCGAGGCGATGCGCGCGCCGCGGAACTGGCAGCGCCCCTTCCACTACGGCATGCAGCTCGGGCACGAGCAGGAGGCTCCAAACGGCCTGCCCGGCAACCTGGGGCCGAACCCGAGCGAAGTGAATCAGCGCCAGTTCTACCGCTTCTGGCGGGAGCTGATGGAGGGGGACTAGGGGCCATGGTGACCTGGGAGCAAAAGCGGGAGATCGAAGAGCTTCTGTATCGCGAAGCGCACCTGCTCGACGATCAGCGGTTCGACGAGTGGCTGGAGCTGTTTACCGACGATGTCGAGTACCTCGTCCCGCTGCGCGAGCACGTGCAGGGCGACGTGGAGCCGGCCGGCCACCCGATCATCAAAGACGACAAAATGATGCTCATGGCGCGGGTGCGAAAACACCAGACGGGGTTGTCCCACGTGGAGACCCCGAAGTCGATGACCTGCCACCTGATCACCAATGTCCTGGTCGAGCCTGGGCAGGGACCCGAAGAGCTGGAAGTGTTGAGCAGCTTCGTCGTCCGGCAGGCGAGGAAGCTCCGGGACGAGGCCTGGTGGGTCGGTAGGCGGCGGGACCGGTTCCGCCGCGTGGACGGTGGGTGGCGCATCGCCCGACGCGAAGTCCTCCTGGATGCGACGGTCTTGCCCAGGGGCATCTCGATCTTCTTCTAACCGCCCCGCCCAGTGGAGATCGCGTGCCGGCGACGGCTCTTCGGCTCTGTCGCCGGCAATCTATCCCGGGGAGGAAGAGCAATGGTGCAGACAGACGCGCTGATCAGCAGACAGCGAGAGATGGTGGACCAGGCGGTCGAGCGCTCGCGCCGCGACGTCGAGGGCCGCGTGGCGGTGGTGACGGGCGGCGCCCGGGGTCTCGGCAAGGCGATCGCGGACGGGTTGTTCCAGGCAGGCGCGAAAGTGGTGGCCGCGGACAAGACGTGGGACGGGGCGGACCAGTTTCGCGAGCAGCTCGAGTCCTCTGGACGCGGGATGGCGGTTCAGATGGACGTGACCGACGACGGACAGCTCGACGCCGCCTACGCCGCGGTGACCCAGCGCTTTGGGACCACTGACATTCTGGTGAACAACGCCGCCCTCGTCTCGGAGACGCTGTTCTATCCCACCGGCCGCGTGAAAACGCTCGACACGAAGGACAGCGACTGGGAGACCATGTTCCGAGTCAACGTGTTCGGCGTGGTCAAGGTGATCCGGCGGTTCATTCAGCCGATGCGCGAGAAGGGGCGCGGCAGCATCATGAACGTGGTGAGCAGCGGCGTGCTGCCGGTGGCCCATGGGGGCGGGTACTTTGGCCTTCGCCCGTACACGGTGGAGATGCCGTATCAGGCCACGAAGGCGTCGGTGATGGCGCTGACGTTCTACCTGGGGGACGAGGTGCGCGGCGAAGGCGTAGCGGTCAACGCGATCATGCCGGGGCACACCCGCGCCTCGTGGTTCGACGCCACCGCCCGCGCCTGGCAGGAGCGGGGGCAAGTGTACGCCTATCGCCCGGTGATCCCCGAGCACGTGATCCCGATCACGCTATTCCTCGCGGCCCAGGACGGGCAGGGGGTCACGGGCATGCTCTACCACGTCCCCGACTGGAACTACGACCACGGCTACGGGAATTACGCGGCGTGGCAAGACCACGCCATGCCGCCCGATCTGGAAGAGCAGTTCAGCAAAGCCGAGGCAGCCATGCCCCGCACGCGGCCGATGGGTATCAACACCCCCGCCATGCGGCGCCCCTGAGCGCTATCGTCGCCGGCGAACTTTGCAACACTCTCCGCCGCCCGCGGGCACTGACTGGCCCGGGCCTCAACGCGGGTCAGTAACGCCAACCTGGGCACAGAACACGCGGACGGGACAGGTCGAGCAGCACGGATGCGGGGCCGTACAGCTGTGACTTTATCGGTCCGGAGTGGCGGGCCCTTCGGGGGCACTGGTCAAGAGCCGGGCAAGGTCAACGACCGCTGCGTCAGTCCAAACATGACCACCATGCTGTTCAGCGTCGGCCGGCCTGCTCCGTCGGGATGCTCCCGAGATGTCTGATGCATTCACCCGGTGGGCCCGAGGTAGGGCGCCGCGAAGTTCATGGTGCTGCGGCCATGGGAGAGGACAACCCAGAATTCCGGATGGCCACGTGCACGACCTCACGCGCCTCCTGCACCACCGCGTCCGGTAGTTCCACGATGAAGAAGTTGGGCAACCCCCGGCGCAATGTCGACCTCGACTTCGACCAGCGCGCCATTCATCCCGACGACCTCTACAAGGACCCACAGAGGAGCGAAACGAAGATTAGCGAACAGCCCGTCGGGTTTAGTGCGGGCAACGTGTTCGACGTCGCTCCGACCGAGGGCAAGCCTCTCCCACTCCGGCCGCGCCGGCTAGCGCATCTCCTCCTTGGCGATACGGTTAACTACCCCGATCCGCTGCAGCCCACTCTCGTTGCCGGCGGACATTCCGAAGCCTTTCTCCTGGTAGATCTTCAGGGCCTCCTGGTACTCTGGAGCCTTGTGGTTGACGTCCTTCCGACGTGATAGGACGGTGTCTCCTCCATCGCAGAAGAGATCGACGTACGTCTGCTGGCCATCCTGGCTCAGGTACCAGTTGACAAATACCTTGGTCGCGTTCGGGTTCGGCGGGTTCTTCAGCACCGCGATCGTTCCCCCGTAGGGCTCGACGCTACATGCACTGTCGCCCACGAACGTATCGACGTTAGTACCCAACCCGTTCTTCTGGAACTCGGGCAGATAGCTGGCGCTAAGGCCGATCGCGATCGGGTTTCGCCCCGTCACGATCCACTGCGTCATGAGGCGAGCGTCGTCGGCTATGACCAGGGACTGCTGTCGGAAGAAGTTGCGTAGCCAGTCCTCGCCGTACAGGGGCAGCATGCAGCCGAGGTTCTGCGCGGCGGTAATAGGATTGAAGGGCCTGTAGATAGCGATCTTGCCTTTCCACTTTGGCGCCAGCAGATCGCCCCAGTTGTGCACCTCGTTCTGGGACACGAAGTCGTAGTTGACGGCGAACGTTTCCTTCTGGGGGAGCCCCATGCCGGCGGCCAAAGCATACTGCTTTCCGGTCAGGTCCTCCGAGTAGATCTCCACGCCGCCGAGCCACTTGCTGTCGTCCAATACCTCGGGCAGGACGAGAAACCGCGGCATCGGCTCTAGGGCATCGACGGGAGTGAGGATCGAGTCGACCGTACTGGTCGGCCCCCACCAGATGTCCCAGAGAAACTGGCCGTTCTGCTGCTCGGCCAGAAGGCGAGGGCCGATATCGCTCGGCCTAGCCTGCATCAACTCAACACTGATCTCAGGGAACTTCTTCTGGAACGCCTCGACCACCGAGCGATAGGTCGCGCCGGTCATGGTCATCAGCACGAGCTTCTCGTTCTTGGCCGCCTGTACGACCCGGTTCCATTCCTCGGTCGTGCCCGCCGGCGCCCCCGCTTGGGGACCGGCTTCGGGCGACTGGGGCGCCGGCCCCTGGCGTGCGCCGGCCGGCGCGCAGGCGCTCAGGAGGAGTACGCTCAGAGCAGCGATCAGCCGATAACTGTGCTTGAGCGGGGAGCCCATCCCAGCCTCCATGGAGGCACTACTCAGGTAGCGAGTACCTTGCTGCCTTCCTCCTGGTACATCGGCGGCAGCAGCTCAGCACGCCAGTCAGCCCCCTGGGGGATCAGCTTCTCGATGCCGCGCAGCTTGTAGTAGCTCGGGGCTACGCCCGGCGGGTCCCCGCCGTCGTGCACGGTCTTTACGGCTTGGAGCAGCAGCCGGCGGCCGACGATGATCGCCCGATCAATGGAGCCCAGATGCTCGGTGGTGCGGTCGGCGATCGGCCCCATGCTCTCCTGGATGGCGTGATCCTGGGTATTGACGCCCTGGATGCCCGTGTAGGTCTTGTGCTTCTGTACCTCGCGGTCGATGAGCCAGTCGTTGGCCTTGTTCCGCTTCTTGCGGAAGCCTTGATCCTCGTAGACGTTCTCGGGCCCCGCACTCGAGTCGTACCGGTCCTCCGCTGAGAGCGGCTGCTCGCCGAAGCTGTAGTCCCAGTTCCAGACCATGCAGTGCTCATCATCCATGGGGACCCAGAAATGGCCGCCGATAGTGGATTTCCACTCAACTTTCCGACCTGCACCGCCGCCGCTACCCTGGGCCTGAGTGGGCCGAATCTGGGTCCAGGGCATCACAAAGTGGTATCCGCGCACGTAGTCGCCCTGCTCGCCGAGGTGGCGAATACCGGCGTAACGGAAGCCGTAGTCAGTCGTATCTACCTGCAGCTCGGGCGCCTGGGCGCGCAAGCGGAAGGATGTCGGATCGTCCTCTGACAGCTTGCCGTAAGCCTTCTTCGCCAGGCCCCAGTGCAGAAAGCCAATGTGGGCGGTGTCGATTCCCCCTTCCAGTGCCTGGAGCCAGTTGCATTCCTCCCAGGTCTTGGTCAGATGGCGGTGGGTCTCGGGCAGTTGGGTCCACTCAAACTTCGGCGGCGCAGGCACCCTATCGGGCGGCCCCATATTGGCCCAGATGATGCCGCCAAACTCCACGGTGGGATAGGCGCGGAGCTTGATCTTGTCCGCGAAGCGATACTGGGGCGGCTCACACGGCATGTCCACGCACTGGCCCGTGACGTCGTACTTCCAGCCGTGAAACACACAGCGTAGGCCATCCCCCTCGTTGCGCCCCAGGTACAGCGATGCCTTTCGGTGGGCGCAGTGCTCCTCCAGAATGCCGACGCGACCGCTAGTGTCGCGGAAGCCGACTAGCTTCTCGCCCAGGAGCTTCAGCCGTACCGGTAGACAATCCGGCTCCGCCAACTCCCACGAGAGCAGCGCTGGGATCCAGTACCGCCGCATCACCGCCCCCATCGGGGTCCCCGGACCCGTCCGGGTCAACAGCTCGTTCTCCTCGAGCGTCAGCATGTTCCCTCCTCCGCAATCGTTCAGGTCCCCTAGCGAAACCACTCCCGGTGGGCCAGGATGTATTCGGCGGTGCGGTAGCAGAGCGCGCCGATCGTGGCCGTGGCCGGATAGCCGGTGAGGGTGGGGAATAGCGACGCCCCCGCGATGAACAGGTTGGGGACATCGTGGGACTGGCCGTAGCTGTTGGCCACCGAGGCCTGCGGATCATCCCCCATGCGTGTGCCGCCGGCCCAGCCCGTGGCGTTGGCCGTGGGCAGGCTCGACCAGACCCGGCCTGCCCCCGTCTCGCGCATGATGCCTTCGCCGATCTCGGCCAAGAAGCGCTGCATGCGCCGTTCGTTCTCATGGAACGCGAACGTCGTCCGCGGCACTGGCACACCCCATTCGTCACGGACATCCGGATCCAGATCGACGCGGTTGTCGACGTGCGGCAAGGTTTCGGGCATGGCGATGATCTCGAGCGTGCGGGTGTAATAGCGCGCCAGGAAGTCTTTGTATGCTTTCCCCCAGGTCCGCATGCCGGGCGGTATGATCTCGGTGCGCTCCACGGGCGTGCCGCCGGCGCCCGACTGGAACCCGGCGCCGCGGATGAAGCCCACCCCGGTATGGTCGAAATTGTTGCCGTTGAAGTCGTCGATGCGGATGCCTGCCGAGCCGGGGCCGATGAAGTCGTTGATTACATAGTCGTCAAACGTGCCGTAAACGCGCACGTCGCCGTGTCCGAATACGCCGCGGCCCACCATCCCGCTCGAGTTGGCCAGCCCCTGGCCGCCGCGGGAACCGGGGCTCTCGGACAAGAGCAAGAGGCGCACGTTCTCGAAGCAATACCCAGCCAGGATCACCAGGCGCGCTTGCTACTCGTGGATCTGCCCCTCCGGATCGAAGTAGGTCACCACCGTGGCGCGGCCGGCGTCGTCGGTGCTGATGCGAACGACCTTGGAGTTCGTCCGCAGGTCCACGTTGCCGGTCGCGACGGCGACCGGGATGACCGAATAGAGCGTGGCGGCCTTGGCGTTGACGTGGCACCCATAGTTGTTGCAGTGGCCGCAGTACACGCATGCTGGGCGCTCGGGGATGCGGGTATCGTACGGCGCGGGTGGGCGGTATGCTTGCGAGTTGATCCCGGACGGGTTCACGAATGGATGATAGCCCAGCCGTCGGCAGGCCGCCTCGAAGAGCTGCGACTTGGCACCGGCGCGCAATGGCGGCATCGGGAAACCACGCCGGCGCGGGCCGCCGAACGGGTTGTCGCCGCCGCGACCGGATACCCCGAGCTCCCACTCGAAGCGCTCATAGTACGGCTCGAGGTCGTCATAGCCAATCGGCCAGTCTGAAACCTCATGGCCGGTGATGTCGGCCCCCGCGCGCTCGGCGAGACCGCTCGCGATCTCGTTAGTGAATACCTTGAAGTCGGCCGGCAGGAACCGGGCAGCCTGCGCGGTCCAGTGCAAGATGGCACCGCCGACGGAGTTCGTCGGGCTGGTGGTATAGCGGGGCGTCGCGCGTTGATCGGGCTGGCTGCGGTACGTGATCGGCTCGTGACGCACCCACTCGTGGAGGGCGACGCGCGTGACCCACTTGATCGCGTCGCGAGCGGCGTAGTCTTCCAGGGTGACCGCGGGGCCGCGCTCAAAGGCGACCACCTGCAGGCCGGCCGAGCCCAGCTCCTTTGCCAGAATGCCCCCGACGGCTCCCACTCCGATCAAGCACACGTCGGCGACCGGGTCAGCCCTCATTTCGTTCCCCCTCTGCACCGGGCCATACACAAGGTTAGTGCGTAGATGGAAGCTGTCGACTGGCGAGGCTAAACTCTCGTGCTGATGGGCGGCGGCCCGTCCACGGCAATCGGGGGCGCCTCAACCACCCGGTTGATGTAAGGGTCCGAATACCCGTACCGCTGCCCGGGGAACCCGACCAGGCGCCACCCGACGAGGTCTCGGTTGCCGCCGTACTGGGGCTCGCAAAACACGCCTTCAACCACGTGGCGCTGCACCAGCCGGAAGAACTCCTGACCGCCTTCAACTGCGGTAACGCGCCCGGCCTCTAGATCCTCGAGCAGGGCGTCCTGCTGCGCGTCACTCAGCGCCGCGAAGGACGCACCGATCGTGGACGCTGCATAGCGGTCCAGTTCCGCCAGCCCCTGGCGGTAGCGCGGCAGGAACGAGGCGTAAGGCCCGGCCAGCGCCAGATCAACGTATTCGGCCGCGCCGGCCTCGGTAGCGCCCGGGGTATCCGTGGTCGGAAAGATGCGCGCCGCTAGCGCCTGGAGCACCCCGAACTCCTCGCTCGTGAGCGCAAGTGGGCTTGCCAGGGCCCCGGACGCGGGCGAGCCCGCGGTAGCCGCGAGCGCGACGCCGGGAGCCCCCAGGACGTGCACGTAACTCAGCGCGGCGCCAGCGGTGACCCCCAGCGCGCCGAGGGCCCGAATGAACTCGCGCCGGTCCATACGCCCCTGCAGGTACGCTCGAACGACTTCCTCCATCGACATCGCTCGCTCCTCTCGCGCAGTCTCGACTGCGCGGGCGCGATTTACGGGACCAGCTCGCGCGCCACGCGCTGCATCTCCTGGCGCACCTCGATCAGGCTTTCTTCCGTCTGGGCGATCCAGTACTCGGTGCCGGGCTGGGGAGCGTTCTTCGGCTCGCTCGGCGCCACGTCCTTGCGCGCGCTGTTGTAGCCTAGCTGATCCCCGAGCAGCTTCTGTGTGTCGCGCGATAATACCCAGTTGATGAATACCTTGGTCGCGTTCGGGTGCGGCGGGTTCTTGAAGACCGCCGGCGTGGAGCCGCCCACGCTCGCCCACACCATCTCGGGGCCGCCCACGTCTTCGAGATTCAGCTTCACGCCCGCTTGCACGAACGGAATGAGCGTATCCTGGCTCAACGACGGCAGCGACACCCCCTTGCCACCGCGCATCAGCTGCTCGGCTAGCTCGACGTTCCCCTTCACGAGCAGGGCCTCCTGGTCGACGAGCAGCCGCTTGAGCCCCTCGCGCCCGTACTTCTTGTACACGAACGCCCCGACGTTCGAGCCGGCGCCGCCCGACCTTGGGTCGACCCAGACGACCTTGCCCTTGTACATCGGGTCGTACAGGTCGCTGTAGGCGTTGATCGTGGCGCTGGGCAACAGCTCGCGGTTGACCGACACCTGACCCCCGACCGAAAACCAGTAGGCGAAGATGTACTGCTTCTCGCGGTCGATCAACGCCCGCTGGAAGCCGCCTGCCCAGTCGGCGTCGGTGCCCACGTCCGGCCCGACCATGTAGTTGCGGAACGGCTCGAAGCCTCCCTGATTCTTCAGGTCGTACACCTCGGGGCCAGGGCCGAACATATACACGTCCCACAGGTAGATCCCGGCTTCCTGCTCCTTCCCGACCTTCACCGGAAACTCCGGGAGCGGAGCCCCGGTCACCGCCAGGCGGATGCCGGAGTTCGCGGCCTCGAAGCCTTCTTTGATGATGCGGGCGAAGTCGGGGCGTGGCGGGCAGGCACACTCCACGACGCCCTCGCGCTGCGCCGCGGCCACGATGGCCGACCAGTCGGTCGGCGCTGCGGGCGCGGCGGGGCCCGCTCGAGGCGCCTCCGCCGCGCGCTGGGGCGTGGGGGCAGCCGCCGGGGCGCAGGCGGCGAGCGTCAGCGCCAGCGTCACCACTGCCAGCGCGCCCGTAGACCGCTCGCTGCTGTAGATCCGCATGCGTGGTCTCCCTCCTCCCCGCCCTCAGTCCGGTTGCGCGAGCCGGTCGAAATCTTCCGGTGTCGCCGTGGTGAGGCTCGCCACCTCGAACGGGTCCAGATAGATAATTCGCCCGCTCTGCCGGTCGGTGATTTTCAGCCGCACGCCGTTCGCCTCGTGGTCCAGCTCCAGGCTGACCGCGGCGAACTCATTCGTCAGGTCTAGGCGCATCGCGGCCCGCTCCGCCATTACAGCAGGATCGTGAAGTTGTGCAGCGGCACGTTGCTGTTCACCAGCGCCGCCTTCTTGCGGCGGATCCGCCAGCTGCCGCCCTCGCGGCGCAGGACGTACTCGTACCGCCCACCGACCACTCGCTCGCGGTTCAGCCGCGCCTCGTGAAGCATGAAGTTCGCCGTCGCGTGGACCTCGCCGCCCTCGCCGGCCTCCACGCGCAGGTTCCCGATGACGCGGCGCGTCCGTGAGTGGGGCGTCTGAGAATGGGCCGCGGGGCTCAGCAGCCGCAGGACGCGGTCCTCCAGTGCCAGATGGTCGTCGTACACGAGCGACGTCTCGGTCTCGGGGTCCTGGTCGTCGGCGTTGGAGGGTACCCAGTAGCGGCAGTCGTCGGTGAAGAGCTTCAGCCACTCCTCGACCTGCCAGGTGTCCAGCAAGTCGGCCTCG
>WNFB01004888.1_pt1 | contig 11942 bp, 9 predicted proteins | sample 5400501 | NCBI WGS metagenome assembly WNFB01 (sample SAMN13153341, study PRJNA577476) | soil metagenome | isolation source: 200 cm saprolite under Douglas fir tree site 2 hole 1 | place: USA:California | collected 2015-04-18 | reverse complement strand
CTTTCAAATCATCTTTGGCCTGCTGCTCGGCGTTTTTCGCTTGTCCCTTGGCGTCGGCGTCGGGCTTGAGCAAGTGAATGGACTTGGTCAGGCTCTGCGCTTTGTTGCCGACCGGGCCTCTGCAACCGGACAGATCGGCGCTGGTCTGCACGCCCGTCACGTCGGCGCGCAAACAATTAAAATCCAACCCGAGATTGTGGCTGGCGTGCAGCGCGGCAACGCAGTCATTCAACGCGGTGAACGGCGCGCACGCGTCGGTTGCGTTCACGCTGGCCGCCAGCAGGCCCTGCGCCTGCAATTTCGGCGTGAGCTTCTTTTCCACTTCGCTTCTGCTGCCGGGTGAATCGGTGGAGTTCTTGGGATCTTTCTTGATCCACTTGATTGGATTGTAGGAATGCGGTGTGTGTGAGCTTCCCGCCGCCGCGGTGGATGCCCCGGCGCCCGCCGGACCCTGCGCGGAAGCGCGTCGCGCGCCTACCGTGGCTCCCAGAGAAAGAATCAACATCGAGACGGATACGAGAAGAATTTGCTTTTTCATGTTCACCTCTTTATGGACGTCTTTGCGGCCAAGGCCGGTGCCGCTGGACGGCACCGCGCTCTCAGTAAGCCACGGCTTTTGCACGCGGGGAACTTTCGAAAGCAGGGTACTCCCCCAATCGGTCACACTGACCGTTCGAACAGGTTCGCTGGTTTGAATTGCGGGGTCCGTCCGGCATGCGACCGGGCCAGCCTGCGGATGAAAGGCGAGGTTTGCCACTCCCAGCGCCGAGCAGGGTGAAATGGTGTGAAATCCGGACTGGATCCGGGGAGAGCCGAGCCGCGCGGGGGAAGAAATCCGATCAGGATTTGACGCGCTGGTAGAGGCCGAAGACAGTCAGGCCAAGTCCTCCAAGGATGAGGAGCGACGAGAGATAGGTGGTCACCACGGGCATGAAGGCTACCGGAATCCGCAAAGGGGCGGCGTAGCCGGCCGCAAAGTAATGAATCACCCCACCCAGGAGCATGTAGAGCAGACCGCGGCGAATCTGAAGACGTCCGTCGGGGCCCCTAAAACGAGATAATTGCACCTGAGGTATCATCTCGCGACAAAAAGGGCACTGCCGCAAATGGACGGAGATAGGCTTGCCGCAGAAAACACACTGGTGCCTCTCGACAGCTGGTTTTGCAAACGTGCCCATACTCGTTGTAGGTGCCTTCATTACTAGACTAGATTCGGCGGAGTGGAACGTCAAGAGTGGTGCGTACGAAGAGTAAAGCACTGATTTCGGGACGCTATCCGGCCGGTGCTTCCCTCGTGTGAGGACGCCTCGCTGTCCGGAAATCCCTGCTCAGCTAGAGCTCGCGGAGGGCGGTAGCCACGGGAAGCCGCGCGGCGCGAACAGCCGGGAAAAAGCCCCCCAAGACTCCCATTGCCAGAGCAAAAATAATCCCCTCCGCGAGCAATCCGGGAGTGATCTTGAATGCGAAAGCGAGATTGGAGAATGTCTGAAAATTGATGGTGCTTGTGGTCATGCCGTTCAACCGGAGCACGGCAAGGCACCCGAGGAGACCGCCAACAAACGAAATCAAGAGCGCCTCAATGAGGAACGACAGAACGACTGAAGGACCACCAAAGCCGAGAGCGCGCATGGTAGCAATTTCCCGGCCGCGATCAGCGACCGCCGAATACATGGTATTGAGCGCGCCGAAAACCGCTCCGATCGCCATGACCAGCGCGACGAAACCGCCAAGACGAGTTATGAGTGCGGTCATGCGCGTAGATTGCTTGGCGTAGTAGTCGATCTCCCGCGTGACATCCACGTTCAGGCGAGGGTCGGCAGTGATGGCGTCCTTTAACTGGCTCAAGGTGTCCGGAGAGGCGAGGTGGACGGTGACCGACTGGAAGAAGGTGTCGGGCCGGTTGTAGGCCGCCGTGAGGAGATGCGCGTCCCCCCAAACTTCAGAATCGAAAGCGCTGCCGCCAGCGTCAAAGATCCCGACAACTTGCCAGCGCATGCTGCCGAGCCCAATGGTGTTGCCAAGTGTCAAGCCGGAGTACGTGGTATTCGCGTTCTTGCCCACGATGACTTCGGCGAGACCGGGCGTGAACATGCGTCCTTGGACGATCTTAATTTGCTTGCGGATATCGAGCACGTTGGGCGAAACGCCGCGAAGCTCAACATTCGCGTCCGTGCCTGTGGAAAGCAACGGAATCGGGGCCATGAGCACCGCCTCCGGAGTCACCAGCGGACCGCCGGCTCCGCGCGCAATGCCGGGAGCATCTTGAATGATCTTCACGGAATCGAGCGCAACGCCGCTGGTCATTTCCGAGGTCGCCCCAGCCCGAACAATTAATGCATTGTCCTCGGAGCCAGATCCAACGAGCGTGGCTCTAAAACCGCGGGCCAGGGAAAGCATCGCGACGAAGACGCCCACAGTTCCTGCAATCCCCACAACCGCTACTATCGTGGAAGTCCACCGCGCCCTCACGCTGCGAAGGTTGTAGACAATCGGGATCGCCATGTCAGACCCTCCGCAGTGCATTCACGACGCGCATGCGCATGGCGCCAATGCCGGGAAGCATGCCACTGGCGCCGCCGACAAAAAGCGCGAATACGAGGCCAAATAACAGCATTGTTTTCGACAAGAGCAGCGGAGGCAACAAACCAGTGAGCGCGACGCTTACCACCGGGATTGCTCCCCACGCGAGGAGGAGGCCCAGCAGACCCCCAACGAAGGCGATGACCAACGATTCAGCAAGAACCAAAAAGAGAACCGAGCGATCGGTGACGCCGATGGCTTTTAAGACGGCCAATTCGCTGGTTCGTTCCCGGACGGAAATCGCCATGGTGTTGCCGGTGACGAGCAACAATGTGAAAAAGACAACGCTGCCAATGGTCAAGATGAGGAATTCGATGTTTCCGAACTGCTTGGCAAAACCGGCGGCAAAGGCTGACTCCGTTTCCGTTTTGGTTTCAAAAGAGGAGTTGGCAAACTTCTCGTCAATGGCCTGCGCGACGCGGACGGCGTCATCCGGACTATCGAGCTTGAGGATGTACCATCCCGCCGTACTCTTCAGACGGCCCGGAACGTTCTCGTCAAAATTTTTCCACTGAAGCCAGAATTGGCTTTCATCGCCGCCCGCTTTCTCCGTGTGATAAATGCCGTCAATATTGAATTCCCAGGTCTTCGTGGGACCGTAAAGCGAATTCCTGATGGGGATGTGGTCGCCAACCTTCCAGCCGAAGCGTTTCGCCGTGCGCGCGCCGACAATCGCTCCTTGCTGGTCCTTCACGAAACTATTCCATTGGTCATCGGGGACGATAAATTCCGGATACACCTGCCGGTGGTTTTCAACGTCAATGGCGAACTGCGGAAAGAAATTTTTCTCATCCTGATAAACCCCGCCGAACCAGTGGTCGTGCGTGACCGGCTGTACTCCGCGAATCGCACGCACTTTGTCGGCATACGATATGGGCATGGTCTGCATCAGCCCAACTCGATTGACGATCACCAAGCGATCTGCGCCCGCAATCTCAATGCCGCGGCTGAAGGCGCTCTTCACCACGGCCAGAAACGTGAAGAGAACCAGCGCGATCGCGAAGGAGCCGATGGTCAGGATGAGGCGAATCTTTTTGCGGAAAAGGTTCGCGAAAATGAGCCGGCGGAATCTCATGCCGCACCTCCTGCCATCACAGATTGCGGAAGCTTTGAGCCCTCGACAAGGACGCCTTTCTCAAGATGCAGGGTCGTGTGAGCGCGAGTGGCCACGATCGGATCGTGGGTGACCATCAGGACGGTCTTGCCGTATTTGCCGACCAGTTCTTCGACGAGGGCCATGATTTCATCGGCGCTCTTGCGGTCCAGGTCACCGGTGGGTTCGTCGCACAGCAAGAACGTCGGGTCGGAGACGATCGCGCGCGCGATGGTGACACGCTGCTCCTGGCCGCCGGAGAGCTGGCGCGGATAGTGATGCATGCGGTCGGCGAGGCCCACGACGGCGAGCGCGGTCTCGACGTGCTTGCGCCGGTCGGATTTGGATAGCTTGGTCAGAAGCAGCGGAAGCTCGACGTTCTGGTAAGCGGTCAGGACGGGAATAAGGTTGTACATCTGGAAGATGAAGCCGACGTGGCGAGCGCGCCACTGGGTGAGCTTGCTGGCGGACATGTGAGTGATTTCGTCGCCGGCGACAGTGATGCTGCCGGCGGAAGGGACATCGAGGCCGCCAAGAAGATTAAGCAAGGTGGTCTTGCCGGAGCCGCTGGGGCCCATGAAAGCAACAAAATCGCCCTTGTCCACGTCGAGATTGAGTCCCTGCAACACCTGGATTTTCTCGCCGCCGCGGCTGTAGGTCTTGTTCAAGCCGCGAACTCGAATCAGGCTCGGGGAATTGTCGCGTCCATCCACTCGAATCATGTTCAGCTCCTGCTACCGGATTTCGACTTTGTCACCATCATGCAGATTCTCAGGACCTTTTACGACCAACGAATCGCCGGGCGAAACGCCGGCTAAGACGGCGACCTCGGTGCCGCGATCCGTACCCAGGCTGACCGCGCGGCGCTCCACCTTTCCTTCATGGACCAGAAAGACGAAAGAAGCGCTGGAGTCGGCGCGCACCGCGGACTTGGGAATGTAGGCCACGGCCTGCGGAACCTTTTCCTTATCCTTACTTTTGCCTTTGTCTTTTGCGGCCGGCGGTTCGTTTTCCAGGAAAGCGACTTTGACGCCCATGTCGGGAAGAATGAAATCGTACTTCTCCAGGTCGGGGATGCTGATGCGCACTTTCACCGTGGCCTTTTGGCGGTCGGCCGTGGGAATGACGGTGCGAACCTTAGCGGGAAACGGCTTTTCCGGGTACGCGTCGAGGGTCGCAGTCACCTGCTGGCCGGTTTCGACGCGGGCAATGTAGGACTCGTTGACGTCGACCTCGATCTCGTTGGAGTGCATGTCAACGATGGTGGCGATGCCCGTTCGGGTGAAGCCGCCGCCCGCAGAGACGGGCGACACCATCTCTCCGACCTGAGCATCTTTAGAGACCACGATGCCCGCGAAGGGTGCCCGAATCGTGCAATTGTCCACGGCCTGCTGGGCCATGGCGATGCGCGATTCAGAGGCCGCCACTTGCTGTCGGGCGAGCACTATCTTGGCTTTCAGGCTGTCCGCAGCAGTGGTGGCGTTGTCGAGAGCCTCCTGCGTCTGGACGCCGGCCTTCTGAAGCTGCTCGGCACGGCGCAGGGCGATTTGCGCGTTTTTGAGCTGCACCTCGTAGTCCGCGATGGCGGCCTGTGCGGAGTCACGGTCCGCCTTAGCCGAATCGAGTGCGCGCTTGACGTCGGAATCGTCCAGTGTGGCGAGAAGCTGGCCCTGGGCAACCCGCGTGCCCTCATCGAAGAAAACGCCGGTTACGCGGCCGGTGATTTTCGCGGCGATCGTGGCGCGGCGGCGCGGGGTGATGTATCCGCTGGCATTGAGGAGCGCCTGGCGGCCGCCAACTTCCGGTTTGGCGGCAGTAGCGATCTCAACCACAGGCGCTTGGCTCCGGAGAGCAAAGGCGGCGGCGACGATGCCGGCGAAGATGAGAACGGGTATGGAGGCGTAGAGGACCCGCTTGGTCATGCTGGCGTTCTTGCGCTGGCCTTCGCCGATGCGCAACGTCCCAAGGTCCGGCTTTGGTGAAATTGATGGAGTCGCCATCGGCGGCCCTGCTCCTTTACCATGGGAACCTCAACTGTACCTTACGATTAGCCATCCCCAAAAATATCAGATGATCCAGAAGGGGTCTGAGGTCACATCTATTCTAACGCCTCAGGGGAGAGTTTAGGGAAAGCCGGCGGTGAGCAGGAGCTGGGAGGACTTGGATAGGAATCGGGTGACCAGGCTCCCACGGAAGATGGTGTGACGCCGGTGGGAAGCGGAGAGAAGCGAAAAAAGCGATAAGTGCGCGAGAGGCTGCAGATTTTTGAGCTTTGGAAGGGATCGGGTCACCACCCGTGACGGCTTGCAAAAGCGATTCCACTGCGGCAGGCTAATTTGCTCGCGGTCTCGCTCCCCGTGAAGCCGGACGCTCATCAAAACCAGGAACGAGGATCAAAATGGCCGCACGAACTCCGCAAGACGAATACTCGAAGAGAATCACCACCCCGGCGAAAGCCGTCGAAACGATTCGCAATGGGAGCATTCTCTGCATCGCACTGGGCGTCGGGATGCCGTCGGGGCTGGCGCGCGCCTAGCTGCTCGGCCGGGCCATCAATTTCGGCACGAACATTTATCTAGAGCGCCAAGACCTGCCCCCCGAGACAATCGTGGCCCTGCCGCGGTGGCTCGCTGCCGGGGCCATTGTTTTCGCCGTGGTGGTCAGTTTGGTTTCCGGCCCATATCCCGCCGCGCGCGCCGCCAAGCTCGACCCCGTCCAGGCTCTCCGCTACGAGTAGCCGTGGCACAGCCATTCCTGGCTGTGCTCCTGCGTCCGCCTCAGTCGATCCTTACGCTTCCGCCTCCCCGCCAACGCAGCGACATCGCCTTGTTGCTTCAGTCCGACCGATGATGTTGAGGCGCGAACGGCGTGATATCGACTGCCTCGCCCATCGCGTTATAGCCGGCGTGGTTGGGATGGAGATAATCCAACGGCAACTGAGTGAATTGGCTGTTGGGCAAAAACTCCGCCTTCATGTTGCCCGTAGCCGGGTCGAGCGTAGCCGCGTCAAAATCCTCCACTCCGTCAAAGAGCCCGGAGTTACGAATGAAGGCGTTGAGGACCATCCGACTGGCGTCATGGCCTGGACCGTTGTCGCCCCTGTCAACGCCACTAATGCCCAGTGCAGAGGTCACTGTCCCAGCGAAGACCTTGATACCCTTGGCATGCAGGCGGCGGACGACATCCCGATACCCGGCAATTATCGAATCAGTTGTGTGGCCGGCGCCGATGTCGTTGATGCCCTCAAGCCAAATCACATCGGTCAGTCCCGACAGCCCCAGCACGTCCCGATCGAGCCGATCGACCGCAGCTGGGCCAGAAGCTGCATTTGCAACGACCGGGTTCACAACCCTATTACCGCCGATGGCCTCATTGACGATGCTGACCTTGTTGCCATAGGCATTGTGCAACCGGCGGGAAAGGGTGTTCATCCAGCGATCATTGATGTTGAGGGTCGTGTGTGTGCCATCCGTGATCGAGTCACCGAAGGCGCAAACGACTACCGTGTCCGACAGGGCCATGACGTCCACCGCGTCCAGGAAGAACCAGGAAGTCGTGGTGAATTCGAACGCAAAAACGTCCAGATCTTCGGTGTGATTGCCGCTGCCGGGCGCGGTGATGTAAGAGGTCACATTGGCGCCACTATGAAACGTCATCGGCCCGCTGTCGCCTTCGACTGAGTAGCTGACGGCTAAGTTGCGCCCCTGGACACCCGGATCATCGGCGTCTTTGACCCAAGGCAGCCTGACGCCGTCGCTAAAGATCTCCTGGCCAGCCGGGATCGTCACCGACTTCTTGCGGCTGAAAGTCACCGGCGTGACGGTGTCCTGTACGACGTTCCCTGAGTATTCCTGGAGAGCCACGGTGACTTCGTTGAAGGTCACTGGCTGGCTGCCGAAGACGTTGGAAAAACGAAATCGCATCATGTTGCCCCAGAGGTCAGGCTTGACGATGGAGCGGAAGGTCTGGTCGGTCGCCCCGGCGGTGTTGGCGTTGGGGAAAGGGAAACTGAGGTCGGGTTGGATGTTAGCCGGGGCAAAAGTGGTAGGCGGACCTGGCGGAGCGGGCGGAACGGGCGGAACAAATACAAAGTGTGTTGCCGGAGACGTGGCCCAGGTGGCGACCCAATGTCGGCCGCGGTCCCCGTCCTGATCTCGATCATTCGCGATGGCGACCCGATGGACCGCGAGCGTGGTAACAGCGATGGCTATTGCCAGGAAAATAGTGGACGACCGCCGGCGAAGACTCGGTCCAATCGCCGATAACATAATTCCTTCAGCCTTGTAAACACGCATGGCGACCTCTCCTTTGTGAGCTGCCACTGGTTACGGTTATGCCTGACAATTTGGCTTGTGGTTCTTGTCGTTCGAGACTTGTTCAGAGCCTGGCTAGCGGGGAAAGAAATCCCAAATGAAAGCACTTGTGGCCATCCTCGACTCTGAGGCGAAGCGAGGCGTGGACAGTTCTCAAACTTAGTCGTGGAATCTATGCCCGGCAGCCCGGCCTGTCAAGGTAATTGTCTAGCGCTGTCTTGGCTCCATAATTCTGTCAACCTTGAACAGCAACGCGAAAATGCCCCCGCGGGGGTTCCGCCGGGATTTTTGAATTGTCCCCTTGACACGGCGGCTGGCAAGTTCTATTAGTAGTTTCCGCGAGACGCTCCCTACCTAAGTTCTCGCGAATGGGGGTCCCAGCATGAACCCTACCCGCCGAGATTTTCTGAAACTCACGACTATAGGCGGAGCCGCTGCGGCCGTCTTCGGGTTTGACCTGCAGCCGGCCTATGCGCAGCTCCGGACGCTGAAGATCGCGCGCGCGAACGAAACGCGCTCGACGTGCCCCTATTGTGCGGTGAGCTGCGGCGTGATTATTTACACGATTGGCGACCGCGCAAAAAACGTGACGCCGCAGGTGGTGCACGTCGAAGGCGATCCCGACCATCCGATCAATCGTGGCACGCTGTGTCCAAAAGGAGCCTCGCTCGAACAGGACATCATGAACGTGCGCAGGCTCGTAAAGCCGCAAGTGCGGCGGCCGGGCGGAACCGATTGGGAAGATATTTCGTGGGACGATGCCTTGAACGAAATCGCCGCGAAAATAAAGAAGACTCGCGACGAAACGTTTATCGAGAAGGATGCCGCGGGACACACGGTCAACCGCCTGGAGTCCATTGCTTGGACCGGTGGCTGCACGGACACCAACGAATTTAATTACCTGGCTGTGAAAACGATGCGCGCCCTGGGGGTCGTGCACTTGGAAAACCAGGCCAGGGTTTGACACGGCCCCACGGTCTCAAGTTTGGGACCAACGTTCGGCCGGGGCGCGATGACCAATGGATGGGTGGACATCAAGAATACCGACATGATGCTCATCATGGGCGGTAATCCTGCCGAGAATCATCCCTGTGGATTCAAGTGGGCCATCGAGGCGAAGCGCAACCGCAATGCAAAAATGATCGTAGTTGATCCGCGGTTCACGCGGACGGCCTCTGTCGCGGACCTTTTCTGCCAGATTCGCGCCGGAACGGACATCGCGTTCCTGGGCGGGGTCATCCGCTACGCGATCGAGAACAATCGCATCGCCAAGGAATACCTGGTCAACTACACGAATGCCGCCTTCGTGGTGAAGGAAGGCTTCAAGCTTCCCGAAGACGGACTGTATTCAGGATTTGATCCCGCAACGCAGGTGTACGATAAGTCGAGTTGGAACTACGAAGAGGGCGGCGACGCAAGCGGCAAGGCAGCCAGTGCATCGAAGGCTGCGCCCGCCCCCGCGGCAAAGCCCGCCCCGGCCCCCGCGAACGGGAAGCCCGCGCCGCCGCCGCATCTGCCGGAAAACATCGCTTATGACCTGACGCTTCAGCATCCGCGCTGTGTGTTTCAGTTGCTGCGCCGGCAGTATTCCCGGTATACGCCGGAGATGGTTGAGCGCATCACCGGCATACCCAGAGAACAGTTCCTGAAGGCCGCCGATTTGCTCACCTCGATCCGCAAAGACGGGGATACGAAAAAGGTTGGCACGGTCATCTACGCTCTGGGTTGGACCCAGCACAGTGTTGGCACGCAGAACATCCGGACCGCAGCGATCATGCAGCTGGTTCTCGGGAACGTTGGCAGAGCCGGAGGCGGCGTCAACGCGCTGCGAGGACATTCGAACATTCAGGGCGCCACGGATATGGCCGGGATCTTCGAGATTCTTCCCGGCTACTTGAAAGTGCCGGTCCCGGCGGATACGGACTTCAAGACCTACCTGGAACGCATCACTCCCAAAGCCGCGAAGCCGCACATGTGGGATTCCTTCAACTATTGGTCCAACACGCCGAAATTTGCCGTGAGCTTCCTGAAGGCCCTGTACGGCGACGCGGCTACCAAGGAAAACGATTGGGCTTTCCACTACCTGCCGAAGGTGGACCGCAATTACTCCTGGGCTTACATCTGGGACGACATGTATCGCGGAAACGTGAAGGGCATGTTCGCGTTTGGCATGAATGGCGTGGCCATCGGCCCCAACACACACAAGAACATTGCGGCCCTGAAGAAAGCCGATTGGCTGGTTGTCGGTGAGATCTATCCCGACGAAACGAGCGAATTCTGGAGGTCGCCGGGTATCTCCACGGACGAGATGAAAAAGATCCAGACGACCGTGTACCGCTTGCCCTGCGCGGGTTTTGCGGAAAAGGACGGCACTTTCGTCAATTCCGCGAGATGGCTGCAGTGGAAGAATGCCGCCTTGCCTTTGCCGGGCGATGCCCGGCTCGACCAGGAAATCCTGGCGCGCATCTTTCTAAAGCTTCGCGAGCTGTACCAGAAGGACGGCGGCAAGTTCCCCGATCCGATTCTGCACGCGGCGTGGAGTTACACGAATCCGCTGAATCCTTCGTTGGCGGAAGTGGCCAAGGAGCTCAACGGCAAAGCCCTGGCGGATTTGGAAGATCCAAAGACGAAACAGCAGATCAAAGCCGGCCAGCAGCTTCCTGGCTTCGCCTGGCTGAAGGATGACGGTACCACGCTCTGCGGCAACTGGCTCTATTCGGGCTCCTGGACCGAGGCTGGGGCCCAAACCCAGCGCCGCGGCACCGAGGATCCTTCCGGACTCGGTATCTATTCAGGCTGGGCATGGTCGTGGCCGGCGAACCGGCGCGTGATGTACAACCGTGCGTCCTGCGATTCGCAGGGCAAGCCGTGGGACCCCTCGCGGCGGCAAGTCTGGTGGAATGAAGCGCAACAGAAGTGGGTCGGCAACGATGTCCCTGACTTCAAGGTGGACTCCGCGCCGAAGGACCATATGGGGCCGTTCATCATGAATCCGGAGGGCGTGGGGCGGCTGTTTGTGCCTCTCGGAGGATTGGCGGACGGGCCGTTCCCGGAGCACTACGAGCCCATCGAGAGCCCGGTGGCCAATCCATTGCACCCGGAGCAATCCCACAACCCGGTGGTCAAGAAGTTCAAAACGGATATGGACAAGTACGGCGAAGCCAAGGATTACAACATTGTCTGCACCACCTACCGCCTCACCGAGCATTACCACTATTGGACAAAGAACAATCCCATGAACGTTCAGTTGGTGCCGGAGCCTTTTGTGGAAGTACCGGCGCAATTGGCGGACGAGATGGGCCTTCGCGGCGGGGAGAAGGTCCGCGTGTCCAGCGCGCGCGGCGAGTACATCGCCAAGGCCATGGTCACGAAGCGTATCAAGGCCATGATGATCGATGGAAAGAAAACCTATCAGATCGGCATCCCCATCCATTGGGGCTATCGCGGGATCGCGGAAGACGAGGGCAAAACCGCGATGACACCCGTCAACAACCTGTCACCGACGGTCATCGATCCAAACGCCTGGACGCCGGAATTCAAATGCTTCCTCGTGAAGATCGAGAAGGCGTAGGGGGAAAGTATGAGCCAAGCCACACTACGCGTTCAAAAAATCTCAGGACACGCGGGGAGCGTTGCCGGCGAAGATACCCAGCGCCAATACACGGTCTGCAAGCTGATTGATACGACGACGTGCATCGGCTGCAAGGCCTGCGAAGTTGCCTGCGTGGAATGGAACGACCTCCCGTTCGGGGAAACGGTATTCGACAATACCTACCAGACCATGCCGGAAACGCGGTGGAACTATTGGAACCTGATCCTGTTCAACGAGCACGAGCGCGAGGACGGCACGCTGATGTGGCTGATGCGGAAGAACCAGTGTATGCACTGCGCGGATCCCGGCTGCCTCGCGGCGTGCCCTGCTGACGGCACCATCGTGCAATACACGAACGGCATCG
>WNFB01004887.1_pt1 | contig 11942 bp, 9 predicted proteins | sample 5400501 | NCBI WGS metagenome assembly WNFB01 (sample SAMN13153341, study PRJNA577476) | soil metagenome | isolation source: 200 cm saprolite under Douglas fir tree site 2 hole 1 | place: USA:California | collected 2015-04-18 | reverse complement strand
CAGCGGCAGGCGGCGACTAACGTACGTACGGTACAACCGGTCCCGCCGCAGCCACTGGTCGATCAAAGTAAGAACAATCAGGCCAACGGTCGGCCGGTGGCACGTCCGCAAGAACCCCTGCGTCCAGCGGAGACCCAGCAAGCCTCGCCTATGGGAATGCCGCGACCTGATGCCCGGCCGCAGCGTCCGATTGCCACCCCGCGTGAGGCCGAGCCCATGCGTGCTGAGGCGCCGGCGGTCCCACGTCCGCCGCAAGCCCGCGACAACCAAGCCCGTGGCAACGAGAACAGGGGCAACGAGAACAGGGGCAACGAGACTAGGGACAACGAGAACAATCGCTTTTCGCAAGGCTGGTCACATCCCCAGGCAAAGCCGGTGCCCCCGGTGCAGCAAAAAAACGCAGCCCAGGCGCGTGAAGACGAGAACAAGTTCCGCAACTGGCAGCAACAGCGCCAGCAATCTGCGCCAGCGCAGAATCGTGCGGCGCAGGAACAGCACCAGCAACCACGACAGCAAGAGCCGCATAAGCAGGAAAATAAGCCGCCCAGACCACCGAGCCCAAACTAACCTCATGGCAAATGCCAGCTCCAAAGAGGAGGAGTTGGCATTTCCCTATGTCTGATCCTTTACGCCAACCTTCAGCCAAATCACTTGCGATAGACTACTGAGAACCGGAAACTGGAAACCGGGAACCGGTTTTTATGCAAATCCGCGTTTTATTCTTCGGCATGCTAAAAGATCTCGCCGGACGGGCGAGCGACTCTCTCAGCTTGCCCGAAAACGCCACCCTGGGCGACGTTCTCCATCACTACGAGCAAACTATTCCGCGGGAGTTGATCGCCTCACTGGCCATGTCAGTGAACCAGGAATACGCCGCACCCGATGCTAGGCTGAACCAAGGCGACGAGGTTGCACTCCTGCCGCCGGTGAGCGGCGGGTCCGCGGAAGACTCGGTACACGCGATTTGCGGGCGCAGCGCGCACGCGGCCATTGTCAGCGGGGTGATCGACACGGTTTCTCTCCTGAAGGCCATCAAACAGCCCGAGGACGGGGCCGCCGTCGTCTTCGAGGGCATCGTCCGCAACCACACTCGCGGCCGCCGCACTCTCTACCTCGATTACGAAGCCTATGAGGAGATGGCACTCAAACAGATGGAGGAATTGGCGGAGCGGGCCCTGGCGGACTTCAAGATTCGCGACGTTGTGATCGTCCATCGCCTCGGTAGGCTGGAAATCGGCGAGACCAGCGTGTTGATTGCAGTGGCGTCAGCCCATCGGGCGGCCGCCTTCGATGCCTGCCGCTGGCTTATCGACACCCTCAAGCGTAGCGTGCCTATCTGGAAGAAGGAGTCTTTCGAAGACGGCGCCGTCTGGGCCGATGGTGAAGCCTTCCCGGACGACATTCCCAGCGCCCAAGGCACCCATTCCGCAGGGCGCGCATCTAAGTGAAAAGCCGTTTTCGCTCTAGGTGGAGACTGCGGCGACACACCTTACCTTTCCTGATGAAACGAGTTGCAACTGCTGGCCTTGTGCTGGTCCTCTGCCTTGTCTCCGCTGCTCAGGAGTCCGATACCACCTTCAAGGTTGACGTCAAGCTGGTGAACGTGTTCGTGACCGTGACGGACGAGCACGGTGGCCCCATCGCCGGTCTGAAGAAAGAAAATTTCGAACTGATGGAAGACGACAAAGCGCAGAAGGTCGCGCTCTTCGACAAGGAATCGGCTCTGCCGCTCAATATTGTCCTGGCCATAGATACCAGCCTTAGTACCCGCAAGGACCTTCCGCTCGAATTGGCCTCGGCTCGTCGTTTCGTCCATGCCATTCTGCGCCCGGTTGACGTGTTGTCGCTTTACGGGTTCAGCGAAACGGTGAGTGAACTAACTGGTTTTACCCCGGACCTAAGGGTCATCGACCGCGCCATCGACCACATCCGCCTGGGCTCGGCCACAGCTCTGTATGACGCATTATTTCTGGGATCAGAGGCGCTGGAGCCGCGGCAGGGCCGCAAGGTGATGGTGGTCATCACCGATGGGGGCGACACCATGAGCAAAGTGAATTACCAGGAAGCGGTGCGCGCCGCCGAAACCGCCGAGGCCATCTTGTACAGCATTATCGTGGTGCCGATCGAAGCCAGCGCGGGACGGGACACGGGCGGCGAGCACGCCCTAATCCAGCTATCTGCGGATACTGGGGGCAAATATTTCTACGCCTCTTCACTGGCGCAACTCGACGAAGCTTTCCACCAGATCAGCGACGAACTGCGGACCCAGTACTTGCTGGCGTACTATCCTTCGCAGCGGCTTTCCGATTCAGATTTCCGACGCATCCAGGTCAAGGTAAAGGGAATCCCGTCGGATTCCGATTTCAAGGTGCGTCATCGGACGGGATACTTCACGTCCAAGTCGCACTGAATGTTTTTCGTAGTCGTGTAGGGCGGACACTCTTGTGCGCCGCCCCCCTTGTAGTTGATTTTGATTTTGGGGAAACTTGATTGCTGTCTGGTGAAAGCGGGAGCCATGCGAGGTTTGCACAGGTAAGAGTCCAAGTCAAAGGCGGCGGACAAGAGTGTCCGCCCCACACGGCAGGATGCCTCCACGACTGGCACCGGACCGGTTGACGAGACAAATTCCCTTGTGAAAGTCTTATGAGATTGCTAATCGCAGGTTGTCCGTTGCCGGGCTAGGTTGTGCCCGGTCGCGAGGCTGACCGCTTCTGCCTTCCTTCAATCCGGGCAGTGGAATGCTTTTCGGTTCTCCGCGTGTGGAAGGTCCGAATCTTTGCAAGGAAGGTAAGCTAGACGAATGTCGAGCAATACTGGTTGTGCCCGTTCCACCTTCAGACAGTCAATTCTGTGGATCGGAGCGATCACGGTTCTTCTCGTGATTTCGTCGCTGGCATTCGCCCAGGAGTCCTCCACCGGCAACGTCTCGGGAACCGTAACCGGGCCCAGGGGCGCGTCCGTCAGCGGGGCTGAGATTACCATCACTCCCAGAATCACCGGACGAGCCATCAAGACCACGACCAGTCCGGCGGGCACCTACGCCGTGCGCGATCTGGTTCCCGGAGAATATATTCTGCACGTGGAGGCCAAAGGCTTCCAGCCCTACGACCTTCTCTTGAGAATCCAGGCAGCAGCGACTGCCACCGGTGACGTCAAACTCCAGCGAGTGGTGGTTGCTGGACCCATGTTGGTGAATACCGAGACGCCGGAAGTGCGGGGCGCGGTTACCTCCAGCCAGATGGAGCAGGTTCCCACCGATCGTGGCTTTTTGGATTTGACCCGGCTTGAACCCGGAGTTCAGTTGCTCGACGGTCAGGTACTCGCCCCCTCGAAGAGCGGCCTTTCCGCGGCTTCGGTCGTTGGCCGCAATGGCCGCACTACGCGGATGCAAGTGGATGGCTTGGATATCACTGACGAAACCGTGGGCGCCACCACTACCAATGTGCCGGTGGGCGCTATCCAGGAAGTGCGGGTCAGCCAATCGCTGCTTCCGCTCTCTTCCGGGCTGGCTTCGTCCGGTGTGGTGAACCTGACTACAAAGTCCGGCGCGAATGATATTCATGGCCAGCTCTTCGGCACCTTTCGCGACAAAACCGTTGGGGTGGCGAAGTTCCCCGGCGATCTGAACAATTCCTATTCACGCGAGGTTTTCGGCGGAAACGTCGGCGGGGCCTGGAGGAAAGACAAGCTCTTCTACTTTCTATCCGGCGAATATTTCAAGCAAGATCGTAGCGCCCCGGGGGTTTTCAACGCCCCTTTCGACGGTATCAAAGCGAGCTACAATGCTCCGTTTCACCAGACTGAACTGGCAGGCCGCCTGGATTACAAACTCTCTCCGCGATCGCAGCTTTTCTACCGCTTCACCTATGACAACAGCAGCGTGGTGAATGCCTTCGGAGGCAGCAACTTCCAGCCGCTTAAGAGCCGCGACAACACACCTGGTAACGCCCTCGGTTTCGATATCAGCCGGGGATCGACCGTCCATAGCGTTCGCTTCGCCTACGACCGGTTCTCCAACAACATCGCAGATGCAGTGATGGGAGCAAACGTTTTCGATCCCGCGCCTGGAATCAGTCTGAATTTCGGCGGTGGGTCCGGGTTCGCCAGTGGCCCCAACCCTCAAGCCCCCCAGAAAACCGTTCAGGTCAACAAGGAAGTAAGGTACGACGTCACCAAAATCTGGGGAGCCCATACGCTCCGCGCGGGCGCGGCCGTGAACAAGATTAACAATCTCATTTCCGCCAATCTCTTCGGCCTAGAACCGCAAGTGGGATCGGACACCAACCCGGCGACGAGCCTGTTGGCGGCGTTGGGGCCCTTTGCCGGAGGCGCAAGCAATCCGCTGAACTACCCGGTGGATAGCATCACTGTCGGAAATGGCTTCAGCTGTTTCAGCGAGAAGTCGGCGTCCGGCTCATCCTGCGGCGGCTTCAGCGACACCCGCACGCAAGCCTATGCCGGGGATAGCTGGAGAGTGCGCCCCAACCTGACGGCAACGATTGGTGTGCAGTATGTTCGCGATACAGGACGTACCGATTCGGATCTGCCCTCGATTCCATGCTCGGCGGTCGCAGCTTCTTACGGGGCTCTGACGCCCTGCTCCGGCAGCGACAATCTGCTCAATCACTTCGGAGCGGTTCCCGGCATCGGTAATCGCGTGCGTCAGCCCGACCTGAATTTCGCTCCGCAGTTCGGTCTGGCGTGGGATCCGGGCAAGAGCGGACGAAGCGTTGTCCGGGCAGGCATCGGCATGTACTACGACAACAACGTTTTTCGCAATGTGCTGCAGGATCGCGTGGCCCGTCTGGCGAATGGCAGGTTCAACGCGCAGGCGAATGATCCATGCGCCGGCCACAGCGTGGTTATTTTCCCCGGCAACGTCGTGCAAAGCGCCGCCGGCCTCTGCGGACAACCTATCGGAAGCGTGGTCACGCAAATCGCGGACTTGCAAACCGCTTTCCAGACAGCCAACGCCGCGCTCACTTCCAGTTCTCCGAATCCTAGCTATCTAGGCCAGTCGTTGAGCAGCCAAGGTCTGTTGGCGCCCAACTACCAGACTCCACGCTCGGTCCAGATGAACATTGGTTTCCAGAAACAGATTCGGCAGGCGACTGTACTTAGCGTGGACTATGTGCGCAATGTGGGCACCCATTACCTGATCGGATACGACACCAACCACGTGGGTGATGCCACTCATCTGGATACCAATGCGGCGATCCACGCCATTAACGACACCTTGGCCGGGAACCCGCTAAGCTCCGCCTGTCTCCCGGCCGCCAGCGCCGGTGCCAGTTCCCAAACCGCGGTCAACTGTTATCTGGCGGCTGTGCCCAGGGCGAGCATTGCCGATTTCGCCGGCCACGGTCTGGATTCGGGTGGGCAATATCTGGGAGGACTTCCCGCTTCCCTGTTTGGTCTGACGCCAAATACTGGTTCGCCGACGACCGATAACGGCGCCGCCTTCCCTGGAATCAATGCGCGGGTGGGACGCAACATCATGTTCTTTCCCGCCGGCCGCTCGCTCTACAGCGGAGTGCAAGTCTCGCTCCGCAGCCAGATCGCCAGCCCGATGCGCGGAGTTCGAGGCGGCAACCTGCAGATCTCCTACACTCATTCCAGTTTCCGCAGCAACGTTGCGGGAGGCCTCGGCGACCAGGATCTGTTGCCGCTGGCCGCCGACTTCAATCACCCGATCACTTTTTTTGGTTCTGCGTCTCAAGACCGCAAGCACCAGGTTTCCTTGGCTTCCATCCTGGACATTCCTTATGGGGCCAGGCTGGGCCTGATCGCCCATTTTGCCTCGCCCCTACCACAGACGCTTTTTCTGCCTGCCAGTGACGGCGTAGGTGGTGAGGTTTTTCGCACCGATGTAACCGGCGATGGTGCCTTCGGTGGCCAGAGCCAGACGGGGGCCAGTTCGTACGGCGATATTGTGCCGGGGACCAACATCGGATCGTTCGGACGTGCAGTCAAGGCCAGCGGTCTGAACAACATCATCCAAACTTACAACGCCAACTTCGGCAACCAGTTGACGCCCGCCGGACGGGCCCTCGTCACGGCCGGTTTGCTGTCGCGATCTCAACTGCTGCAGCTGGGCGCGGATTCGCCGGCCATCGCGCAGGCTCCGGCCGATAACCCGAGCCTGGCGTGGCTGCGAACCTTTGACCTGACGCTGTCGCGCCCTCTTAAGGTTGGAGACCGGTTTGTTCTGGAGCCGAGCGTGTCCGCGTTCAATGTGCTTAACTTTGCCAACTTCGATGGTCCGGGCAACCGGCTGCTCGGAGTGCTGAACGGTACCGTGGGAACACTCAACGGCACCACCAAGACGGAGCGCGCCACCGATCGCATTGGCCTTGGGTCGGGCGTGTTCTCGCTGGGCGCCCCGCGCCAGATCCAGTTCGGATTGAAGGTGATTTTCTAGTGTCCTGAGTCTGAAGTTGGCGGCAGATGTTTGTCATCCCGACCGGAGGGTAGCGAAGCGAGCGGAGTGGAGGGGGGAGCTGTTCTTTCGGCAGTTCCTGGTGCTCGCAGGGCTGCGGACTTCTGACTCCTACACGAGAAACTGCCAGCTCAAAGAACCGCGTGTAAAATAGGGTTTATGCCTTTTCAAGGACAAGGAGCACTCGGCCCGCCGCGCAAGGGAAGGCCGGCCCCTCCCGAGCAAACGTCGGAAGAGGCCGCCTACCTGAAGTCTCTCGGAGAAAAACAGAAGCCAGTGAGCATCAAGCTGGCGGACGGAGAAGTGGTCCGCGGCTGGATCGAATACTACGACAAGAACATGGTCCGGCTGACCCGCGAAGACCAGCCCAATCTGTTTATCTTCAAACACGAAATCATGTATATCTCGGAAGACGGGAAGCGCAAGTAGAGCGATTCCAAATTTTAGGTTGCAGATTTCAAAATCGCGACCGATATCGCCTTTAAAATCTAAAATCTGCAATCGGCGATCATAAACCAAGATGACCTCTACTCAATCCAACCACGATAGCTTTGTCCCCGCCATGGCCGAGATCGCTCGCGAGGCGGGCGCCTTGCTGATGGAGTATTTTCATCAACATGTAAAGGTGGAGTACAAGGGCGACGCAGACCTGGTCACAATAGCGGATCGCAAGTCCGAGATCTTGATCCGGGAGCGCATCAAGAAAAACTGGCCCGTTCACGATGTTCTCGGCGAGGAGCAAGGCCTGGTCAACACCGGCAGCGACTATCGCTGGTACGTGGACCCGCTCGATGGAACCACGAACTTCGCCCACGGATTCCCGGTATTCTCCGTTTCCATGGCGCTGGAGTACAAGAACCAAAGAATCGCGGGGGTAGTCTACGATCCGACGCGCGATGAGCTGTTCGCTGCCGAGCAGGGAAATGGCGCTTATCTGAACCATCAACGAATCCAGGTTTCGAAGACCGCGAACCTGGCCGAATGCCTGGTGGGAACCGGTTTCCCCAGTCACAAGCGGCACAAGAATCCGAACATTTATTTTTATCATCAGATCACCTTGCACACCCACGGTGTGCGGCGGGCGGGCTCGGCGGCTCTGGACCTCTGCAACGTGGCCAGCGGACGCTTCGACGGGTTCTGGGAGTTCAACCTTAATCCCTGGGACACGGCAGCGGGTGTGCTGATCGTCGAAGAAGCCGGTGGCAAAGTAACGGATTTTCATGGTGGGCCCTTTCAGTTGAACAGCCGCGAGACCCTGGCTTCCAATGGCCTGGTACACGGCGCGCTGCTCAACGAGTTCGCGCAAATTTTCGAAGGGCGAGGCCTCGAACCGTTGCCCGATGTTCACGAGTACCGGAAAATATGAATCGCAAACCTAGCGCAATTCTCGTTGCCGCGGCTCTTTCTGTGCTATGTGCCATTGCTCCCGCAGCAGACAAGGCCGCCCCAATCGTAGCCGACCCCGCCTACCTGCAGTCTTTCGAGAAATGGAAGGCCGAACTGGTTGAAGATCTCAAGCAGGAATGGTTGCCCTTGGCCGGCTTGTTCTGGCTCAAACCGGGTGAGAACAGTTTCGGAACTGATCCGAAAAATGTCATCGTGCTTCCCAAAGGGCCAGCCCAGGCAGGATCATTCACGTTGCAAGGAAAAACGGTAACCGTGAAGTTCGTTCCCGCAGCCAGCGCCATCATCGCGGGCAAGCCTGTAACCAGCGCCGACCTTCAGCCCGATACGTCCGGCAATGCGACGGTCATCGAAATCGGAAGTATGCGCCTGCACGTCATCGTGCGCGGCGAGCGGATCGGTATCCGCCTGAAAGACGTGGAGAGCGACGGCGCCCGTCAGTACCCCGGACCGCTGTTCTTCCCCGTCGACTTGTCGTATCGGGTAACGGCCACCTGGCTGCCCTCGGATGGCAAGCAGACGGTGGACGTTCCCAACGTGCTGGGCGATGTAACGCCCACGCCGATTGCAGGGACGGCTGCGTTCAAGATCTACGGTCAGGAACTGAGGCTCACCGATCTGGGCGGCGATCCGGCCGGAGAGCTGTTCTTTGTCTTCAGCGATCCCACCAACAAGACCAGTACTTATCCCGGCGGCCGCTTCCTGAAGGCAGGTCCGGTGGCAAACGGAACCGTGGTGCTCGACTTTAACCGTGCCTACAACCCTCCCTGCTCGGTCACGCCCTACGCAACTTGTCCGCTGGCGCCAAAAGAAAACCGCCTCGCTGTAGCCATTGCAGCCGGAGAAGAATACGACCACAAAACTGGGCGTCATTAACCCAATCCGGCAGTAAAATGGGAGCAGGGAGTAGTCGTGATCACCTCACTGCTGGAACGCAAGATCGAAAAACGCCCCGACAAAGTTCGTCTACAAGGGCGCATTCTTTTCCTCACCGAAGATCCGGAACTCATCAAGCGCCAGCTCGCCGGCGAAGACTTGCCCTGGGACACCAAAAACCCGGCCAACAATCCCAAGCTGCGCGACGACATTTCGACCGACGAGATCACACCAGCTCACTACTGCTTCTATTTCGACGAGACCCTGGGCGAGATTCCCTACCTGGGCCTGAAATGTGGTGATGTGCTGCCCATCGGACGGAGCGAGGTAAAAAAAGGCGGTTTCATCTGTGCCGTCAGTGGCAAGCGGCGAGGTAAAGGATCGAGCCGGGAGCAGTCGCCTTACGCAGAGATGTGCGCCGGTATACATCTGGTCATTGCCGAAAACATTGAGCGCATCTACAAGCAGAACTGCCAGAACCTGGGCCTGCTGACCTCCACCAACTTCTCGCTGATTGAAAAAATAAGGGCGGGAGAAGAGATTCCCCTCAGTGAATTCACCGCCGGCGAAGACGAGATCACGCGCCAGGTGATTGAATACGGAGGCCTGTTCCCCTTCAACGTCGCCCGCATGCAGAAGAAAGTTTTTCTCCCGCCCATCAAGACCAGAAAGCGCCCCATGACGCTGGCCGAGAAAATCTTCGCCCGCCACATGATCGGATTCAATGTAGGGGCGGATGCCCCCACCGGGCCAGGCGAGCAAAGCTCGGCAGTTTCTGGAGTCGACGGGGAGGCGGTCCAGCCCGGCGATACCGGTTTTGCCCGCGCGGACCTCCGCTTCAGCCACGAATACGTCACCCCGATGGCGGCCATTTTCTTCGAGCGCTACGTGGGCAAAGATGTGAAGGTAAACGATCCCGCGAGCATTCTGTTCTTCCGCGACCACCTGACGTTTCTCGATGAGGTGATCTCCGAAGAGAAAAAGAAGCTCGGCCTGCTCGACCTGGCCACGCAGCTCAAGCTGAAGCAACAGTCCTTCGCTGCGAAGCAAGGAATCAAATTGCACGGAGAATTGAAAGACCGCAAAGGGTCGGAAGGAATCTGCCACTCGATTGTCCTCGAGCGTTACGCGCTCCCCGGACAATTGAACATCGGCTCCGATTCGCACACCCCGCATGTAGGCGCGATCGGTTGCGTGGCCTTTGGCATCGGCACCACCGACGTGTTCAACTCGTGGATCACCAAGGACGTGCGGGTCAAGGTGCCAGAGTCGGTGAAAATCATTATCCGAGGTAAGAAGCATCCCAACGTGACCGCAAAGGATTTCATTCTGAAGATTCTTAGCCTCGACTATGTTCGCAGCGGCAAAGCCCTGGCCGAGGTAGTGGAATATGCCGGCGAGGCCATCGAAGAGCTGAGTGTGGACGAACGCGCCACCATGACCAACATGGCGGCCGAGATCGGCGGCTTCACCGGAATTGTTGCGCCGGATCAGAAGGCGGTTGATTTCCTGGTCGAGCGCCGCGGCATGGACCGCAAGCAAGCCGAGTCCACGATCGAGGGCTTATACAGCGATCGCGGCGCCCACTACGCCCACACCATCGAACTCGACGCTGCCGAGATCACGCCGATGGTGGCGACGCCTGGAGATCCAGGGAATGGCAAGTATGTCCGCGAGCTGAATACACCGGTCCCGGTTGAACTGGCCTACGGCGGCACCTGCACGGCGGGCAAGAACGAAGATATGGACATGTACGCCCGCGTGCTGGCCGAGGCGCTGCAGCAGGGCAGGCGAGTGGCGGATTCGGTGAAGTTCTACATCCAGTTCGGATCGCAGGAGACCCGCGATTACTGCATACGAAAGGGATATCTGGATGTTTTCCGCAAAGCCGGGGCGCATGTAATCGAGCCCAGTTGCGGGGCCTGCATCAACGCCGGGCCGGGCGTGACCACGCGCCCAGAGCAAGTAGTGATCAGCGCCCAGAACCGCAATTTCCCCGGCCGCAGCGGCCCGGGGCAGATGTACCTGGCCAGTCCGCTGACCGTTGCCGCCAGCGCGGTGGCAGGATACATCGTGGAGTACGAACCGAGCACGGAACGAGAGCTGGCCGAAACCAAACCTTGACCGCTGGATGGCTTTCGTAAACTCCGCGATGGTAGTATTCCTGCTTTCATGCGGCTCTGTTGCTGTTGCTGTGGTCAGCCTGAGGATTGAATCGCCGGTTGGGCTGGTAAAGCTGCCCGGGATGACCTTCGAGCCCAACCCTATCCCCGTAGCCGGCATTCTTGCTAAAATGAAAAGTTCTATAGAGTTCGGTTTCTCAGGGAGACAATGAACTTATGACCTACGTGATTGCAGAACCGTGCATTGGTACAAAAGACACTGCCTGCGTGGACGCTTGCCCGGTGGATTGCATTCATCCGAAGAAAGATTCGCCAGCCCACGCCGAAGAAGAAATGCTCTATATCGATCCGGTGGAATGCATCGACTGCGGCGCCTGCGTGCCCGTGTGCCCGGTGTCGGCCATCTTCGCCCTGGATGATTTGCCGGAGAAATGGGCGTCATTCACGGAACGGAACGCGAAGTATTTCGGACGATAGCAGCGAAAAACTCTCTTTGAGACGGCGCATGCTCGGGCAGCGGGTGTGCGGTGTTCTTTTTTAGCTGTCAGCTCTCAGCCTTCAGCTACCAGTGATAGCGCGATTGTGACCAGCTGCAAGCTGGCGGCTGATGACTGAAAGCTGATGACTGAACGCGGCCGCCTTTCCATCTCTCCGCTCCTCCATTACAATCAAAGATTAACCTGAACCTGCTGGGCTTCCATGGCACTGAAGGAGTCGGAAGCAATCGTCCTGCGCACCTATCCTTTGCGCGAGGCCGATTTGCTGGTCACCCTGTTCACGCGGGCGGAAGGGAAAGTTCGCGGCGTGGCCCGCTCGGCCAAGAGGTCGACGCGGCGGTTTGGCGGGGCGTTGGAGCCGCTCACCTACGTGAGGGCATATTACGAAGATCGCGAGCGGCAGGAACTGGCCCGGCTGGATTCGTGCGAGGTTCTGGAATCCCCCCTGGCGACGGAAGTCAGTTATCCGCGGGCCGTGGCGTTGGCGCACGTGGCGGAGTTGCTCGACGAACTGTTGCCGGATCGCGAAGCTAACGACGCTGTCTTCCGGCTGGTGCTTTCGGTGTTGGCCGGACTGCGCGGGACCGATGTCTGGATGCCCGT
>WNFB01004886.1_pt1 | contig 11944 bp, 12 predicted proteins | sample 5400501 | NCBI WGS metagenome assembly WNFB01 (sample SAMN13153341, study PRJNA577476) | soil metagenome | isolation source: 200 cm saprolite under Douglas fir tree site 2 hole 1 | place: USA:California | collected 2015-04-18 | reverse complement strand
AGCGGCTGCTGCCGAGCTGGCGGCCGGTTTCACGGCAGGGCTGGCCGAAGAGGCCGCGGGTACGGACGGCGCTGGCGCCTGCGCCTGCCCGCAGCCGAGCAGGATGAAAGCTGGCACGATGGCCGCCAGTTGATGAAGTTTCATCGGCTTACCCTATGCCCATGCTGAACAGCCGGATGCGACCATCGGCGGATGGCTGGAAACCACTGACCTTCTTGCTCATGGCGTAGTTCTCCACTCCCGGGTACATGAAGATGAAGCCCGCGTCGTCGTGCAGCAGTTTGCCAATCTGGCGCATCTGCGTGGCGCGCTCGGCCTCGTCATAGGTGGCGAGCTGTTTTTGCCACAGCTCGTCGACCTGCTGGTTGCAATAGCGTGACAGCAAGCCCTGGCAGGTTAGGAACAGGCCCATGTTGCCAGGATCGACTTCGGCGCCATAGGTCACGAACGCCAGCGGGGCCATCTTGTCCTTGGCTGCCCGCCAGTTGGTGTTGTAGGCGCCGATTTCCATCGGATTCACCTCGGCCTTCACGCCAACCGCGCCCAGGTACGCCTGGATAGCCTCCACCACCTGCTTGGTCTCGACGGTGGGGTAATCGATCTTTGTCTGGAAGCCGCTGCCGAAGCCACCCTCAGCCAGCAACTGCTTGGCCTTGTTCGGGTCGTAGGTGTAGGACGGCAGGGAGGGGTCGTAGCCAATGGTCGAAGGCGACATAGAGGTGTTCAGCCGCTTGCCCTGGACCTTCAGGATGTCCTTCATGATCGACTCGACGTCAACAGCGTAGTTCAGCGCCTGCCGTACCTTGAGTTCCTTGGTTGGACCTGAGCGCGTGTCGATGTGCACCTGCGGCAACTGGGTGGTCTCTTTGGACACGATGGCGATGTCGTTCGATGCCAGCGTGGCCGCGATGTCGCCCGAAACGTGATCAATGAATTGCACCTGGCCAGACTTGAGCGCCGCTAGCCTGGCCGACTCCTCGGGAATCGGCCGGAACGTCACCCGCTGGACGGCGGGTTTGCCTTTGGGGCTGCCGCTCCAGTAGTTGGGGTTGGCCTCCAGGGTGACGTGGTCGCCACGCACCCACTCGACGAACTTGTACGGTCCGGTGCCGACAGGCTTCGCGGCAAAGCCCTCCGCCCCGACCTGCTTGACATACGCCGGAGGCTCCATTCCCAGCTGTGCCGCGAAGGCGAAGAACAGCGTCGCGTCCGGCTTGCTGAGGTTTAGCTGGATGGTGTTGGCATCCACAACTTGCACGTTTTCAATCGAGGCGTACTTGCTGGCCACGCCCGACTTGGTAGCCGGATCTTTCATGCGATCGATTGAGAACTTGGCTGCGTCGGCGTTGAAGTCCTCACCGTTGTGGAACTTCACGCCTTTGCGGAGCGTGAAGCTGATGGTTTTGGGATCGGCTACCTTCCACGATTCGGCCAGGCCCGGCACCAGCTTGCCATCGGGCGCAACCTCAATAAGGTTGTCGAACATATGCAGAGCAATCGACTTGCCGTGGATACTGGAATTCAGGAATGGATCGCCGGACTCCATGTCACCGGCGAAGCCGACCGTGAGGGTGCCGCCGGCCGTGGGTTTCGCCGCTGAGGCGGCGGCGCCAGCGCTGGCAGCCGCCGTACTGGCAGCAGCCGCGGGCCTGGATGCCGCGGCGCTGGCCGCTGGCGCAGCCGCCGAGCTGGCCGGCGCCGCGGTGCCGCCGCAGGCCGCCAGCATCACGGCCAGCGTGAGGCCGAACGCAGCCGCGAGTGGCTGCCGGGGTGATTGGATAGTGAGCACTCCTTCTCTCCTACACATGTGATTCGACGTGGATTCGGCGTGGATCCAGGGCGTCGCGTACCCAGTCACCCAGCCAGTTAGCAGCGAGCACAGTCAATAAAATGGCGAATCCGGGCAGCGTGGAGACCCACCAGGCGTTGGCGACGTACAGCCGGCCATCGGCCACCATGCTGCCCCAGCTCGGCGTCGGCGGTCCCACACCCAGGCCCAAGAAGCTCAGCGCCGCTTCGAACAGGATCATCGCCGCCAGTTGCTGCGAAGCGATGACGATGATTGAGCTGCTGACGTTGGGCAGGATGTGGCGGAACATCAGCCGGGCTGGACGGGCGCCGATCGACCGCGCCGCCTCGATGAACTCGCTGTGACGCACCGCCAGCACCTCAGCACGCACGATGCGCGTGTAGGTCATCCAAGTGGACAATGCCAGCACGGCAATCACCGTCGGCAGGCCACCGCCGAATACCGCTACCACACCGATTGCCAGCACCAGGTAGGGCACCGCCAGCGCGACGTCGCCCAGGCGTGAGATCGCCGCGTCGACGGCTCCACCGTAGAAGCCCGCCAGTAGTCCCAGGATGACCCCGATGACACCTGCCAGGGCGACGGCACTGGCTCCGACCACCGCCGAAATCCGCGCGCCATAGATGATCCGGCTCAGGGTGTCCCGGCCCAAGCTGTCGGTGCCCAGCGCATGCACGAGTCCGTTCTTCTCGATCATTGGCGACCCCAGCCGCGCTGCAATGTCAGGCTTCAGGGGATCGTAGGGCGCCAGCAGTTGCGGAAAGGCTGCACAGACGATGACCACGGCGATGACGGCCAGACTGAACATGATGCGTGGCCGCCGCAGCATGGACCGGCCCGTCCTCACCCCTCTGGAGACGAGCTCGCTCAGGCTTGCTCCCTCGGCGCCCAGAGGGACGTCCAACGTGCCGACGCTCATGCGTATCTGATCCTGGGGTCGACGACTGAGAGCAAAGCGTCCGCGCACAGGCTGGCCACGACTACGGTGGCCGCCACAACCACCATGAACGCCTCCACGACGGGCAGGTCGCGATTCGAAATTGCCTGCACGGCCAGCAAGCCCATCCCAGGGTAGCCGAACACCGTTTCCACCACAATGGAGCCACCCAAAAGCCGAGCGACCTGCACGCCCAGGTATGACACCACGGGGATGGCGGCGTTGGGCAAAGCATGGCGCGACAACACGGTGCTGGGAGCAAGCCCCTTGCTGTTGGCCGTCCGGATGTAGTCGCGGTGCCGCACCTCCAGCAGACTGGACCGGGTGAGCCTCATGGTCATGGCTAAGGGGTAGGCAGCCAGCGTTACCGAAGGCAGTACAAGGGAGCTCCAGTTTTCATGGCCAGAAGCGGGCAGCAGTCGCACCCTGACGGCAAACACCAGGATCAGCACGATCCCCAGCCAAAACTCGGGTACCACCTGGCCGAACAGTCCCACCGTTTCCGCCACCGCCTGAACAGCATTCGATCTCGACCAGGCGGCGAGGATGCCCAGCACGCCGCCTACCGCCAGCGCGATCAGCAAGCTCAGGCCGATGAGTTCGAGCGTGTTGGGAATGCGTTCCAGCACCAGGCTCATGGCGCTGACGGGATCCCTGACAGAGTTGCCGAATTTACCTTGCACGGCATTGGCTAGGAAATGGAGGTACTGGACTGGGAGTGGCTGATCGAGGGCAAACTCAGCCTTCACCAGCTGGACAGTTTCTGGGCTGGCTTCGACTGGCACCATGGCCGCCAGCGGATTCCCGGTCAGCTCCAGCAGACCGAACGTGATGAGCGTCACGCCCAAGAGCACCACGATGGCGTTACCGAGCCGCCCTGCGAAAAAGCGAATCATGCGAAGGTGATGACGCCACGGCCGGCGCTGGTCTCGAGTGCCTCGAGTGCTTCGTTTACCTGGTCGAGAGCGTAGTGACGGGTGACTATCCGGTCGAGGGGCAGCTTACCTTTTAAATACAGGTCCACGTAGCGGGGAATATCGATCTGAGCGCGCACTGCGCCCAACGTCACACCGTGGACATGCTTGTCGCCCAGAAAACCATCCGCCGGGATACTGAAGCGCGATCCCGGAGGCGAGCCGCCGACGACGTAGGCGTGGCCGCCCACGGCCAGCATTTGCACCGCCTGCTCGACGGTCTTGGGATTGCCGACGAACTCGAACGCGTGCTGTACTCCCTTCCCGGTTAGCTCCCGCACCCGTTCGACCGCGTCTTCTCGAGCGGCGTTGATGGTATGAGTCGCCCCAAACGAGCGTCCCATGTCTAGCTTTTCGTCCGACACGTCAACCGCCACGATGGTGCCCGCATGCCGCAGACCGGCCGCGATTAGGCCGCCCAAACCGACGCCGCCACAGCCGATGATCGCCACGGAATCGCCGACCTCGACGCGCGCCACATTGAACACCGCGCCAAGTCCCGTACTTACGCCGCAGGCGAGCACGGCTACTTTATCAAGGGCCGCCTCCGCGGGTACGCGCACGGCCGCACCCTCGGGCACCACCGCGCGCTGCGCAAACGACGACTGCTTGAAGAAGTGGTACACCGGCTCCCCACGCAGGCTGAGCCGCGTGGTGCCATCGAATAGGCCGCCGCCATACATGCCCGCCGCGGCGTTCTCACAGACGTATGGCCGGCCGGCCACGCAGGCCGGACACGCACCACAGCGCGGCACGGACGCCAGCACGACCCGGTCTCCCGGGGCCACCGTGCTGACCATCGGCCCTACTCCCTCCACCACCCCGGCGCCCTCGTGTCCCAGGATCAGCGGCAGGTTGCCCAGCTTGCCGCCGCGGAATGACGACAGGTCCGTGTGGCAAACGCCGGTGGCCACCAAGCGCACCAGGATCTCGCCCGCCCGAGGTTCCGCCAGGCCGACCTCTTCGATGACCAGCGGCACGCCTGGCGCGTGCATGACCGCTGCTTTCACTGGTGCCGCGTACCGGGCGGTAACACTTCGATTGCTGACAAGATTGCTTGACAATCATGTTAACTTACCGTTCCTATGCTCCCGCCACAGATCGAACTGGGTTGCCACCACGGTCCGCAGGAGCCCGCGCAGATCGGACGCGCGACTGCCGCCGAAGGCCGCTTCGAAACCTGCCTGGGCCTTGCCCCATTCCCTGACCGCGGCAGCAAGCCGTTTGGCGCCGGCCTCGGTCAGGCGCAGCTCCTTGCGCCGCCGGTCCGAGCTGCTGGTCGCCACCTCGATAAGGCCATCGCGCTCCAGCGGCAGGATATTCCGCCCGAGCGTGGTTCTGTCCATGACCAGGTCCGAAGCCAGCGCGTTGATGGTCATCGGCCCTTTCCGTCGCAGCCGGGACAGAATCGAGAACTGGGTCGTCCGCAGCCCGGTTGGCGCCAGGAGCTGGTCATAGAACTGGGTGACGTGCCGAGCCGCCTGGCGCAGCGCAAGGCAGTTGCAGTCTTCCGGACGCAAGGCGCTGGTTGACGAAGGGTGCATATACGCGTATTATAGGCGCATATACGCTCATGTCAACCACGCTAGCTCTACCTGATGCCCCGTTAGCGCCGGCAGGCCGGTTCGACGATCGAACCCGCCTGCTGCTCGAGGCGCCAATTGCTCGTACCCTGCTGCGGCTTGCCGGGCCGAACATGCTGGTCATGGTCGTGCAGGCCTCGGTCGGGCTTATCGAGACCTATTGGATTGGCAAGCTCGGGACCGATGCCCTGGCCGGCGTGGCGCTGGTCTTTCCCGTGGTCATGCTGGTCCAGATGACGTCTGCCGGCGCCATGGGCGGGGGGATATCCTCCGCAATCGCTCGCGCCTTGGGTGGTGGACGCCGGACCGAGGCCGATGCCCTCGTGCTCCACGCGCTGGCCATCGCGGGTGTGATGGGACTCGCCTTCACGATTGCTGTGCTGGGAGGCGGCCCATGGCTGTACGCGGCGCTGGGCGGCAAAGGCGCATCGCTCGAGGCGGCCCTGACGTACTCCAACGTTGTGTTCGCGGGCGCGATCCTGCTGTGGTTGTTCAATTCGCTGGCCAACGTGATCCGTGGCACGGGCAACATGGCGCTGCCGGCAATCGTTACCTCCGTCGGCGCTGTGCTCCTGATTCCGGTGTCTCCGTGCCTCATCTTCGGCTGGGGACCGTTTCCAGGCTGGGTGTAGCCGGTGGGGCGACAGCGCTCCTGGCCTATTACGCTCTCGGAAGCATTGCGCTCGCCGTCTATCTGTGGTCGGGTCGCAGCGTCGTCCACCTCGCCGTTTCCGGTGTCCGCTTCCGCTGGCCGCTCTTCCGAGACATCCTGCGGGTGGGCGCAGTCGCTGCCGTGGTCACGGTCGGGACCAACCTCACGATCGCCATCGCCACCGGCTTCGTGGGACGGTTCGGACCAGCGGCGATCGCCGGGTACGGCACCGGCTCGCGCCTGGAGTACCTGCTGGTGCCACTGGTATTCGGGCTGGGCGGCCCGCTGGTGGCCATCGTGGGCACGAACATCGGGGCTGGCCAGCGCGACCGAGCGCTGCGGGCCGCCTGGATTGGCGCGTTTATGGCGGCCGGTCTGTGCGAGGCGATCGGCCTCTGCGCGGCAATCTTTCCGCGTGCCTGGCTGTCGCTGTTCGACACCGACACGGCGATGCTCGATGCAGGGTCGCGCTATCTGCACACGGTTGGCCCGCTGTACGGGCTGTTCGGGCTTGGCATGGCGCTCTATTTCGCCTCACAGGGCGCCGGACGGCTGCTCTGGCCACTGCTGGCGAACCTCGTCCGGCTGGCCATCGCAGCTGGGGGCGGCTGGCTGGCACTGAGCCGGAGCGGCGACCTCCGGGGTGTTCGTCGCGCTCGGCGCAGGGCTGGCGGCGATGGGTTTGATAAACGCCGTGGCGGTGGCGGGGGGCGCCTGGTTTGGCCCGATCGCCTGGCCGGTGGATCGTCGCGCTCTGGTCCGGCCGGCGTGACCGAGCGCTACCTCGAGGACTTCGCCGTCGGTCAGACCTTCGGTTCCGGAAGGCTCCGGGTCGACGTCCAGCAGATCAAGGCCTTTGCCGCCGAATTCGACCCGCAGCCCTACCATCTGGACGAGGAGGCTGCCCGCAACACGATCTTCCGTGGGCTTTCCGCCAGCGGGTGGCACACCGCCGCCATAACCATGCGCCTCCTGGTGGACAGCGAGCTGAAGCCTGCCGGCGGCATCATCGGCGTCGGCTTCGACGAGCTCCGCTGGCCGCGACCGGTGCGGCCGGGAGACGAGCTGCGCGTCGAGAGCGAAGTGCTGGAGGTGCGCCCCTCGCGCTCACGCCCGGAGGATGGGCTGATCAAGGTGCGGGCAACGACGCTCAATCAGCAGGGCGAAGCCGTACAGATCTTCGTCGCCAACCTCCTCGTGCCGCGTCGACCCGTTTCGTCCGACTGCTAGCGCTATCAATACATCGCGTGCGGGCCGGTGAGGCCTAAACCTCTCCTGCCTCGCGCAGCTCGGCAATCTCCGCCGCCGAATACCCCAGCTCCGCCAGGATCTCGTCCGTGTGCTCGCCGGGCTCGGGGGCGGCGGAGCGGATGCTAGGCGGCGTGCGCTCGAGGTTGACGCCGGAGCCGAGCAGGGTCATCGGCCCCAGGGTGGAGTGCTCCACGGGCGCGCGCAGCGGCAGGCTCTGCACCTGCTCGTCCGCGAAGCACTGCTGCACGTTGTAGATCGGTCCGGAGGGCACGCCGGCGGCGGTCAGGATGTCGATCCACTCCGCCGCGTCGCGAATCATGAGCTGCCGCTCGATGGCTTCGTGAAACGCCGTCCGATGCTCGTATCGCGCGGCCCGGGTCTTGAAGCGCTCGTCCTGCAGCAGCTCGGGCGCGCCAACCGCCTGGCACAGCCGCTCGAACATGTTCTCACCGGCCGCCTGGATCATGAACTCGCCGTCGCGCGCCTTGTATACGCCGGATGCGCCAAACAGCGGGTGATTGTTGCCGTTCTGGCGCGGCACGTCGCCGGTGATGAGATAGCGCGCCGCCTGGTGATCCATCAGGCGGATCATGGCCTGCAGCAGCGAGGTGTGGACCCACTGGCCGCGGCCCGACCGCTCGCGTTCGAACAGCGCGCACACCACGCCGTACGCGGCCATGAAGCCCGCCGTCAGATCCGCCACGGGTAGGCCGACCAGCAGCGGACCCTGGCCGGGCTGGCCGTTCACGGTCATCACGCCCGACATGCCCTGGGCGATCTGGTCGAACCCCGGCCGGTTGCGATCGCGTGCCGTCTGGCCGAAACCGGAGATGCTGGCATACACCAGCCGCGGGTTGACGGCCGACAGCGTGTCGTAGTCGATGCCCAACCGGTGCTTGACGTCAGGGCGGTAGTTCTCCACGACCACGTCGGCCAGGCCGGCCAGCTTGAGGAACACGGTCCGTCCACGCTCGGTTTTGAGGTTAAGCGTCAGGCTGCGCTTGTTGACCTGCAGGTTCTGGAAGTCGAAATGGTGCCGTTCGCCGATGTCACCGCCGCCGGGGTCCTCGATGCGGATGACCTGCGCGCCCATCTCGCTGAGCATGCGCACGCAAGTGGGCCCGGATCGCGCTCGGGTGAGGTCCAGCACCTTGATGTGGGACAGTGGCACGGCCTCGATACTACCCGTCCTCGAATCGGGGATGGCTTCTATCGGATGAGGCCAGGGTGGCTTGCTAACCGGTTGGACCGCTAGTCGTCAAAGGCGGCGATGGCCTGGATCTCGAGCAGGGCGTCGGGGCTGGCCAGGTGGCTCACGCCAATGAGCGCGCTGGCGGGGAAGTCGTGCTTCAGGATCTCGCCGCGCAGCCGCACGAATTCGTCGCCGTAGCGGATGTCGGTGATGAACACCGTCATGGTCACCAGGTTGTCCAGCGAGCCGCCCCCGGCCTCCAGGATGGTCTGCATGCGGGCGAAGGCCCGCCGCGTCTGAACCTCGAAGCGGCTGATGCCGGGCTCCGGTTTGGCATCGTGGCCGGTCTGGCCCGCCAGGAAGAGCAGGTTGCCGGCGCGCACCCCATGCGAGTAGGCGCGCGTCGCCCCGGGATTCGGCAGGCTGTCCGGCTGGATGATGCGCTTAGGCATGCACGTGCTCCTGAAGGTCGCTCCGGGCGCCCTCTGGGTCGAGATCCAGGCTGTACAGCCGAATCGCGTTCTGCCGGCAGATCTTTCGCTTAACCGCCGCATCGATGCCTTCGAAGTTGCGGTCCACCGTCTGGTGCGAATACGGCCAGGTGGTCACGCCGTGCGGAAAATCGCTGGCCCACAGGTAGTTCTCCTCGCCGTACACCGGCGTCGTCAGCACGCCCGATCGGTCGTCCTGAAACGTGAAGAACACGTTGCGCCGGAGGTATTCGCTCGGTAGGCGCTGGTTGACGTTGCGGTCGGCGTCGTAGGTCGACTCGCGGCCATACAGGTAGTCCGCCTGCTGGTAGATGTAGCCCACCCAGCCCACATCGAACTCGGCGCAGACCACCTTCAGGCCGGGATGGCGGTCGAACACGCCCGAGAACGCCAGGTGCCCGATGAATCGCTCGGCGTGCGCCTGCCGGGCGGCGTTGCCCATGCTGGCCGTCCGCGGGTCTTGCTGGCGCGGCCCCTCGAAGTGTTTGCGCTGCTCGCCCTGCGTGCTGGTGGTGTGCACGTTGAGCACCAGGCCGGTCTCCTCCGCGGCGGTCCACAACGGCTCGTAATAGGGCTCGTAGTAACCGCTGTCCTTGATGCCGGTTGGGATCTGGACGCCTTTGAAGCCCAGCTTCGCGTACTCGTAGACGTCCTGAACTGTCTTGGCGATGTCCAGGATGCTCAGCAGCGGCAGGCCGATCAGGCGTTTGGGGCTGCAGCTGCAGAACTCGTGCAGCCAGGCATTGTATGAGCGCAGGATGGCCCGCTGGAACTTCGCGTCCGTGAGGCCGTAGAAGAATCGCGCCGGGCTGGCAAACAACACCTCAGCGTCGACGCCATCACGGTCCTGCGCCTTCAGCCGGGCCGCCGGCTCCCAGCCGGCCGGATAGTCCTCGAACTGATAGCTGGCGTTGAAATCGATGGTCTCCTGCCACTTGCTGAGGTCCATCGAGCTGATGCCCTCGGGCTTGTCCGCCACCAGCCCGATGGAGAAATGGGACACCCCCATCGGCGGCAGCCCGTTCGTGAGCAGCCACATCCCGGCGGGCACGCCCCGCGGGTCTTTCACCACGCGCGGCGCTCGTTCCCCATACTCCTTCTGCACCCGCTCCCACGCCGCCGGCGGCTCGTTGAGATGACTGTCCGCCGAAATCAGCTTGAACTCAGCCATGGTGGCTCATTCTAGCGGCGGCCTCTGGAGGGCGTACACTGACAGGCGCCATGCTCCCGGTCCTGCTTGCGCTGGCGCTGCTCTTAGCCGCTTGCGGTGGGGCGGCGTCAGCTCCACCCTCATCGTCGCCCCGTGCCTCGGCGCCCGCTGCCTCGGATCCGGGAACTCTGACCAAGCTCAACGTCAGCTACTCAGCTCTCAGCGCCACGTCGGCCCCCGAATGGGTGGCAAAAGGCGCCGGCTTCTTTCAGAAGCAGGGGCTCGACGTCAGCCTGCCGTTTCTCTCGCCAGCCACGCTGACGGCCGGCTTGATCGGTGGCAGCGTCGATATCGGCTTTGGCTCACCAGGAAGCGTTGCTGCCGCGGTTTCCCAGGGTGGCGACTTGACCATCATCGGCGCCACTTACGAGGGGTCAACCTTCACCATCGTGGCTCGGCCGGAGATTAAGAGTGTGCCGGAGCTGAAAGGCAAGAAAGTCGCAGCCACCCAGCGCGGCGCGACAACTGATTTCCTCATCCGGCGGGTGGCTCAGCAGCAGGGCTGGGGCCCCAATGACGTGAACGTCGTGTACATCCCGGAGCAGGCCAATATGGTGCCGGCCCTGACCAGCGGCGCCGTCGACGCCGCGGTAATGACTGAGCCGCTCACGTCTGTTGCTTTGTCGCAGGGCACACATGCCATCTTTGGCCCCGACACCCCGGGCGCGAATGAGTTCATCAGCATGTCGGTGGTGGTCGTGAAGCGCGGCTTCATCCCCGCCCATCGCGATGCCCTCAAGCGCTTCCTGATGGCCAACATCGAGGCGGTGCACTTGATCAAGACCAATCCCGATGAGGCCGCCAAGCATGTCGGCGCCTATCTCAAGGTGGACGATCCCAAGGTCCTTCGCAGCAGCCTCGTGGGCGTCCAGAAAGTGCTGCGTGACGATTTTTCGCTCACCATGCCGGGCCTCCAGAGCGTCATCGACAATACGGCGGTGGCCGATCCGGAGATAGCCAAAGTGAGGCCGCAGGATTTGGTCGATCTGTCATTGGTGGACGAGATCAGGGCCAGTCATTTCATCGAACGCCTGAAATAGGATGGCCAATCTCGCCGAGCTCAAGGAGAAAGTCATCCTCGCGCGGGAGTTCCTGCTCCACGAGGGCCTGATCCAGCGCTACGGCCACATCAGCTGTTATGCGCCCGAGGAGGGCACCGTTCTCCTGACGCCCAATGCCAGCGCCGTTCGGGGTCGTTTGCGGCCCAGCGACATCGTCTCCACGGACCTCGATGGCGAAGTGGTCGGCGGCCGGCCGGAACGGCCGCTGGAATGGATCATCCACACCTCCATCCATCGCGCGCGGAAAGACGCGCTGGCCGTGATCCACACGCATCCGCTGTTCTCGACCAGCCTCACCATCGCCGGCCAACCCATCCGGCCGGTCTACATGCACGGCGCCATCCTAGGCCCCGAGCCGGTGCCCGTCTACGACGACCCCTGCACCATCACCACGCCGGAGCAGGCGCGGGAGCTGGTGAACGTGCTCGGCAGCGCCAAGGCGGTCGAGCTGCGCGGCCATGGCAGCGTCGTCCTGGGGCCGACGATGGAGCAAGCATTCGCCACGGCCATCTTCCTCGAGGACAACAGCCGAAAACAGCTGTACGCCAGCCTCGCCGGGACCGTCGAGTACATGACCCCGGACGAGATCGAGCGCACCGGCCCCAACATCGGCCAGAAAGCGCTCGAAGGGTTGTGGGACTACTATGTCGACCAGTACAAACTCGGCTGGGGTTAGCGCCATGATGGTGCTCCCGTTCTACAAGGCCAGGCCGATCTCGATTACGTAGTCGCTGGTCAGCCCCTAATCAGCTTGTCCAGCTGGTCCTTAGTCATACCCACCCA
>WNFB01004885.1_pt1 | contig 11944 bp, 8 predicted proteins | sample 5400501 | NCBI WGS metagenome assembly WNFB01 (sample SAMN13153341, study PRJNA577476) | soil metagenome | isolation source: 200 cm saprolite under Douglas fir tree site 2 hole 1 | place: USA:California | collected 2015-04-18 | reverse complement strand
CGCGCGGCGAGATCATCGAGCGGGTCATCGTCAAGGTGAACGGCGACGTCGTGACCCAATCGGAGTTCGAGGCCCGCCAGATCGCCGCCGTGCAGCAGGCGCGCATCGCCCCCGACCAGGTGGAGAAGTTCCTGCGCGAGAACAACGCCCACATCCTGCAGGAGGCGATCGACGACCTGCTCCTCGTGCAGCGCGCCGCCGACCTCGGGATCAAGCTGCGTCCGGAATACGTCAAGGAGGTCATCGACGGGATCAAGAAGGAAAACAAGATCGCCAGCGACGAGGAGCTGCAGCAGCAGCTGAAGCACGAAGGGATGACGCTCGAGGAGCTGAAGCGCAACATCGAGCGCAACATCCTCAAGCGCCAGGTGATGCAGCGGGAGCTGGAGAGCAAGATCGCGGTCACCGAGGACGACGCCAAGGCCTGGTACGAGGCCAACAAGGCCGACTACACCAAGCCCGCCACCGTCCACCTGCAGCAGCTCCTCGTGCGCTCCGACACGAAGAACCCTTCCCTGGCCGTCGACCTCGTCGGCCGCGCCCGCGGCGGCGAGGACCTCGCCGAGATGGCGAAGGCGTACGCGGCCGCTCCCCACAAAGCGAGCGTCTCCGACCTGGGCGTGCTGCGCAAGGGCGACCTCGCTCCCGACGTGGAGAAGATCGCGTTCGCGCTGGCGCCCGGGCAGGTCTCGGAGCCGCTCCCCACCCCCGACGGCTTCCGGATCCTCAAGGTCGTCGAGAAGACCGAGGGCTCGGTCGTGCCGTACGAGGACGCGCGGGCCGAGATCCAGCGCCGCCTCAGCCAGACCCGCGGCAACGAGCAGGTCGAGAAGTACCTCGCGGGCCTGCGCGAAAAGGCGATCGTCGACCTCCGGGTGAGAGAGGTCCCGTTGCAGCTGACCGGGCCGGCCCCGGCCGGAACGACGCGCCTCGCCGAGCCCGCGGCCGAAGGCGCCGCCCCAACGGCGTCCCCGTCCTCGGCGGCCGCCCCCGCCAATCCGGACGAGGAGATCTCGACGACGCCGCAGGCCCGGCCCGAGCGCGTGGCTCCCCCGCCGACGGGCGCCCCCCCGCCTTCGCCCACGCCCAACCCGCCGCCGCCTCCGCAATAAGGAGGAGGTCTGGGTCGCGTAGCAACCGACACCTTCTTTGCGCGCGTTTATGCGGCGGTCTGCGCGATACCGCGCGGGCGCGTCGCGACCTACGGGCAGCTCGCGCGCCTCCTCGGCGTGCCGCGGGGCGCGCGCGCCGTGGGCTGGGCCTTGCGGGCCCTGAGCCCGGCCCGGGAAAGGCGCGTGCCCTGGCACCGCGTCGTGGGCGCGGGCGGGCGGATCTCGCCGCGGGCCGGCGCGGGGCCCCTCGTGCAGCGGCGGCGGCTCCGCCAGGAAGGCGTCACCTTCCGGCAGGGACGGGTGGACCTTCGCCGGCACGGCGTGCTGAGATGACGGCGACCAGGGTGCGCGGCGACCTGTCCGCGAGCGGCCTCCCCCAGGTGCTGCGGCCGCTCGTGCGGGCGCGGAAGACCGGCGTCCTGCGTTGCACGCGGGACCGGATCGTCAAGACCGTGTACATCTCCGAAGGCCGGCTCATCTTCGCCACCTCCACCGACCCCGATGACCGCCTGGGCGAGATGCTGATGCGGAAGGGACTCATCACCTACCGCGCCCTCCAGGACTCGGTGCTGGCGCTGCAGGCCGGCAAGCGCCAGGGAACCCTCCTCGTGGAGAACGGCGCCATCCGCTCGCGCGACCTGGTGGAGGGGGTGGCCGACCAGGTCCAGGAGATCGTGCACGGCCTCATCCAGTGGGAATCGGGGCAGTACGAGTTCGTGGACGGTCCCCTCCCATCGAAGGAGGTGATCGTGCTGCGCATGTCCACCGGCGATCTCCTCCTCGAGGGCGTGCGGCGCGTGCAGCGCTGGAGCCGGATCCGGGCCGGCGTGGGCGGTCTCGAGCAGAAGTACGCGCTGGCGGCCGACTCGTCCGCCGTCGTCAGCTCGCTCTCGCTGCAGAAGGAGGAGCTGAACCTCGTCGCGAGCCTCGACGGGGTGATGACGCTGGAGGAGGTCTGCGCCGCCTCCCGCCAGAGCGACTACCTGGTCTGCCGCTCGCTGTGGGGGCTGTGGGCGGCGGGTGTCGTCGACCGCGTGCCCCAGGACGCGGCGGCGGAGCGCAAGGAGCAGACCGAGCCGCATGTCGAGCAGGTGCGCGGCGCCTCCATCGGCCGGGAGATCGAGCGCTTCAACCGGCTCCACTCCTTCCTCTTCGAGCTGGTGGGCTATGAGCTGCGGGAGCGCGCGTCGGCCTTCTTCGAGCGGGCCTTCTCGCAGGCCAGCGCCGAGCAGCCCGCGCTGTTCGAGGGCGTCGCGGTCGACGGCGGGGGCGCGCTCGACCAGGTCGCCCTGCGCCGCAACATCGTAGGGGGCGAGATCGCGCGCTACCTGGGCGGGCTGGAGCGGCTCCTGGAGATCGAAGTCGCCCTCGTCCGGGAGACGATGGGCGAACGCAAGGCCGCCATCATCAAGGACGGCCTCCGCGAGCTCCGCGCCCAGGGCCGTCCTTCAGGCTAGCCCAACGAACCGACCTTTCAACGCGGAGGACGCGGAGAGTAGCAAGCAGGGCTCGAGGACGCGGAGAAGAAAAGGGAATGCCCTTTAGGTCTTCCTCCGCGTCCTCTCCGTTCCCCTCCGCGTCCTCCGCGTTAAAGAGGCTTGCGCCCGACTGTGGTGTGATCGATCGGTCTCAGACAAAACTCACGCGGGGGAGGCCCAGGCGCTCGCGGGCGCGCTGGAGCGTGTAGCGGGCCATCGCGTCGGAGAGCGCGTCCTCGTCCACGCGCCCGCGATGGCGCTCGATGGCCCGGGCCGCCTCGTCCCGGAACTCCTCCAGGTCCGACGGGCTCAGCGCGTGGACCACGGCCGCGGAGACGTCGTCGTCGATCTCGCGCAGCTTCTCCCGCAGGTAGCTCCAGTTGGGCCGCGACGCCACCGAGATCAGCTCCTGCACCTCGCGGATCTTGCGCAGGGGCGGCTCGAAGGCGCTCCCCGCCGGCGGCTTGACGCTGCCGAGCCGCTCGAGGAGCGTCGCGAGCAGGCCCTCGACCTCCTTCAAGGGGACGCTCTCCGGCGGCGGGGCCGGGCGCAGCTCGGGCCGCGGTCCGGCCGCGGCCAGCTCCTCCACCCAGCGGCGGCAGAAGGCGAGCGAGGTCACGTTGGTCCCCGCCTCGAACGCGCGGTCCATGCCCACGAGCACCGTGGCCAGCGGCACTCCGGCCTGGTGCCACGCGCGGGCGAGGGCGAAGTCGCGGGGGGAGAGGATGTGGTCGACGCCACGGCGGGCGCGCAGGTGGGCCTCGATCGCCTCCACGTAGGCCTGGACGTCGGGCGGGCTCACGAGCGCGGCACCACGTCGAACTGCTCCTGGTGGAGCAGCGGATCGGCCTGGACGACGATCTCCGCTCCCACGAGCTGGGAGAGGTTCTTGAGCACGCCGGCCTCCTCCCCCGAGAGGGCGCGGGCCACCTCGGGGTTCACGCGGAGAAGGAGCGCGTGGCCACGCAGGTCGGGGGCGAGCTTCTTGACCTCGTCATAGATCTCCGAGCACACCGTGGCCACGCTCTTGATCATCCCACTGCCGACGCAGTAGGGACATGGCTGGCAGAGGATGCGCTCCAGGGACTGCTTGACCCGCTTGCGGGTCAGGATCACGAGGCCGAACTCGTTCACGGAAAGAAGCTTCGATGGCGAGCGGTCGTGGCTGAGCTCCTGCTCCAGGGCGGCCATCACCTTCTGCCGGCTCTTGCGCTCCTCCATGTCGATGAAGTCCACGACGATGATGCCGCCCAGGTCCCGCAGCCGGATCTGGCGCACCAGCTCCTTCACCGCCTCGAGGTTGGTCTTGAGGATCGTCTCCTCGAGCTTGTTCTTTCCCGTGTAGCGGCCGGTGTTGACGTCGACCGCCACCAGGGCCTCGGTCTGGTTGATCACGATGTAGCCGCCGGAGTCGAGCCATACCTTGGAGCGCAGGGCGCGCTCGAGGGCGGTGGTGACGCCGTGCTCCTCGAGGATGTTGCCCTTCTCGAAGCGATGGACCCGGGGGGCCAGCTCGGGCTGCAGCTCCCGCACGAGCTCGAGCGTGCTCTGGTAGTCGCGCTCGGAATCGAGCCGGATGGCGCCCACGTTGTCGGAGAGAATGTCGCGGAGGAGGCGCTGGACGAGCCCCAGCTCCCGGTGGAGGAGCACGGGGGCCGCCTGCCGGCAGCTCACCGCGCGCACCTCGTCCCACGTCCGGGTGAGGTACCGCGCGTCGCGGTCGAAGTCCTCCCGGCTGCGGCCGAGGCCCGCGGTGCGGGCGATGAAGCCGCCCCCGCCCCGCTCCTGGCGGATCTCCTTCAGCATCGACTTCAGCCGGCGGCGCTCCTCGTCGTCGACGATCTTGCGCGACACGCCCACGTGCTCCACGGTCGGCATGAAGACGAGATAGCGTCCGGGGAGCGACACGTGGGTGGTGATGCGCGCGCCCTTGGTGCCGAGCGGCTCCTTGACCACCTGGGCGAGCACCTCCTGGCCCTCCTGCAGGCGATCCTCGATCGGCGCGTTCCGGACCTGCTCCTCGGGGGAGAGGAGGTTCTCGTCCAGATCCTCGAAGACGTCGGCCACGTAGAGGAACGCGTCCCGCTCGAGGCCCAGGTCCACGAAGGCGGACTGCATGCCGGGCAGGACGCGGGTGACCCGGCCCTTATAGATGTTGCCGACGACGCCCCGGTGGGCCTCCCGCTCGATGAAGAACTCGGCCACCGCCCCGTCTTCCAGGAGGGCCACCTTCGTCTCCTGGGGGGTGCTGCTGACGATGAGGTCCTTGTTCATGGAAGCGTCCTTCCATGAGCCGCCGCCTTCGCCGACGCGCGCGCGCCGGGGCCGCGCGTGTTGCGGGTCGGGGGAATCGGTCGCGGAATGCGACTCGAGAGGTCGGCGGCTCGAACTGCGGGCGAAGCGTCATGAGAACGGCCGCGCCAGCGTGACGATGTCCGTCAGTTGACGAAGCGGCGCATCCGCACATTGAGGATGAGGCCGACGGCGAGGAGCGATGAAATGATGGACGATCCACCGTAGCTCATGAGGGGCAGCGGCAGGCCCTTGACCGGTACGAGCCCGGCGACCATGGCGATATTGTATACGACCTGGAAAGCGAGCACCGTGGCCACGCCGGCGGCCAGGAACGCCCCCACGCGGTCGCGCGCCATCTGCGCGGTGTCCATGGCCCGCCACAGGATGAAGAGGTACAGGCCCAGCACCACCACCACGCCGACGAAGCCGTTCTCCTCGGCGAGGACCGAGAAGATGAAATCGGTGTGGCGGGCGGGGAGGTAGCCGAGCTGGGCCTGGGTGCCCTTCTTGTAGCCCTTGCCCGCGATCCCGCCCGAGCCCACCGCGATCTCCGACTGGATCTTCTGGTAGCCCGCTCCCCGGGGATCGAGGCTGGGGTCGAGGAACGTGTAGATGCGCGTCTTCTGGTAGTCCTTCAACGCGAACTCCCAGCCCAGCCCGCCGACGGCGATCCCCACCGCGAGCAGGACGAGGACGGCCTTCAGCCGCAGGCCGGCGAGCACGGCGCCGGTGACGAAGAGCGGCACCAGCGTGAAGGCGGTCCCCAGATCCGGCTCGGCGGCGATGAGGGCGGCCAGCACGCCGACCGCGGCCCCCGGCCCCAGGATGTCCCGGATGCCGAGGCTGTCCTTCTTCGACTCCGCGAAGATCTTGGCCACGAACAGCGCCGCCACCAGCTTCACGAACTCCGAGGGCTGGATCTGCATGGGTCCCAGCACCACCCACCGGCGCGTGCCCGCGATCCGCGGCCCCAGGAACAGCACGTACGCGAGCACCGCGACCGACGCGAGATAGAGCAGCGGAGCGTGGTCGACGAGGCGGCGGTAGTCGATCGACACGCAGACGAGGAGCGCCAGGAGGCCGATCAGGATCCAGTAGACCTGCTTCACCTCCAGGCCCGAGTTGCGCCCCGAGTAGGTCGCGCTGAGGATCGTCGCCACGCCGATGCCGAGCAGGAGCAGGACGGCGGCCATCATCCCCCAGTCGATGTTGAAGAGCAGCCGGCGGTCGATCGCCAACGCGGGTCTACTCCGCCTGCCGCGCCGGGGGCGCGGGCACGGGGCCGCGCCGGGCCGGCAGCTCGGGCGTGGGCGGCGGGTTGGTCGTCGCCGGCGGCGGGGGGACGCCGAAGAAGTGGGCCAGGATCTGGCCCGCGATCGGCGCCGCCGACTGCGCCCCGCCGGTGCCGTGCTCGACCATCACCGCCATGGCGATGCGCGGGCTGTCGACGGGCGCGAAGCACATGAACCAGCCGTGCGGCTGGTACTGGTGCGACTTCTTGTCCGTCTCCAGCCGGGCGTGGGTCACGACCTGGGCGGATCCGGTCTTGCCCGCGACCCGGATCCCCGGCAGCTGGGCCCGCCAGCCGGTGCCGCCGGGCGCGACGACGGCCGCCATGCCCTCCTTCACCGCGGCGATGGTGGAGGGCTTGAGGCCGAGGTCGACCGGCGCCCTGAACTCCACCGGCGCGCCCTTCAGCGTCTTGATGAGGTGCGGCTGCACGAGCCGCCCGCCGTTGCCGACCGCGGCCGCGAGCCGCGCCATCTGGATGGCGGTGACGGTGACGCCGCCCTGGCCGATGGAGACGGAAACGGTCTCTCCGGGGAACCATTGCACCTTCTGCGTGCGCATCTTCCACTCGGGGCTCGGGATGAGGCCGCTCGCCTCGTAGGGAAGGTCGATGCCCGAGGGCGCGTTGAGGCCGAGCATGTTCGCGTACTTCGAGATGCGGTCGATCTCGAGCCGCACACCGACGTTGTAGAAGTACACGTTGCACGACTGGGCCAGCGCCTGGATCATGTTGACCGTCCCGTGGCCCTCCTTCTTGTGGCACAGGAAGGTCTTGCCGTAGATGTTGAGGAAGCCGGGACAGTGGAAGCTCGTGTGGGGGGTGATCACGCCCGCATCCAGAGCGGCCAGGGACATGACCACCTTGAACGAGCTGCCGGGGGCGTACTGGCCTTGGATGACCCGGTTCATGAGCGGCGTCTCGGTATCCTTGATGAGGGCTTGCCACACCGTGGAGGAGATGCCGCCCGAGAACACGTTGGGGTCGTAGGCGGTGTTCGAGGTCAGGGCCAGGATCTCGCCCGTCTGCGGATCGAGGGCCACCGCGCCGCCCGGCCGCCCGCCCATCGCCTCGCCCATGGCCCGCTGCAGCTCGACGTCGATGGTGAGGGTGGCGGGGGGGCCCGGGACCGGGGGCTCCTGCTGCGCCTCCGCGACCTCCACCCCGCGGCTGTTGACGATCACGCGGCGCACGCCGTCCTTGCCCATGAGCGCGCGGTTGTACTGCAGCTCGATCCCGGCCTGGCCCACGACGGTCCCGGGCTCGATGCCGGCGAAGGGCGCGGACGCGAGCTGGCGGTCGGTGATCTCACCCACCCGCCCCAGCACGTGGGCGGCCTCCGTCGTGAGCGGGTAGGCCCGGAGCGGTACCACCTCCACGCCCACCTCGGGCTCCTCCAGCCGGCGCGACTCCACGACGGCCACGTCTTCCTCGCTGGCGTCGGCCCTCACGACCACGGACTTGAAGCGCGGGCCCTGGCCCTCGATCCTCTCCCGCACCTGGTCCTCGTCCACCTCGATCAGCCGTCCCACCCGCTGCAGCTCCGCGTCGAGGTTGATGTGGGGCTCGGCGCCGAGGACGACGTTGAACGAGGAGCGGTTCTCCACGAGCACGCGGCCGTTGCGGTCGAAGATGGGACCGCGCGGAGCGGGGATCGGCACGGACCGGATGCGGTTGTTCTCGGCCAGCTCCCGGAAGTACTTGCCGCGCACGACCTGCAGGTGCCAGAAGTAGACCACCACCAGGGCGAGCGCCCCCACGACGACCGTCTTGATGACGCTGAGCCGCGACTGCAGGCTGCGCAGGTCCTCGTAGATCCTCACGCGCGCCTCCGAACGCCCATGCGGAAGCGGCCGCGCCGCTCGAGGATCTCGTAGGCCGCCACCCCGACCACGGCGTTGACCAGCGCGCGCACGAGGATGCCGGCGGGCGTGATCTCATACGAGGCCACGTCGAATACCGACGCGAGCTGGGTGTAGATGAGCGCGTCGGCGGCGGTGGCCAGGAACAGGACGAGCGCGCGCGCGGCCGCCTCGACCAGGTGGAACCGGGTGCTGGCAATGCCCACCGAGAAGCCGATCAGGATCTTGGTGAGGCCCGCGAGGCCCAGCACGCTGCCCCCGAAATGGATGTCCTGGATCCAGCCCGCGGCCGCCCCCGCGAGCATGCCGTACATCTCTCCCCCGGTGAGGGCGCAGTAGACGAGGACGATCAGGAACGGGTCGAGGATGCGGGCGTGGCCGGGGGCGATCTGGGTGAGGGCCGTCTGCAGGAGGAGCGCGGCGAGCAGCGCGACCGCCGTCCAGAACACCCTCACCGTACGCCCTGCGTCATGGTGTCGTCGGGGATCGGCGTGCGCACGACCATGACCTCTTCGAGGGTGTTGAACTGCGCGGAGGGCGTGACGAGGATCTCCTTGAAGAGCCCGCTCCCGCGTGCGGCCGAACGGACGCGCCCGACCACGAGGCCGGCCGGGTAGAGATGATCCAGCCCCGAAGTGACGACGACGTCACCCACGACGACGTCGGCCAGGCTGGGAACGTACTTCAAGACGAGGTCGCCGATGACGGCCGTCGGCATCCCCGGCTGGCCGACCAGGATGCCCGTGACGCGGCTGCGCTCGATGCGCACGCCCACCCCGGCCTGCCCGTCCAGGATCAGCTGCACGCGGCTGGCGTGCGGCCCGACCGCGATGACGCGGCCCACCACCCCGGTGGCGCTGATCACCGGCGCGTTGAGGCGCACGCCTTCCGCGGACCCCTTGTCGACGGTGATCGTGCGCGCCCAGGGGGCGCCCTCGCGCACGATGACCTCGGCGGCCAGGACGTCGAGCGGAAGCTCCTTCCTGAGCTGGAGCATCTCGCGCAGCCGCTGGGCCTCCTGCGCCTGTTCCTGGCGGGCCTGGAGCTGGCTCTCCAGCACCCGCACGCGCTCCTGCAGGGACCGGTTCTGCTCGTAGACGCGGCGGAGGTCCACGTAGCCCGCCCAGCCGCCGCTCACGCCGCGGATCGCGCCCGTGATCACGGCCTGGAAGGGCGTGACGAGGGCGAAGAGGCCCTGTGCGAGCAGGCTCTGCCCGCCGTGCTCGACCTGCTTGGAGATGGCGACCAGGTGGGCCAGCACGAGGCCCAACAGCAGCAACCGGCTCTTGCGCGTCTCGATGACGGAGGCCATGGGTGGGGCCGGCCGCTCCGCCTCAGTCCCTGGATCGTGCGCTAGTCAAGGCCAAGTATCTAGTCAAGGCTGATCTTCCTCAGAAGGTCGAAGTCCGACAGCATCTTTAATTCAAACGCGGCGCGCCGCGTGGTTCTCAAGAACGCGTCGCGCCTGAACTCCGCGTCCTCGGGAGCGCACTTTCTCGATCTTCCGCCCTCGCGCGAGTGAATCGCGCTCGGGCGGAGAGGAAGCGCTCCCTGCGGGCGCTCCCGTGGCTGTTTCTGGACGGCGCTAATCAAGGCTGATCTTCCTCAGAAGGTCGAAGTCCGACAGCATCTTGCCGGTGCCGAGCACCACGGAAGAGAGCGGGTCCTCGGCCACCGACACGGGTAGCGAGGTCTCCTCCCGCAGGAGCTTGTCGAGGTTCTTGAGCAGGCTGCCCCCGCCGGTGAGGACGATGCCGCGGTCCACGATGTCGGCGCTGAGCTCGGGGGGCGTGCGCTCGAGGGCCACGCGCACGGCGTTCACGATGATGCTGATCGGCTCGGCGAGCGCCTCCCGTATCTCGGCGTCGGTAATGGTCAGGGTCTTGGGGATGCCCTCGATGAGGTCGCGGCCCTTGATCTCCATGGTGATGGGTTCGTCGAGGGGGAAGGCGCTGCCCAGCTCGAGCTTGATCTGCTCGGCGGTGCGCTCGCCGATGAGCAGGTTGTACTTCTTCTTGATGTACTGGATGATCGCCTCGTCCATCTCGTTGCCCGCCACCCGGACCGACTTGCTGTAGACGATCCCCGCCAGCGAGATCACCGCGATGTCGGTCGTGCCGCCCCCGATGTCCACCACCATGTTGCCCGAGGGCTCGGTGATGGGCAGCCCGGCCCCGATGGCGGCGGCCATGGCCTGGTCGACCAGGTACACCTCGGCGGCCTTGGCCTTGAGGGCCGAGTCCTTCACCGCGCGCTTCTCGACCTGCGTCACCTCGGAGGGGATGCCGATGATGATCCGGGGCCGCACGAAAGAGTTCCGGTTGTGGGCCTTGCGGATGAAGTGGCTGAGCATCTTCTCCGTGATCTCGAAGTCGGCGATCACGCCGTCCTTCATGGGCCGGATGGCCACGATGTTGCCGGGCGTGCGGCCCAGCATCTCCTTGGCGTACTTCCCCACGGCCTCCACCTTGCCCGTGACCTTGTTGATGGCCACGATGGAGGGTTCGGAGACCACGATGCCCTTGTTCTTGGCGTAGACCAGCGTGTTGGTCGTCCCGAGGTCGATGGCGAGGGCGCTGCTGAGGAAGCTCAGGTTGGCAATGGAGCGCCAGTTCATGAAAAGGCCAGTTCTCCTCGGGTGACATCTACACCGCCACCTCGATGCCGTTCTTGTCTCGTTCCTTCACACGATACATCGCCTGGTCCGCTTTCTGTATGAGCCCCTCGGGGGTCAGGGCGTGGTCGGGATAGGAGGCGATCCCGAAGGAGGCCGAGATGCGCGCCTCCAGCCCCTGGTCCTTGAGGAACGAGTGGCTCTCGATGGCCTTGCGGATGCGCTCGGCGATGACCAGGGCCCCGGAGGGCGGGGTCTCGGGCAGTACGACCACGAACTCGTCGCCCCCGTAGCGGGCGAGGATGTCCGACTCCCGCACCGCCTCCACCAGGATCCCGCCGACCTCGGTCAGCGTGCGCGAGCCGGCGAGGTGGCCGTAGGCGTCGTTGACGCTCTTGAAGCCGTCCAGGTCGAGGAAGATCACGGAGAGCGGGATGCCGTGGCGCTTGCAGCGCTTGATCTCGCGGCTGATGTACAGGTTCAGGTACCGGGAGTTGAAGAGCTTGGTCAGGTCGTCGGTGATGGTGAGCTGCTCGGTGCGCTGGAAGAGGATCGCGTTCTCGATGGCGATCGCGCAGGGCTCGACGAGCGTGAGCAGCACCTCGAGGTCGGCCTGGGTGAACTTGCCCCCGCGCTTGTTGATGACCTGCACGACGCCGATGGTGCGGCCGCGGGAGATGAGGGGCGCGCACAGGATCGAGCGCGTCTGGAACTGGGTCTGGGAGTCGAAGCGGCGGGCGAAGCGCGGGTCGCGCGAGGTGTCGTTGACGATGGTGGGCTTGCCGGTCTGGGCCACCCACCCCGCGATGCCCTCCCCCATCTTGACCCGGAACGACGACACGTCGCGGCCCTTCTCGCCCAGCGCCAGCTCGAAGGTCAGCTCCTGCTTCTCCTCGTCGACCATGAGCATCGACCAGGCCTCGGAGGGGATGAGCTGCTGGATCTTGGCCATGATCAGCTCGATGACCTTCCGCGGCTCGAGGATGGAGTTGGCGGTCTTCACGATGTCGGTGAGGATGGCCAGCCGCTGCGCGGTCTTCTTGAGCTGCTGGGCCATCGGGGGCCGGCCGCCCGCGTCCGTGCGCCGCGCGGCGGTGAGGTGGGCCCGCACCTCCTTCGCCGGCGGGTCGCCGCGGCCCCAGGAGCCGAGGTGGAAGTCGAAGCCGAGCTGCGCGGAGCGCCGCAGCGAGGCGGCGTCGAACTTCAGCGAGACGCTCCCCACCGGCCGGCCGTCCATCACCTTGCGCAGCGCGGGGAGGCCGGCCCCGCCCTTGCCCAGCTCCACCAGCGCGCCC
>WNFB01004882.1_pt1 | contig 11946 bp, 12 predicted proteins | sample 5400501 | NCBI WGS metagenome assembly WNFB01 (sample SAMN13153341, study PRJNA577476) | soil metagenome | isolation source: 200 cm saprolite under Douglas fir tree site 2 hole 1 | place: USA:California | collected 2015-04-18 | reverse complement strand
TGGCGCGGCGCAGCTCGCGGGTGTCGCCTTCGACCTCGAGCCGCGTCAGGGTCGCGAGCCGGTCGATGAACCACCGGTCGATGCCGCTGCGGTCGGCAAGCGAGGCCGGATCCGCCCCATTGCGCAGCGCGTTGAGCAGAGCGAAGAGCCTGCGGTCGTTCGGTTGGTCGATGGTCTCCGGCCCGAGCTCCCACGCCGCGGGCGGCTTCTGCTCCAGGGAGCGAATCGCCTTCGTCAGCGCGGCCTCGAAGGTCCGCTCGACCGCCATCACCTCGCCCGTCGAGGCCATCTGTGTGCCGAGCCGGCGGTCGCCCGCGGGAAACTTGTCGAAGGGCCAGCGCGGGATCTTCACGACGCAGTAGTCGAGCGCGGGCTCGAACGCGGCGAAAGTGCGGCCGGTGACCTCGTTCCGAATCTCCTCCAGCCGCCTGCCCACCGCGACCTTGGCCGCCACCCGCGCGATGGGGTAGCCAGTCGCCTTGGACGCAAGCGCCGAGGAGCGGCTCACGCGCGGGTTGACCTCGATCACGTAGTACTGCGAGCTCTTGGGGTCCAGGGCAAACTGGACGTTGCAGCCGCCCTCGATGCCCAGGGCGCGAATGATCCGGATCGCCGACGAGCGGAGCATCTGATGGTCGCGATCGGACAGCGTCTGCGCCGGCGCCACCACGATCGAGTCACCGGTGTGCACGCCCATCGGGTCGAGGTTTTCCATGTTGCAGACCGTGATGCACGTGTCGGCTGCGTCGCGCATCACCTCGTACTCGATCTCCTTCCAGCCCCACAGGGAGCGCTCGACCAGGACCTGGTGGATCGGCGACGCGGCCAGTCCGCGCGCCGCGATGCGGTCCAGGTCGACGTCGCTGGTGACGAAACCTCCACCGGTCCCGCCGAGCGTGTAAGCCGGGCGGACGACGAGCGGAAGGCCCATCGCCGCGGCGAAGTCCTTGACCTCTTCCATCGACTCACAGACGCGGGAGACTGGGACGGGCTCGCCGATCTCCTCCAGCATCTGCTTGAAGGCCTGGCGGTCCTCGGCTTTGCGGATCGTGTCGATGGTCGCGCCCAGCAGGCGCACCCCGTGGCGCTCGAGCACACCCGCGTTGGCCAGGTCCGTGGCCAGGTTCAGGCCGGTCTGCCCGCCAAGAGTCGGCAGCAGTGCGTCCGGCCGTTCCCGGACGATGATCCTCTCGACCGCGTCGACGGTCAGAGGCTCGAGGTACACGCGGTCCGCGACCTCCTCGTCGGTCATGATCGTCGCGGGGTTCGAGTTGACCAGGACGGTCGTGATGCCTTCCTCGCGCAGCGCCTTGCACGCCTGGGTGCCGGCGTAGTCGAACTCCGCGGCCTGGCCGATCACGATCGGGCCGGAACCCAGGATGAGGACCTTGCGCGGTCGCGCCGCCTCCTTCATCCCCGCGACCGCCCTCGCCACCGGCGCGCGGCTTCGCACCATGTCGATGAAGCGGTCGTAGAGGTGCTGGTTGTCCTGCGGGCCGGGGCAGCCTTCGGGGTGGTACTGGACGCTGAACGCGGCCAGCGTGCGGTGGCCCAGGCCCTCGACCGAGCCGTCGTTCAGGTTGCGCTGCGACACGTAGAAGTCGCCCTCCGGGATCGACGCCGCGTCGACCTGGAACTCGTGGTTCTGGCTCGTGATGTGCACGCGCCCCGTGTCGAGGTCCTTGACCGGGTGGTTGGCGCCGTGATGGCCGTAGGGCAGGCGCGAGGTGGTCGCGCCTGCCGCTCGGCCCAGGACCTGGTGGCCCAGGCAGATGCCGAACAGGGGGACATGGCCCAGCGCCTGCCGGGCCAGCTCGACCGGCCCGTCGAGCACCGCGGGATCGCCCGGGCCGTTGGAAAGCACCACACCGTCCGCGCCTGTCGCCCGCACGTCGGACAATGTCGCTGTGTGCGGCAGCACGACCACCGCGCAGCCCCGCTCCCGCAGCGAACGCAGGATGTTGGCCTTCACTCCGTAGTCCACCACGGCGACGAGCAGGCCGCGGCCGTCGGCGTGGCTCCGGGCGCGAAGCTCCTGCGGCAGAGGTTCCAGCCATTCCTCCCGGACCGTGCGCGACGTTTGCGCCACGAGGTCCTGCTCGGAGAGAGGCGTGACTCGCCGCGCGGCGATGGCGAGCTCTTCCAGCCGCTTCTCGGAGGGCGCCGCATCCGCGTGGACCAGGACCGCGCGCAGCGCGCCGTGCAGGCGGATGTGGCGGGTCAGCGCGCGGGTGTCGATCTCCGTGATCGCCGGCACGCGCCACCGGCGCAGGTATTCGTCGAGCGACGCCTCACTCGAGTGGTGGCTTGGCGCTGGGCAGGCCCAACGCACGACCAGCGCCCTTGCCCAGGGGCGCGCCGACTCCGCGTCCGCCTCGCGCACTCCGTAATTGCCCTGCATGGGATACGTCATGCAGACCATCTGGCCCGCGTAGGACGGGTCTGTCAGGACCTCCTGGTAACCCGTCATCGCCGTGTTGAAGACGACCTCGCCCTCGCCCACAGCATCGGCGCCAAGCGGCCGGCCTACAAATGCACGCCCATCCTCGAGCACGAGAGCGGCGTACGACTTATTGGTTCGCAACGATCACCGCCTGGTCGATTCCGTCCTCCTCAGCGGTCAGTACCTCGATTCGCTCGGAGTCGGATGTGGGCACGTTCTTGCCGACGTAGTCGGGCCGGATCGGCAGCTCGCGATGGCCGCGGTCGACCAGGACGGCGAGCTGGATCGCGCGGGGCCGGCCGAAGTCCATCAGGGCGTCCATCGCGGCGCGCGCAGTACGGCCGTGATGGATGACGTCGTCGACGAGGACCACGACCTTGCCGGAGATGTCCGGCACATCGCTCGCCGGACGGTGGCCGTCAGGGGGCCGCAGGTGCAGGTCGTCCCGGTGCCGTGTCACGTCGAGGCTGCCGAACGGCACCGCGCATTTCTCGAGCTTGGTCAGGACACCGGCGAGCCGCCTGGCCAGGACGTCGCCCTTGCTGACGACGCCGATGAGCACGACGTCTTCGACCCCGCGGTTGCGCTCCACGATCTCGTGCGCGATGCGCGAGAGCGAGCGGCGGATCTGGTCGGCGTCCATCACCGTGGCCTTCAGGCGGCCCTCTGTAACACTCATGACAGAAGCCGGTCGAGCAGCGCCATCCGGATGTGCAGGCCGTTGCGCGCCTGGCGGAAATACGCGGCGCGCGGGTCGTCGTCCACCTCGGTGGCGATCTCGTCGACGCGAGGCAGCGGGTGCAGGAGGATCGCGTACTTGCGCATCAGCGCCAGCGAGCTCTTGTCGATGCGGTACACGCCCTTTACCGCGTTGTATGCCTCCGGGTCGCTGAAGCGCTCCTTCTGGATGCGCGTCATGTAGACGACGTCGACCTCGGGCAGCACCGCCTCCAGGTCTTGCGTCTCAACCCACGGCACGTGGTGCTCGTCGAGGTGCGCCTTCAGGTCGTCGCGCATCGCGACCTGGGGCGGCGCGACGAACCAGAGCTTGATGTCCTTGAACTTGCTCAGCAGGTAGGCGAGCGAGCGCACCGTGCGGCCGTTGGCCAGGTCGCCCACCATCGCGACGCGCACTCCGTCGATGCGGCTCAGCTCGTCGCGGATCGTGTAGAGGTCGAGCAGGGCCTGCGTCGGATGCTGCCCCGGCCCGTCGCCGGCATTGATGACCGGCACCGTGCTCACCGCCGCGGCCCGCTTGGCCGCGCCTTCCTCGTTGTGGCGCAGGACGATCACGTCGGCGTATCCGCTGACGATCCGGATCGTGTCCTCGAGGGTTTCGCCTTTCGCCGCGGAAGAGAACTCGCGCGCGTTGTCCGTGCCCATCGCCTCGCCGCCGAGGCGTAGCATCGCGGCTTCGAACGACAGGCGCGTGCGGGTCGACGGCTCGTAGAACAAGGCGGCCATCACCTGGCCCGCGAGGCGGCCCATGAAGTGGTGCGGCTCGCGCTTCATCTCCTCGGAGCGCGCGAAAAGGTCTTCGAGGATGGATCGTGAGAACTGCTGGCTCTCGATTACGTGCCGGAGCCGCGACGTGATGGCCATCAAAAAACCTCCTTCCTGACCTCGCAGGGTCAGACTTAAAGGACTCCGGGCGTGAGTTTACCGTAACTTAGGCAGGCCATGAACAAGCGCCCAGGGCACGTCGACGTCACCGTGGAGACGGGCTACTGCTCCTTCTGCGGCCGCACCCGAAACCTGCGGCGCGAGGAGCACCACCTTGGCGCGCTCGTGCGAACGATCGTGACGTGCGAGACCTGCCACCGCACGCTCTCCAGCTCGATCGGCGTCGCCCAGGCCGAACCGGCGACCGCGGAAGAGCCGGCCGAGATGGCAGCGCCGGCAGCCGAAGCAGCGCCGGCCGCGGCGAAGGGGGCTGCCCCCAAGGCCACACCCAAGAAGGCGGCGCCCGCCAAGAAGGCAGCAGCCAAGAAGGCACCTGCGAAGAAAACGCCGGCCAAATCGGCCGGCACCAGGACAGGCAAGCCCACTTCGACCGCCACGAGAAAAGTCACCAGGAGGAAGTGAACCGGACCGCGGTCAAAGTCGATCGCCTCGAAAAGACGCTCCAGACCAACAAGGTGCTCCGTGGCATCTCCTTCGAGGCGAACGCGGGCGAGATCTTCGGCCTCCTCGGGCCCAACGGCGCAGGTAAGACCACGACCCTGCGCGTGATCTGCACTCTGCTGGCGCCGGACGCGGGCTCGGTCGAGGTGCTCGGCTACGACACGCGCACGGCGCCCCAGGAGGTGCGGCGAAGGGTCGGTGTGGTGACCGCGGAGTTCGGCGTCTACCCACGCCTGAGCGCGCGAGAGAACATCGCATACTTCGCGGAGCTCAGCGGAGTACTGGATGGTGAGCTCCACCGCAAGGTCGACGCTGTGATCGAGCGCCTGGACATGGCTTCGTTCGCCAAGCAGAGAGCCGAGAGCCTCTCGTCGGGCCAGAAACAGAAGGTTGCGATCGCGCGGGCGATCGTGCACGACCCACCCGTGCTGATGTTCGACGAGCCCACGTCCAACCTCGACGTGCTCGCCTCGCGAGAGATCCGCGGGTTCATGGTCGAGTCGAAGGAGCGCGGCAAGTGCGTCATCTTCTCGACGCACGTGCTGCACGACGCCGAGAGACTCTGCGACCAGGTCACGATCATCCACCAGGGGCTCGTCGTGGCGAGCGGTTCAACCGCGCAGGTGCGCGGCCACTACCAGGACCTGGAGGACTCGTTCCTCGCGCTGGTCGAGGCTGCGAAGTGAACGCGACGGCGATCGTGTTCAAGAAGGAGCTCACCGAGATCCTCCGCGACCGTCGCACGCTGATCGCGATCGGCCTCGCCGCGCTCGCGACGCCGATCGTCCTGTACATCATCTCGTCGATCACGACCAAGAGCGCCTCACAGACGTACACCGTCGGTTACTCGGGCGACGTGCCTGCCGGGCTCGACATTCTCTTCAACGCCACCCAGATGAAGCTCGAGCGGGTGCCGGACCCGGCGGCGGCGGCCAAGCAGCAGGTCGACATCGGCCTCGTCTTCAGCAGTTCCGGGATCGACGAGTACTACGACCCCACACGGCAGAGCGCCCAGGTGGCCGACATCCGCTTGCAAACGATCCTCGGCAAGTACGACGCAGCCAGGGTGGCCGCGGCGCTGCAGGAGAAGGGAGTCGACCCGTCGGTGCTCAACCCGCTGCCGGTGACTCAGCATCCGCTCAGCTCGCCCACGCAGGCGGCAAGCAACTCTTTTCTGAGCTTCTTCCTGCCCTACATCCTCATCACGATGAGCCTGACCGGGGGACTGTCGGCCGCCCTAGACAGCTCGGCCGGCGAGCGCGAGCGCAAGACGCTGGAGAGCCTCCTCCTGACCCCGGCGCCGCGCAGCCAGGTTCTGATCGGCAAGATCCTTGCCGTCACCCTGATCAGCCTGACGGCCGCCATCGCGGCGATCGCCTCCATGTTGTTCGCGCTGTCCCGAATCCAGTTCGGCGAGCGGGCCGGCGACGTGTTCCACGTCACGCTGACCCCGCTGGCCACCCTGGTCATGGTGTGGCTCGCGATCCTGCTCGCGGCGGCGTTCAGCTCCCTGACCATCACGCTGGGCACGCTGGCGCGCAACTTCCGCCAGGGCCAGGCCTACGCGACCCCTCTGTACTTCATCACGATCTTCCCGGCCTCGATCATCCTGTTCATCCCCGACTTCAGCCCGAACGTGGGTTACTACCTGATCCCGATCCTCAACGCGGTGCTCGTCCTGCGCGACGCGATCGTCCACGACTCGGTCTCGTGGAGCTCCCTCGCGGTCACCTCGGCGAGCCTCATCGTGACGGGCGCCCTGTGCTTCTACGCCGCCCTCCGCCTCTTCACCCGAGAGGCGCTTCTGGTGCGCTCTTAACCCGACCGGGGTGGCAAACTGTTGACACCAGCGATGGGTCGCCGAACGGAGCTCCGGGATCTGCGCAGCCTCGAGCGGAGGAGCATGTACTCGATCTTCCACCCGCTCGACAGTGACGAGCGGCTGCCGCGAGAGCTGATCCTCGAGGGCAAGCGGCAGCGCCTGGTCGAGATCCGCTACCTGGAGATCCTCGGGCTGCTGTACCTGCCCGCGCTGGTGCTCGCCATCTTCGTCATGGGAACCGCCCACATCAACGGCGCGATCGCTTTCGCCGTCGCCGGCCTACTCGCCGTCGGGTTCCTCGTGTACGCGCTGGTCGCCAAGTTCCGCTAGCCGTTTGCCCGTTGCGCGTATAACCGTTTCATGACTCAAGCAGTGATCGTGGCTTACGGGCGCTCGCCGATCGGCCGGGCGCGCAAGGGATCTCTCGTCGACGTGCGGCCGGACGACCTCGCCGCGCACGTGGTGAGCAAGGTCCTGGACAAGGTGCCCAACCTCGACCCGACCGAGATCGAGGACCTGATCTGCGGCTGCGGGCTTCCCGGCGGCGAGCAGGGCCACAACATCGGGCGCGTCGTGTCGATCCTGGCCCGCCTCGACGTCCCCGGTGTCACGGTCAACCGGTACTGCTCGTCATCGCTCATGACGACACGCATTGCCGCGCACGCCATCGAGGCTGGCGAGGGCGACGTGTTCCTGTCGGTCGGGGTGGAGTGCGTTTCCCGCTACGGCAGCGGCTACCCGGACCCGCCCGACACCTACAACCCCAAGCTCGTCCCCGGCAACACCGAGGAATACCCCGACATCTACATCGCGATGGGCCAGACCGCGGAAAACGTGGCCCAGCGCGAAAAGATCAGCCGGGAGGAACAGGACCGCTTCGCGGTCAAGAGCCAGGCCGCCGCCGTGAAGGCGCGAGACAACGGCTTCTTCGACCGCGAGATCATCCCAATTCCGCTCCCCAACGGCCAGACCTTCACGAAAGACGACGGCCCGCGGCCGGGGACGACGATGGAGGTGCTGGCCACGCTGCAGCCGGCGTTCCGCGAGAACGGGACGGTGACCGCGGGCAACTCCTGCCCCCTGAACGACGGCGCCGCAGCCGTCGTGGTCATGTCCGACACGAGGGCCAAGGACCTCGGCCTCAAGCCGATCGCGCGGATCGTCTCGACCGGCCTGTCCGCGCTCGAGCCCGAGTTCATGGGCCTCGGCCCGATCGACGCCTCGAAGCAGGCTCTCAAGCGCGCCAAGATGTCGATCGGCGACATCGACATCGTCGAGATCAACGAGGCGTTCGCGGCGCAGGTCATTCCGTCCGCTCGCGGCATCGGAGTCGATCCCTTCAGCGACAAGCTGAACCCGCATGGTGGCGCCATCGCGCTTGGGCATCCGTTTGGAATGACGGGAGCCCGCATCCTCTGCACCCTGCTGAACGGCCTGCGCGAGAAGAATGCGACCTATGGGCTGGAGACGATGTGCGTCGGCGGCGGCCAGGGTATGGCGATGATCGTGGAGCGGCTGAACTAGCGCGATAATCTAGGCCCGTGGGGGCCGACAACCGCCGCCTGTGGGCGGAATGGGTTGCCAGGGAGATCGGGGGCGACGAAGTCCGCCAGCGCACCGCGCTTGATGCCGCGCTCCAGGCCCTCGCTACAGGCCGTTCTGTGACCGAAGCGTCCAACGCGGCCCGCGCCTCGGTCGGCGCCTCTCCGGCGCCCCAGCCGTCGCCCTATTTTGAGACCGGCCCGGCCAGGTGCCGGTTCTGCGGCTCGATGCCGGCTGTGCCCATGACCGTCTACGAGCACAACGGCTACGTCGTCCTCATGTCGTTCAAGAACCTGAAGGGTCCGTTCTGCCGCGACTGCGGGCTCCACGTGTGGCGCCGGATGACCAACGCGACGCTGCTGCGAGGCTGGCTCGGGTTCCTCTCGTTCTTCATCGCTCCGCTGACCGCGCTGATCAACGTCGTCAACCTGCGGAAGCTGACCTCGCTGCCCGCGCCCGACCCGGGGAGCAGCGTCAGGCCGCCCGCTGATCCGGGACCCAGCCTTTTCAAACGGCCGGGCGTCTACGTATACGCGGGCGTGCTTGCGGTTGTGGCGCTCATCTTTGTCGTGCCGGCGCTGACCGCGCGCTAAGAGCTCAGACGCGTGCGTCGCTGAGGAGGCTTTCGAGCACACGCTCGAGCAGGCCCCGCACCGTCCGTCGTTCCTCTGCCGACAGCGCCCGGAGCACCTCGTCCTCGAGGCTCTCGCGCGCCTTGTCCGCCCGCTCCAGCGCCCTGCGGCCTGAAGCGGTGAGCTCGACCATGTGCCGCCGCCGGTCGTGCGGGTCCCGGCGCCTGATCGAGAACTGGGCTGCTTCGAGCTCGTTCAGGATCAAAACCACGCTGTTGGCGTCCATCAGCAGCGCGCTCTCCAGCTCCTGCTGCGTCGTGCCGGGGTGGTCGCGGATGTAGCCGAGCGTCATGTACGGCTTGAAGCGCATACCGAGAAGCTCCTCGGTCGCGCGGCGGTTGAGCGCCTTGTACAGCTGAGTCAGCAGCGAAACGAACCCCGGGTCAGACCGCGGCTCGTCCTTCTTCACGTCCATTGATGTTATCACCAGTTCTTAATCTTCCCGTTGTCCAGATAATCCATGCAATATTGAGCGTGATGATCCTGTTATAGTGATCATCCTAGCGTCGGGTCGGTTGTTTGGAGGCGTCATGAGCTCGAATTTTCGAAGGTGGCTAGCCCTGGTCGTGGTCTGCATGGGACAGCTGATGGTCATGGTCGACAGCACGATCGTGAACGTCGCGCTGCCGCACATTCAGAGCGACCTCAACCTCACCCAGGCCGAGCTGACCTGGGTGGTGAACGCCTACGTGATCGCGTACGGCAGCTTCCTTTTGGTAGCCGGCCGGCTCGGCGACCTGGTCGGGCGCAGGAACGTGTTCCTGGCCGGCGTCTTGCTGTTCACCGTGGCGTCGGTGGGCTGCGGATTCTCGCAGGGGTCGGATCACCTGATCATCGGCCGCTTCCTGCAGGGCCTCGGCGGTTCGCTGGCGACCGGCGTGATCATCGCGATCATCGTCACGGAGTTCCAGAAGCCGGCCGAGCGTGCCCAGGCGATGAGCGTCTTGACGCTCGTGATCGCGGGCGGGGGCTCGTTTGGGCTTCTCGCCGGAGGATTCCTCACCCAGTTCGTGAACTGGCACTGGATCTTCTTCATCAACCTCCCCATCGGGGTGGCGGCGTTGGTGCTCGGTGCCTGGCTCATCCCGAGGTCGCCGGACCTCGGGCTCGGTCAGCGCGTCGATTTTCTCGGGGCGACGATCGTCACCGCCGCGTTGATGCTCGGCGTCTACGCCATCGTCACCGCTTCGGACTACGGCTGGACGTCCACCCACACCCTCGGATTCGGCAGCGCCGCGGCCGTCCTGCTGGCCGCCTTCCTGGCCCTGGAGTGGCGATTGGCCAACCCGATCATGCCGCTGCGCGTCCTGACGATGCGGTCATTGACCGGGGCGAGCGTGGCCAGAGGGCTTCTGTTCGCCGGCATGTTCACCAATTTCTTCGTCGGCGCTCTTTACATGCAGCACATCAAGGGCTACACGGCCATCGAGACCGGGCTTGGCTTCCTCCCGACCACCCTTGCGGTCGGCACCATGTCCGCGGGCATCTCGGCTCGGCTGATGGCGCGGTTCGGTGCGCGGAACCTGGCGCTCGGCGGCATGACGTTCATCGCGACGGCCCTCGTCTTGCTGTCTCAGGCGGACATGCACGCAAGCTACTTCCCGACGCTCTTCATCCCTTACCTGCTGCTGGGCATCGGAGGGGGCTCGTCGTTCCTGCCCCTGCTCACGATCTCGATGTCCGAGGTTCCGGCCGCGGACGCGGGCCTGGCGTCGGGATTCAGCAACGTGACGATGCAGATCGGCGGTGCGTTTGGCCTGGCGGCGCTTGGCACCGTGTCGACGGACCACGCAAAGGTGTTGCTGGCGCAAGGCAATCCGCTCGCGGTTGCGCTGACCGGCGGGTACCAGCTGGCGTTCGTCCTGGCGGCGGTCTCGGTTGTCGCCGGCGTCCTGGTCGTGCTCTCGGTGCTTCGGCCCGCTGGCAGGAGAGCGCGGTTCGAGCCGGTGGCGGACTTCGACAAGGCGGAAATCGAAGCCGCTTAGGATCAGCGCGATGGCGAAGAGCGTGCTGTCAGCCGCCCGGCTGAAGCACATGCGCGACGTTCTGGCAGGTTATGTCGAGAGCGACGAGGTTCCCGGCCTCGTCGCGCTCGTCGTGCGGCGAAGGTCGCGTGCGCGACGATCGACGACTAGGTGCGTTTCTTCGCGTAGAACGGGCACGGAGGGGATTCGGCGGTCGTGTGGAAGTTCCAGTGCCGGCACCACGCGGTGCCGTCGAACTTTCGGCATGTGCCACACGTGACGCGAGGGCTTTCGGCACGCGCCTTCTTCATGTGATGCTCCGGCCGCTCGCCTGGAAACGGTTCAGCGGGCATGGCGTCGCATGAGGAATGCAAGGGTGAGGCCTCCTGACAATCCCATCATCACGATCCCGAAATATGCCGGAGCCCAGACGGCAGGATCCGGCTGATATCGAGGATTGACGACCAGAAAGGCGATTGACACCAGGAAGAGCACGGCCGTGCCGGCCAGGATGCCGAGATTTCCAAGCACGTAGGTCTGCCGCCAACGTCCTCGGACCAGCACGGCGATGAATCCCAACACGAGCTCGGCGAGAACCACAGCCGGAGACAAGAGCGCGCCCAGATAGCTGAGGAATCCGAAAAGCGGAATCAGAAGCGCGAATGTGCCCGCGATACCAGCGCCGAGGCACGCCGAAAACCAGAGGACGTTGTTGCGAGTCACAGCTGCGACCGGATGTCCCACAGCTCGGGGTAGAAGCGCTTGTCCAGCGTGGTGCGCAGATACTGCGCGCCCGTGCTGCCGCCGGTCCCGGTCTTGCCGCCGATCTGGCGCTCGACCATCAGGACGTGGCGCGCGCGCCAGTGGGCGAACGCCTCGTCATGATCGAGCAGCGCCTCGCAGAGGTCGAACAGGTCGCCGTGGCGCTCGCGGTCGCGAAAGACCTCGAGCAGGGATGGCGACCCGCGTCGCTCGAGCAGCGCCCGGAAGGAGTCGTCGAGCGATGGCTCGTCAAGGCGTTTGCGGAGGCGATCCAGCTCCTCGGGTGTCGCCTCGAGACGAGCGACGTACTTCGGCTCTTTCAAGCCGGAAAGAAATTCGATCTCGCGGAACTGCACCGACTGAAAGCCGCTGGCGGGCGCGAGCTTGGAGCGGAAGGCCACGAAGTCCTGGGGCGACATCGTCTCCAGGACCTCGATCTGCTCGACGAGCAGCCTCTCGATCACATGAACGCGATGCAGGAAATGGCGCGCGAAGAAAATGTCGTCCACAGCGATCCGGTCGCGCGCCGCCTCGAGCTCGAACAGCACCACCTTGAACCAGAGCTCGTAGACCTGGTGGGCGACGATGAACAAGAGCTCGTCGTGTTCCTCGCTCAGACCCTGCTGCAGCAGCAGCAGCTCCGGCACCTTCAGGTAT
>WNFB01004881.1_pt1 | contig 11946 bp, 14 predicted proteins | sample 5400501 | NCBI WGS metagenome assembly WNFB01 (sample SAMN13153341, study PRJNA577476) | soil metagenome | isolation source: 200 cm saprolite under Douglas fir tree site 2 hole 1 | place: USA:California | collected 2015-04-18 | reverse complement strand
ATCTGAGATAACTCCACCTCTTTGATCCGCGAGCGGACAGGTTCGAGGTGTTTGATTTTTACATAGACAATCGGCTGACCCTCTTCAGCCTGCATCCGTGCCCCTTGGCGGCTCCACTTGTTAAACTCCTCGTCTCCCTCCAAAAGAAAAGTTACAAGTGCATGGTTGGGGATGAGATCAGCCCATTCCGGGTGTTCGCGCGCGTATCGGTCGAACTCACTCACCAACTCAGCATTTCTTACTTTGAAGAGGGTCATGGCATCTCTCCCCGCAAAAATTGCTCTTTGTAGACCTGCCAGTTCTTGTTGATGTCTTCACAGGTACCAGCTCAAATCTCCCTCCCCAGCTTCTCACCCTCATAAATCACCGCCATGGGCTTGCGTGGCGCGACGACGTCGCCGACGCGATGCACTTCCTTAAAGCTGTCACGGATCGCGTTGAAAAGTCCGTCGTTGGGTGTCCGCATCGAGGAGATCACGACTGTGTCCACGTCACCGATGAAGCGGTGTGCGCCGCCCCAGAGGTGATAAACCTCGACTGTGTTCCCTTCGATCTTCTCGATGAAATGCTGAGCAGTCAGCTTCACGCCTGCAGCAACAAGTCGCGGGAAGAGCACGGGCATATCCAAAGTACGTATGAGGTCCTCACCAACAAAGAGGTGCGGAGTAATCACTTCAACCTCAACTCCGCCCTGCGTTGCCAATACCTCGGCGAGACCGAGCGGCAGGTAGCTCGCAGTCTCGTCTACGATGATAACCCGCTTGCCAAGCGAGGTCGGGTCCTGCAGCGCGCGCTTGGTGGCAGTGCTGACATCGATGACGTTCTTCTGGTCGCAGCCTGGAATCGCCCTGCGTTCTGGACGATAGGGACTGGGAGCAGCCGTAGTGTACGACGCACCGGTCGCGCACACTACGGCATCGGGGTTCTCCTGGGCAATTGCCTCTTTCGTCGCGTTCACACCGAGACGCGCTTCGACTCCTGCCACTGCCATCTCACGGGTCAGGTTATCAATCGCGGTGTGCCACTCGGCGCGGGTGGGGAGTTGCTTAAGAACATTGACATGGCCACCGAGCATCGGCTCCTTCTCCAGCAGCACGACTTTGTGTCCGCGCTTGGCCGCCACGGCCGCGGTTTTCATACCAGCCAGTCCACCGCCAATGACAACGATCTTTTTCGCCGCGTCTTTGCTGACCATCTTCAGCGTTCCCTGCCCCCACTGGTGTTCCCGCCCGGAGACAGGGTTCATCATGCAGATCACTTCGCGATTCTCGAACAGGCGGGCAACGCACTCATTGGCGCCAACGCACTTGACGATTTCCTTCTCTCTCCCCTCGCGCATTTTGGCGACCAGGAACGGATCCGCCAGATGTGCACGTGCCATGGCCACCATGTCGGCTGCACCATCTACGATGATCTGTTCTGCCATGCTCAGGTCGACGATCCGGCCGACGATAAAGACCTTGGCACGAGCACCGACGATTTCCTTGGCGCGCTTGCCAAAGGGAATCATGAAGCCGTGTTTGGTGCCCATGGGCACTACCATCCAATGGAACGTATGGTAGCCACCACCTGAGATGTTAAAGAAATCGAACAAGCCAGTTGCGGCGAGGATTTCGAGCTGCTCCTCGGCTTGTTCTTGCGTGATGCCCGCCTCGCCCATGAACTCATCGAAGGACAAGCGAATGCCAACGGTGAAGTCCTGGCCCACTTTCCTGCGAGTCTCCTCGCCGATTTCGATTGCGAGCTGGCAACGTTTGCGTACCGAGCCACCGTAGCGGTCGGTCCGCTGGTTATAGGCCGCGCTGAGAAACTGGCCGACGCCATAACTGTGCGCGCCATGAATCTCCACGCCGTCGAGCCCGGCAACCTTCACGTTCAGAGCGGACACACCGAAGCCTTTCACTAGATCGTCAATCTGCGCCTGTTCCATCACCAGGGGAGTCTCTCGGTGGATCACCGATGGCACCCGCGAGGCAGCCCACACCGGCCGCCACTCATCGACGATCATCGTGCCTTTGTCATGCACCCCAGGGGTAAAGAGTTGGACAAACTGTTTGGCACCATACTCGTGCACGGTGTCGGCCAACTTCGCGTACTGGGGGACGGCACGCTTTTCCCATGCTGTACAGCCGAAGTAGAAGGATCCCTTGCTCACCGGGTGTGCCCCCTGCTGTTCGGTAATGAGCAGTGCAGCTCCACCCTTTGCCCGCTCACGGTAGAAGGCGATATGACGGTCGCTGAGAATATTGTCCTGCCCGTAGTCGAGAGTCTCGGCGGGCATCATGATGCGATTTTTGACGGTGGTGCTGCCGATGATGAGAGGAGTCCAGATGTGAGTCAGCGTAGAGGGGTTGGTGGCCATGAGTTATCCTCCTTTCTTTCCCCTGCCTCCTCCTCTGCGGAAGTAGGAGGCGCTCCGCACGCCCTTGGGGCACATGAAATGCCCCCTACTTCCTTTTCTCCCTTTCGCCTTTTCCCCCCTTTTCCCTTTTTCCCCAAAGGCAGGAAGGCGGTGGAAAGCTACACGGGGTTAAACTTCGGTAGCGAAATTTCCTCAGTCCAATCCTCGAACGTCACCTCTACCGGCATGCCGATGTGCACTTTCTCCGGCGGGCAGCCGATCACGTTGCTCATCATCTGCGGCCCCTCGTCAAGCGTAATCAGTGCGACCACGTAGGGCACATCGGCGGCAAACGCCTGAGTCACGGGACGATAGACGATGGTGAACGACAAGACTTTCCCGCGGCCTGAGGCTTTGACCCACTCGACTTTATCGCTCATGCAGGCCGTGCAATAGAGGCGAGGATAGAACTGGTAGTGTCCACAGGCAGCGCATTTCTGGATGCGCAGTTCGTGACTCTTGCATCCCTCCCAATAGGGTCGGGTTTCACGCGTCGGGACAGGAACCGGTTTGCTCGCTGGCGCCGCCATTACCCTCTCTCCTTTCCGAGAATCATCGTACAGTGGGTGGACATGATCCCACCCTGGCCGTGCACCAACGCGACTTCCGCATCTTTGACTTGACGTGGACCACACTCACCCCGCAACTGATGCGCGGCTTCGGTAATCGAGAACAAGGAGCCCGGATGTCCGGGATGGCAGTGCGACATCAGTCCGCCGTGAGTGTTGAGCGGCAGTTCTCCACCGAGTTCGATGCGGCCACCTTCCACGAATCGGCCGCCCTCACCTTTGGGGCAGAAGCCCAGGTCTTCTAGTTCGATGACCACGACTGGCGTGAAACAGTCATACAACTCGGCCACATCGATGTCTTTGGGGCCGAGGCCGGCCATAGCATAGGCTCGCTCGCCGGCTTCTTTCGCAGCGGAAGTCGTCAGACTGCGCGCCTGGCTGATGTGCTCGTGCGAGTGGCCCTCGCCTACACCCAACATGTAGACGGGGTGATTTTTGAAATCTTTCGCTCGTTCGGCCGAGGTCATAACAACCGCAGCCCCGCCGTCGGAGACAAGTGAGCAGTCGAGCAGATGCAGAGGGTGGGCGATCATCTTGGAGTTCAACACATCGTCGATGGTGATCGGTTGACGCATCTGTGCAGCCGGGTTCAGGGACGCATGTTTCCGGCACGCCACCGCCACGGCGGCGAGTTGCTCACTGGTGGTGCCGTAGGCGTGCATGTGCGCCTGGGCAATAAGCGCGTAGAAGCCGGGGATGGGCGGACCGTAGGGTCGCTCGAACTGCGCATGCCCGGCGGTGGACATCGCCTCAATCGCTCGGTCGCGCGAGAGTCCGGACAACATGTTATCGGCCATGGTAATCAGCACCGTGTTGCACACGCCGGTGGCGATAGCCGAAGCGGCGTGGTGCATGATCGCCAGCGTCGTACCGCCACCGGTCGCCACGTTGAGACAGTAACGCGGAAAGATCTGCATGTACTCGGCGATCATCTCGGCGTGGTACATGTACGGCTCGACAAACGAGGTACAGGTGATAAGCCCATCCACCTGCTCCTTGGTGATGCCTGCATCCTCCAACGCCAGTTTCGCCGCCTTGACGTAGAGTTGCGTGGCGCTGAGGTGCGGGACAACACCGACCTCGGTGTCGGCCGCGCCGACAATCGCCACTTTGCCGCGGAGAGATTCCATCAACATCTCCTCCTTCTTGCCCTTCTTAGGCTGAGCTACCGCATCGTTTGACGCGGTATGCGTATCCTATCTGCTCTCTCCTGCCGCTGCAAACCGCAACAGCGACGGACCACTGAAGAAACGCCGGGCATTTCACTTGCCTAGGCAGACGCATCGTAGTATGGAAAAGGGACCTGAGGGGAGGGACTCGTCGACACATGAGGAAGATTCCGGCCACATCTCGCCAGCGACACTGGCTCTGTGTGTTGCTGTTTTTGTGCGTGCCCAACCGGGTGTGCGCCGACGATCTCGTCATTGGCATGTCGGCGGCCTTTAGTGGCCCCTCCGCCTCGCTGGGCATAGAGCTGTATCGCGGCTCCATGGCCTATATCGCGCAGGTCAACAGCATGGGAGGCGTCAACGGCAGAAAGCTGGTCATCAAGGCATATGACGATCAATACGATCCCGTCTCCGCCGTGGAGAACACCATCACGCTCGTCGAAAAAGATCAGGTCTTTCTGTTGTTTGATTATGTCGGCACTCCCACAGTGACGCGCGTCCTGCCACTGCTCAAAAGATACAGCGACCGGCATGTCTCACTCTTCTTTCCTTACACGGGAGCGCAGCCCCAGCGAGAGCCTCCCTACGACGCCTTTGTCTTCAATCTACGGGCGTCGTACCGGCAAGAGACTGAGGGACTGGTGGATCATTTCGTCCAGATTGGCCGCAAGCGCATCGCTGTGCTGTATCAGGCTGATGCCTACGGCAGAAGCGGCTGGGACGGCGTGCGGCGGGCGTTGCAGAAACATGCGCTCGCGATGGTCGGGGAAGCCACTTATGCGCGGGGCACCACCTACGAGCAGAGCTTCCGCCAGCAAGTGGACATTCTGCGCCAGACAAACCCGGATGCGATCATCGTCATTGGCGCGTACGCGGCCTCGGCCGCCTTTATTCGCGACACGCGGGATGCGAACTGGGATATCCCCATCGCCAACCTCTCGTTCGTCGGCAGCGTGCCGATGCTCCACCTCTTGCGCGCCAGCAGTCAGGCGCGCGGGAAAGACTACACGACGAATCTGATCAATGCCCAGGTGGTCCCGAGCTACGAAGACACAACCCTCTCTGCCGTGCAACAATACCGTGAATTGATGGATCGTTATGCTCCACGCCCTCCCGCAGATCTCGTCGGAGAAGCCTACCAATCGCTGCACTACAGTTTTGGCAGCTTCGAAGGGTTTCTCAATGCCAAGCTGCTCGTGGAAATTCTCCAGAGAATGGGCACTACCGTCGATAAGGCCACGGTAAAAGAAACGGTGGAGAAAATGGGAGACTACGATATCGGCATCAATGCCATCGTCTCATTTGGACCAGACAAGCATCAAGGATCAGACACCGTCTATTACACTACAGTGCAAGGGGACCTCTTTGTTCCCCTTAGCGATTGGCAGCGGTGGCAGCGATGAAGATGTCCAAGCTCTTTTACAAGACGCTGGTGATTATCGTTCTCCTCTTTGGCATCATCGCTACCACTACGTCCGTGCTCTCTGGTTGGAACCTCTACCGGCACCTGACGGTGCAGTATCGCAGCAAAGGGACGGCTCTGGCGAAGAGCATTGCCGATTCGAGCGTGGAAATACTCCTGAACAGCGACGCCGCAACGGTTCAAGCCATCATCGATCAGTTTCTGGATATTGAAGGGGTCTCCTACGTCTTTGTGGTTGACGCGCAAGGCGCAATCATCGCGCACACCTTCGTTCCCCGTATCCCCGCTGAACTCCTCCAGGTCCACGGCAACAAACACACGACGACCATTCAAGACATTCATATCAATGGCGTGGGAGATTTTATTGACGTCGCGGCACCTGTCCTGGTCGGCGTGGCCGGCTATGTCCATATCGGCCTCAACAAAGAGACGATCAGAGTCGCCATCCGGTCGGCAATTATCGGCCAGCAGTCCCTTATGTTCGCTATTTTCCTGCTGAGTGTGTTGGGCGCCTACCTGCTTGTGAACCGTGTCTCTCAACCCCTGAATCAACTGACGGCGCATGTGAAGCAATTAGCAACCCACGATTTCTCGACACCGGTAACTGGCCAAGCCGATATTGCCCAGCTTGCGGAGAACTCCAAAGATGAAATCGGTGAATTGGCGACATCATTTCTCTCCATGGAACGCGCCCTGCAACACTCAATAGAAAACCTGAAGGCAACCACCGCGGCCAAGGAACGTATCGAAAGTGAACTCAAGATCGCCCGTGACATCCAGATGAGTATCCTACCCAGGATCTTCCCGCCGTTTCCCAAGCACTCGGAGTTTGACCTCTACGCCACGATTGAGCCGGCCCGACAGGTGGGCGGAGACTTCTATGATTTTTTTCTCATTAATGATGACCGGTTGTGCTTCACCATCGGCGATGTCTCCGGCAAAGGAGTACCCGCGTCTCTGTTCATGGCCGTGACCAAGACGTTGTGGAGAGTCACCGCAAGCAAATATGACCGTCCAGACAGAGTTCTGGCGGACTTGAACAACGAACTCTGCCGAGACAACGACTCCGGCATGTTTGTCACCGTTTTTTACGGGATCTTGCATCTGGGCACCGGTGCACTGGAATACAGTAACGGCGGGCATAATCTTCCCTATTTCCTCTCTCGGCACGGAGCGGCACAGCCGCTGGAAAACACCGGCGGGATGGCGCTGGGCGTGATGGAGGAGGTCACCTATCGGGCAAAGACTATTACGCTCCGGGCCGGAGAGGGACTGTTTTTGTACACCGACGGAGTCACCGAGGCGATGGACAACGCCGACAACCTCTTCTCAGAAGCTCGCTTAAAAGAGTGTTTACAACGAGTGAATGGAGCTGCACCAACAGAAGTCATCCGCAACGCCCTGGCGGCGGTGAAGCGATTTGCCGCCGGCGCCGAACAAAATGACGATATTACGACCTTGGCCATCCGATACCTGCGGCAATGACCGGCAATGCGAGGCGACCATGAGCGCACCGGTGACGGTTTCTTTCAAAAATCAGCTGGGAGAAATCGAACGGTTGGGACAAGTCGTGACCGAGTTCGCGCAGCGCCAGCACTGGTCATCCCAGGTTCTCTTTGAAGTGAATGTCTCTTTGGAGGAAATCCTGGCCAACGTAATTTCCTATGCTTACGAAGACGACAAAGAACACGCAATTATTCTTCGCTTGTCATTTGCCAATGGAGAAATGACGGCGCAGGTCGAAGACGATGGTCGGCCGTTCAACCCCTTAGAGGTGGCGGAGCCGGATATCGACCAACCAATAGAAGAAAGAAAAGTAGGAGGACTGGGAATTTATCTGGTGCGGAAGTTTATGACTGACCTGGCATATGAAAGGCGCGAGGGGAAAAATCGCCTGACACTCAAAAAGAAAATCGCCAACGAGGGGTGAAAAATGGAAACGACGGAAAGCAAAATAAACGGGATCGTAGTTCTCGGACTGAAGGGAAAGCTCGACGCCAACACATCACCGCAATTGCAAGAAAAACTCTTTGCTTCTATTGCCGGAGGCGAAAAACAATTCGCCATCGACTGTGTGCAATTGGAGTATATCAGTAGCGCCGGCCTGCGTACGCTGCTGCTGGCGGCCAAGCAACTGCGCAACGTGAGCGGCAAGATTGTCCTCTACGCGCTGAAAACACACGTCAAAGAGGTGTTTGATCTCGCCGGCTTCTCCGCCACGTTTCCTCTGCTCAACTCGCAGACCGAAGCGCTCGCAAGTTTCAAAAACTAACGCCCCCCTGATGGCTCAGAAACCGCCAAACCTGATTTACGGTGTCGAGGACCGGCCAGCACTGGGGGTGACCCTCACGCTTGGGTTCCAGCACGTCTCTCTCATGGTCAGCACCTTGATCTTACCTGTGGCTATCGTTCAGGAGATCAACGGGACTCCCGAGCAAGTGGAACACCTCATCAAAATGTCGATGATCGCGGGAAGCCTCGCGACCATTTTGCAGGCGTTACGGAAAGGCCCAGTTGGTTCCGGCTACCTGCGTCCTCATCTGTGTGGTCCTTCGTATCTCTCGGCATCTCTTTTGGCGGCCAAAACCGGGGGATTATCCCTGCTCTTCGGCATGACGGCCATCGCCGGGGTGGTCGAGGCGATGCTCTCCCGCGTCATACACCGCCTGCGGGTGCTGTTTCCGGCTGTCACCAGTTCCCTGTTTTGCCCTGATTCTCTGCCTTACTGATTTTCTGTACGGTCAATAAGCACCGCAGGGATTTCTTTTATGACTTGCCCCACACTTCCCTGGCGGTTTCAGCCACGAGACGCAACTTCGCCTCCTGATCTGCGGGACTCAGCAGGTTCCCCTCCATCACTGACGCAAACCCACACTGAGGACTCAACGCCAGCCTCTCTAGCGGCACGAACACCTGGGCGGCTTGAATGCGCCGTTTCAGCTCGTCCTTGCTTTCCAGGGTGACTTTCTTCGTGCTCACGAGCCCGAGGACGACGATCTTGTCCTCAGGCACGTGCCGCAGCGGTTCAAAACTCCCTGACCGTTCGTCGTCATATTCGAGCAAGAAGCGCTGGAATCGGGTGTGGTGGAAAATCTTGGCGGCAATCGGGCCATAATCGCCGCGACCAAAGAACTTACTCTGGTAGTTGCCTCGGCACACGTGCAACGCAAACAGAATACCCGGGTGATCACCAACCACGGCATTATCCATCTCGATGCAAAGATCAAGGAGACGATCTGGGTCGCTGCTCCGCTGCCGGTACCCCTCGCGGAGTTGGGGATCCAACAATGCAGCGTATTGCGGACCGTCGACCTGGATGTAGGTGCAACCCAAACGGACCAATTCTTCTACCTCTCCGCGCAGGATCTCCACAATGTCCGCCAAATAGGCGTCCACCGTGGAATAAGCTCCTCTCGACTTCTCGGTGTCGTAATAAGCCGCTGCCTGCTGAGCGCTGATCAGCATGGCCTTGGCGGGACGATCGGTGCGAGCGCGCAGATAGGTGAATTCCTCCGCACAGAGGTGGCGCCGCCGCCGCAGGCGGGAGACGACCACCGGCCGTCTGACTACCAGCTCGTTCCCCTGCTCGTCACGAAAGGGCAGGGCCCAACCGCCAAACTTGTCAAACCCTTCCACCGCGTCGATGAGATGGCCGAAGAACGCGTAGCGTCGCAGCTCGCCGTCACTGAGCACGTCCACACCAGCCCGGATCTGCAAGGCCACAGCCTCGTCAACCGCACGGTCCTCGACCTTCTTGAACTCTACGGCGCTGCTTTCGCCCGCCTCGTAGCGTTGGCGAGTTTCCTTCAGGTATGGGGGTCGGAGGAGACTCCCAACCACGTCGCTTCGATAGGTATGCATCACTCACCCCCCGTTTCCTTCTCACAGCATTAAGTTGAGGCGTCTAACGAAGCGCTGCACCTGACCGCCCATTGCACGACTGCGTCTGATAACGGCAGCATCTCCGCCGCTTGGAAGAATTGCTCCAGGAACTGTCGATCATCTTCGTTCAGGTGATGGTGACCAGGCACCTCGATGTAGCTGATAACCGAGACAGCGGAGGCGTGTTTTTCGATGAACTGTCGCAGAGCGGCGTGGTCCGGTTGCGCAGCGTAAATGATGATGTTGCTATCGAGAAGCATTACAGCTCACGGTCTGGCAACGCACGTTCGGATCGCGTCTCTCGTTGCCAGACAACAGGATCAGTGATTGCGGTAAACGTGCCCCGACTAGCGAGCGTGGCGAGGGCTTCAGCCATAGCTCATCCGCGTTCCCAAACAGGTTCGGAAGCTGTTTCTTCCAAGAAGGTAATATGTACCTGCACCGCATGTGGCTTCTCCGGGGGCTTCTCAAGCCACTCGATGTAGTCGCCGTGTAGAATAGTTCCGTATATCCGTAGCATAGGCACTCCTCAATAGCGTGTGCCGATTACTTTTTGGCATTGTACCTTACAGAGGTGCAAAAGTCTGCCGCTTGACAACGGAGGTGTCACAAAGGCGAAGGGTTGGCCTCGATGTCTAAAACCCTCGCTATTTCGGAGAACTGCTCACTACGTCCAAGATGTCTTCGCTGACAGCAGTTCTCCTGCCCCACAGGTCTTTTCTCATTGCCATCGCCGCGCGGACAAATGAGCGATGAGAAGGTTCCCGGATAAAGGTCGCGAGTGATTTAAGAACCGCATCACTAGCGAAGACGAATCCGTTCAGTAATTCCGTTTCCAACTCGTTGTTGACGTCTTCCGGGTTCTTCAGATCGGGGCGGATCTCTCGCACCTTCGGTGAGCCTACCTGAGGATTGAGCTTTGTAAGCATCAGCATCAAGATGCAGAGATACCGCTTCTGTTTGAGATTATGCGCGAGCTGCCCGATCTGCGTACGCTGCTGGAAGCGCGTCTGGAAGTACGCTCCGAGCACGCCGCCAACACCGAGGGCTGTCAAGATGGAAGCCGTGGTTGCTAACGCATCGAGCAATTCAATCTCCTCGCGCTGTCCAACGACCAGCGGCTGAGCGGCTGGCGGCCACCAACGCGCAAATATGGCAGCACACTTCCCCACCGGTCCGCTCCAGTCGTGGGTTAGACGGCGCCCACCGACGTTCACCTGGAAACTCGCGGTAGAAAACGGCCCGTAACCCGCGCATAACTCTCATAGGATTCCCCGAACTTTGAACGTAACAGTTCTTCTTCCAAACGTGCTTGTACTGCAACACCAATGACAGCGATCGGCCAAAACAACAATAGAGATATGTTCCCTGTCCCCAATGCGGCGCCGAGCCAAAGTGCCAAAACGCCGGAGTAAACTGGGTGACGAACAAGACAGTAGGGACCAGCAGTGATGAGTACGTGGTCATGGAAGACGACCGCGCGGGGGACAAGAAACCGACCGAGCGTGACGGGCGCCCAGAGGAGCATTGATGCGGCGTAAAGGCTCAAGAGGAATCCGAGCAACCGTAGTGCCGGCCACTCGAATTGGATCTCGCCAAACCGGAAAAGAATCGCCAAAGGAGGTAACAACCAGTTCAGGGGGATGAGGATGCCGGGCAGGTATCGCCGGAAATCCTCGGCCCGTTTCTCCACTTGGGCTGGTGGAACCGAGGTGGTGAGCACGTTGGTGACCAGTACGGTCACGCCAACCGCGTAGAAGGCCAGCAAGTATAGGCGCAACGCCTCTGCCATAATTCATCCCAGTCGAAAGAGTCGCGGCCGTCTCTCCTGAAAATAAGCGGATTATGCCGCAAGAGCGGTAGGCTGCAACCTCACATCGTAGCCCAACTTCTCTAAGCGCTGCACGAGCCGACGGGTCACCGCTTGTTGATCCCGCTCATCGCAGTAATTCCCGCCCAGTTCCCGGTACTCCTCCCGACGCGTCCGCAAGTGGTCAACACTCCCCACCAGCGTCTGCCCTACCGCGACCACGGCGCTCTTCTTGCCCCGTCGTGCAGCCCAGCGATGATAGTGGGCGGCCCAGTAGCCCTGTTGGCCACGGGCCGGTGCAGGGGCGGCTTCGATCCGCGCGTTGCGCCGCCACGGAGTGCCGTGCCGCGTCTGGCCGCTCTGACGCTTGCCCCCGCTCTCGTGGTGGCCTGGGCACCTCCCGGCCCCACTGCTCAGAGGGCGGGCACTGGCCAAGCGGCTCAGGTCCGTGCCGACCTCCGCCAGTAAATCCTCCGCCACTCGACGGTTAATCCCAGGGAGCGTCTCAAGACGGGTACGGGCGTCTGCCAAAGGGCGCATCCGCTCCCCCCCCTCCGGACTCACCCGCGCGCTGGCCGCGGCCCAGTCGTCCACGGGTGCGAGCACCTCCGCGCTGAGGAACGCCTGGGGGGTGTGGCTGCGGCCCCGCAGGGCCTGCGCTCACTCCACCCGTGTGGCGCGCCGACGGCCTG
>WNFB01004879.1_pt1 | contig 11947 bp, 7 predicted proteins | sample 5400501 | NCBI WGS metagenome assembly WNFB01 (sample SAMN13153341, study PRJNA577476) | soil metagenome | isolation source: 200 cm saprolite under Douglas fir tree site 2 hole 1 | place: USA:California | collected 2015-04-18 | reverse complement strand
CGGCCCCGGCCACGGCAGTGCTTGTCGTTGTCGGCGTGGCGCTACTCGCCGGGGTGGCGGTGCTCGTCGGCGTCGCAGTGGTCGTTGGCGTGGCGGTACTCGTCGCAGTGCCCCCTGTCGGAGTTGGCGTGCTCGTTGCTTTCTTTGTTGCGGTAGGCGTCGGGGTCTGGGTTGGTGAAGGGCCGTTACGGTGCGTTTGCCCGCCATTTCCTTGGTCTTGGCGGGCCAGGGCTATTGACGGCCAAAGCGCAACGGCGGCGGCCGTCTTGAGAAACCAGCGTCTTGTCGCCCGTTTGCTATTTGCGGAACTCGGGGCCTTCTTTGTTTCGGCTACAGGTAGCGACCGCGGATTTGGATCGCTGGTGTCTGGGACCAGCGGTCCAGAAAGCGTGCTCATGCCGCACTAAAACGCCCCGACTGTTGTAAGGTGATCTAGGCGCTAGCTGACTGGCCCTAATTTCCTATAGTACCTAGTACTTATTTCCTGTATTGCCAGCATTTGCACTTCTTGCAACGTTTACGTATTTTCAGTCTTGCGCCTTTCCGCTATCCGTCTCGGGTATTGTCGTGCGCACGCCCCAATATTCGGGCTCGCGCGGGCCAGGGTGAAGAAGTACCCTCAGATGGCTGGGCCCTTGGAGCTGAGCAGCAGCTGTCGCCGCCGAATGCAAAGCGTGGCCCAGCTGGTCCGATTCGCGAGCCACCACCGCCGTCTAGCGGCGGCCCCCTTTTAAGCTATGACCAAGTTGGAAGTGGCCGAGTCGGGTTGAGCCGAGAAGCGCCCGCTTGGACAGCCGCTGGAACTCGCCAGTAAGAAGCAGCTGCCCTACCCCGAGTTCCTGGTCGACCTGCTGGGGATCGACGCTGCGGGCCGGCGGGAGCGCTATCTGCGCACCCGCACGGCGTTAGCCCACTCCCCTTTCCGGTGGCGCCTGGAGGGGTTCGACTTTCTTGGTCCAGCCATCGATCGACGAGCTCGCCACGCTCACGTGGTCTGGCAGTCTCCAAGTAGTGGTTATGCACCTTCCCTTGTTTGAAATGATGGCCTAGTAATGGCATCGATCACACCTGCCGAGACAGTCGAAAAGGATTCGCTCCGATGGCTGCTGCGTAATGAAGGCCCTAATCTTGTCCGGTGGCAAAGCCACCCGCTTGCGGCCGATTACCTATACCAGCGCCAAGCAGCTGGTGCCGGTTGGCAACAAGCCGGTGCTGTTCCACGCCATTGAAAGCGTGGTGAACGCGGGCATCACCGACATCGGCATTGTGGTGGGTCAGACCAAGGACGAGGTCAAGGCGGCGGTTGGCGATGGCAGCCGCTGGGGCGCCAAGGTGACCTATATCGAGCAGGCGGAGCCCCTCGGCCTGGCCCACGCCGTCCTGATCTCCCAGGAGTTCGTCGGCCGCGAGCGGTTCGTCCTGTTCCTTGGCGACAATTTCCTCAAGGGCGGCATCCAGTCGTTCGTTGAGGAGTTCCGAGACGGCACCCAGAACGCCCTGATCATCCTGACCAAGGTGCCGAACCCTTCCGAGATGGGGGTGGCCGAGATCGAGGGCAGCCGTATCGTGCGGCTGGTCGAAAAGCCGAAGGATCCGCCCAGTGATTTGGGGATCGTCGGCATCTACCTGTTCGACCACCACATCTTCAAGGCGGCTCGCACCATCAAGCCCTCATGGCGCAACGAGCTGGAGATCACGGACGCGATCCAGTACCTGGTCGACCATCAGCTCGACGTGCGGGCGCAGGTGATCACCGATCGCTGGATCGACACCGGCAAGAAGGATGATCTGCTGGACGTGAACCGCGTCATCCTGGCAGACCTCGAACGGCGCATCGACGGCAAGGTGTCCGGCCGCTCGGAGATTACCGGCAACGTGGTCATCGAGAAGGACGCCGAGGTCGTCGATTCGACGATCCGCGGGCCGGCCATCATCGGCGAGCACAGCCGCGTGGTCCGCTCGTATGTGGGGCCGTTTACTTCGATCTACCACCACGTGCTGCTCGAGGACAGCGAGATCGAGAACAGCATCGTTTTGGAGAATACGCACATCGTCGACGCCGGCGGGCGTATCGACGCCAGCCTCATAGGCCGTGAGGTGCGCGTCCAGCGCTCGGGTAAGCGCCCGAAGGCGTACACCCTCATGCTGGGCGACCATTCGCAGGTGGAGCTCACATGAAGCTGCTCGTCACGGGCGGCGCCGGGTTCATCGGCAGCAACTACGTCCGTTACGTGCTCGAGGAGCGTGCGCAAGACTCCATCACGGTCCTGGACAAGCTGACATACGCCGGAAATCCGGCCAACCTGGAGGACGTGAAAGGGCGCATCACCTTCGTTCGGGGCGACATCGCCGACGCGACCGTGGTGGACGATCTCGTCGCCGCGGCTGACGCCGTCGTGAACTTTGCCGCGGAGACGCACGTGGACCGCTCCATCGAAGACGCGGACGCGTTTATCCGGACAAACGTCCAGGGCACCAAGACGCTGCTCGAAGCGGCGCGCCGCCGGTCCGGTTGCCGATACCTGCAAGTGTCCACCGACGAGGTCTATGGGGCCGTGCTGACCGGCCATTCCAAGGAGAGTGACGCGCTGGACCCGCGCAGCCCCTACTCCGCCGCTAAGGCTGGCGGAGACCTGCTGGTCCGCTCCTACTTCGTCAGCTACGGGCTGGACGCGGTAATCACTCGCGGCGCGAATACCATCGGCCCGTACCAATACCCGGAGAAAGTGGTGCCGCTGTTCGTGACCAACGCCATTGACGATCAGCCGCTGCCGATCTACGGCCAGGGCGTGGCAGCGCGGGACTACGTCTACGTACGCGACCACTGCGAGGCCATCGACCTGGTGCTGCGCCAGGGCCAGCCGGGCGAGATCTACAACATCGGCGCCAGCCGGGAGCTCAACACGATCGAGGTGGCCGACCGCGTGCTCGGGCTGCTCGGCAAGCCCGCGTCACTAAAGCGCCTGGTGGAGGACCGGCCGGGCCACGACCGGCGCTACAGCGTGGCCTGGTCCAAAATCCGAGCGCTGGGCTGGCAGCCGAGGCATTCGCTGGACGAGACTTTCGCCAAGACGGCGGCCTGGTACCAAGCCAACGAGCGCTGGTGGCGGCCCATCAAGTCGGGCGAGTTCGCCGCCTTCTACGAACGCTGGTACGGCGAGCGCCTCGCCACCAGCCAAGCCGCCCGCTAGCCGATGGGCATAGCCGTGATCGGCGCGCAGGGGCAGTTGGGGCGGCAAGTGCCGGCGGAGATCAGGCTGGGCCGTGAGGAACTGGAACTGGCGCAGCCAGACATGAGCGCACTGGACGCGTCCACGCCCGGGGGCGTGATCCTCGCCGCTGCCTACACCGATGTCGATGGCTGCGAGTCGAACCGCGAGTATGCGTTCGCGGTGAACGCTGAGGGGCCTCGTCGGATTGCCGGCTGGTGCCGGGACAATGGCGCCTGGCTGCTGTATCTCAGCACGAACTGCGTCTTCGACGGAGGGCAGTCGGAGCCATACGCCGAGGGCACGCAGCCGCAGCCCATCAGCGTCTACGGCGCCAGCAAGCTGGCTGGAGAGGAAGCCGTCCGAGCCGAGCTGGACCGGCATTTCATCGTGCGCAGCTCCTGGCTGTTCGGGCCGGGCGGCACCAACTTCGTGACCAAAGTGCTGGCGCTGGCCGGCGCTCAGCCGCTGCTTCGCGGCGTCGAGGACGAGATCGCCTGCCCTACCTACTCGGTTGACCTCGGCCCTGCCCTGGTGCGGCTGGCCGAAGCGGGCCGTTATGGGACCTATCACCTCACCAACGACGGCGCCTGCTCCCGCTTGGACTACATGCGCGCGATCGTGGCCGCCGCCGGCCTGCCAAACCGGGTCGAGCCCATGCGTCTGGCGGACTTCGAGCGGCCGTCGCGCCCTCCGGCCCAATCGGCGCTGGCGAATGTGCGTGCCGCCGCGCTGGGCATCCGTTTGCGGCCCTGGCCAGAGGCGCTGGCGGAATACATTGCCACATTGAGGGTACCCGCCTGAGCTCGCGCGTTACCGTTTCCATTCCCAACTGGAATGGCGCCCGCTATTTGCGGGCTTGCCTCGACTCGCTGCGCGCGCAGAGCTTCCAGGATTTCGACGTCGCGGTCGTCGACAACGGCTCGACTGACGACTCGCTTCAGATTCTGGCCGAGGACTACCCGCAGGTACGCATTGTGGGCTGGGAGACGAACCGGGGCGTGGCCGCTGCTTTTAACGAGGGGGTGCGGCAGTGCCGGGGCGAGCTGCTAGCCCTTCTGAACAACGACATGGAGGTGGCGCCCGACTGGCTGGCCGCCCTGGTCCAAGCCCTTGAGCGCGATCCCAAAGCCGGCGCGGCGGCGTCCAAAATCCTGTTCATCGACCGGCGGACGATCAATTCCGCGGGTGACGTCTACCGCCGCGACGGCATTCCCGGCAACCGCGGCGTCCACGAAATCGATCAGGGCCAGTACGACCGGACCGAGTACGTGTTCGGCGCCAGCGGGGGCGCGTCACTATTCCGCCGCCAGCTGTTCGACGAGATTGGCTTCTTCGACGAGCGGCTGGTGAGCTACTGCGAGGACGTGGACTGGGCCTGGCGCTTACAGCTGGCCGGCTACCGCTGCCTGTACGTGCCGGAGGCCGTGGCATACCACTGGGGCAGCGCCACCGGTGGTGGAGAGTTGGCCAGCTACTACTCCGGCCGCAATTTCATCCGCGTGCTGTTCAAGAACCTGCCGGGGGCGGTTATGCGGCGGCACTGGCGCGCCATCCTGGGGCGGGAATTGAGCCTGGCGCTGGAGGCGCTGCGGCATGGCCGCGAGCCGGCCGCCCGGGCCCGCCTGGCCGGCCAGCTGGCGGGGCTGCGGAGCGTCCCCGAGGCCCTGCGCCAGCGCAAATGGACCATGAGCATGAAGCGCGTCAGCGACGACTACATCGAGTCCTTGCTTGTCTGATCACCCCGCCTCGATAAACTCGGCGGGGCCCCCCGCTGAGAAGCCGCGGCTGACGATCGTCGTTCCGACCTACAACGAGCGGGAGCGCATCGGCTCCACGGTGGACCGCATCAGCGACTTCATACAGGGCCAGGCCTTTTCAACCGAGCTGCTGGTGGTTGACGACGGCAGCGTGGATGGCACTGCTGACCTGGTGGAGTCGCTGCGCAACGGCTCTCGGCCCCCTATTGGAGTGATTCGAAACGACCATCGCGGCAAGGCCTATACGGTACGGACCGGCATGCTGGCGGCGCGAGGCCGCTACGTGCTGTTCTCGGACGCGGACTTATCGACGCCGATCGAGGAAGTCTCGCGTTTTTTGCCGTTTCTGGATCAGGGTTACGAGGTGGTGATCGGCTCGCGCGAAGCTCCGGGCGCGAAGCGCTTCGACGAGCCGCTGACGCGGCACGTGATGGGCCGCATCTTCACTCGGCTGGTGCAGCTCATCACCGGCCAGCGGTTCGAGGACACCCAATGCGGCTTCAAGGCCTTCAGCCGGAAAGCGGCGCAGGATATTTTCTCCCGCGTCCAGCTGTACGGGCCGAACAGCCCCGTCATCAAGCGCAGCCGGGTGACCGGCTTCGACGTCGAGCTGCTGTTTCTCGCCCGAAAGCTGGGGCTGCGCATCCGGGAAGAGCCCGTGCGCTGGTACTACTCCCGCGGCAGCAAGGTCGACCCCCTGCGCGATTCCATCCAGAACCTGCTGGACGTGGTCAAAGTACGCCTGTACGACCTGCAAGGCCGCTATGAGACCCCCTCTCCCGCTACGGATGCCCTCACCTAACCTTTCCCAGTCCTACGCGGACGGCGAATGTGGGAGAGGAACATATGTCTGGCTGGCGCTGATCGTGGCCGCCTACCTGGCCCTGGCGCTGGCGTACGCGCGCGCCACGCCGGCGTGGCAGGCGCCCGACGAGCCGGCCCACTACAACTATGTGGCGTACCTGGCCGAGCATGGGCAGCTGCCGGTGCTGCAGCCGGGCGACTACCCGGCGGGCAAGGTGCCCATCGGCCCTGAGGTCCGGCTGACAGACATCTCAGACTTCCGCTACGAGGCTCACCAGCCACCGCTGTTCTACGCCCTTGCCGCGGTGCTGTTCAAGCTGCATCCGACAGTCTTCGCTTTACGGGCGCTCTCGGCGCTGTTCGGAGCCGCGCTTCTGCCGGTGGCCTTCGCCTGCGCTCGCCTGACGCTGCTGGCCAGGCCCTGGCTGTGGCTGGGCATAGCGGCGTTTGCTGGCTTCATTCCCATGCACCTGTTCGTGGCCGGGTCCATCGAAAACGACAGTCTGGCCGACCTCGTCCTATCGCTGCTGCTGCTGGCCTACCTGGCCCTGGCCACTGGCTGGCAAAGTCGCTGGCGCTGGGCCGCGGTGGGGCTGCTGCTGGGACTGGCCCTGCTGACCAAGGTCACCATCTACCCGGCAGCGGTCCTCCTGTTCTCCCTCTCCCTCTGGGAGAGGGCCGGGGAGAGGGCGAGAGCGGCCGGTACGGCATTGGCCGTCGCTGCCGCGGTGGCCGGCTGGTGGTTCATACGAAACGGGCTCACCTATGGCTGGTCCGATCTCCTGGTTCAGGGAAGGCAGGCCGCGGTGGCGGGCAGCCAGGTGCAGACGGGCACGTTTGGCATAGCCGAACTGTGGCGCTTCGTGGCGACCAGCTTTCACAGCTTTTGGGGGCAGTTCGGCTGGATGTCCGTGCCGCTAAGCGAGCGGGAGTACCAGGCGCTGATCGGGCTGACGGCGCTGGCTTTCTTGGGCTGGATGGTGTTTCTGGCGCGCCGAGGTTCCCTCACCCTGCCCTCTCCCGCCGCGGCGGGAGAGGGTTTATTCCTCACCTGGTTGGGCGTGCTTGCCGGAGACCTGGCGTATAACCTGAAGTTCGTGCAGCCGCAGGGACGGTATCTGCTTCCAGCGTTGGTGCCGATCGCCTTCTTTTACGTGTGTGGCTTTGCGGCCCTGTTCCCAAGACGAGCGCGGCCGGCCGCCGTAGGGCTGCTGTCGGTGGGGCTGCTCGCGTTCTCGGCGTACGCGCTGCAGCGCGATCTGATTCCCTCCTTCCGATGAAAGCTCGGCTCCGCTCCGAAGCCGGGCCGCTGTTGCTTCTGCTGCTGGCGGCGCTGCTGTTCTTCTGGAAAGTGACCCTGGCCGGCAAGGTCCTCCTGCCGGTCGACAACCTGTACCAGTTCCAGCCGTGGGCCAGCTACGCTCCGGCCGGCTTCGGCGGCCCTCACAACCCGCTGATCAGCGACTCCATCCTGGAGAACTACGGCTGGAAGCGCATCCTGGTGGACAGCATCCATCAGCGCCAGCTGCCGCTGTGGAACCCCTATATCCTGGGGGGTACGCCATTCCTGGCGCCGGGTCAGGCCAGCGTGCTCTACCCGTTCACGTTGCTGTGGCTGATCCTGCCGCTAGCGTACGCCTACGGCTACTTCGCGGCGCTGCACATGTTCTTGGCCGGCGCCAGCGCCTACGCCTTCCTGCGGGTGAACGGCGGCTCGCGCACGGCCGGGGTGCTGGCTGGACTGACGTACATGTTCAGCACCCGGCTGGTGACGAGCGTGCTGTGGCCGCAGATGATGGGCGCCATCGTGTACCTGCCGCTGCTGCTGCTGCTGATCGAGCTCATAGTGCGGCAGTCGAAGCAGCGCTGGCCGGCGCTGCCGGCCCTCGGCGGAGCACTCGTCTTGGGTATCAGCGTCCTGGCTGGCCACATCGAGGCGAGCGTGTACGTCATGGCCGCGATGGGGTTGTACGCGGCCGGCCGCGTCGCGGCTGAGGGCGTCAGGCGTCAGGCGCCAGGCGGCAGTGCTGTTCCTCTCTCACCGCAATGGGAGAGGCTAGGTGAGGGCACCTGGAGCCCGGCAGCAGCGGCGAGAGCCCTGGCGAGCAGTGCAGCGATGGTGCTCCTCGGTGTGGGCGTTGCCGCCGTTCAGCTGCTGCCCTTCTACGAAGCGGGCAGCCTGAACTTCCGGTCGGGAACGGTCACCTACAAGGAGGTGGCCGGCTTTGCCCTGAAGCTGCCGCAGCTGTTCACCTTTCTGATGCCCGACTTCTATGGCAACCCGGTCATTCATTGGGCGCCGTACTGGGGACCGAAGGACTACGTGGAACAGGCGGCATACGTGGGCGTGCTGCCGCTGCTCCTTGCAGGCGCGACATTACTGATGCTTCGCCGGGCGGGTCCGCCTCGAGCGGAAATAGCATGTCTGTGGGGCATCGTCGCCATTTCCCTGCTGCTGGCGTTCGGCACGCCGCTGTACCGGGTGGTGTTTTTCCTGTTACCCGGCTTCAACCAGATCCACAGCCCGTTCCGGTGGCTGATCCCCTATACGGCGGCGATGGCGCTGCTGGCGGGATTTGGCTTCGACCTCGTCCGTGAGCGGCTGGGGACGGCGCGACTGATGTTTGGCGCCGCAGCCGGAGCGGCCGTGGCCGGCCTGGCGGTGTGGCTGCGCATCGTGCTGCCGCGCGTCCCGGCGGACGATCGGCAGCTCGAGATGCGGAACTACGCGATTTTCCTTGCGCTGGTCCTGGCGGCGGCGCTGATCTGCTGGACGGGCCGGCGAGCGTTCGGCGTCCTGGCGGCGGCACTGGTGGCGGTGGACCTCGGCTTCTTCGGCATCGACTTCAACACCGCCGCCGATCCCGGTCTGCTCAAGACCACACCGGCGTTAGTGACATTCCTTCAACAGGACCATGGCCTGTTCCGGGTGACCGCCTACGGGCAGGACAAGATGTTCGAGGCCAACGGCAGTGTGCCCTATGGCATCCAGGATGCGCGCGGCTACGACTCGGTCATCATAGGCCGCTACGCGCAGCTCAATGGGCTGCTCGAGCCGCAGGATCAGCTGCAGTTCAATCGGGTGAAGCCGCTCGATCGGCCCGAGGCGCTCAAATCGCCCCTGTTGAACCTGCTGAACGTGAAGTACGTGCTGAGCCAGCTAGAGATTCGCGATCCTCAGTTCGAGCAGGTGTACGCGGGGCGTGATGGGCGCGTGTACCGGAATCGGGATGCGCTGCCGCGGGCGTTCGTGGTGCCCGACGTGAGGGTGGAGACGTCGCGGGAGGGACAACTGGAGGCGCTTCGGTCGGTGGATGTGTCGCGGGTCGCTGTTGTGGACCGGGCGCCGGGTAGCCTCACCCTGCCCTCTCACGCCGCGGCGGAAGAGGGTGAGGTAACGAGCTACAGCGGGCGGAAAGTGACCGTGCGGGCGAGAGGGCCGGGGCTACTGGTGCTGACCGACAACAACTTTCCGGGCTGGAAGGCCACGGTGGATAGCCAGCCGGCCGACGTGGTGACCGCCGACTACAGCTTTCGCGGGGTGGAGATACCGGCGGGCGAGCATGAGGTGGAGTTCGTGTTCGCGCCGATGTCGGTCATCGTGGGCGGCCTGGTCTCGGGGTTGAGCCTGGCGCTGATCGCTGTTGGGCTGGCGGCATACGCCTGGCGAGCCTACGCCCGGCGGGTGCCGGCCGTTCAGGCTCACGCCGCCGGACGCGTAACCAAGAACTCGCTGACGCCGCTTGTCAGCAACGTAGCCACGAAGCTGCTCAACTTCGGCTTCAGCATCTACTACTTTCGGGCGTTGGGTCTCACGCAAGTGGGCAAATATGTGCTGGCGGCCACGATCTGGCTGTTCCTGGACACCGTCATTGGCTTCGGGCTCCAGCAGCTGATCAGTCGCGACGTGGCTCGCGACAAGGAGCGGGCGAACTCCTACATCTCGAACGCGGTGGCGGTACGGCTGATCGTGACCGCGGTGGTCGGCGCGCCAGTGGCGGTCGCGGCGCTGGCGCTGGGCCGTTATTTCGGCTTCGATCAGGACGCAGCCATCGTCATCGCCATCCTGGTGCTGACGTTCGTCCCGTCGGCCTTTTCCAGCGTCTTCAGCCACGTGTTCGATGCGCACGAGCTGATGGAGTACAAGGCCTTCGTCCAGGTGCTGACCACCATCGTGAACGTCGCGCTTGGCGCCGCTTTGATCCTGGCTGGCTGGGACATCGTGGGCCTCGCCGTTGCGGCCCTGCTGACCAACCTGTTCACGGCGACAGCGTTTTGGCTGCTCATCAGCCGAGCAGTGGTCCGGCCCCGGCTGGAGCTGGACCGGGGGCTCATCCGCTCGATCTTCCGAGGCTCCTACCCGATCATGCTCAACCAGCTGCTGACCGTCTTCTTCTTCAAAATCGACGTGCCGCTGCTGCGGGCCTTCCGCAGCAACGACGAGGTCGGGATCTATGGCGCGGCGTACAAATTCGTGGACGCCATGCTGCTGGTGCCGGCGGCGTTTATCCCGGCGGTGTTCCCCATCCTGTCGCGGCAGGCGGTCTCAGAGCGGGAGGCATTGAAGCGCGGCACCGACCTTAGCCTGAAGATCCTGCTGCTCATTGCGCTGCCGCTGGTGGCCGGCTTCGAGGTGTTCGCCGACGACATCATCCGCGGCTTCTTCGGCGAGCGCTTCGCGCAGTCGGCGCTGGCGTTGCGCATCCTCATCCTGTTCCTGCCCTTCAGCTACATCAACGGCCTGACGCAGTACGTGCTCATTGCGCTCGACAAGCAGAAGACCATCATCCGCTTCTTCGCCATCACGGCGGCCTTCAACGCGCTGGTGAACCTAGCGTTGATCCCGCGTTTCGGCTACGTCGCCGCCAGCGCAGTGACCGTGGGCAGCGAGGTGGTGCTGCTGGCGCCGTTGTGGTGGTTGACAGCGCGCGAGCTGCACGGCGCTTCACTGCTGAACGTGGCTATGCGGCCGCTGCTGGCGGCGCTTGGGGCCGGCGTGGCCATGGCTTTCCTGCGAGCCGCGGCCGTCGCGGTGCTGGGCGGCATCGCCGGTCCGGTGCTGGGGGCTCTGGTGGGCGTAGTCCTGTATGGATTGCTGCTCGTTGCGCTGCGGACGTTCACGAAGGAGGAGCTGACGCTCGTTCGCGGAGTGCTCCGCCGCGGGCGCCCGACCTCGCCGGCGGCCGTCCCGGTGGGCTAGGACTATACTGCGGCCATGAAAGCCGCGTTGCTTGCGGCGCTGGTGTTCCTGGCGACGGCGGCGACCGCCGCGGCTTCCGAGCAGGTGGAGGTGATCTCGCTCCACGCGGCTATCAACCCCATTACCGCCAATTACGTCGTGCGCGGCCTGCAGCAGGCGCAGCAGGACGGCGCTGCCGCGGCGGTGATCGAGATGGACACCCCCGGCGGGCTGGACAGCGCGATGCGCCAGATCGTGCGGGCGATGACTGGCTCGAGCGTGCCGGTGGTGGTTTACGTCGCGCCGTCGGGCGCGCGGGCTGGATCGGCCGGCGTGTTCATCACCATGGCCTCGGACGTAGCGGTGATGGCGCCCAACACCAACATCGGCGCCGCGCATCCGGTCTTCTTGCAGGGTGGTCCCGGACAATCCGACCAGCCGCAGGCTGTCGAAGCCACCAAGGTTCTGAACGACAGCGTCGCCTACATTCGCTCCTTGGCCGAGAGCCATGGCCGCAACGCGGACTGGGCCGAGCAGGCGGTGCGCGAGAGTGTGTCGGTGTCCAACCAGCAAGCGGTTGAGCAGCACATCGTGGAGCTGCAGGCCAGCAACCTGGCCGACCTGCTGGCGAAGCTAGACGGTCGCTCGGTGAAACGGCCCGACGGCACCATACTGACGCTGCGAACAGCTGGCGCCAGCGCGCAGCGAGTCGAGCTCTCGCCCTTCGAGGAGCTGATGAGCTACCTGGCCGATCCCACGCTAGCCTACCTGCTCATGCTGGTGGGCGTGTACGGCATGATTTTCGAGCTGTCCACGCCGGGCGCGATCCTGCCGGGCGTGCTGGGCGGTCTGGCCCTCATCCTGGGGCTGCTGAGCCTCGGGTCCTTGCCAGTCAACTATGCTGGCCTGGCGCTCATGCTGTTCAGCTTCCTGCTGTTCGTAGCCGACGTGAAGATGCCGACGCACGGCATCCTGACGGCTGGCGGGGTCCTCAG
>WNFB01004877.1_pt1 | contig 11948 bp, 14 predicted proteins | sample 5400501 | NCBI WGS metagenome assembly WNFB01 (sample SAMN13153341, study PRJNA577476) | soil metagenome | isolation source: 200 cm saprolite under Douglas fir tree site 2 hole 1 | place: USA:California | collected 2015-04-18 | reverse complement strand
CGGGGTCCCCGCGAACTCACGGCGTAGCCTCTGAGTTCGTGGGGATGATCCGCAGGACGCTAAACGCCGCTCGGGTTCGCCGGCGCGGGAGAGCTGGGAGAACCACCCCGGCGCCGCTCTGACTGTACGAAGACCTGGTCGCGAAACTGCCCCGGGTTCGGCAGGTGTTCGAGGATCTCGGCCCCCTGTGCGCCGGCGGCGTCCACCTCGACCCGTCCGTAGCCGAGCATCCGTCCGATCAGCGTCTGCTTTGTGGTGCAGTCCTGAATCCGGTCGATCGGGATGATCTTCGAGGAGCGGCCGAAGACGCCTGTTTCGATTTTGATGCGCTGGTCGGTGAGCGTGTAGGCCGTCGCCTGCCAGCGGATCCACACCACGATGAGCCAAAGGCCGGCAATCGCGATTGCGACCAGCGTGACTATGGTGCGGAAATGCGGGATGTTGGTGCCCGACTTCACTGTGAAGTCCACGATCGCGGCGATCACGAGTAGCACGACCGGTATCACCAACGCCTTCACCAGCACGATCCAGTGCTGGTGGGCCTTGAGGATGAGATTCTCGCCAGCCAGGAGTTCGGACGGCACTGCGGCGCCTACGCTATCGCATTTGGAAGAGGACGATCAGCGACCCGGCCGCCAGGTATGGGCCGTACGCGATCGTCCCTTTCAATGATCGCCTCCAGATGATGATGCCGATCGCTGCCAGTCCGGCCAGGAACACGCCGTAGAGCAGCGCTTGAGCCGTTGGCAAGGGGCCGAGGAGCAGACCCATGAACGCCGCGAACTTCACGTCGCCGAAACCGAGCGCGTCGGCTTTGAAGATCGCGGCGCCGACGAGAGCGAGCAGGAGAAACGCACCGCCGGCTACGAGGCCTGTTGCCAGGTTCGCCCACCACGGGTGATTGAACAGGCTCACCACAAGCGCCAGCGCCATAGAGGGAAAGATGACGCGGTCGAGGATTAGCCTGTGCTCGAGGTCGAAGAAGATCACCTGCACCAGGACGAGCCCGAAGACGCTGCGCAGCAGCAGAGGCCACGCGGCGCCGAGCTCGTAACCGAAGACTGCGAAGACCAGCGCGCAAGCGATGGGCGGTCCCCACACCTGCCAGGGCTTGCTGCCCGGGTCGAGCTCCTCCAGCTTGGCCAACCGGACCGAGCCCCATCGGACGAGCCAGCCGCCGCCGAAGCCAACCACGGCCCAGACGATCGCAACGAGCACGTGGTTCAAATCCGCCACCTGATTCATTGCGGGAGAGTTTGGCGCATGGCGTCGAGGGGAGCGGGCTTTCCGGTCCAGATTTCGAATGAGCGCGCTCCCTGGGCCAGGAGGATTCCCCAGCCGTCAGCGGTGCGCAGCCCCACGGACCGTGCTTTTCGCACGAGCGGCGTGCCGCCACGTAGGTAGACGAGGTCGATGACAGCGCCGTCGCGCGGGAGGGCGTTGGGGCGGAGCGGCATCTCGTCGCGCCTGCCGAGCGGGGTCGCGTTGAGCAGTAGGTCGGCAGATCGGGCCTTGCGTGTCCACGCAGCATCGCTCCACGCCACGACCCGCCCAGGCAGATCGACGTCGCCTGGGCGCCTTACCACGAAGGTTACGTGCGCGCCTTCCAGCGCCACCGCGGCCGCCCGCGCCGACCCACCCGCGCCGAGGATGACGACTTCGGCGCCTCGCGGCTCGAGGCCGACCTCCTTGATCGCCACCCGGATACCGTGCACGTCGGTGTTCGACCCCACCAGGCGAGGCCCTTCCTTGGCGATCGTGTTGACTGCACGCGCACGCAGCGCTTCGGGATCGATGACATCGAGGTGGTCCATGACGGCGAGCTTGTGGGGGATGGTCACATTGGCGCCGCCCGCATCTGCTGAGCGCACTTTGCGAATGGCATCGGGCAGCTGTTCCGGTCTGACGTCGAGGAGCTCGTAGACCCAGTCAAGACCCAACGCCTCAAACGCTGCGTTGTGCATGGCTGGGCTCGCCGAATACGAGATCCGGTTTCCGACCAGGTAAACCTTCAGCAGCTCATGCCGTGCTGTTGTAACTCGCGGCAGAAGTCACTCTGATTCGTCTCGAAATGCGTGACTCCCTGCGGGTCTGTGAAGTAATAGAGGAACTTGGTCTCTGGCGGGTTGATGCACGCCAGCAGCGCCGCCTTGCCCGGGTTGCTGATCGGCCCTGGCGGAAGCCCCGCGTGCTTGCGCGTGTTGAACGGACCGTTCGACTGAAGCTCCGCAAATGTCGGCTCGGGGGTTAGCCTGCCCAGCCCATACAGCAGGGTGGCGTCCACCCCGAGCGGCATGCCGATGTTCAGGCGGTTGTAGTAGACGCTGCAGACGTTGCCACGGTCGGAGTCCTTGTTGGCTTCCCGCTCGACCATCGACGCAAGGATGACGATCGCCTCGACAGACTCTTCGGGACGACCCGCGACGGGCTGTTTGATCTGGTCGCGCAGCGCCGGCGAAAACACCACTCCAAACTGCGTGAGCTGAGCCTTGATGAGCTCCTTGACACCCACGGTGCGGTCGATGAGGTACGTGTCCGGGAACAGGTAACCCTCTAGGAGCGGATCGGCATTGGACGGACGCGACCCGAGGAAGTCGTAGCTTGCCGACAGCGCCGGATCTTGCGCCGCGTTGATGTAGTCGGCTGCCGTGCCGATGCCGGACTTCTCGACGTAGGGGGCCTGGAACTTGAGCGGGAAGCCTTCGGGGATGGTCACGACCAGCTGGTCCGGCCGGCCGTGTTGGAGAGCGTCGACGATCTGCACGAGGTTCATGTTGCGGTTGAGGAGGAACGTGCCCGCCTCGAACTTCGGCGCGGCGTTCGTGAGCCTGATGTAGAGGTCGAAGGCGTTGCGGTCGCGGATGAGGCGCTGGACGTAGAGGTCTTCGCTGATCTGCGATGCCAGCTCGCCCTTGTCGACGCGAAAGACGACCTGCTGGCTCGTCGTCGATATTGGCGTGTTCACGCTGTAGTTCCACCAGTCGAGCCCGCGCGACGTCCCGAAGCCGAGAACGGCGATGACAACCAGAGCGACGGCAAGCCTCTTCACTCGACCTCGTCCTTTTCCAGGGCCGCGATGACGCGTTGGAACTCTTCGCCGTCGACCGTCTCGAGCCCGGCGCCTGCCTCACGCAGGAGCAGGACTTGCGTCGGGTCGTCGACGTTCTCGACGAGGTAGTACACGCCGCCATCGTGGTCGAATGCGTCGTGGAGCTGAAACTGCCGCTCGCGGCCCGCCTCGTCGATCAGCGTGATGTGCTGTGGATGTTCTTGGTCTTCAGCCAGACTTTTGTCTCCGCCGTTGGTCGAGATGGCCTTGTAGCAACATCGTAGCCGCGACCCGATCGACGCCTTGACGCCGCTGCTTGCGCTTGACGCCGCCGGCGATGAGGGCGCGCTCCGCAGCTGCGGTGGTCATGCGCTCGTCGACGAGCTCCACCGGCAGGCGTGATTGGCAGCGAATCGCCTCGGCAAGCTTCCTCGCGGCGACAGCCTCCGGACCGTGCGTGCCATCGAGGCGCAAAGGCAGGCCGACGATGATGCGTTCAACTTCGTGCGTGCGGGCAATATCCGCCAGCCGCGTGGGGAGACTGTCCTCAGGCTCGGCCGGCATGGTCGGCAGCGCCTGGGCGATGGTCTCGGTGGGGTCGCTCAGAGCGACGCCGACTCGCTTTGATCCGGGATCGACCGCCAGGATCCTCAACTCAGTGATGCGTCCGGGAAGCCGATCGCCAATGCATCGGCCTAGTCGGCCGGGCTTCGCTGATGCCGGCGTCGCCTCCTGCGCGCGCTCGGTCACGCATCCACGGGATGCGCTCCCTCGCGTGCTCGTCGTCTCTTTGGCACCGTCCGCCGAGGCCGCGCCTTGTCGAGCTTATTCCCGAACACATCACTAATGCGCTGGGGATGACGTGAGTGCCGATGGATTGGTCAATGGCGGCACGGCACCCTGCTCGACCACGTAGTGAATCGCGATGCGCTTGGACAGCACGGGCATGAGCGGCAATGTCATCGGCGACTCCTTGATGACCACAGACTTGACGCCGAGCGACTGGAGGTAGATCTTCGCGGTCGTCACCGGTCTGCCGACGATCTGCTCGCGGATCTTGGCCTCGTCGAGCTTTGCGGCCATGTAGGCGGTGGCGCTGCCGACGAAAGTCAGGTTGCCGCCCTTGTTCGCGCTGAGCAAACGGTAGGTGACTGCGGTGCCGCTCTCGGTCAGCAGCTCCTGGTCGTTCGGCACTCGCTGCGCGAGATACGCCTGATACGCCTTGACGACGTCAGTATCGAAGTAATAGTCGCCCTCACCGACGACGGTCATCGTCCCGGTGAAGCTGGGTGCGGTGTCACCTGGCTGATGGTCGGTGTTGAAGAGCGGCGCGTTGTACACGATGGCCTCGCTCAGCTTCTCGCCGTTCTGCACGCCGGCCTGGAGCTGCTGGGCGATGGCCTGGTGAAACTGCTGCTCCATCTGGGCCCGAGCGGCGTCGAAATCGGTGACGGTCATCTCAGGGGTCGAGGACGCGTCCGCGCCGCCGCCTGTCGCTTGCGGGTTGGTGACGCTGAAGCAGTGATAGGGATTCGGATCAGACGGAGCCCACGAATTGATCGTGTGGTCGCCGACATTGCCGGCTGAGCCGGGATTGACGGCCTGGATGTTCGCCGGCGCGGTTTTGCGCCAGGGGACGAGTACGTTCCCAGAAGTCTGCGCAAAAAGGAGCCCGTTGGAGTTCACGAAACGGGTGCCCTGCTTGCTCACTAATCCAGGAGAGTTATTGAGCGGCTGGCTGCAGCTGTTCGTAAACAGGACCGAACCGGTTGCAGGGGAGAGCTGCACCTGCCTGACCCCGGTGGTCTTGAAGCCCTGCGAGTCCGACCGCGTGACGACGCTCGCGCGCACACGAATCGGCGCCTTGGCCGGCTGCGCCTGAATCTCGACGTCCCGCTGCGAGAAGGGCTGCGCCTGGGCAATCAGGGTCACCGAGGCCGAGGGGACGAAGATCCCGAGCCCGGTAAGGCCGACCAGCAACACCGTCGCCGCCACGATGTAGAGCAGGAACTTGCCAGGTTTGATCTCAGTGGCGCTCTTGGTCAGCAGCTTGGTGGGCACGACGACACCAACGTGCGTGACGGGCGCCACCATGCGGCGCTGCCACCAGCGGTGCGGTGGCGGCGGCGCCTCCTCTTCGGAGGCGATGCCCTCCCCCAGCGGTCCGACGGCGCCGAAGACCTGGAAGCCGCTTTCTGAAGCCATCTTCTGGACCGCCGGGTCGTCGCATACGACGGTGACCCGCTTGCCCATGCGCGCGGCGTAGTTCCGAAGGAGCTGGAAGTTGAACCGGCTCTGCCCGATGCGCGAACGTATGGGCAGCACGATCATTGTGTCGTCGCCGCGATAACGGCGAAGCCGCTCGACGACCTCGGGGATCTCCTCCTCGGTCTCGACGTAGATGGGATTGGTTGCCATGGCGTTTACAGGTCTCCTGGCGAGGGGGAATTCATACCTTTATACCGGTTAGGACCCGGCGCATGACCGTGTTCATCCGAGCGCGGTCCTCCGCTTCGGTCCTCAAGGCATGGTTGGCGAGTCCCATCGGAGCGATGTCCTGCGGACTGGAAAGCTGGCCGGTCGAGTCGGTGAGATTGCGAACGTCGGGCGGCACCAGGTGCCGGATGCGCGGTTCGCGCGGGAATGGCAGACCGGCGGCCCAATGGTTCTTGACCATCTCCAGTGTGAGCTCGGGCAGCAGGCTGCCACCGCCGCACAGGTAGATGTTGGTCGGCAGCCGCTCACCACGCGAGAGCTCTTTGATGCTCAGCGCCAGGCCCTGAAGCAGCACCTCCGCATCGGCGCCCAGCAGTTCGGAAACCTGGCGGTGCTGCTCGGCGGAGAGGAGTCCTTCGGAGTGTCGGAGCTTGCGCGCCTCGGCCTCCTCATAGCTGAGGCCGAACGCCAGCGCGAGGCGGCGTGTGAACGCGCGGCCACCGAGGTTGAACATCCGCGTGCCCTCGACGCCGCCGTCCCGGACCAACGCCACGTCTGTGGTGCCGCCGCCGACGTCGACGAAGATGCCGCCCTCTGCCCAGGTCTCCTCACTTGCGCAGGCGCGGGCGAGCGCGTATGGCTGCGCGACGGCGGCCGCCAGCTCGAGGTCGAGCTCACGCACCACGCTGTCGATCGCGTCGATGTGGGTCATCGGCGCGAAGGTGTTGAAGACCGTGATCTCGAGGTTCTTGCCTGTGAACCCGACCGGATTGGTCACCGGATAGCCGTCGACCCTGACGTTGGTGATCGCCGAGTGGACGAGCCGAGCCTCGAGCTGGCCGTAGCTCCGTTCGAGCTCCAGAAGGTGCTGCGCCTCGCGCAACGCACGGCGCTGGACCATCTGCAGCATCGCGGACACCTCGCCCGATCGCACGCGGCCCTTGGAGTCCTCCCGCGGGTACGCGATGGTCGACGAGAAGCCCTTGATCAGCTCGCCCGCAATCCCGACGACGACCTGGCCGGGGACGGTCTTCGCCATGTCCTCGGCTGCTTCGAGCGCCCGGTTGCAAGACTGGATCACCGACTCGAGGTCGGCGATTGCGCCCCCTGACATCGCGGCGGGGGCCTGCGGCTCGCGGCCGACCCCGAGCACCTCTCCGTCGAGCCCGTCACGCCGCACCACCAAGACCTTGATGAGGTCGGTCCCGATGTCGAGCACGGTGAAGTGCCGGTAGTAGTCGCTCCGCTTGCGGAGGAACTTGAATTTGCTCACGTCAGCGCCTGTTCGAGACGCTTGAAGGCTTCGCTTGCGGGCACGGTCAGCGTCCCGCGCGCCAGGTGCGGCCGGCCTCCGCCTTTGCCCAGAAGGGCCGCAAGGCGGGCAGCGTCGTATTCAGGCGTGAGGTCCTTAGACACCTTGATCACAAACTTGTCGCCGGCCACAACGGTTACGACGCCGGACTTCATCATCTCGAGGTAGCGGTCGGCGTAGGCCGCCAGCTCTTCCTCGTTCGAGGCTTCCACGGTCTCGGTCACGAACGGTACTTTGCCGCTCTTGACGGCCAGGCCGTTGCCACCCTTCCCCTTCACCTTTACCGTACGCAGCTGCTCGGAAAGCACCTTCAGGCGCCGTTCCGCGTCCTTCAGCTGGGCGCGGACGGCAGCCACGCGCTCGGGCAGCTGCTCGGGCGCGGCGTTGAACGATCGCGCCAGGTCCGACAGCAGCCTTCGATCCAGCCAGATCAGCTCGTCGGCGGCCTCGCTGACCACCATGTCGATGCGGCGCAGGCCGGAGCCGATGCTCGACTCGGAAACGATCACTGCAGGACCGATGTCCGCTGTGTTCGCGACGTGCGTCCCTCCGCAGAGCTCGCACGTCCAGTCGCCGAAGCACACCACCCTGACGACGTCGCCGTACGTCTCCTCGAACAGGTGCATCGCGCCCTGAGCGACAGCCTCCTTGTAAGGCTTGTGGCTTTCGTGGAACGGCAGCGACTCGCGAATTTTGTCCATCACGCGTCGGTTGATGCGCTTGAGCTCGTCCTCGGTAAGGGCGCGGTTGAGCGGGATGTCGAATGTCGTGTGGTCCGGTCCAACCCAGGAACCCCTCTGCTGGACCTGTTCGCCGAGCGTCTCACGCAGTGCCTTGTGCAGCAGATGGGTGGCGGAGTGATGACGCGCGATCTGCCGGCGCCGCCCGGCGTCGACCGCCGCCGCCACGGTCTGGCCCACCTTCAGCTCGCCCGTGACGACCGCGCCGAGATGGGCGATGGCCCCAGCGGCAGGCTTTTGCGTGTCCTCGACTCGCATGCGGCCGCTCTCGGTTGTGATCGTGCCGGTGTCGCCGATCTGCCCGCCCGACTCGGCGTAGAAAGGTGTTCGCTCGAGGAAGACCTCGACCTCTTCGCCCTCCATTGCGCGATCAGCGGGCTGTCCGTCTTTGCGGATGGCGAGGATCGACGTTTGCGTCGTGAGCTCTTCGTATCCGGTGAACTCCGATTTCGGAAACTCCTTGACCGCGAGCCAGCCTTTTGGCACCTCGCGTCGCGAACGTTCCTTCTGCGCAGCCATCGCCGCCTTGAAGCCTTCCTCGTCAACCTGCATCCCGCGCTCGGCCGCCAGCTCCTGCGTCAGCTCGAGCGGGAAGCCGAACGTGTCGTGCAGCTTGAACGCGTCATCGCCTGGAATCGTCTTGCCGTGCTTCGCAGCGACCTTCTCGAACTGCTCCATCCCCTGCTCCAGGGTGCGCGCGAATCTCTCCGTTTCCGCAGCCACGACCTCCTTGATGGTGCGCTCGCGCTGAACCAGCTCCGGGTAATGGTCACGGAACATCGTCACCGCGATGGCAACGCCGTCGGTCAGCGGCGCTGACATTGCGATGCGGCGAGAATGCAGCGAAGCACGTCGAATCAGGCGCCGCAGGACATACCCTCTGCCCTCATTTGAGGGGATCACGCCGTCCGCGATCACAAAGGTCGCCGCGCGGATGTGGTCGGCGATGATGCGCTCGGACAGCGTCGTCGGCTTCGCGCTTGAAGAATGTGCGAACGCGACGAGTGGCTCCAGTACGTCCGCCTCGAAGATGTTGGTCTTACCCTGCAGGATGTACGAGATACGCTCCAGCCCCATCCCGGTGTCGATGGCAGGCTTCTTGAGCGGCACGAGGCTGCCGTCTTCGACACCTCGACGCACCGCCTCGCCCGACGTGCCGGCAATCGGGCCGCGCTGGTCGTACTGGGGGAACACGAGGTTCCAGAACTCGGTGAAGCGATCGCAATGATCGGGCTCGCAGTCTTCCTGCCCGCATCCGGCCTCGCGACCGCGATCCCACCAGATCTCGGAATCAGGTCCGCACGGCCCCGCACCCAAGCCCCACCAGTTGTCCTCGAGCCGCGTGATGTGAGCGGCGGTGATGCCGCGCTGCTGCACCCAGATCTCATGAGCCTGGTCGTCGGTCGGGTGGATGGTGACTCGCAAGCGCTCGGCCGGCATGTGGAATCCCAGCGTGACGAGCTCCCAAGCGAGCGGGATCGCCGTTTCCTTGAAGTAATCGCCAGTGGGCGTGAAGTTGCCCAGCATCTCGAAGAAGGTGTTATGCCTGTCGGTCCTCCCCACCTCGTCGATGTCACCGGTACGTAAGCACTTCTGGCAGCTCGCGAGCCTGGGCGCGGGCGGACGGCTCAAGCCCAGGTAGTAGGGCTGGAGTGGCTGCATTCCGGCCGAGATGAAGAGCGTACTCGGGTCTCCCCGCGGCACCAGCGGCGCGCTGGGGAGGACCAGATGCTCCCGACTCGCGAAATGCTCTAGAAAACGTGTGCGGATCTCGTTCCCGGTCATACGGGGCGAGTTCAGTTTAGGGGGCGAGGCGTTCGAGCCGCCAACTGCCGTCCGGCCCCCTAACGTACCTGAGGCGGTCGTGCAGGCGATCCTCGCGGTTCTCCCAGAACTCGATCGCGACCGGTTTTAACGCATAGCCACCCCAGTCAGCGGGAAGGGGCACGGTTTTCGGATACCGCCGATCGAGCTCCGCGACCGCCCTCTCCAGCTCGGCCCGCGAGCCGACCACCCGGCTCTGTCTCGAGGCCAGCGCCGACAGCTGGGCCCCGCGCGGGCGCGAATGGAAGTACGCCTCCGAAGCTGCGCGAGGCAAGCGCCCGACCTTCCCGGACACCCGTACTTGATGTCGCGTCAGCGGCCAGTAGAAGACGACTGCGGCGCGATTGTTCGCGGCCAGGTCGCGGCCCTTGCGGCTCCTGTAGTTCGTATAGAAAAGGAAGCGACCGTCCTCTATACCTTTGAAGAGCACCATGCGCACCGACGGGACGCCGCGTGCGTCCGCCGTGGCCAGGGCAATCGCGTCGGGCTGCAGCGCACCCTTGCGCTCGGCCTCGCGATACCAGCGCCGGAACAGCACCAGCGGGTCTGCCGGCACCCGCGACTCGACCAGCGCCACCTATGAGGCTTCTTGTGGGACGTACTTTCGCAGCTGCTCGAGGGCTGCCCGCTGCAATCGGGAGACATGCATCTGGCTGATGCCCAGCCGGCGCGCGATCTCCGACTGCGACATCTGCTCGTAGAACCGCATGGCCATGATCGCGCGCTCGCGCGGCGTCAGGTGCTCCATCGCGCGGTTCAATACATCGCGCATTTCGACGCGGTCGAGCTCGGGATCGGCGGTGCCGATCTGGTCGGCGATTGAGCGCGCGTCCTGGCCGTCTGACGAGCCGATGGGCTGATCGAGCGAGAGCGGCACGTAGGCTGGCCCGATTTCAATCGCCTCCGTCACGTCGTCGGGCGTCACCCCCAGCCGTTCGGCCAGCTCTGACACGGTCGGTTCGCGACCGAGCTCGTTCTTCATCTGCTCGTTGATGCGGACGACCGACTGGTGGAGCTCCTGGAGACGCCGCGGGAACCGGATGGCGGTTCCTTTGTCGCGAAAGTGGCGCTTGATCTCGCCTGCGACCGTTAGCGTGGCGAAGGTGGTGAACTCGTAGCCGAGATCGGGGTCGAAACGATCGATGGCCTTGATCAGTCCGAGGTAGCCAACCTGGACGATGTCGTCCAGCGGCTCCCCGCGGTTCTGAAACTTGCGCGCCAGGAAGAAAACGAAGTCGCGATAGGCGTCAACGAGCTGCGCGCGAATGCGTTCACGTTCTGCGGGGTCCGTCGTCTCCTTGTATCTACGGTGGAGCGCCCGGAGCTCCTCACGGGACGGCCGCGGCTTGGCAGCAGCCACTACGTCTAGTGTGGCGGTGCCAGGTACGTCAGTGGTGCCGTCAGGATGCCAGGTACTTGACCATGCGGAATCGGACGTGTCCGGTCCGCGGCTCGACCTCCGGCCGGAAGTCGTCCACGAAGCACCGGATCATCTCGTAGGCGAGTCGCTGGAGCTCAGCGTCGACCTCTACCACAGGCACCGCCGGACCCACCTTGAGATGAGCGTCGTTGGGGACGAGGTCCACGTCCACCACCAGGGCGCGATCGGTCGCGAAGTAATTCAACTTGAGGTCGGCCGGACCATCGAGGTTCTGGGCGGCCGCAATGGCGCTGTCGCACGCCTGAGTGAGGGCGATCGACAGCTCATCGAGATCCACGAGACTGAGCCCGAGCTGGCCTCCCAGCGTCGACGCCACCCGTTTCGCAACGGATATGAACGCGGCCGACGCCGGGATCTTCAGCTCTGCCAGATCGCGCTTCGCCATGTGTCCTTACTTGGCTTCCTCGCCGTTGATCGGCTGCATCTTGCGCGCCGCAGCCGCCTCGAGCTCCTCGCGCTTCCGCTTCGCCGCCGCGACGCCATCCTGGATCGCCTTGCCGACCGGGTGCTCGGGGTCGGTGACCATCTGGCGCGCCTTCTGCGCAGCTTCCCTGGCCTTCTGCACCGGCTCGCTGCCGGAAAGCTCGATCGTCTTGTTTCTCAGGCTGTCGACCTGGCCGCGTCCCGGTCCCGACGCGATGTACGCGCCGGCCACCAGGCCGATGAGGCCGCCCAAGAGGAACCAGCCGAAACCGCCGCCGCCACCGCCACCGTTTTCCTCGGCCACAGCTAACCTCCTAATACCTGGCGAAATAAGCTCCTGCCTGCCACCCTCACTCCGTAGGCGGCGGCCTTGACGCCGCGGCCGACCGCGGCCGCACCAGTCCCCGCCGTCCGAAGCCCGATGTTCACGCCAGCGGTGATGTCGTTGACGTTGCCGATCGTCTGTCGAACCTCTGGCAGCGTCTCCTTCATCTCTTCGTTCGTGGTCTCCAGCAATTCTTCAACAGCACCCAGGGTTCGGCGCACCCGCAGGAGCACTGCGGCAAGGGCGAGCGCCACCACGAGGGCGGCGATCCCGAACGCCAACCACATGAAGTTCTGCACCTGCTGAATACCCCCTAGTCGAAGGCCGCAAACACCCGAAGGTTATATGAGCGGGAAGCCGGTCGCATCATGCGCGCGGCTGGCCACCGGCTGTCGGAG